>Ga0315284_10000303_pt1 | contig 67073 bp, 52 predicted proteins | sample YL17G09_16_MG_FD_203696 | JGI IMG/M metagenome (GOLD analysis project Ga0315284, IMG submission 203696) | Sediment microbial communities from Yellowstone Lake, YNP, Wyoming, USA - YL17G09_16 | ecosystem: Environmental > Aquatic > Freshwater > Lake > Sediment | place: USA: Wyoming | collected...
GTTCCTGCGACTTTGGCAATCGCAATGCTGCGTTGCGTCGTCGTGTGGTCAGAAAGTATTCGTTACGTTTGAGTTCCGCCGCGGATTCGATCAACGCGAGAAACTCTGCATCCGTTGCCCCTTTGAATGCAAATTCAATATGGGTGGCGATTTGTTCACGATGCGGCGTCAGTGTTGCGAGTTCCGCCTGCAACTGCTGATAAAGCTTGCACTCCGCATCGGCCGCCATGTAACACTCGACAAGGGCCTTGAAGTCGGACGCCTCGGCATCGAGCAACTCGTACTCGGAAATCAACGCGATCCAACTCGAAGAACTCTCACTTCGACCGTTGACCGGCGGTAGAGAATTCGTCGAGGCCGCGAAGTTCGCGAGTTTGGTTTTCAGGAGATCCAGCTGCAGCCGAAACTCCATCGATGCCGGTTCGTCAGCCAAGGAAGCCAAATCCCAAGTCAGAGGAATTTTTTTTAAGGTCATGAAACCAGTCGCTTCCTTTGGAGAACAGATGTTGCTTGAGGAGTCCTAGAAATGTCCCGTGATGCCCGTCAATCATCCGGGTCGAGGTGTTCATCATCGGACAGCATTTTACCGACGGACGGGCCGAAATCGAGATCGAGCCGTTCCGAAATCTTCTGCAGTAGCACGGGCAACGCGTGAGCCAAGATTTTCGGGCGGATTCTTGGAGACAAACGTGATGGGCTCCAACCGTGTTGAGATGCCGGATGTTTTTGATGAGCAACCATGTGACGAAATCAGACCTCACCATGCAGGGTCAGCATCAGCGAGCGTGGACCGCCGTGGTTACGGTGTTCGCAGAGGTAGATCCCCTGCCATGTGCCAATGGACAGACCGCCGTTCGCAATGGGAATCGTAATCGAACTGCCCAGCAACGCGGACTTCACGTGGGCAGGCATATCGTCCGGCCCCTCGCACGTGTGGAGATGAGGGAATCCTTCGGGAGCGATGGCATTGAAGGACGACTCCAAGTCGTGAGGCACATCGGGATCGGCATTCTCATTGATGGAGATCGATGCCGAGGTATGTTGAATGAACACATGCAGCAGGCCAACGCGGCAGCAGGTCAACGCAGGTATGGCGTCGATCACCTCCCGCGTGATGAGATGAAATCCGCGGGGCATTGCTGGCAATATCAAAATGTGTTGATGCCACACCATGATGTCTCCTGGAGGTTTCTTGGAGTCTTCGCCGTTTCGGGTTTTGATCACCGTCCACGTTGCCCCAACCACCTCAACCAATGATCGGCTAAAACGATGGCGACCATCGCTTCGGCCATCGGAATAAACCGTGGCAACAAACAGGGATCGTGACGGCCCTTGGTCTTGATTGTGGTGGGCTCTCCCCTGCTCGTGACCGTTGGTTGTTCGATGGGGAGACTGCTCGTCGGCTTCACCGCAGCGCGCAGGATGATCGGCAAACCAGTCGTGATTCCTCCCAACATGCCGCCGTGGCGATTGGAATCCGTCGTGATTCCGGCGTGGCCGTCATACGGGTGGTCTGCATCCGAAACAAAGTGATCGTTATGTTGGCTTCCGCACATCGTAACGCATCTGAAACCGATGCCGTACTCGACACCGAGTACGGCTGGAAGCGAGAATAGCGCCTTGGCGAGGTCGGCCTTGATCTTGTCGAAGACCGGTTCGCCGAGCCCTGCGGGAATGTTCGTGGCCACAATTTCCGCCGCACCACCGATTGAATCCCCCACTTTACGAATTTGCTCGATGAGTTCAATCATCTTCGCCGCAGCGGCGACATCGGGGCAGCGAACGATGTTCGGTTCTCCGTTCGGCAGGGATTCGACCTGCTCTAGTGTCACCTTCGCAGGATCGGCAATCACGGCTTTGACCTCGCCGACCTGTGTCACGTATCCGACGACTCGCCCCCCAAAACCATGATCAAGAATTTTTTTTGCGACCACCCCTGCCGCAACTCGAACCGCCGTCTCCCGCGCACTCGACCGGCCACCACCGCGATAGTCGCGGAAGCCGTACTTGGCATCAAAGGAAAAATCGGCGTGACCCGGCCGGTAAAGGTCCTTGATGTCCCCGTAGTCTTTGCTGCGTTGGTCCTGATTGCGAATCAAAATCGCAAGACTGGTCCCGGTCGTTCTTCCCTCAAACACACCTGATAAAATCTCGGGCGTATCGGATTCGTCGCGTTGAGTCACAATGTGGCTCTGACCCGGTCTGCGTCGGGACAGGTCGATCATCAAATCCTCAATCGACAATGGAATCCCCGGGGGAGCACCATCAATAATGACAACGTTCGCCGGTCCGTGGCTTTCGCCAGCCGTCGTTACCCGAAATGCTTGTCCGAATGAGTTTCCTGCCATGGTGCCCCCGATTGTATTGACCGCCAACGGAAACCGAAACTGGAAGCCGGGCGCGGATACCCATAAACTGCGGAGAATCCCTGAATAACCCTGCCAGACTCAACTTTTGGACCCGCAAACGCGTGACAGGAGATGCTTGATCCTTGACTTCTGCTACAGGCCCGCTTCTCACGAAAGAGAATTGCCCTCAGGACGGCTCGCCAGCACGCGAACGTTGGGCTAGTATTCATGCTGCGAGTGCAAATTCCGCCGGCGAGTGGGATCGCTCGCAAGTCAAGAACCCGATGTGGTCGATGACGGAGAGCATTCAGACAGCTCCTGAAATTGGTCTGAATCACTGTGGCTTCGTGTACAAGAGCAACATCATCCCGCGGCGACGATCAGTCGAGAGGTGACCAGATTATGGCAAAAGCAGGCGGACGGAAAAAACTTCCCAAGGAAATTGCGGTCATCAATGCCGACAACTGCACGGGCTGTGAAGCCTGTCTAGAAGTCTGCCCCGTGGACTGTATTGCTAAAGTCCCTGGCGATTCGATTTCGGTGCTGCAGTCGTGGTGCGAGATCGACGTTGAACGCTGCGTCGGTTGCGAAGTTTGCGTTGCGATCCCGACGAAAAAAACAGACCCCTACGAATTAACCGTTTGCCCGTGGGATGCCATTGAGATGATCCCCACGGTTCAAGCGGCCCAAATCGTCGCAAAAAAAGGGGGCCCGCCCGGTTATATGATCGCCAACTGGGATCGCCTCGTGATCCCCGCTCAACGCATGGCGGAGCTGGCTGCAGATCAACAAAGCGCCAAATAATTCTCGGCCAACGTCTCGACCGAATCCAACATGACAACACATGGTAACGGCGGAGTGCTCGGGAGGGTCCTGATTGTGAAGAGCGCGTTTTTCCCAGCCTGGATGCCGCATCATTTTTCTTAAACAGAAACTCGTCTTTAATGACCTCGCGGCCGCCCCCTCTTGACCCTTCGAACACGTGATTTCAAGATCGGTGGGCCATCTCTAGGCGAATACCGATCACGTTCCATTCCGCTATTTCCTCAGCCGAGCAGTCGGAAAAACAGCTTCATCCGAAGAGATTTTCTATGAGGCATGTAACCTTGCCAGCACTCGGTGTGAACCGAGCATCTCGCCTTCGCAGAGCAACTCGAGGACATAGACGCCTTCGTGAGGAGTCGGCAACGGGGGCAACCCCACGGTGATTTGAATCGTTTCTAACGGGTTGCGGCATGACACTTCAAATGCGGTCGAGAATAAAATATTGTTCTGTTGCAAATCGACATAACGCATTTCGAACTTTCGAGATCCCTGCAACTCTGTCAGGCTCACGAAGGCGAACGGTGAACCGACTCTGGCCAGCGGAGGGATCGAAACCGGAGTGGACAGCGGTTCTTCAATCCTCGAATTGTCCGACGAGGCCGTACGACCGGTCGGTCTATGACTCGTCCCAGCCGGCACCGGCCGTTCGGGTTCGGGGGTAGAGCATTTCGGCACGAAAGTAATCGCACTGAAAATGCCGCAAATCACATACTTGCCTGTCGCCCGATCCTGATAAATCTGGTCTGCTAACAACATCGCTTGTAACACGGGAACGGCCATGATGCTTCCTTACTGGATTACTTTTTTTGAGTCGGCGATGAGCGATTGTTTGCCTTTATCCAAAAAAAGAAATTCGATTCTGTCAACCAAGACATGACCTCGCCAGCAGCGTCAATAGTCCGGAGGGGAACCATGCGCGTCGAATGCACGGAAAGAGGACCCCGTAGCAAACACCGGCACGGCCGAGGAGTTCCATCGTGGCAGGGATTCCATGAGTCCGCAACTGTCTGCCCGTTTGATCGCTGCCGGACTTTCAGCCCCTCGGAATCTTTTCCAGAAAACTCGCCCGACAGGATTCCTAACGCGTTTTTCTCAACGATGTTGATGACCCTCAAGCGATCTTGCCAAATGGCTACCGACGCACGGCAATCCGTGTTCGATTTCAGGGGAGCGGATTCGATCAACCGACAGCAGATGCTCCACACTCACCTGATCGACAGAGTCTCCAAGGTGACGTCCAACATCACGTGACCACAAAACAGGGTCGCTCCACATCGGAAAAGAGGTAGCCCAAGAACCTCCATCGGGAGACACTCCATACGCGAGACCCCCAAGTTTAGAATGATGGCTAGGAAGACTTGCAAACCTTCTGTCTCGACACGCCACTGAGCCCATTTTCATACGGGGCTCGGGAACACAGATCAAAACAAGCAGCGCGCTCAACAGCGACCTGAATCACGTTCGCTGCGACGAGCTTCAGCAGTCCACTGCTTTCCCGTAGACTGATACGGTGTAGAGCCGGTGAGATTCCACGAAAGTCCGTGTCCTCGACGTGGTTCTCGAGCGTCTGAAGGCCGAGGCATGCCAGTGCAAAAAGTGAATGGAACGCTACCCACCGAGTCGTCGCGAGGCGGAGTGGAGTGTGCCATCAAAAACACTTGACCGCAGGTCTCATCGTCTGCCGCAGAACAACATTGCCGATGCTAGAAACAGGAACCATTCCGTTGCCGCAAACCAGTAAGTCGCCGTAGGTATGCCACTGTAGAATACGAAACTCGTTGTCCGAAACGCCACAAGGGATCCATGAACCAGCAGACATAACATCAAGGAGTGAGCAACTTCCGCCGGCCTGATTAGGGGCCAGAGGAAGGCGAGGCCGAGTGCCAGTTCCAGACCTCCATAAACAGTTAAAAACTCAGACTGTCCCGAACCAGGCTGGAGTGTGAATCCAACCACGTTTGATGTTTTGTCAGGCATCAGAGAGCACCATCCCGCTAAAAAGATGTAGACGACTCCGACGATTGCCAAGAAGAGACGTGTCATGTGATCCTGATCGGTGAAAGAAGACGATCTGTTGAAACCTTGAATTGCCACGAAATTCGAACTGCGACTTAATGGTCGCCGATGATGTTAGATTCAACGAAGCAGAGTTTATTGTCAATGTCTCAGGAGATTGCCGTGAACAGGTCGGCCGTGTCCACATTACCGAGTTCCGTGCCAGAGTTGATCGCCATCCGAACAACCTTGCTGCACGTGGCCAACGCTGTCGATAACGCTTCGACGTGATCGCCTCCGCTTGAGATGTCGACAGGATAAGCCGGCAATTGGTTGAGTTGGCAAACATGAATGATGGTTCCGCCAGCGATCCCCCCCCCAATACCACGATCCGTTCGGCCACGGTGTCCACAAATTCCTCAGTGTCCTCCCTGACGCTGTCAAACAGATGGTGCAGGACGATGAAGGCCGAGTCCTTGACGTTCCAGTGAGCTTGTTTGGCCTGCAGTTTCAAGTCGATCAGGTCGGCAAACCGCGATACTGAAGATAGCAAAGGGTTGCTGTTGCTTCTAAGGGAAGATCATTCTTGGTCGGGTGCATCTTAAGGGTTCCTAGAGATACCTTACGGGGGTTAAAGGACAAATGTATTCCCCTTCCGCGAAGTCCTGAAATGAATAAACCGTCGTCGTCGCAATTCGTTAACATCGGCGTCAGCGGTTCCTAGAAGGCTCCTCGATGATCGCCACCGCATTCGATCCAGTATCGACCACGGTCCTTGACTCGTTCCTCGAAATCGTGACCGGGAATCAGCGCATCGACCACGCCATGCAGGATTACGATATGGGGTTTCATCGCCTTGGCTGTTCCCTCAGTATTTGAAGCGGCAAGTTCGCAGATGCGTTTGTCAGAATCCGACTTGCATCTTCAAGAGATGCGTCGATGACCCTCGTCGTTGAGGGCGGTATTGACGACCTCACCGCCGTGATCCTTCCGGATCAGCGGCAAAACACCACAGAGAACCGGGTATCAACCATCACCGACGAGAATTCGGGCAACGGGTCTCGATCATCGAAAAGACCTGCGACCGGATTTTATAGAATTTGAACTCGTCCCAAAACTATCGGATGAGTCACCGCTTGCGGATAACACGCTCTGGCAACTCACGGCCTCGGCGAGCGACTGGCAACAAATACAGCCCTGCGGTTGTCAAAATCTGAGGTCCACGTCGGTAAGACGTTGTTCATCCATCTCCTTGACGAGACGACCCACATAACGCCAGCACAGGTGGCTTCGTATTTACGTCGTCAGCGAGCATTGATTAGAAGACACCATGAAGCGAGACGCGCCACGCAATGATCAATCGTGCGTGCCCCCCCCGTTTGGAGAACCGCAGACGGCTCCGTCTCATTCACGGTTCCTCGCCAAGTCACGAGACGCTGATGGATGGATTGGATCAGCAACATCATTTTGAAATCGACACCGATGGCCCTAATGAGGGGAACGCAGGATGATTGATCTCTCGCGGCAGCGAAAATCGGGCTGATTCGGAGTGATCACACAAAAGCGGATTTTCGAAACAATGCGATGCTGTGAGGCTGCAGCGGGTATGGATGTTTCGGGTCGTAGGGGATGATCGACGTATCGCCATCGTAAGTGTCGAATAGTCGCTCAATCCCCTCCATTTGCTGCAAACGAATGGGCATTGTGAAGGGGACCATCTCTTGGTGAGCATTCATCAGAATCAGCAGGTTATCTCCGACGATGCACGCCCCTTGGTCATCAATCTGGCTGCAATACCCCAACAGCAGGACTCCCAGCGACTGAACAAGCCCGTCGTTCCAGGATTCGTCTTCCATTTGTCGTCCATGACTGTCAAGCCAATAGAGTTCTTTGAGATCGGTTCCGTCTGTCGAGCCTCGGAAAAAATGCCGGCGGGACAGTGCCGGTTGGCGTTTTCGAATGGCGATCAGGTGTCGAGTGAACTGCAACAAATGTTGTTGTGTGGGCGACAAACTCCAATTGAGCCACGATGTCTCGTTGTCCTGTGAATAGCAGTTGTTGTTGCCCTGTGCCGTATGGCCAATCTCGTCTCCGGCCAGCAACATAGGAACCCCTTGGGAAAGCAGCAAAGTGGCCAGCAGGTTTCGCTGTTGCCTTTGCCGCAGGGCAACAATGTCTGGATCATCGGTTGCACCTTCGAGACCACAATTCCAACTCCGGTTGTCGTCGCTGCCATCGCGATTCCCCTCGCCGTTAGCTTGGTTGTGCTTTTCCTCATAGCTCACGAGATCCTGCAGCGTGAAACCGTCATGACAGGTGACAAAATTAATGCTCGCAGAGGGATGTCGACCATCATTTTCATAAAGATCGCTGCTACCCGCCAGACGTGTCGCCAGTTCATTCACAACGCCGCCATCACCCTTCCAGAAGCTTCTGACACAATCGCGGTAGCGCCCGTTCCACTCGGTCCAAATGATTGGAAAATTTCCGACCTGATAACCATCAACCCCAATATCCCATGGTTCAGCGATTAATTTGACTTGCGAGAGGATTGGATCCTGATGAATGACGTTAAAGAATCCACTCATCAAATCAACATCGTGGAACTGCCGAGCCAGTGTTGCGGCCAGATCGAAGCGAAACCCATCAACATGCATCTCCGTCACCCAGTACCGCAGGCTATCCATGACAAGCTGCAGGACACGTGGATGCCTTAAATACGGCGAATTGCCACAGCCCGTGAAGTCCTTATAGGAGCGTAGGTCCTCCGCGACGAGATGATAGTATGCCGTATTATCGAGGCCTCGCCAGGAGAGTGTCGGGCCGAACTGATTTCCTTCGGCCGTATGATTGTAGACGACATCGAGAATGACCTCGATTCCAGCAGAATGCAGAGCCTGGACCATCGACTGAAATTCCTGGACCACCAATTCGGGATCATCGGTCGCACAATACCGCGGGTCTGGAGCAAAAAAACCAAGGGTGTTGTAGCCCCAATAATTGACGCGTCCCTGTTGGACAAGAAATGCCTCATCAATGTGAAAATGAACGGGTAGCAGTTCGACCGCCGTGACTCCGAGATGCTTCAAATGATCGATCGCAGCGCCGCTGGCAAGTCCGGCGTATGTCCCACGCTGCTCCACTGGCACTCCCGGGAGAAGCTGTGTGAACCCCTTCACGTGAACCTCATAAATGATCGTCTTTTCCCACGATGTTTGCGGGGGATGATCGTTTTTCCAATTGAAAGTCGGATCGACAATTAACCCCAATGGTGCAAACGGAGCGGAATCTCGTGCGTCGAACGACATGTCGCCCCTGGGATCGTCGATGCAGTAACCAAACAAGGAGTCGTCCCATTTCAGTGGACGCCCAATGGCGCGAGCGTAGGGATCCAAGAGAAGCTTGTTGGAATTGAATCGAAGACCGACTTCCGGCTTGTAGGGACCGCTGACGCGGAGCCCGTAAAGCGTACCGGGCTTCAAGTCGGGAAAGTAACCGTGAAAAACATGGTACGTCCGTTCTGGTAATTCAATCCGACGGCTTTCTTGGAGTGCTTCTGGTGAGTCAAAAAGACACAACTCCACTTTCGTCGCAGCGTCCGAAAAGACGGCGAAATTGACGCCTGCTCCGTCCCAAGTGGATCCAAGTGGATAGGGTTGCCCTGGCCAGACACGCATTCCACGTTCCTTAGTATTGACTGTCTTCAGCAGATTCGCCTCTTGCGTTTTCTTCTCCAGCCATCCCCAGAGCGATCGGCGGGTCGATTCTACGGAACAATCGATATCGTCAAGAATGTTAACAATACGGGAGTTTCCGGCAATTCATAGCCTTTCTGCCGTCGAACAGCGATTGATTTACCGCGTCTGCAGAGCTCTGTCGCTGAGAGTTGACATTTCCAATCGCCAACGGCAGCGTGATGGATCAGAAACCGAAGTCTGATCGACGATTCCTGGCCATGCCGCCACAACCTGTTGACCAAAGTTAGGGCGAGCCCCCCCGAATGGAGTCTCTGAAAACGGTTTCGTGAGGGTTCCGGATCAGCGGGAAACTTGGCATCCGTCACCCTCCTGTTTAACTGCCTGTTAACGCCGGAAAACAGCCTGACACAATCCGGTGATTTCATTGACGCCAACAGCGCATGAGATCCGTTCAGGTCCAACATTCAACCCCCTCAACGCCAATGGATCTGGTCCGAGTATGGATCTAAGCATTCTGCGGGCGATCACGCAACGGAATTCCCTCGCTTGCGATTCCTGCCTCTTAAAATTCAGGGTTAGCAAACTCGACAAACGCGATACAGGAAACACCGATTCCGTCAGCAAGCGAAAGTCGCTTCCTGCTGTCGCTAAGTACGTCGGTGCCGGAATTATCACTGTGATTATCGGTTTTCTAGTCGGTCGCTGCACCATGACTGACAGTGGCTTGCCAAAGGTTCCGACCTCGGACAAGTCTTCCTCCACTCGACCGAGCAAACACAAAAACCGTGTCAACGCAGACAACGTTCGTCAGGACGCCCGAGACGCGACGGCCCCCCGCGTCTCGGGCGTCAGTGAATCAATGAGTACACCTGAAAGATGTCACTAAAGTGAAGGGACGCCAGACGCGTGATCAAACGTCTCGGGAGCGATCACTCCAGCACTCTGCTCGTGGGAAGTTCCTTCCTGCTGGACTTGCACCTTTCGTCGAAGTCTTGTCGCGTCCCGTGTGACAAAAACTCTCCTCGAGTAAAATCATCGGATCGACAACTCCGGAGCACTTGCAACGCGTGACGATCGCCAACACAAGCGGTATACTCGCAAGCCTGCAGCGGTGGTTTGCTGCATGGCGGCTTTGTCTTTATTTGAAATTTGCTACAGGATGACACGCAATGCCAGCGTTCGATATTTCTCCTAAAAAAACGCGTGTCGGGTGGATCGGTACCGGTGTTATAGGTTCGAGTATGGTGGGCCATTTGATAACGGCCGGCTATTCCACGACGTTGTTTACGCGGTCCAAACATAAAGCCAGTGGACTGATTGACCGGGGTGCCAAGTGGGCTGAAACACCCAAACAGGTGGCCGAGCAGTCGGACGTTGTTTTTTCGATAGTTGGTTTTCCAAGCGATCTTCGAGAGGTGATTCTCGGTGCCAACGGTGCTCTGTTCGGCGCAACGCAGGGCTCGATTCTTGTGGATATGACTACCAGCGATCCGACATTGGCCGTTGAAATACACTCCCTTGCAAAGCAGAGAGGTGTCTACAGCGTGGATGCGCCCGTTTCCGGAGGCGACATCGGTGCTCAAAATGCGACTCTGTCAATCATGATCGGTGGGGACAAGGATGTCGTCGATGCCTTGCTGCCCTTGTTTTCAGTCATCGGAAAAACAATAGTCCATCAAGGGGGACCTGGTGCCGGCCAGCATACCAAGATGGCGAACCAAATTCTCGTCGCGACCAACATGGTCGGTGTCTGTGAGTCCCTCCTTTACGGTTACAAAGCAGGGCTCGACTTGCCAACAATGCTGAAGTCTGTCGGTCCAGGCGCTGCAGGAAGTTGGTCGCTCAATAATCTCGGACCACGCATCATTGAAAACAACTTTGATCCAGGCTTCTTTGTTGAACATTTCATCAAGGATATGGGCCTTGCTCTGGCAGAAGCCCGGCGGATGGGCTTATGTCTTCCGGGTCTGTCTTTGAGCGAGCAGTTGTATCAATCGGTCAAGTCCAAGGGCTGGGGCCGGAACGGCACTCACGCATTGATGTTGGCGCTGGCCGAAATGGCAAATATCGATTGGCGAAATCGAGAGTGAAGGTGGCTTTCGGGGAGGCCTCCACGGAAGTGGATGAGTCTAGATTGTCCCCAAGAAAACCCGGCGTTCATTGGTTCATTGGTTCATTGGGATGACTTGGAAACTCGCAACGTCAGGCACAGACTGTGCCAATTCAAGGCAGAAACTCATGGCACGCAAGGGCGAGCAATTCGCAGGACTGACAGTGGCGATCGTCACACCATTCAAGGAAGGGCGTGTTGACGAGGCGGCACTCCGCAAGGCAGTGGATTGGCATGTCTCGCAGGGGACCAATGGACTTTGCCCCGTGGGGACGACGGGTGAATGCCCAACGTTGTCAACGGCTGAGCATGAGCAGGTCATCGCCGTCGTGTGTGAACAAGCGGCGGGACGGATCAAGGTCATGGCTGGCACCGGTTCCAACAGCACCTCTGAAGCAATTGAGTTAACCCGCTTTGCGAAGTCCGCGGGCGCGGACGGGGCCATGATGGTCGCCCCCTATTACAACAAACCGACCGCGGAAGGCTTCTTTCAACACTACCGAGCGGTGGCTGAAGCCGTCGATATTCCGATTATTCTGTACAACATTCCGGGTCGTACAGCAAAGAACATGGAACCAGACGTCGTCGCACGCATCGCCGAAATTCCAAATATCGTCGCGATCAAGGAGGCCACAGGCTCCATGGATCAGGCATCCCACACCCTTTCTCTGACGAATCTGACGGTCTTGTCAGGTGATGACAGCCTGACATTGCCTTTGCTGTCGATGGGTGGAAGTGGAATCGTGTCCGTCGTCGGCAACATTGTTCCCGGTGACATGCTGCAGATGCTCACCGCGTGGAACACGGGCAACATTTCTGAAGCACAGCGATGGCATTTCAAGCTGTTCGGCCTTTGCCGTGATATGCTCGGGATTGCCACAAATCCCATTCCCATTAAAGCCGCCATGAAAATGCTAGGACGAGATACCGGTGAATTGAGACTGCCTCTCACCGCACTTTCAAAACTTGAGGAGTCGCGATTAAGGCAGACACTGAATCAGTATGGACTCCTTTAATCCGCGTTGAAAAAATGTCGTGAATACCACGGCCCTCCAAATCTTCTGACCGACTGAATTTTCGACTTTTCAACTGCCAACCGACCTCGAGTCAGCTGATTTTCAGGGTGATCTAAGATTCCTGTTTTCAAAGCAACGAAAGAACTGATCATGGTTTTCGGATTCGGCAAGAAGAAACCAATCGCGAAGCGGAACGATGAAGGAGACGAGTCCGATGACGATGATGGTGACGATGATGGTGATCTCGTCAACTTTCAGGGCGCAATGAATGGGAAATCCGTGGACTTGGTGGCCCAAGGAAAATTGGTTCAAGTGGCATTACTACCGGCTAAGCGGTGGATTAGCAGTGGGCTTGAGAGACGTGCCGAAATGATTCGTCTGGACGTCAAGGGTGAGAAGGCTCACACCACGTTGTCCATTGATGGGATGCCTTACGGCGGCAGTCGAATGCCGAGACAACAGGCTTCGTACATCATCCAAATGATGAAATTTTTGGCGGGGCTCGATGCCAAAATCAAGGGTCGACATCAGGCAGGCGGGATCAAGTCGGAGTATCTTGGAGCGAAGTTCGAACTTTCGGTGGAGGTCATACCACATGCGGAAGGAACGGAGCGACTGACAATTCGCGTGCGTAATTTAAAACAAAAGCTGGATACACCCGCCGAACTTGGATTTACCGAGTCCTTACGGCAGTCGATTCGAGATTTGACCGCACACAGACGCGGTCTGATTGTCGTCTGCGGGCCTCCGGGATCTGGAACGACAACGACCGTATACGGCCTGTTACGTGGAATTGACGTCTACCTTTATTCCATTTATTCCATTGTGAATACAGGGAGTCGAGAACTGCTCAACGTCAAAACCTTTGAAGCCAATGATGGTGACAATTACGAGACGTCGTGCCTACGAATGATGCGTGAAGAAGCGGATGTGATCTTTGTCCCCCCTCTGAAAGATGCCGAGACGACCCAACAATTCATGAGTGTCGCCGACCGGATATGCATTGTTTCCGAAATGACAGCGAAAGACTCAGCGCACGCCATCGCTCAACTGGTGGCATTGTCTGGCAACTCCAAGTTGGCGAGCGAGGTCATTGATGCGGTATTCAGCCAAAAACTAGTTCGTTTGCTTTGTCCAGAATGCCGCGAAGCCTTTCGGCCAAGCCCAAAGCTTCTGTCCAAGGTCGCTCTGCCTCCCGAGACAAAAGTGCTCTATCGAAAACCCGTGCCGGTGGTTGACGAAAAGACAGGCGAGGAAGAACCACCGTGCGAAAAATGTAGCGGCACCGGGTTCTTTGGGCGCGTGGCGATGCTGGAAGCGATTTTGGTATCCGATGCCATGCGAGTATTGATCGCCATGAATGCCACTGCCGCCCAAATTAAAGAGCTTTCCCGTTCCGAAGGCGGCCTGACCTTTCACAAAGACGGTTTAAGGCTTGTGGCCGAAGGAAAGACATCGCTCGAGGAATTGCAACGCGTGTTCCGAGTTTGATTCCGAGGGCCTTTTGTGGAAGCGTTCTTGGGCTAGTCCACCGGGAAGATTCGGCAAACCTGATACAATCTGAAACGGGATTCAACGACTGGGGCATTCATCAAAAAACAGCAGAAAAGAATAATTGACCGGTGCCGATCTTGCTTAGGATGTCGTGGTTAAGTTGGGATTCCGACTGTGGCCCAATTTCTTTCATTGAAGGATTCGACCCGTGGGACGCACACAACGCGCACTGACGTCTTTGGTAGCCGCGATTCCTGCGGGCTACCTCAGTTATTTGTTGATCATGGTGTTTCTGAGTAAGGCGGACACACTCAAAACGTCGATGCAAGTCATCGCCGGAGTGACGCTGCTTGCTGCGATTTTCGTTGCTGCAATGCCGTTCATTCTGTTAGTACCCAGTCGAAAAAAGAACGTCCCGGCTTCAACAACGGCGGTCCCGAAGGATGATGTGGACGCTGAAGCAGACTCTGTCGGTGATGAAAGTCGTGAGGAACTGTCCGCAACTGACGATTTCGCTTTCGACGATTCAGGCTCAAGGATTTCCTCCGCGTCGGAAGAATTATTCAGATCCGATCCGGAAATCTCGCTGGACGATCTGAACGCGTTCGCTCTTGACGAAGACGAGGACGAGGAACCCGCGCCAAAGACGCGAAGAAAGTAATTTCCGAGCCCTGCCGCTGAAGGACTTGTAATCATCCCCGCGATTCGGCGGAATCGTTGTACGGAATCTCTATCCGAACGCCTTCAAAGGGATTCATCGACCGGGGTGGTGATGCGCATGCTGCGTTCCGACCATTGCCTCGGGTTCAATGATCGTGGACGACAAACTTGGCTCCTGATCGGGGTATACCCGTGCGAGAAACGGTTCGCCCACCACAGGATACCTCGAACGAGTTTTTCTGACGCTGGGTCAAATATCGGAAGGCCCAATCCGCTAAATCGTCAATGCGATCTTCACCTCTGGGGCCAATTGGCGTGCCTCCCTTCCGATCGTGGACAGGCCCTGTTGATCCAACCCGAGCACTCCACTTACGTGCTGACTTTTGACCTGTCTTTCTCGCAGGGCAAACAACGTCCATTGAATCGTATGGTGTGAGTCGCACAATTCGATTCACACTGTCTGGAACCGCGAAAACGGTGCGACGGACCAGCGTTTGAAGGCGGTCACCTCGATCGCGACAGCCTTTCTATCTTGCGAAATTCAGAGACGTCGTCGTCTCTGAATTTCGCAAAGCGAGTCCCTTCCAAATTGGTGCCGACTGGACGATCACAGTCACGAGGACTAGAACAGCAATACATAGAATTTCGATCTTGACGGTCGCAGTCAAAAAAACGGGGCTGGACAACGATATTGAGAGTCGACGGGACCGCCAATATCTCTCTGGATGGAGTGACTGGCGGGTCCGTCCAAGGCTGTCAATTCGGTCCATTTTCAATGGACAAATCACGATGTGTCGCAGTTTCTGGCAGCGCGATAAGAGCCCACACTTTCGAGGAGTTACTCTGATGTATCGATCCCACATGTCCCTACCGTTATTGGCCATCCTGTGTTTGTGGACTCCGTCGGCCTTCGCGGAAAACATTCAAGGTGAAGAGACGGGAAAGATTGCTGCTACTGAAAAGAAAACGCTTTCGGTGGCTCACATGGAGATTTCCGGAACCTACGCGGAGGGTGTCAGTATCCCTGGGCTATTTGGCGACGTCGTCGAAACGCTCGATTTCGGTTTGAAGAGAATGGAAAAGGCCGCCCGTGACGACACCTTAGAGGCGGTCATTCTGCACATCAATGATCCGAAAATTGGTTGGGCCAAGCTGAACGAATTGCGAGTCGGAATTCACAAGATGCGATCGAAAGGCCGCAAAGTCTTCGCCTGGATGGAGAGCGCGGACACCAAGAGTTACTTGATTGCGACGGCCTGCGACACAATTGTGATCCCCGAATCAGGGATGGTGATGCTTCCTGGACTGCATGCCGAAATCTCGTTTTACAAGAATCTTTTCGACATGCTGTCGATTCAACCTCAAATGCTCCGTGTGGGTGAGTTTAAATCCGCCGCGGAACCGTATAGCCGCTCCGAAATGAGCCCTGCGTTTCGCGAAGAAATGGAAGCGATTCTGGACGATTATTACAGCCAAATGGTCGAAATCATCAGTACATCTCGCCAACTCACAATCGATCAGGTCAAGACCATTATTGACACCGGATTGTTCTCCGCGAGCGATGCCCAACAACTCGGACTGATTGACGTGATCGGCTACGAAGACGCCATTTCGTCACTGATTAAAGCCGGGAACAAAGACTCTGAATTCAAAATCACCAAGGGATATGGCAAGAAAAAGATTGATACCGACTTCAGTGGATTCACCGGTATGGCAAAACTGATGAATTTGCTGATGGGAGTTGAGCCGAGCACACGTAAATCCACCGCAGCCAAGATCGCCGTAATTAACGCATCCGGCGCGATTGTCTCCGGTCCCAGTACCGCGAGTCCGTTTTCGGGGGAAGAGACGATGGGCTCCACGACAATGGTCAAGGCCATTCGTCAGGCTCGAGACGATCCCTCGGTAAAGGCCGTCATTCTGCGTGTTGACAGCCCAGGAGGAAGTGCCCTCGCCAGTGACCTCATGTGGCACGAACTGGAATTGCTCAACGAAAAAAAAACATTCGTTGTGAGCATGGGGGATACCGCTGCCAGTGGTGGTTACTATATCGCGATGGGTGCTGATCGGATTTTTGCGGAACCGGGGACACTCACTGGGTCAATCGGGGTTGTCGGTGGAAAACTCGCGTTCGAAAAGTTCTACGAAAAAGTAGGAATTACAACGAGTGTCGTTCACAGAGGCACGAACAGCGGTGTCTTGAGCAGTACGATCCCGTTTTCTGATTCCGAAAAATCTGCGATGCAGAAGATGCTCAACGAGATCTATGCTCAGTTCACGACCAAGGCGGCGGCGGGGCGCAAAATGGATGTTGAAAAGCTGGAAAAGATGGCACGAGGGCGAGTTTATACCGGCGTGCAAGCTCTGCAACTCGGCTTGGTCGACGAATTGGGAACGCTGTCTGATGCCATCGCGTACGCAAAAAAAACTGCCGGGCTGGATCCCGATCAAAAACTCGAACGACTCGATCTACCAAAACCGACAAGCCCGTTTGAAACGCTATTTGGTCCGATCGATCCCTCCGCCGTAAGCACCCCGTCCGTTGTCGCCTCTTGGCTCACCCACTTTCCCCCAGAATTGGTCTCATTGTTACGCAGCCATGTGCTTTATGAGCAACTCTCGAAAGAACGGGTTCTGACGGTGTTACCTTACCGGATTCACTTCAACTAACCTCAAAACCAGCGTCAAGCTCCTTCGCGTTTGGCAACGAACCGGCCGCGACGGGATCTTCTCTTGCGTATTAAAAAGATTTGAAAATGTTTCGTGTGACAAAAGAAATTAACTTTTGCTATGGCCACCGTTTGCTGAATTACGAAGGCAAGTGCAAGTATTTACATGGCCACAATGGTAAGGCGGTGATCACACTGGAAGGAGAGAACCTCGACGATCGTGGAATGGTCATCGATTTTTCCGACATCAAGAAGCACATTGCTGGTTGGATTGATATTCATCTCGATCACCGGATGATTTTGCATGAAGCGGACCCGATGGTGCCAATCTTCAAAAAGATGGGCGAACCGATGTATCTCATCAGTCAGAATCCCACGGCGGAAAATATCGCCAAGCTGATCTATGATTTCGCGAAGTCAAACAAGTTACCCGTATCTGAAGTCACGCTGTGGGAAACGCCCAACTCCTATGCCACGTTTAACGAGTCGCCGCGGCCTTGAGTGGAAACGGTCGATTTCGGTTTTGGAGTATCGGCAATGATCGGTGGCTCGGATTGTTGGAAAAGTGTTGTCAAAGTTGATGGCCAAAGAACTCGGATTACCGACGGTGACTGAGAATCGCGTACGGATAAAATATTACGGATCGATTTGTGATTCCGTTTCGCACCTGTTGAAACTCTGCAGAAATCATCGATGACACGGACTCTGCAGAGAAGGATCATCCCGTGCTAAGTGAAACTCGGGAAATCCCATTTCTCCCTCCTGCGTCAGAATCGGATTTGACAAACGAGGCGTTAACCCAGGCAATCAAAGCTGAATCACGACGGCTTGGATTTGAATTGGTTGGCGTGACTCCGGCTGTTTCACCTCCGGGGTTGCCCCAGTTGCATGACTGGCTTCGTGCCGGGTACGCTGGTGAAATGCTTTATCTGCCGCGACGTTCATCCGCCTATGAGCATCCACGCCATGTCTTTCCGTCGGTGCGGAGTGTCGTGATGTTGGCGATGAACTATCGTTCGGAGGAACCGGCACAGGTTGCGGCAAATGAGGGGCGTGTTTCTCGGTATGCCTGGGGAACGCTCGACTACCATGAACTCTTGAAAAACAAACTGAACCAACTGAGTCAATTCGTCCATGAGCAACGTCCGGGATGCACGACGCGCGGAGTCGTCGACACAGCTCCCCTATTGGAGCGAGACTTCGCTCGTCTGGCCGGACTGGGTTGGTTCGGAAAGAACACCATGCTGATCAACACGAGAAAAGGGAGTTGGCTGCTGCTCGCCGCATTGTTGGTCGATATTGAACTTGTTGCAGACTCGCCGCATGACACATCTCATTGCGGATCGTGTACCCGATGCCTCGATATTTGCCCAACCGATGCCTTTCCGAAACCCTATGTTCTTGATGCAAGAAAGTGCATCTCGTACCTGACAATCGAGCTGAAGACTCCGATTCCCGTCGAACTGCGTGAAGACGTTGGCGAATGGCTCTTCGGCTGCGATCTGTGCCAAGATGTCTGTCCCTGGAACCGAAAGGCGCCGCATACGAATGAACGTGCTTTTCAACCTCAATCCGATCTCAATCCTGCCAACTGTATTGCCCTTCTCGAAATGACTCGGGAGCAATTCGACTCGCGGTTTAAAAAGATGCCGATGGAACGGCCAGGATTTGAGGGACTGCGTCGCAACGCAGCGATTGTGCTCGGCAATCATGGTAATAGTTCCGCCGTTCCCGCATTGATCGCAGCCCTTCAGGATGACTCCCCGCTCGTTCGAGGTGCGGCGGCGTGGTCGCTGGGAAAACTGGGAGGTCTTGCCTCCCAATTGGCACTTTCTGAACGATTGCAGGTCGACTGCGATGACCACGTTCGGAACGAAATTTCTGCGGCACTCGCCGCGACCTCTGCAGCCGTAACTCCATGACCTCACAAACGGCGATGCGTCGGCGAGAATAAGACTACCGCCGAATTCTATCGGTCACCCGCTAGCAATGAGTGGAGCAATACCAAAGATCATTTTTGGTATAGATTCGGCACGGTGAAAGCGGGGATCGAGGTCTCGAATAGGCTTTCAACGCAAGTCGCTTATCCCACACGCCAACTGTTAGACCATGATCGAGTTTTCGGGAGGATCGTCTCGTGAGATCACCCGTTTCCGAAACTGAGATTGACGTGCGCGACTGCCAACCCGCCATGGATCGAAATCCGATGCCCCGATCCTCCTGGGTGCGAATGCTTCAAAATTGGTCCTGATCGCTCGTGACTTCTGGGCCGTTCTCAAAGATTTCAGACACGTGGCCACCGTCTCGCGGTTCCAAAATCGCCCTGCAATGACTAACGCTGTTTGAGTCTGTGACGCACCAGACATGCTCGTTTTCTGTTCAGAGTTCAAGACGTTCGGACGCACCTTCCCGGAAACATGTTCGCCCGGAACTGTCACCAAACAAGTGTCAGTCCCTGCGGCAGGCGCGGCGTCAATTTCTTGACCCTGCGTTCGCATGTGGAGTAAGGGTGTTTATTCACCGCCGGAGGCGAAGCATTTCTTTTGTCTCCGCCGAATCATAACTCCTCCACACAATTTCCAAGTCAATTTCCAAGTCCAGTTTTTAAAAAAACGACAGCAATTAAGACCGGTCTTCCGGAAACTTTACCTTAGGCGGGCAGACCGTTTCATGAAACCGGATATGCCAAATCCTCCGAAACCGTCTCGACTGTATTGACGTACCAGCTGTTGTTTGATGCAATAGCGTAGACCCATCGATTGTGTATGTTCATTCGCTGTTCTAGGCATGCCGTCACATTTCAGTCTGCAGGTGTTCATACAATTGATTCTGTGAGCCCCTCTGATTCGGTCTACTACCCTCGTTTGTCCAATTCGTATTTTTGTCACTTCAATCAATCGTCAGACGGAACTGATATCGTCGAGCTTTTGGGAATGATTCGATCCACTTCTTCTGGTTCCCGTTCATCCGTCCTTTGTGGGTGCAATCGCGGTTGATACAGACTACCTCCAACTTTCCCCAATCTCCGGAGCTAGACTTTTGACAAACAGTGAATCCCCGTACCAATTTGAGCGGTTAGATAATTACACTTTGCTCACTTTACATCCGCTGATTAATGACGGTCAGTGGGGGAACGTCTCGCAAGTGGGTACTGAAATTCTCAATCGTCTTGAGGCGATGGAGAATCCTTCATTGGTGGTGGATCTTTCCCCGCTCGACTATATGGGGAGTGCTCAAGTGGCACTTCTTGTTAGGATTTGGAAATCTCTTAAGACTTCCAAGGGATCGATGGCCGTACAGTGTCCCGGCGAAACAGCGAAGGCCGTCTTGGCGACGGCTGGTTTAAAGTCCGTTTGGAAAATTGTTGATACCCGCGAGGAAGCATTGGCTGCCGTCGGTGTCAGAGACTCTTATTCGTCCAATGAATCTGCGCCGCGTGTGGGAAGTCCCGTCCTCGGAATAATTGCGGTGGCCATTGCTGTGGCGGCGATTTTCCTTTGTGTTTTTGGACAAAAATTTATACCTGCTCCCGCCAGCTTCGGAGTGGTCGTTGTTTTCGCGCTGGCTTCTCTTGCTGCTGGTGGAACGGCTGCAATTCTCGCGACAGGTTTTTCGAAATGGGTCGGAGCAACCGCTGCCGTTGTCAGTGTCGGAGTGTTCCTTTGGGCCGGCTACCAATTTGGCAAATTTCAGAAACCACCCGTTGCCCCGCATTCGACCCCTGAATCAGAAGTGCAGACGGATGGTTCCGAATCCAAATTACCACCGGCAGACAAAAATGATGGTGGTGAGATCTCCAATCAGAAAATTGAAGCTCCACCTTCTCACGCTCCCATAAAAAGACCTAAATAACAACGAATTACCGAAGCAAAAGGCGTGATTTTAAGATAAATAATTCCTGAGAAATTCCCCAATCTTCAATAATGATCAAACTCGCGCTTTATCGCATTGATAACACGGATTGCACGCGTCAAAAAAACGACCGAATCCCTTCACTTCAGTGATGAATACACCATGAGTCAATCTGCACATAAAAGTGAAAACATCTCCAGTCAAACAGCTGTTCGCGAAGAACTGCGTGAGCTTCTGGGGGTCGTTGGACCGGTTCCTCTTGTTGATTTGTTGATCGAGCGGGCATTTCATCTAAATGCGACGGACATTCACTTCGACCCCACGGGCGAGGGTTTGAGATGCAGAATTCGGGTCGATGGGCTTTTGCATGACATCTTAATGGTCCCTTTGGCAACAATGCCTCAAGTCATTTCTCGGCTCAAGCTACTGGCTGGAATGGACATCACCGAGCGGCGTCTTGCACAAGACGGCCATATGGCAAACACGTTAGGAGAGCGGAGTCGAGACATTCGTGTGGGGAGTGGACCAACGATTTATGGAGAACGCCTCGTACTCCGCCTGATGCCAGATGCTCAGTCGTTTGAACGATATGACGATCTGCACGAACTCGGGTTGGAACCGAACCAAGCGACTCAAATGGAGCGTTTTATTAGGGCGCCATACGGAATGGTCTTGAGCGTTGGTCCAGTAGGAAGTGGTAAGAGTACGACAATGTATTCATGCCTTAAGCGACTCAACGATCCGGCCAAAAGCCTGATTACCATCGAAGATCCTGTCGAGCGGCGAATGCCGGGAGTCAACCAGATTCAGGTTGATCCCAAAATCAACTTTTCCTTTGTCGAAGCTCTCCGAGGTGTGCTGCGACAAGATCCCAATGTGATGATGATCGGAGAAATTCGTGATTCGGAGACGGCACGAATCGCCGTCCGTGCGGGCCTGACCGGAGTGATGGTTCTGAGTACACTTCACGCCAACGATACGGCATCAACAATCGATGTCTTCCGTGATTTTGGCATTCCGCCGATGTTCATTGCAGATAGCCTGCAGGGGATCCTCTCGCAGCGACTAATGCGCAAGGTCTGTCTTCATTGCCGACAGGCATATCATCCGGATGAAGCCACCTGCGTCATCTTGGGAATTGATCCTGCAAATGCGGCAGCAACGTCGCTGTTTCGCGGTCAAGGGTGCGATTCGTGCTTTGGAACAGGGTACTCCGGTCGAACTGGAATTTACGAAGTTATGGGACTTGATGCGGAACTTCGCCATGAGATTATTAAAGGTGCCCCGCAAAATGAGTTGATGTCGATCGCCAAGTCCAAAGGAATGCGCACACTCGATATGGCCGCCATTCAAAAAGTAACGGACGGGATCACGACAATTGAAGAAATGCATCGCGTCTTAACGTAGTTTCCAGACAACGGCTTTGATCGGCGTCCCGGATAGTATCGAGCGTTGAATTTCGCTATTTTTTACATGCTCTACAGAAAATCAGCAGCCACACGGTCTGCCATAAAGAGCCCCTCACGAGTGAGGCGTATTCCCGCATGATCATCGTCCAACCATCCACGTGCGACATTTTCTCGAATCGCTGTCTGAGCAATCTGATCCATGGGAAAACCGCATCGTCTTTGGAACTCCGCTCGTGAAATGCCCTGAATACGGCGGAGACCGAGGAACAGAAGTTCTTTTGCTCGATGCACCGGTTCAAGTGTCTCCGTCTCGGCGACAGGTGACTCACCAGTTTTAATCCTCTTGAGCCAGCCGAGAACGCTCCGGATATTTGTTTCTCGAGAGCCATTGACATAGCGCGCCGCTCCGGGACCATAGGCCCAGTACGAGTCACCGATCCAATAGGCCTCGTTGTGTCGACAATGAAAACCAGGTCGAGCAAAGTTCGATATTTCGTAATGTTCGAGTCCTCCGTCGCAGAGATACTCGATGGCCAATGCATATTGATCGCGTTCGAGTCCTTCGTCGATCGGCTGCATCTCACCGCGCCCTCGTCGAGTCCAAAAACTAGTTCCCGGCTCCCATGTTAAACCGTAGATCGACATGTGGGTGACCCCCAGCCCGATTGCACGCCGCAAACTTGATTTCCAACCGTCGAGGGATTGACCTGGCACGCCAAAAATTAAATCGATTGAAATGTTCTCAAACCGCTCCCGGAGACGAAGCATGACATCATCAATGTCATCTGGTGAATGGTCGCGTTCTAGCAATCTCAAAGATTGTGGCGAGAAGGACTGCACACCAAGACTGATCCGGTTCACGCCCGAATCGGCTAACAATCCAATTTTTTCTTGTGTCAGATCGAGTGGATTGGCTTCCACACTCACCTCTGCTCCCGGCAAAATCTGAAATCGTTGGTGAATGATCTGGAATAATTTTTGGAGTTGCTCGCATGAGGGGTGAGTCGGCGTACCACCACCTAAAAAAAGCGTCTCAAGGCCATCTGCCCGACTAGTCGCGGCCTGCTGATTCTGCTCGCGATCCCATTTTTTTCGTTCACTTTCAATTTCCCGCTCCAGAGCCACGAGATACTCACTGATCAAGTCATCTCGATCCGCGATGAGGGTGAAATCGCAGTAGCCACATCGGCGGCTACAAAATGGGACGTGAACGTAGGCCGAACGTGGCTTCGCAAAAAATTGTAAATTGCTGTCCATTTTTTATTTTTCCGTGAAGCCAATCCGAATTCTCAAGCATTCATGGGTGACGACAGAATCAGCCGTCGATGTCTCTGCAATCCAAATCATGGAATCCAACGGCGAATACGTTCCGCGCGCTTTGACAACATTTTTTTCTCTGTTGTGGAGAGTCCCGCTGCTGAAACCGTTCCGGTCACGAATGCTTCCTTGGTGAATTGAGTTTGATTGTTGTGACCGACGTTCACCAGAGCAAGGCGATCCTGTGGGCTGACCTGCCCCCATGAATGACGCCAGTTCTTAAGTTAGGATTTTGCCCTCCAATAGACCAGCCCCGTGCGTTTGCTGAGGCGTAGCCGAAGCGAACGCACGGGGCTGCCACGCCTCTGGGGCCGGGGGCCGGTATCCCAAGGCACTGTGTGGCCGGATCGTGTTGTAGTGCTGCCGCCACCGTTCGATGAGCACCTTGGCCTCGAGCAGCGTGTCAAACGCTTCCCGTTCCAGCAGCTCGTCTCGAAGCTTTCCATTGAAGCTCTCGATGTAGCCATTCTCCCAAGGTGAACCAGGCTCGATAAACAAAGTCTTCACACCAACTCGCCCTAGCCACTCCCTCACACACTTGGCCGTGAACTCGCTCCCGTTGTCGCTGCGGATGTGGTCCGGCACACCCTTGCAGACGAACAGGTCGCTCAGCCGCTCGAGAACGTCCTCGCTCGTCAGTTTCTTGGCAACGTCGATCGCGAGGCATTCCCGAGTGAACTCATCCACGATCGTCAGCATCCGAATCGGCCTTCCATCGGAGGTACGATCGGCCACGAAGTCGTAGCTCCATAAGTGGTTACGACGGTTCGAACGTAGCCGAACGCATGAGCCATCGTTCAACCAAAGCCGCTTTCGTTTCGGCTGCTGTTTAGGCACTTTTAATCCCTCCTCACGCCAGATCCGCTCAACACGCTTATGGTTCACTCGCCATCCCTCCCAATGTAAAAGTGCCGTAATTCTGCGATATCCGTAGCGGCCATACTCACAGGCCAGCCATACGATCTGTATCACCAGACGGGGCTCATCATCCGGAACATGCCGCGTCCGTCGCTGCGTGTTCCGATGCTGCCCCAACACCTTGCATGCCCGACGTTCACTCAAGCGATCACGCCCAAGAGCAGCTCTTGTCTGCTCAACCGCGCGTTGCCGCTTCGCCGGGCTCAGAAGTTTCCCAGGGCGGCCTCCCGAAGAATCGCCTTGTCGAGTTCGGCATCGGCCAACAGCCGCTTCAGTCGGCTATTCTCCTTCTCGAGATCCTTCAGCCGCTTGGCCTGGTCTATCCGGAGGCCACCGTACTGCTTCTTCCATCTGTAGTACGTCTGCTCCGTCACACCGATCTTCTTGACCGACTCGGCAATGGTCTTACCTCGCCCCACCTCGACTTCGACCTCTCGCAGCTTGGGGATGATCTGCTCGGCCAGTTCTTTCTTTCCGCGTGGCATGGAATGCCCTCCTTTGGTTTTGACACCACCAGATTATCGCTCTGGAAGTGGTGCCGTTTAAGGGGGGCAGGTCAGGGCTGCGGACGGAAGGCTATGTTTTGTATCGTGACTAGGGGGATTTGGTGAGAGGGTATTTTCCCCTTTTGAGGTGGTTGTTCCGAATCCTGAGAGTATGGCGCGGCGAACAGTCAGTCGTGTCTCTCATGGACGATTTCAACAATCCAAGTCGGTCGTCCATGTGAACTAGGGCATTGACGATCGGCAGCGGCGGTTCTGACGTGTACCTTCCGCAGTAAACTTGCCTGCGGCAGACTAGCAACCGGACCCCGTCAACGCTTCACAGAACTCCACACTGAAATACCCCATGATCAATCCCTCCGCACGAGACTGAGAGGAAACATCGAGTCCAGTACCCTTTTCACTGCGGTTCTCTGATCACAGAAATAAACTAGCAATGAGCATGCCCAGCCTGTGCCGGTTGGCATTCCGCACCAGTCACACAAGTCGGCACTCCTTGAAAGCCATGGCGGCGCGGTTTTTAAATGTTAGCCTCTGAAACGAACACCAGTCAGATCCGAATCGGAGATCAGTACACTCAGTCAGGGAATAGAGCGGGTGTTCGCTGTTAACAGCCTGTTGGCAGAGGCAGGCCGAAGCTCACGCTGAGCCCCATGGATGTGGAGAGCCATTTATAGATCGCGACTTGGTGTGATATTAAAACCCGTCGTGGACTTGTTCAGCAGGTTTCTCAGCATATTGATCGGCTGTAGCCGCCAATTAGTCGCCACAAACACAGGCCCGCGATTACCGGTTCTCGCCATATTTTTCGGTGGACGGCCAAAACGTTTTTTTAATGTGACGCACCATTTCAGCGACGTCGCCGACGATGCAACCAAAAAAAGAGCAACTCGTCGACGACGGTCACTTCAACGGAAGATCTAGGCAGATCAGCAAAAGCCAGTGACTGAGGCCTGATCAATCGCTTGAGTGCGATACGTTACCGATTTGAAAACGTTTTTTCGCAACACTTTACACGAGCGGCCAAGAAGTTACTTTCTTCGGGCGGCAGCGGGTTTTGATGCAGCGATGGCCGTTGCAGCTCGCTCTTCCAAATTGACCATTGGACTGAATCGGCGAACCTTCGCTGCGATCGCCAACTTATCGGCTTGATTGGTTGCCTTGCGGAATCTCGCTTCAAATTTTTTCAATTTCACCGCATGTTTGCGGCGACGTTCTTTTTCGCGATCTCGTTCAGTGCGCGGCATGATGCAACTCTTAATTTCCAAGCTCAAATCCACTGAGGCGATTCAAAGCGTCAAATCCACGGAATAGGAATAATTTCAATACGATGCGGCATTAGACGATGCTGTACGCAGCAGGCAGCATACTAGCGCAACTTTTTGTGGCAGGTTTTACAGCGGACGCGCATTCCAACCAGCTTGTTGCATTTAGGACAACGCTTGGCCTTGCGAGCTAATTTCAATTTCGTACGTGGACGTAAAACCATTTCATTCTGTCCTAAATCTCAGCCAACAACCGCAGCTTATATCGTCCAAGTCGGTTCCTGAACGATTGGTGAAGATAACGGGCAAATCCTTTCCATGCAAGCCATTGAACCACGCCGAAATCGAATCCTCGGTCTAAACCTGATAATTCTCATTCCAGCAATGCGGCCCTTTGGACGGACGCTGGTCAGGATAGAACTTCGGATCCTCCCTCGCCCCCCACATTGGTCTTCGCCGAAAAAGCCGAGGAACCAATCTCGTGTCCCGAATCAGTCCGAGAATCACTTCGAAAATCGCTGGCGGGTTGACCGACCGCTGACATTTTCCCGTGAACTCATCTGTGTGCCATTCGAGTCGGAATTCGGCGGAAAATTTTTAGCTCGCTTTTTTTGTCGATGACACAAAAAGCTTTCGTCTCGTCAACACCGTCAGCCAAGAAGGTCTATCTCGATTCGAATTCCCGTTCGACGGCTTCCAATTCTTTGGTCAACCGCCGGTAGCCATATTCGTTGAGGAGGGCGATGATTCCTCGATCACTGTTACTGCGTGCCACAACAGCGAGCGCGTTCAATGCGTTGTACATTGAGTTGACTGCTGCTTGCAATTGAGCTTGTTGTTCTTCAGCGTTCTTCTCCTGTCTGGCGATTCCCGCCTTGGCCAACGATTCTAAGCTGTTCATGTATTCCCAGCCAAATTCCGCTCGACGAGCGTGATAGAGAACGTAAGATCGCCCTCCCACCCGAGCACGGGTATTCGCTCTGTACATTTCATTCATGGCATTCTGGTAATGATCTCGGACCTGCCCCCACCATGCCGGAACGACGTTTTTTGGCTCGTAATGTTTCATCACGATATTTGGTATTGGGGAACTAAATTCGACGTCATTCTCAGCAATCAGAGTTGTGGCCTCTTCAATCAGTCTCAGGGCTTTAATGACCGGAACGGCAATCCCATCCCCACAAATCGTCGAGACCATATCGTGACAGGCCTGATCGGACGTGATATCCGGATCAAAACTAGCTCGACTGAGAAAATAGGAGCTCAGATCGAAATCGCCAACAGACAAAAAATCCGTGCAATAACCTGCCCAACGTTTTTCGCGGGACTGGGCTATCATGCGTTCCAGGGATTTATGAGAGGCCTGCGGTAGAAATCCCGTGTTGTCGTCTGTGAGGATCAAAATCAGTCTGTCGGAGATCAAATCGGCTGCAACTGCGGGCCGTTCATTTTCGTTCTGAGCGACCTGACGAGCCGTGTAATCCACAAAACGCAATTGGCCTTTCGGCGTGGGCGTGAGCTTGTCCAGACAGGCAAACAGATCGGGATCGATCTGCAGGAAATTGACTTCCAGAGGCTGTCCGTCGGGACGCAGGAACAGATTCGAATCCGATCTCAAGCGGGTCAAAAAATCAAATCCGACCAGGTGACTACGAAAGGCGAGATCGCCTGTTTTACGAACTCCGATCTGCAGACGATGGCGTGCTGAGTCGGTGAGCTGCAACAAACTCGGCAGTCCGTCAGGACCAGATCGTTGGGAGAGGCTGTTCCAAGAAGATTCTGCATGCTCGCTCCACTCGAGTTTTTTTGGCAGAGACAAATAGACTGCGTCTACTTCTGGATATGTGCCGAGATAAGCCCGGAGTTGAGTTTTGGCGATTTGCATGAGCACCTCGTCGTCCGCCATTTGTAATGGCCCGGGACCAATGCTCAATTCGTTTTCGCCTCGTAATAATTTTGCCTGCGGCATCGTTGTGAAAAACTCTTTAGGAAATTCCAGAGGCGACATCACGAGGCCAACAGTCATTCCCATCTCGTGGGCGTATTTGATGATCCCTTGCAACAGTGCGGTACCCGCTTCAATGCGTTCTTGGTAGGTCTTCCGTCCCGTGAAATCAGGGTTTTCAAACAGTTTCGCTCCTGCAAACGCCGAACGTCCCGCGGTGTTCGCGCCGACGGGATACTGCAATCCATACCACAGCACTCCGGTCTGCTTTTTCACTCCGCCAAACTCGAAGTCCACGAACGGTTGCCACGAATGGACGCTCAGCAGAAGCCGGTTGTATTTCTGCTTAGCCAGCTGTTTCACAACCTGTTTTTGTTCTTGAAGCCCCCACGATTCCTGGCCGATAGGAAAATCATCAATGGTCCGCCATGCTCGACTGCGAAGCTGCGGCTCTCGCACGACATCGTATCCTGTGAGTTTGAATGCGGGTGGCGTGGCCGGATCCAAGTCACCGTACAACAGTGAGCGAATGCCGAGTCGATGAGCCAATTCCGACACGGCCCAGAAAGTCGCTGCGGGGGTCTCTCCCCCCACGAGTAACGCCGGTTGACCGCGAAAATTCACAGTCTTCAGGCAGTGTCCTTGGTCACTCAGTTTCGGCCATGAGGCACTCCAATCTCGCGTCTCTGGATTCGATGACGGACTACCGACAAAAATGACGTGTGCCCCAGGGTCGCTCGGCGTTCCCGCGAGACTGACTTCGGCCTGATACAGTCGGCGAAGGTGACCTGCCAACTCTTCTGCCGCCGTATGTTCCAAACTTGGCGACACCACATTTGTCACAATCTCGACCTTTGGACCGGCTAGCAAATCCAAATGAGACCCAAGAAGTAGGATTGCCAGCCACAGAAAACGTCGTGTCATTATTGGGCCTCACGAGAAAAACAGTGCAACGATTCGCGTCCGCGAATGAAAAGGCGTCCGTCGGCAATAGCGGGCGACGACAAACAGCTTTCCCCGATATCGTTCTGAGCGAGAACTTTCAATTTCGATCCCTGTTCCAGCACGACGATGGTGCCATTTTCACCGGGAACGTAAATCTTCCCGTCGCCTGCGGCGGGCGAACCGTAATAGTCTCCAATGGCCCGGATTCGGCTCAACTCCCAATGCGGCGTTCCGTCTTTCGTACTAAACGAGCTGGAAATTCCACCCTTCTTGACGACGAAGAGTTGTTCGTTAACCACAAGCGGTGAAGAAATATTAGAGGGGGACCGATTGTTGAGATTCCACAACACATGCGTTTTCGTGACATCGCCAGTCCCGCCACCCCTGATGGCTTGGATGGTGTTACCGCCAGCCGTTTGGTTATCTGACGAAACAAACGCCGTATCTAATTCGATGCCGCTCAGCGTTCCGCTTTTGTCTCGGTCTGATTGATCGAATCGACTCCAAAATTCCACAGGAATTTCTGCTCGTGAGAGGATTCCGTCTTGATCGGTGTCCAACCACTCGAGCAGCGCGAACTTCAATGTTCGAGTATGATCACCATAGCTTTGGACCGAGACATAAATCACGCCATCGCGTTCGACGGGCGAGGTGATCATGGTGCGTAACAACGTGTTGCAGGTCCACAATTCCTTTCCTGTCAATGGGTCATATCCCTTAAGTTTTCCGCTTCCGGAAATCACAACATCCGTGCGTCCGTTCGCTTCACAAATGACCGGAATCGCATAGCCAGCAAGCATCTCTGAGCGTTCCGCTTTCCAGCGACGTTTTCCGGTTCGACTGTCCACGGCGAAGAGCGCGGGGGCCAAATCATCATCCTGGTTAAACAGCACCGAATCCTTGTAAACGATCGGTGAGGAGGCGGCGCCCCAATCCATCAAGTAGGCGGGAACCTCCATTTCGTGTCGCCACACCTTTGCCCCCGTTCTGACATCCAAGGCCAAAAGTCCGAGCGTGCTAAAGTAGACATAGATCCGCTCTCCGTCGCAGGCGGGTGTCGATGACGCTGCGCTGTTTGGTGGAGTCGTCCGCGGCAGTTTTCCGGTGTCGTATTCCTGTTTCCACAATTCCTGTCCCGTGGCAGCATCAAACGCAAACACCGCTAGCTCTTGCTCACCGGTCATGGCTGTTGTAAAGACGCGTCCATCGAAAACGATTGGGGAACAGGCTCCGTCGCCAACCTTAACTGACCACAGACGGTTCTGCGCGTCTGAAAATTCCGTCGGGAGCGACTTCTCGGAAGTCGAAACCCCTCCGGCATTGTGGCCGCGAAACTGAGGCCAATCTTCAGCGTCTCCGCGCGTTGGTATCAACGGAAGAACGAGCAGAGGCAGTAGACAACGAATTCGTTTAATAAGCCGCTTCATGAAACCGCCTCACAGTGTGCAGAAAAATTGTGATGTCGTTTGTCATTTTGTTTGGACTGATTTCTTGGGGGCTTCCGGCCTGCCCTGTGTGACGGTCACTTCTGGGAGACCAATCGACAGGAATCCGATGTCCCACACAGCGAGACTCTTGTCATGTCCACCCGTTGCCAGAGTCTCTCCATTGCGAGACAGGGCAACGGCTGTGATACGACTTTCGTGACCTTCTGCCGTGGCCAGTTCTTCTCCGGTGGCTAACTCCCAGATCTTCAATTCGTTCTTTCCTACCGCTCGACCACCACTAATGCTGATTGCTGTCTTTCTGTCCGGGTGGAATACGACTGCGTTCACAGATCGACTGTGACCCGCGAAGAAGCCCAATGCTTTTTTGGCGTGGATGTCGTAAACGTTGACAGTCTCATCCATGCCACTCGACGCCAGATAGGCTCCGTCATGTGAAAAGGCGACGCCTGTCGCTCCCTTTGCGTGGAGTTCGAACGACTGCTCCACTTCTCCCGTTGAGGCGGCCCAGATTTTGACTTCGCCCCCTCGAGTTGGTCGGGTGTCGTCGCCGGCTGATGTGGCGATCCACATGCCATCCGGAGACCAGGCGACTCCGGTGACCGGCAACCGATGTTTTTTGAATAGGAGCGGCGTTTCCGTTCCCTCCACAGTCCACACATAAGCCGTTTCATCATCACTCGCCGTAGCCAATCGACGCCCATCGGGCGAAAACGCCAAACTCGTGACGTAGCCCCGATGTCCTTTGAATTCCTTGACGAGGCCTCCTTGGGCTAAGTCCCACAGCGACACGTTCTGATAACCGCCGGTGGCAATCACTGTTCCATCGCTGGAGAAGGAGAGTGCACGGACTTGTCCTGAACGGACGACGATCTCGCGAATCACCGACTTGCGATCGAGGTCAATGAACTGCACGGCCCCGTTGATACCTGCCGCCAGCAACTTTCCATCGGGGCTGAAGGCAACGCTTGTCACCCAACTCGGGAATGAGCTCAGGCGTACGAGCGGAACGAGTTGCCGGGGTTCAAGATTGGCTGCTTTTGAAACAGGCTGCTCCTGCGGTAGGCCGTTTGTTTCCTCCTCCGCCAATGTGGACAGACTCATGATCAACGTCAAAATTGCTGGCATGGCGATTTGCACAAAGCGTCCCTTCAAGCTCTTCCCCCACTTTAACCAGACTGCGTGACAGCCCGCAAGCGGTGACAACAACATTGACTGGACCGGTGTCGTTGTCAAACAGAACTCATTTGGACAAGGTCCCGTATGACCCGCAAAACAATTTGGGGGGGAAAGATACGGCGATGGAAAAAGTCGACCCCCGTGCGTCGAACGAGCCTGGGATCAAACAGACGCTGGGTGCCTCATGGGCAAGAATCACGATAACGGATGAACGAGGATGGTCGAATAGTGTTCACCGATATAGACTTGCCATCGACAGTCTGAAATTTTCTTGTAACGCGATCTGAGGGGAGATTTGGTGATGGTTCGACACTCGAAAGGACTCCGGGGATCCCGTTCAATGAGACGAGCGAGTATTGAGTGCATCGTTTTTCTGACGATGCTGATGTCTGCAGGCCTACTCTGGCAACGAGCATTTGCGGAAGAGACGGAGAGTCTCGGGACGACATCGGCGGAAAGCTCGGCAAACATCGGCAAACAAATGCAGAACACGCCCCCGCCCAAGGGAATCCCACGCGAGCCGATGGAGGTTCTGATTGCCCTCGGTCCGTTTCTCTATCCGCTCGGGATTTGCTCAATCGTTCTGGTTTGGTTTTCCCTAGAAAGAATGGTGATATTGCGGCGGGGTCGAGTCATTCCTCGCCCCTTCGTGAAACGGTTCTTTGAGCATCTTAATGAAGGCAAACTCGATCCCAAATCCGCCCTCAAGCTGTGCGAGGAGAATGGAAGTCCGATCGCTTCCATTTTTGCTCATGGGATTCGCAAGTGGGGCAAAGGCAGCGTGGAGGTCGAACAGGCAATTATTGATGGTGGTGAGCGGCAAGTCAGTCTGTTCCGGAAGCACTTGCGGATCATCAATGGCGTGGCCACAGTCTCACCGTTACTCGGACTGCTTGGTACGGTTGTCGGCATGATTGAGTCGTTCAACACGATTGCAACAAAGGCCGCCATGGGGAAATCCGAGGAATTAGCCGCCGGAATCGGCTTGGCCCTGCTGACAACGGCAGCAGGGCTGATGATCGCCATTCCTGCTCTGATCATTTACATGTATCTATCGGGAAAAGTCGATGCTCTGGTGATCGCGATGGATGGGCTTGCACAAACCTTAGTGGATACCATTTCGGCCGAAGGCCTCAATGATCAGGTTCGCCTCGCGGCGCGTGCTGGTGCCAGCACCAAACCCAGCAGCGAGATTCGCAAGCCAAATTGATCGCATTGACTGCGATTCGTTCCTCGGCACCGATTACAGAAATGTGACCGGTGCCGCCGCCGAGCCGCAAAGGTGAAAACATCCTGCTGTTGATTGCAGCGATGCCGAAAGGACATTTTCCCGAAAGACATTTTTTGACAGGCGACAAGCCCTGATTGGTCAGAGTCCTGCGCGATTGGCGCCCGGAATCCACAACACGTCCCGAAGTCCGTTGTTGTTTGCCGCGCGAGCCATAACAAAAAACAGGTCTGAGAGACGGTTCAGATAGATCGCAATCTGGGGATTGATGTCTTCGTGTGAGGTCAATTTCAAGACGCCGATTTCGACGCGACGACAGACGGTTCTCGCATGGTGCAGGTGTGCCGCACAGACTGTTCCGCCGGGAAGAACAAAACTGTTCAAGGGCGACAACTTTTCATTGGCGGCATCGATCCACCGTTCGAGTTGTATGACCTGAGCTTCGGTGACACGGAGTGGCTTCGTGGCTGTGGGTATTTCAGTTTCAGACTCGGGAACACATAGGTCGGCTCCAATGTCAAACAGATCATTTTGAATATGAATCAAAATCGGCATCTCCAGATCCGTCGGACCGTTTGCTAAGACCACTCCGATCACTGAGTTCAGTTCATCAACGCCACCGTAGGCACAGATCCGCGGATCTGTCTTGAAAACGCGACGACCGTTACCCAGTGAGGTCTGTCCCGCATCACCACTCTTGGTGTAAATTCGATTCAAATGAACCATTGTCGGACTCCCTGATAAATTTCAAGACGCCAAGACCTATCGAAACCGGATTGACGATCCATCAAAACCACCGGCCGAGACGGATCATCGCGCCAGTGCCGGTGACGCGCGGCGTTCATTCACGAAGACAGAAAAAAGAGAGCCTTCGTCAGGTGGAAATTGACATTGTTTGGCCGCCGTCTTCAAACCAATTCGGCGGCCATCGGATCCGGAGAAAAGTCGGCCGCTCACTCGACTGACTGCACCTGCACCGGCACCGGCACCCTGGAGTGTTCAATGCACGAGAGATCCGCCTGCCGAGGCAGGGGGCGGTCAGGCTGAAACGTTGATCATTCGATTGGGACTAGGGTCTCTGCCCGGTGGACGCAGCAAATTGCTGGAGCCGTTGACCAACGACCGCTGGACTCGGACGCAGAGTTCCAACGACGCCCGCCAAAGCCGTTTTGATCGCAGGATCCTGTGTGGTTAACCAAGCGGAATGAATTGCTGCGATGCCCTCTTGGGTAAGCAGCAGTCCGAATCGCTGGATGTGAAATGTTAGTTGAGTCGCCGCTGTTTCTCGAAGTTTCATATCGAGCGACGTGTTCAGCACAAGAACTGACAACTTCTTTTGAGCTGATCCGGTGCCGATTCCTGCTAAAGCAACAAGGGCATTTTCTCCGGTGTCCGCGACTTCAGCGACTCGTCCAATTTGCTGCTCCGCCGGAGCGATGTCGAAGACACGTACGCCTTGATCCGAGGCGAGTGACGCCAACCAATAAACTGCCGCGATCTTCTGTTGATTCCGTTCATAAGCCGTTAATTCAGGTGATCTTACACGTTGAACAAACGGCTGAAACTGTACTAAGAAATCATTGTCCGATGCCGACTCAGAGACAAATACGGCCAGTTTGCTGCGGGAGACGAGACGAGCCACTTCGGTCCGGACGGATTCAGGACCATAAATCACAATGGGCACGGCCGAGGTACGGGAATCACTCCGTAAATTAGAAATCGTCTGAGTCAAATCCCAGCGAATGCAGTTTGCATGGACGACAATAAGATCAATTCCAGCTTCCGTCGTTGCCTTCTCAAACCCCTCACGTCCCGTCGTTGCTGTCGTCGCCTGGTACCCCACGCCACGCAAGTAGCCCGCCGTGACGCCACTGCGACTCTCATCAGCATCCACAATCAGTGCTCGGGATCGACCTGAATCCGTGAGAGCCCTTGCGAGAATCGAAACCACTCGACTGGAACCGGTAAATCCGTTCTTGGGACCAATTCTCAGAACAGTGACGGCCGCCGCGAATTGGATTCGGGAATCGGGGGCATTCAAGGCAGCAATCACCGGTGATTTCAAGCCGGCGGACCCGTAAATCTGTTCTCGAGTTCCAATTTGTGCCAGAACATTGAGCGTTGCAACGGCGGTGGACGATTGTCCGGCATCTATCGCTTCCGCCAAGCCCCTCGAGACGGTCTCCTCTCCAGCAGTCAACGCCAAGTCACTTGCGGAACCAGGTCCCGTCGGAAGAGGCTTACCCCAGCCGTTCTGAAGAACCTCGGAGCCCAACAGCGAGGCCAGATATTGCGCTTGCATCTCAGGCTGTTCCGGAGACAGCGCCAATGATTGATTGGCAAATTTGGCAGAGATCAGCAGAGCCGCAATGGAGGGGTCATACGATTTAGAGGCGACCGTCGACAGACTCTTGTCCCAGCCCCAGAGGGCAACCGATCCATCATCTTTGAGCGGCAGGATATCTCGATCGCGGTAAAATCGTCGGGCGAAATATCTCAACTGGTTGGATGCCAAAACAGAGGAAATCTGGTCTATTTTGGAGGGTGATCCCTTGAGCAGTTTGGCAAGCACCCTTTGAGCCGCATCGCGGACACTGAGCGACAGACGATCCGAAAACGCCGGGTACCAAAGGTAGGGAATGGCTTCTTGTGCATTGAGCCATCCGAGGAGATCAAGGATCACGATCTGGATCCGCTCTTCGGGTGCGTCAAGTCCTCCCAACAACGGGGGCACAATTTCCCTTCCCATGCGAGACAGCACAAGCACCAAAGTATTCTGTTGTGTGCCGGCTCCCGCCTGTCCGATCATTTTTAGAATATGTGGGACGGCGAGCGGCCCCGCATTCTTCAATTCCACAATCGCCTGCTCACGTTCTGTCGAGTTTCCTAGTACGCGGACAAGCAGTTCCTCTATGTAGGCGGGATCTTCCGACCGTCTTTTGCCGATGTCACTCAATCGATTGAGAAGCCGAATCGAGACGGGTTGTAGCTCTTTAATGCCTGCAAGTTTGACGAACTCGGCAGTCCCAAACAGAGTTCGAATTTTGGTGAGCAAATCATCGTTAGGTAAAGCCGCTTCGACTTGTTCGAGATATTGACGGGCCAAGTCCATGCGTGCCAGATCGACCATTAACAACGTTCTGCGGAACAGATCTTCCGGCGTCTTCGGTTCCACTAATAATGGTGATGGCTCGGGAACTTGCGGAAGTTTGACAACTGCGGTTGCGTCAGGGGCTTGAGCCAGCAAGGCTCTCGGACAGAGGAGCAACATGGCCATCCAAACGGCGCTCATTGAAACTATTGGACGAAGCCGGACCATTCACTGACTCCACTGTTGTGGTATGCAACCTTCGCTATTCCCGTGAAGAGTGGAAATTGACGGGCAAAGTCACTGCTCTCCCAAGGCGATCCAGCGGCCCCTATAAGACAGGACACTCTGGATTCGACCTCATCAACATCGACAGACGACCCGTAAACAATCCACGCCGCTCGACGACCGAATCCATCGAACGAACAGTTAAATCATCGGGAATGGGTGTTACCGGTCAGGCTGATCGCGTAAAGCGTGTCGGTCAATCCTTTTTTTCGAGGAGGCCCGTGTGGGGGGCTAACAATCAAAAATCGGCCGATTTTGCAGGACTCGAACCGACTGACGGGTGTCAGTCCTGCAGTTCATGAGCGATGAGATCGGCATAGATTTCTCGGCGACGAATGACTTTCACATCCGACCCGTCGACAAGAATCTCTGCAGCGCGGGGTCTTGAATTGTAGTTGCTGCTCATTGCCGTGCCATAGGCACCAGCGCTGAAGATCGCCATCAAATCGTCTCGGCGCATGGGGGGAAGGTAGCGATCTTTCGCAAAGTAGTCGCTGGATTCGCAGACCGGACCAACGACGTCTGTCTTTTCGCATCCAGCGATCTCTCCCTCAACAACGTCGGGCATTGCCACAGGGGAGCTGACTGGCCAGACGCGGTGGAATGAGTCGTACATAGCAGGACGAATCAAATCATTCATCGCACCATCTTGAATCACGAAAAGTTTGCCGCCCTCACGCTTGGTATAGACGACGCGGCTGACGAGAACGCACGAATTACCGACAATAAATCGACCAGGTTCTAAAGCCAGTCGACACTTTGCGGCCTTAACTGCAGGGACGATCACTTTCGCATAGGCTTCGGCTGGCAAGCCCTCTTGACCTCGGTAACTAATGCCGAAGCCTCCGCCGAGATTGAGCCAATTGATTTCGTGACCGTCTCGCCGAAGCCCCTCAACAACCTCAATCGCTTTCTGTCCCGCGGCCTCGTAGGGATCGGTCGTCAAAATCGGCGAACCGAGGTGCATATGGATTCCCTGCAGTTTCAGTCGCTTGTCTCGCAGCACTTTGGCTGCCAACTCGCGAAACCGCTCGATATCCATACCAAACTTATTTCCCTTCTTGCCGGTCGTTGTTTTGGCATGGGTCTTTGCATCGATATCGGGATTGAGACGCAAGGCAACGGGACCGACCACGTTCATCGAACCAGCAACAGCGGCAATCGCATCGAGTTCCGCTTCGCTTTCGACGTCGAACATCAGGATATTGTTTTCCAGTGCGAATCGAATCTCCGCGTCCGTCTTGCCCACGCCTGCGAAGACCACCTTCGATGTGTCGCCCCCCGCGGCCTTGACGCGATACAGTTCGCCGCCCGACACCACGTCAAAACTGATTCCCGCATCATGCATCACCCGGAGAATACCGAGAGTGGAATTGGCCTTGACCGAATAGCAGATGACCGGATCCACCTCCGCAAATGCGTTCTGTAGTTGCTGCAGTTGACCGAGCAAAAATGCCTTTGAATAAATCCACAGCGGGGTGCCGAACCGTTCCGCCAGATTCGCCACCGAAACATCTTCGCAGTAAAGGTCGCCATTGCGGTATTGAAACTGACTCATGTTGATCCTTGTTGAGAAAATCCGACAACTTTCGAGAAAGGCCATTGCCTCCGTCTCGATACGCAGACACATTGGATCCACAGCGCACTGAAGACGGGGCCTCAACGATTCTCTGATCTCGCGGCATGGCTCGCCAAAAGTTCGGCAATCTGGATCGCATTTGTTGCCGCCCCTTTACGAAGGTTGTCGCTGACACACCAGAACGTGAGGCCGTTCGGATTGGAAAGGTCTTGGCGGATCCGGCCGATAAAGACAAGATCACTGCCCGTACAGTCGCAGGGCATTGGATAGCCACCGTAGGCCTCTTCATCAATGACCTGGATGCCAGGAAAGGCAGAGAACAGTCTTTTCGCCTCCGGCACCGAAATCGGCCTTTCCGTTTCAACGAGAACCGTCTCGCTGTGACAGTTGACGACCGGCACCCGGACGCATGTTGGGCACACCCTAATCGAGGGATCACCCAGAATCTTCCGCGTTTCGTAGACCAACTTCATTTCTTCACTTGTATAGCCCTGCTCCTTAAATCCACCAATTTGCGGGATGACGTTGAATGCGATCGGTGACTTGAACACCCGCTGTTCGTATGTCGACCCCTCGAGATGCGACCGTGTTGCATTGATCAGATCTTCCGTGCCCACCAATCCCGCGCCGCTGACCGCCTGATAGGTACTGACAACGACTCGGCGAACTCGTCCCGCGTCGTGTAGCGGCTTCAATGCCATCACAAGTTGTGTAGTGGAACAGTTAGGACTGGCGATGATGCCTCTGGCATTGATCGCGTCCTGAGGATTGATTTCAGGGATCACCAATGCCACATCTGGATGCATGCGGAAATAGGCCGACTCGTCGATGACTTTACAACCGGCGGCGACGGCGGCAGGGAGGAACTCGGCGGACACATCATCCGGCGTACTCGCAATCACCAGATCGACGCCGATGAAGGCAGCCGGTTCCAGTAACTCGACAGTATGCTCCCGTCCCGCGAAGACCAGTCGAGAACCAGCACTGCGAGCCGACGCAAGAAATTTGAACCTATTCGCAAGCCCCGGCTTTTGTTCGAGCAGCTGCACCATGATGCGACCAACTGCTCCCGTCGCTCCCACCATCGCCATCGTTCCAAACAAGTTGCACCTTCCCCTTGAAGCCCGTCGAGGAACCGACAGACATGTCGTTGATTACGACAGATTGTTTCCTTGACTCAAACACACCTGCGGAATGATAACGGCTGACTTCAAGGAGTCGCAACATCTGGGGGACGAATGATGAAAAAATGAAAACGGCCGAGCTACAGACCTGCGCAGGTCGCTGCTATCATCACGCCTCTATAAAAAAGGGGAAGGGACGATCGGCGTTCCGTCATTCGGATTTCAGACAGCTCTTTTCAGAATGCATATTTGGTCATGAAGATTCTTGTGGTTGGTAACGGTGGTCGCGAGCACACTCTTGTTTGGAAGCTCAGACAGTCTTCCTCGGTCACAAATATTTTTTGTGCCCCCGGAAATGCCGGAACGGGATTGGAGGCAACAAACATCGACATTGCAGCGACCGACATTCCCCGGCTGATCAAGTTCGCGATCGCAGAAAAGATTGATTTGACCGTGATCGGCCCTGAAGCCCCTCTGGTCGCGGGGATTGTCGATGAGTTCCAAAAATCCGGATTGCGGGTGTTTGGTCCGTCAAAAAAGGCCGCCATGCTGGAGGGCTCGAAGAAATTCGCCAAGGAAATCATGAAGAAGGCGAACATTCCCACGGCAGAATTCCGGGCCTTCCGAAATGCGGATGAGGCCATCCGTTACATTGATGAAAAAGAGAATACCGATCGGTTTGTGATTAAGGCCGATGGATTGGCTGCCGGAAAGGGAGTTTTTGTCTGTTTGTCAAAGGACGAAGCGCGAGAGGCAATCCGACGCGTTCTGGTGCATCATGAATTCGGCAAAGCGGGTTCGGAAGTCGTGATTGAAGAGTTTTTGGTTGGAGAAGAAGCAAGCCTGCTTGCGTTTGTTGACGGCACGACAATCGTCCCCTTAGAGGCTGCACAGGACCACAAGTCGGCGTTTGATGGCGACAGTGGGCCTAATACCGGTGGAATGGGAGCCTACTCACCCACTCCGGTCATCACGACCGAACTGACGGACTTGGTTGTTGAAAAAATATTGATTCCGATCGTTCATGAGATGCAGAAGGCCGGTCGGCGCTTTTGTGGGTGTTTATATGCGGGTCTGATGTTGACAAATCAGGGGCCGAAGGTCCTCGAATTCAATGTCCGACTCGGTGACCCCGAGACCCAGGCAGTTCTCATGCGGCTGAAGTCTGATCTTGCCCACGTGTTGTTCGCTGCGGCCGACGGAAAACTTCACGAAATTGAGCCCCTCGAATGGGACCCTCGGTCGTCGGTTTGCGTCGTGATGGCTTCGGCAGGTTACCCGAGTGCCTACGAGACCGGAAAGCCGTTACGGGGTCTCGATGCGGCAGCTCGCGTTCCCGATAGCAAGGTGTTCCACGCCGGAACGATCCAGCAGGGAGACCAGATCATGAGTGATGGCGGCAGAGTCCTCGGGGTCACGGCTCTTGGTGACACTCTGGCGCACGCCAAATTGCGAGCCTATCAAGCAGTAAAATGCATTCGCTGGGAGGGCGCCTGGTGCCGCAAGGATATTTCCGACAAGGCCACCGGCCGGCAGGTACATCCCGCCATAGAAATTTCCACTGAGTCTGAGGTGTCTTGATCTCGCCTCATTTAATTTTCAGGCTCGCGACCGCCAACAAGGCCAACAAGGCCGAGCCAATCCAAAATCGGACAACAATTTTTGTTTCCGAGTGGCCACGAAAAACAAAATGGTTATGCAGTGGACTACACGCGAGAATTCGTTTTCCTGTCAGACGGAAACTTGCCACTTGGAGAATCACGCTTAATGTCTCAATCACAAAAACACCTCCCACAACGACCAGCAAGGCTTCCTGGCGAGTCACGAGTGCTCCGTAGCCCAGGAGTGCACCCGTCGGCAGAGAGCCGCAGTCCCCCATAAAGACGTCTGCAGGGTGGCAGTTGTACCATAGAAAACCAAGCACCGCTCCCACCATCGAGGCAAACAGCACTCCGAGTTCACCGGCCCCGACCATGTGTGGAATGGACAGATATTCAGCCATCAGTCGATGCCCGCTGAGGTATGACAATACAGCGAAAGCCAAACCCGCGAAGACCAGGCAACCGCCCGCCAATCCGTCTAGCCCATCGGTCAGGTTGACCCCATTCGAACTGCCGACCATGACCAAGGCTGCCCAAGCAACAAATACGGATCCCAGATAGAGTCCTCGGCGGCCAATCGGAAAGATGAGCTCCAACCCCTGTTGCTGACTGGTCTGCACCAGATACAGCCACGACGCGATCGCGATCGCGAACAACATCTGTGCGGTAAATTTTTGCGATATTGAGAGACCACGCCTGCGGGTACTGACCTTGATCCAGTCGTCCATTGCTCCCAAGCATCCAAATCCACACACCACGAGCAGTGCCTGAATCACATAGCGATTTGACAAATCCGCGCAACAGACGGCCGAGACCACGATCGCAGCGACAATGAATAACCCACCCATCGTCGGTGTATTACTCTTCGATGCGTGTAATTCATTCAACCGAGCGGAAGCACTGTCGATCCGTTCCCGAAAACGGGAGTTGAGGAATCGAATCGCAAGCGGACCACAAAAGACGGAAATCACGAACGAAGTCAAAGCCGCCGTTGCGATCCGAGCGGTCAGAAAGACCGTCGAATCGCCTGTGGAAGCTCCGGCGAAGGTTGAACTGTACTGTTGAAGGATCCAAACAAGCATCAGCGACGGTCCACATTCCAGCACACGAATTAAATCTCAACTCTTGAACACTCTGGTTTTTTCCCTGCCTGACGAAATTCGGAATCGCTTTCGAATATCTTCGTGATACACCGAGAGCAGGCCATGAGACCCCGCCGAAACGGTTGACCGATCATGTCGTCTTTCCATTGACAAAAGTAATGGAGGAGCGCCCCATCCGAATCAACGCCTCTTCAGTGACACATTTTTCCTGTCACTTCCGTTTGACTTTGGTCTCATTTCTCGGTCGTCCGCGAAGTTTTTCTTGACATCAAATCGAGTGCCGCAAGGCAAATACCTTGCGGCACTCGGACACAAATTCCGCCAATTTGATGACAATTGCGACTGACCCAGTAGCCGCCTCAACCATCAACCAAGCGATCGCATCCGGCGCGACCCGGACCGCAGCGGATTCCCGCAAACCCGTCACTGGTGGCGGAATCGCGTTTTTCAAGCGCAATACCGTTGTCGACTCAAATCCCTGAATGTTGATTCCAGAACGGCTCGCTCCTGAAGCCATTCCACAATTCGTTCCATGCGAGTCGCGCGCGATCCTTTGACGAGAATCACATCGCCCGCTTCGATCCAACAATCGAGCACCGCTTTTGCCGTCTCAATGTCATGTGTCGCGGCAATTCGACGAGAATCTAAGCCGCTACGTTCCGCACCGGCTGCGACATGCTCAGAGTATTCGCCGCAGGCGAGAAGAAACTCAATTCCTGCATGGGCAGCGAGTTCACCAATCCGCTCATGTTCCCTGACGGCCGTCGAGCCGAGTTCTTTCATATCGCCCAAAACCAATATCCGCTGACCGCCCCGAGAAGTCTCAAATGTTTTTAACGTCTGGCAGGCCGCGGCGACCGATGAGGGATTCGCATTATAGGTATCGTCAATGACAGTCCATGGACCGATGGACTTCAAAACACTGCGTCCTTCAATCGGTCGAAAATAGGATAGCCCCTGCTGAATGGATTGCGGACTGATCCCGATTTCACGAGCAATCGCGATCGCACACAGCGCATTGGTCAAATGATGGCGCCCACAAACGGGGATGTCGTAATCGCATCCGCCTGCTTGAAACTGAAGCCCTTGAACCGAGGTGTGAACATTAGAGGCACGAAGATGGTTGTCATCCCCCTCCCCAATGAAAATGACCGGACAGGGGGCACGGTCAGCCATTTGACGCAAAACAAAGTCGTCACCGGGAAGAATGGCAAGGCCGGTCGAAGGCAGCGATTCCAACAATTCCCCTTTGGTTCGAATGATCGCCTCGAGACAGCCAAAGCTTTCCATGTGAGCTGGACCTACCGCCGTCACCACACCGAATTCAGGCATCGCAAGTCCTGCCAATAGGCGAACATCACCGACGCGTGCAGCACCCATTTCTACCACGGCGAATTCATGATGACGTTCGATTTCGATCAGGCTCAGAGGTAGACCGATCTGATTATTGAAGTTCTTCGAACTGCGAACTCCGTCAAATTCGGAGCTCAGGGCAGAATGGATCAAATCACGAGTTGTTGTTTTTCCGACGCTGCCAGTGACACCAATCACGAGCGCATCAAGGGTTCGCCGATACCAATTCGAAAAACGGCCGAGGGCCAACAGGGAATCATCAACAATCACTGTCGGCGAACCCGTCGTTTCGGGATTGGTTCGTTCGCTGACACAGCCGATAGCCCCTCGGGCGATGGCCTGATGAATAAAATCATGTCCGTCGAAGCGTTCGCCTTTCAACGCCCAAAACAGATCGCCAGATCGAACATCACGCGAGTCAATACAGACGCGTTTGATCGGAATTTCGGTGGAGAAAACCGAAAGCAGTTGACCTTCGGTGGCCCGTCTTAAGTCTTCAAAACAGACCTGTTCCATGCCTCAAGCACTCGCGCGTCGTGGGTGGTGGTTAGACAACTGATGCCATCGTTCCGAAAGAATGTATCGCGCCACCTGACGATCATCGAACGCCACTCGCCGCGGTCCAACGATCTGCTCCGACTCGTGCCCCTTGCCCGCAATCAGAACGCTGTCGCCGCGTTCTGCAAGTTCGAGTACGGTCTGAATCGCCGCTGCGCGATCCGGCTCAATGATCGGCGTGACATCATCGGCCGACATTCCGGCGAGAATTTCGTCAATGATCGCCTGTGGATCTTCACTCCGAGGATTATCACTCGTGACGACAACGAGATCGGCGAGCATGGCGGCCCGGCCCAGCAATGGTCGTTTGGTCCGATCCCGATCACCACCCGCTCCAAAGACGCACAAAACGCGTCCTGGCGTAATACTTTTCAGGCTCTGGATGGCTCGTCTCAACGCGTCGTCGGTATGGGCATAATCCACAAAGACCTCAAAGGGCTGATCGCATTTAATCCGCTCCATCCTTCCAGGTACGAAGTTGAATTGTTCGATACCATCAACAATTTCCTCGGGCGACAGGCCAAAATGAAACGCTGTCGCTGCGGCAGCCAGACAATTGGAAACATTGTGGCGGCCGACCAATCTTGTCGAACAATCCAGCGTCCGTCCATGGATTGAAAGTCGGAAACGAGTTCCTTCAAGAGATTCTTCTCGCACTTGAGCGGCCACGTCGGCAGTGGCACATTGGCCAAACGAGGCAAAGTTGACGGCATCGTGAACATGGCTGCGGAGCAACCAGCTACCGGGATCATCCACATTCAATGCAATCAATCCGCCGGGACGCACGATTTCCAAGATGCGAGCCTTGGCCTTGTGATAGGACTCATAGTCGCCGTGATAGTCAAAATGGTCCTGTGTAATATTCGTGATGACAGCAGCTTCAAGTTCTATTCCTGCCGCGCGACCTTGATGTAAGGCATGGCTGGAGAGTTCGATGGCTGCATGAGTCGTGCCCCGCGTCGGCATCCGCTGCAGCCACTTGGCCAGCGTACGAGACTCGGGAGTCGTCAGCCGAGCCGATTCCGTCACAAGACCGTCAGAGTACTCCACAGTCCCGAGGACACCACAGACGCGTCCCGCCCTTTGAAGCAAACTCCGAACCAGCCACGTCGTTGTCGTCTTGCCGTTTGTGCCAGTCACTCCTGCAACATCGATCCACCGCGTTGGATCCCCCGCAAGTGCCTCACAGACCCGTGAAAATGCCGCTCGAACATCCGGCACGATACACTGAGGGATTGTTACCCCGACGCACGGCTTGTTAACCAGCAATCCACTTGCACCGCGCGCCACAGCGTCCTCAATAAATTGAGTGCCGTCCAACCGCATACCGTTGACCACTGCAAACAAACTGTTCGGACAGACATCAACGCTATTCTCGAACGCATCCGTCGCGCAAATATTGGCGCAGCCCACAAAACGTGCCTGCGGAAAAAGTCGCCGTAAGCTAACCGCCACGGGAAATGCCGAGCCTGTCGAAACCACTGTGAACGCCTCCGTGCGTGTAAGCCCGAATTCCTTGCGGGCCTTCCCTGTGGCAGACTTGTCGCTGATAACCGTGAAATGGTCAAGCCAAGCTTCCGTTTAACGAGAGCCAAGCGATACCGATCGCCGGACGCAGAGTGCTCTGTTCGCCATCCGCTGAAGAACCATGTGATTGACCCTCTCGCGTTTCGACGGACTTCGTAAAGAACGTCCGTTCTTCGATTACCCGTGGACGATTAGATTTGACGGGGAAGCCGGAGAAATCAACCTTAGGGAATCATCACTTACCGGTTGCGGAAGGGGGTCCGTATCGCGACAAAAAGATTCGACTCCAACGCCCGTGAAACGATTTAATGTTGTCGCCCGACCCGTAGCCGTTGTGGACAGAACAGGTTCGGTAAGGTTCCAGATCGTATGAACGCCGTACGCCATGACCGCCTCCGATGAATCACCCCTATTGACCGCCGTATCCGCGATCGTCAAAAACAATGGACTCGGCGATCCACTCAATTCAATGCCGACAACAGATTTCATCGATGCGCCTAGGTTTCTGTATTTCCCCGAAAACATGCCCGATCGAAAAAGTGTGAGGGACGGTCTACCCCAACTCTGTAATCGAGGCTTTTAGCACAGAAGACGGACGCGATGATATCGGGACAGTGCGACCGCTGGACGTCCGATCCCGAATCCGTGACATCGGATGTGGCCCTCTAGATCGGCGTTTCAACTGACGATGACAGCGGCTTTCGTTAGGATTGTCGAATCCATTAGCTGTCTGTCCCAATGACGAGCCTAAATTCCATGCAGGTTCTTCCCGTCCTTGATGTTCTTAACGGTATCGTCGTTCGCGGTGTCGCAGGCCGTCGTGCTGAGTATCGGGCTCTACGCAGTCAACTTGTGGACGCAGTGGCTCCCCTAGAAGTTGCACGAGCACTCCGCCGGACATTCGGATTTCAGCGACTGTACGTTGCCGATTTGGACGGAATACAGCATCAGCATCCCCACTGGACAACGTTTGAGAAGTTGATCAACGACGGGTTTCAGTTGCTTGTCGACGCTGGACTGAGCATCGATGCGGATATCCGTCGATTGAAAGACATCGGTTGTGAAGTCGTTCTGGGAATGGAGAGCTCCAAAAATCCCGAGCACGTCGCTCGCCTCGCGGCGATCGGGGGCATGACGACATTCAGCCTAGACCTTTCCGGCGGAGAGTTAATGCTGGCCGCCGATGCCCACGGATGGTGCCATGATCCCCTGGCGGTCGCGAGACAAGTGATCCATTGCGGAATCTCACGACTCATTGTACTGGATCTGGCTGACGTCGGAATGGGTCGTGGCACCCGCACCCGTGCGCTGTGTTCGTCTCTTCTTGCGGAGTTTCCCGAGCTACATCTCACGAGTGGTGGAGGTGTTCGGGGCCTTGACGACCTGCGGCAGTGGCGGATTCTGGGGGCAGATCAGATACTTGTTGCTTCAGCACTTCATGACGGAAACCTAACACCGCAAGACATTTCAGAAGTGAACGAATTGCGTTAAATTCAAGAATAACTTCGGCCGCGAGCTCGGGGCGATGGCGACAGCAGGTCTTGCTTAGCAACAGAGCGTCCCATCCATTCGAAGAGGGGCTTTCACCGACAGTGTTCTGGTTTCAGAGCGATCTTTTCCGCCCAGCCTGATCCCGAGGAAGAACAAGCCGTGAGTTTGGATCTGACGAGTCACGCCGAAGGGGTTACTCAATGCGAGGGCTGTCTGGGCACTGAAGCTCCGTTGCCGTTGGTTATTCGAGAGAATGAAAACCTACCCGCGAGTCAACACGGATTTGTGTTCTGCCTGAATGAACCACCCACGAGGACGTGACGATTCGGGCAGATTCCTTGGCAGACAAAGTCCGCTGCCGCGGTGTGATTGCCCAGCGAGGGAACGGCCCGCGTTGCTCGTTGCCGTACGTCCGGTCGAAGGCGCCGAGACTACGGCTGACGTGGACTTTTGAAACGAGCAGCCTGTTAAGATCACAGATAAAGGGATCGCAAAACACGACAGCCTTAATGCATTCGACTCGGCGGGTGCCGCGTCCTGAGGCTTGCAACAGACGACCAACACAACATTCCTAAACACCCGTTGCCTGTCTTGCAGACACCGCCTGTGCGGAAACGCTCCGGTCGTCGAGCCAAGTGGCATCGACATCTGGCCACGGTACAAACTCCGCCCGGACATCTCGACTCGGGAACGGCCATTCGATGTCGGAGCTACCACGGGCGAATGATGAGTGAACGGCGTTCCTGACCGCCATCATCGGAACACTGATGTCCTGTCGGAGAAGCGTTTCAACTTGTCACGATCGATCTCAACACCGAGTCCCGGCGAAGACGAAATTTCTAAATTCCCGGCGTCGTCGATGACGAATGGCATTGTCGTCAGTTCCTCCATATAGGCCGATGGGGTCAGGTATTCCACGTACTTTGCCCGCGGAATTGCGGCGCTGAATTGAAGATCCGCCGCGAGACCGATGGCCGTGTTCCAGCCATGTGGAACGAGGGTGATATTGTGATCGAAACAGAGCCAAGCGAGGCGTCTTGATTCCGAGAGGCCTCCGTTCTTTGTGCAGTCGGGCTGCAGAATGTCCACGGCCCGGCGTTCAATCCAAGGAATGAAACTCTGCCGCCGTGTGAGAACTTCACAGCCTGCGATCGGGACCGGCGAAACGCGGGTCAATTCGATATAGCCTTCGATGTCATCGGGAGGCAGCGGCTCCTCGAACCATGTGATGTCATAATCGGCAAGCATTCGTGCCGTCTCACGCGCCCAATTTGTCCCGTGCGGCCAGAATTGTTCGCTTCCCCCAGCATCGACCATCAGCTCGACCCCATCACCCACGGTTTCGCGAGCCGTTCGAACCAGCAATTCGTCGAATGCCCGATTGCGTCGCCCAAACGGTCGCCAACCCATTTTGATTGCCTTGAATCCCCGTGCAACGACACTCTCAAGGACTTTTTTCAATGGCTCGGGCTCGTCGAAAAGGATCGATCCATAGGGCTTAATCGTGTTTCGGTAATTACCGCCCAGCAGACGCGAAACCGGTTGACAGCAGGCCTTTCCCATGATGTCCCACAGGGCAATATCGAGGCCGCTGATGGCATGCTCAACTGACCCACCGCGTCCCTGCCAAAAACTCGCCTGCCGCAGGGTCTCAGAAACACGTTCGGGCTCGACTGCCGACTGACCCTTTAACAATGGCCACAGAAGAGCCACCGCGCCGTCAACCAGTTTTCCGGAAGTGAAGCAACTGCCCCAACCGTGAATTCCGGAATCCGTACGAACTTCAATCAGAGTATGCAAATTTTCTTGAGGCTCATGTCCTTGAGGCCAGCCTCCATCAACGGTGCCCCCCGTCAGAGGAATGACTTCCACTTCGACGATCTTCATTTCCGGAACTCCAAGAAAACTAGGATAGAGCACGACATTGGCAAGGATATGTTTTGAGGATCTGAAACCGCCGCGAACGATTCGGAACCCTGAGTCACGAAGAAACGGATCAGACGGTTGGCTGAACCCATCGCGGTGACTCGTGTCACCGCATGATCGACCTGTTCTTGGTAAAAGCCCGACAACGAAGACCCGAGAGGAACACAATTCATCACATCGACGTCAGCAATCTGCATGACTCGTCTAGTCGCTATGGGTCTCGCCAACACTGTTTTGATCCAACGCACCCCAACAAGTCAACCCGCCTCGAACGATTGGTGCAAAAACACCCATTCCGAGCCTCCTCCGTGACCTCTTGGTTCACTACTCCGAAATTCCAGGTGGTCCAATAATAACCATCTCTTGAGATTCATCGACGTAGAACCACCCTCCTTGTCATATCGGAATCGATTCCACAACGGTGGACCGTTTTCCTTGGTGTGCTCATTGTCCGTAAGAATCAGGCCGGGGGCCGCCCGTGACGACATGGGATCGGAAATATGGACAACGATACAACTCCACTTAACGTTTCGAGCCTCGAATCCATTCCGTATCTGGCGTTTCGGAATGGCCTTCCCACGCAACGACGACGGTTGTTCTGTGCCCTGATTTTCTGCGGAAGTGTCGTAGGCCTGAAAGACACACGAATCGATCACAAGACCGCGTCTCTTGAGGGAATCACCATCAGCCGGATCCGTCGGTAGGTCGAGAGTATTCCGATCGCGGCATTTGCCACTGCCGTTGAGACTGCCAAGAAATTGCTGAACCACACGGACATCGCCCCTAGGTTCTCTTATTCAGAATGGTCCTGCCGTTCAAAAACAACCAGCATCGCAATGTCCTCACGGGGATTGGCGACCGATCGACGCGGAATCCCAAAAAAATCATGCGGACGGAGAAGGTGGAGCCACTCTCCGGGTTGTTACGAAGCCCCGACACTGAAAAACACCGTCGAACACCGACTCCGTCCAAGACAAACAGCGTCAGTTCTGACTGCAGTTCTCGAAACACGCCGAAGAACCGTTCGTGGACAACTGCGCAAACTCACAATTCCGTCAGCATCCGCTAACGGCACACTGCGGCCTGGCCCTGCACGGGACAACTCCGTTCGTACGACGCACACACCAAAACGCGTTCCGCGGAGAATACCAACTCTCTCATCGAGATCTGACAGCCCCTCCCGCAAACGGCGGATGAGCCGAAATTCAAGACAGAACGAACTGCTGTCGAAAGACGTCCTGCTGCACCAATTTGTGCGATCTCATGGTTTGGTCGTCTGGAATTTTTGATATCTCGACAACGCCATCAAAGGAAAATAGATAGCGTAGAAGTGATACCGCAAGTAAAAGACGCGAGGAAAGCCTGTGCCGGTGAACTCTGTTTCGTGCCAAGTCCCATCGGGTTGTTGAGTCGCAAGCAGGTAATCAATGCCACGATGGACCGACAGGGAATCCGCTTCATCAGCCGCAATCAGACCGAGCAGAGCCCAAGCGGTTTGAGAGGCCGTCGGTATTCCGGTTCCTCGCAGACTCGGATCATCGTAACTGAGGGCCGTTTCACCCCAACCGCCGCAGGCCTGCTGTTTTGATTTCAGCCAGTCGACAGCCCGTCGGAGTCGGGGATCTTCAGATGAGACACCGCTGGCGATGAGTCCAACCAGCACCTGCCAAGTCCCGTAAATAAAATTGACGCCCCATCGTCCAAACCAGCAGAAGTCATTCTGTTGATCCCGCCAAATGAAATCGATCGCACGTTTGTGAGAATCACTATCCGTGGGAATTCCTAGTCCAGCAAACGATTCAAGCACGCGTGCCGTGATGTCCGCCGTACTCGGATCAATCATGGCGTTGTGATCCGCAAAGGGGACTTTGGTGAATATCTCGCGCGTGTTGTTGGCATCGAACGCGCCCCACCCTCCGTCTCGACTTTGCATCGCCTTCAACCACCGCACCGCGCGGCGAATCGCTCCGACCATCGGAGCGGACGCCTGAAGTTCGGCAATTGCGTTTTCAGCCGTCGCAGAGCGACCGCTGAAAACAATCGGTGAGGTATCCCGTGCCGATCGCCATGCCGCGTGATTCACTGCGCGATTTTCAGTGTTCACCCCACAGATCCGATCATTGGACTGCGTCTGACTCCGCCCTTTGGGTTCCTCGAAAAGTTCCATCGTCCAGTCGGTACCCAATCCTTCGGGAAAACACTTACCCAGTGCGATGAGTGCCATGCAGGTGTCGTCAATATCGGGATAGAACGGATTGTTGTATTCGAAACACCAACCACCGGGTTCGACGCTTGGATGTGACAGCGACCAGTCGCCTGGCTGTGTGATCTCCTTCGAAAGGACCCACTCGATTGCCTTGAGAATGGCCGGGTCGCGACGCGAGACACCCGCATCACGCAGGGCAATCATCGAAATGATCGTGTCCCACACGGGCGAGAAGCAGGGCTGCAGCCGAATTTGCTGATCCTCCCGAATCACTAATTTTTCGAGTTCCGCCAATTGTTGCTTGATGACCGCCGAATCCTCGTTGTATCCAAGACTTTTCAAACCGATGATCGTCCAGACAATCGGCGGAAAAATGGCACCGAGTCCGTCACTCATCTGCAGCCGATCAAGAATCCATTGCTCGCATTTTTTGACGGCGTAGTTCCGCAACGGCTTAATGCCCCACTTCTCGCCGCACTTAATCACCTGATCCATGCGATGAAAAAATTGGCTCCAGTTGATCCAACCGGGAGACGAAGAATCATGATTCACCCCCGCAATTTTCGACGGCATGGTCTTTTTGGTGGAGGCATAAAGCTCATCGATCTGACATTCGGCTGGCAACTTCGTTTGAGGTTGGTATGCCCAGAGCAGGCTGAGCGGAACGATGATCGTTCGAGACCACGCCGACATCTCGTAGATATTGAAGGGTGCCCATTTCGGAATTAGGATCATTTCCGGAGGGACCGCAGGACAAGCGACATAAGGAATTAGCCCGAGCATCGCCAAGTAGTACCGAGTGAAGCTGTTGACGCGTTCGAGACCACCAGCACGCACGATCGCCTCTTTGGCGCGTATCATGTCAACCGCCTGTGGATCGTGGCCGGTGATTTTCAAGGCCAGATAAGCCTTGACCGAGCCACTGATTTCAATCGGTCCTCCGGGAAACATCGCCCAACCGCCGTGCGAACACTGCTGGGACAGCAAATAGGCCGCGGCCTCTGTGGCGCGTTGCGACCGTCCTTGGCCGAGAAATGCAAGCAGAAGGATATATTCCGACTCCAGAATTGTATCCCCTTGCAATTCGGCACACCAATGCCCGTCCGCCTGTTGCTGGGAAAGCAGATGATCGCGAGTTCGGCAAACCGCCGGACCAATTCGCTTTTGAATCGACGCGATCTGGGCCACATCACTTGCGGTGAAGAGACCCGAGAAATCGTCCGAACGTTGTTGTGGGAATCCACAATGTCCCATACTCATTTCAGAGGCGTTCCTAGCTCGAGCATACAAACCGCAGACGGACCAAGAATCTCGGTCACGGCACAGACAACGGAGTTGACCAATCGCTCATGTCCCGAAATCTAAGCCGGGCGTTTCGTTGCTGCAACCTTGTCCCTGTGCGCCATTGCAACTGCTGGTGAAAAACAACAGTGCCGCAGCATCCGAAAGCATAGAACTTTGAGACCCTCTGAATACATTATTTTGGCTCCGCCTGCTCGCCGCATGCGGACAGATTCCGGAAGGACCTTCGCTCAGCAGCGTTCCACCCCGACTCCGCATCCCTTCTGCGCAGACGATGTATTGCTGAGCAGATGCGGTTTTGTTGTCGGGGGCGCATGACAAGGAGGTCGAACGTTGCTCGTGATATTCAATGGAGGCAATCCGACGTTACGGCAGGCGGTCGATCAGGCGTCCCTGATTCCAGTGGGTCGTCACAAAAATGGCGACAGCCCCGCAGATTTCAGGCGGTGTCCGCTCCGGAGTGATCCGGCCCCCGTCGGGCCATCGCAGGGGCCGGATTAGGCACATGGGATGGCCCGACCTTCGTCGCGACGTTATTAGCCCGCGCGGCCGGTTCGGTCTAGGAAAATCCCAGAGGTCGCCCTCGACCAACAGCCGATGCCACGACTTGCTGGGCCAATACGCTCTCTTCTGAGGAGGCGAACCTGTTTCGGTTTGACCTCAGGCAATGATTGGACTAGATGCGGTCCAAGGAGTCGCGACGTCGGCCCTTTATTCCAAGCCCATTTGAAAAACATTGAAACCACACTGCGGCTTCGGTAGCTCGGTTGTGATCGGCGACGAGTTGTCTCGCATACGCCGCCATCGATGACCTGTTTCGGGCATTTCGTATCTGGCCGAAGGAGTTGGCCTGCAATCCGGAATGGAGGTTTCGCACAAAGGCCGCTGGTCTTGCATTGTGGTTCTGATAACCGATAACACAACGTTCTTATCGAGGCTGGACCGTGACACTCAATCCCCCGTAAATCCACCCAATCGATTCGGTCATTCTATATTTGACTGACCCGCGGACAGCCTTTTTTCGCATTCTGCGAGATCAACCCCGGGCCTGAGTGCGTGACAAACAGACTGCTCCGACATCACAATGTTCCGGTATCGAAAAGCGGGGCCTCAGATCGTCACCGGAATGCCGCTTTCCGAAACGACGAAATCCAAAACAGGAAAGCCGATCGCTTGGCGATTCCGTGAGGAGTCGCAAAGCTGCGACGCTTGTAGACTCTCCGGAATTCCGTATTCTCAATGGATCAAGCGTGGTCATTGACCAAGTCGCCCTGTTGATTGTGACGGTTCTGATCCGAGATATTTCAACACTATCGAAGGGATATTCAAGAAATGGAGCGTCTTAATCGCACGCAGATGCTGATCCCGATGGGCTTACTGTTCATCCTCGGTGCGGAGGGATGCAAGAAAGCTACTTCGAACAGCGCTCCGCCTTTGATGCCAACCGTTGGTGTGAGCAAACCGATCGCACGTGAGATCGTTGATTTCGCCGAATTTACAGGACGAACTGCGGCTCCGCAAATGGTCGACATTCGCCCGCGTGTAACTGGGTACATCATCAAAACACCGTTTGTCGAGGGAGCCGAGATCAAGACGGATGACCTGTTATTTGAGATTGACCCACGTCCGTACCAAGCCCAACTCGACCGTTCCCGCGCGGACCTCGATTTGAATCAGGCGAAGCTGAAACTCGCGAAGGGGGATAATTTACGAGCCCAAGGCATCGTTGCCGTCAACGCCGGAGCCATATCCAAGCAAGATCTTGACAAGTATGCCGCAGCGGAAGCGGAGTCTGCGGCGGCGGTCGAATCATCGCAGGCCAGTCTTGAAATCGCCAAAATCAATTTGGAATTTACAAAAGTAACCTCTCCTATTGACGGACAGGTCAGCCGATATAATTGGACAATTGGCAACCTCGTGAATGCAGATACAACCGTGCTGACGACGGTGGTCTCCCAAAATCCGATGTATACGTATTTCGATATTGATGAACAAACATTTTTAAATGTCATCCGGCGGATGATGAATCAAACATCGGATTCCATTCACACCAAAACATTTCCTGTGCTGATGGGGCTTGGCGATGAAGAGGGCTACCCCCACCCAGGGTTCATCAACTTTGCCAACAATGTTGTCAGCGTCTCCACAGGGACGCTGACTGCACGTGGATCATTTGTCAACCCGCCCGCACCATCTGGTCGACGACTGCTGCGACCCGGAATGTTTGTCCGTATCCGCCTTCCGCTGGGCAAGCCCCGGCAGACGTTGCTCGTTAGTGAAAGGTCATTGGGCACGGATCAGGGCCGAAAATTTTTACTCCTCGTCGATGAGAAGAAGACAGTGAAGTACGCGCGGGTGACTGTCGGTCCATTGCAAGACGATGGGCTCCGTGTCATTGAAACGGGATTGAGTGAAACTGACACCGTGATCGTGAGCGGACTGCAGTTTGTCCGCTCACGGATGGAAGTCCAGACGGAAGACGAGCCAATGCTGAAAAACGGAGTGGCGAATGATGACTCACCCGATGCTGGCGGCAAAACCAGCAGTTCGAAAAAGTGACGAGGGGCGTTGAGGGTCATTGAGTCGTTCGGTTCATACACAGCCGACGCATTAAAGATTCGATTCTGTCTTCCTCCAATTTCGGTTTGAGAAAATGCTTTTCAAGACCGATCCATCATCCCTCCGGCTTTCGTTGAATCATTTTGAAATCGGGTGATCCCACGTGATCTCACACTTCTTCATCAGCCGCCCGATCTTTGCTTCGGTCATCTCCATTCTGGTGACACTGACTGGGGCGATCTCATTATTAACATTGCCAATTGCACAGTACCCCCCGATCGCGCCGCCAACAGTGCAGGTCTCGTGTAGTTATCCGGGTGCCAACGCCAAAGTGGTTGCGGACACGGTAGCAGCACCGATTGAACAGCAGGTCAACGGCGTGGAAGGCATGTTGTACATGTCCTCCCAAAGCGCGAACGACGGTTCGTACAATCTGATCGTGACGTTCGATTTGGGGACCGACTTGAATACCGCGTTGGTGATGGTCCAGAATCGCGTTGCGCTGGCCATCCCTCAGCTTCCCGATTCCGTTCAGAAGCAAGGCCTGACGATCAAGAAAAAGTCGCCCAATATCCTCTTGGTCGTCAATTTTTTCTCGCCTCAACAGCGTTACGATGATGTTTATCTGAGCAACTACGCAACCGTCAACATCAAGGACGAATTGTTTCGTCTGCCGGGTGTTGGCGACATCACTTATTTCGGCCAGCGGGACTGTAGCATTCGCGCATGGCTTGACCCCAAGAAAATGGCCTTGCGCAACATTACGGCAGGCGAGGTCGCCGATGCCATCCAAAGCCAGAGTGTGGCACCCGCTGCGGGACAGATCGGCCAGCAGCCGGGACTCAATACGGCAGAGTTTCAATTGCCAATCGATTTCGAAGGCCGTCTGATTGAACCGGAATCCTTCGGCGCAATTATCATCAAGACCAACTCGGACTCGAACGACAAAACTTCAACAGCGGCAGTCCGTCTCCGTGATATCGCACGCGTTGAACTCGGAGCGCAAAACTACAATCAGTCGTGCAAGATCGATGGCATGCCTTCTGTCGGATTGGTGGTTTATCAATTGCCGGGCACGAATGCACTGGACGTTGCCAACGGTGTGCGAAAGAAATTAGAGGAACTGAAAAAGCGATTTCCCGAGGACCTTGACTACGGGATCTATTACGACACGACTCCGTTTATCCGCGAGTCCGTGGCCGACGTGGTGAAGACCTTACTCGAAGCGATTGGCCTTGTGGCGATCGTCGTCCTCGTTTTTCTGCAGAGCTGGCGAGCCACCTTAATCCCTTTGATTGCCGTCCCCGTGGCGATCGTTGGGACCTTTGGTGTGATGGCTATGTTTGGTTTCAGCTTAAACAATATCTCGCTGTTTGGATTGGTTTTAGCAATCGGAATTGTCGTCGACGATGCGATCGTTGTCGTGGAAAATGTGGAGCGATGGTTAGAAGCGGGAATGAGCCGCGTCGATGCCGCGCGCAAGGCCATGGAAGAAGTGACGGGGCCCGTGATTGCCGTAGCATTAGTCCTGTGCGCAGTGTTCCTTCCTTGCGCTTTCATTACGGGCATCACGGGGCAGTTTTTTCGCCAGTTCGCTGTCACGATTGCCGTATCGACGATTATTTCCGCCATCAACTCACTGACACTCAGCCCGGCTCTGGCGGTCATCCTGCTACGCCCTCACGATGCCAAGCCTGATATTTTGACGCGTATGATGAATCTGACTCTTGGATGGTTTTTCTCTTTTTTCAACAACTGCTTTCGTCGGATGAGTAATGCCTACGCTACGACGGTTGGCGGAATGCTGCAAATCAATCTCGTGATACTCGTTGCCTACGGTGGACTACTGGGGCTCACCGTCTGGCTCTTCGGTTTTTATCCTGTCGGTTTTATCCCTCAGCAAGATCAGGGATGGCTGTTGGTCGATGCCCAGTTGCCGGATTCGGCATCCGTTCAACGAACGGGCGAAGTGATCGCCCAAATGGCGAAGATTGCGAGCACGATTGATGGCGTCGACCATACGCTGACCATTTCTGGGCAGTCCGTTTTGCTGCAAACCAACAGTTCTAATTTCGGTTCCCTCTTTGTGATTTTGAAGCCGTTTGAGGAACGTCGCACACCAGACCATTCCGCCCAAGCGATTCAGTTGCAACTGCGAAGAAAATACACACAACTCGTCCGAGAGGCACGCGTCGGCGTCTACGGAGCCCCTCCCGTGCCGGGTATCGGATTGGCTGCCGGTTTTAAAATGATGATTGAGGACCGTGGTTCGCTAGGTCCTGTAGTTTTGCAAAAAGCCGCCGACGATTTAGTGGAATCAAGCGGCAAAAAGCCACATATGATTGTGATGCCGACCGTCTTTCGATCGAACTCGCCGCAATTGTTTATGGAAATTGACCGGACTAAAGCCAAATCCCTCGGAGTCGCCATCGACGATCTCAACCGGACACTTCAGATCTTTCTCGGATCGTACTATGTCAATAATTTCAATGAATTTGGCCGATCGTGGCAGGTCAACATTCAAGCGGATGGCTCTTTTCGAAATCGCGTCGAAGATTTGAATCAATTGTTTGTGCGTAATTTGATGGGGGAAATGGTCCCCCTCGGGTCATTGATCCGGATGAAGGATGTTGGTGGACCGGTCATGATTACCAGATACAACCTCTATTCCTCAGCACCGATCATGGGTGGGGCGATGCCGCCGGTGAGTTCTGGGCAAGCGATTCAACTGATGGAGCACGAGGCATCGTCAACATTACCAAGCTCGATGAGTTTCGAATGGACGGAATTGACCTACATGCAAATCAAAGCTGGCAGTACGGCTATGTTTGTGTTTGGGGCTGCCGTGGTGTTTGTCTTTCTCGTGCTGGCGGCCCAGTATGAAAGCTGGACTCTACCACTGGCCGTGATTCTGGTTGTTCCGATGTGTCTGCTGTCGGCCTTGTTTGGAGTGTTCCTACGGCGTCTGCCAATCGATATTTTTGTACAAATCGGTTTCGTCGTGCTCGTGGGTCTTGCCTGCAAAAATGCGATTTTAATCATTGAATTTGCCAAACAACGCCACGAATCCGGTGAAGACATTTTCTCAGCAACGACAGAAGCCTGTCGCTTACGGCTGAGGCCGATTCTGATGACCTCGTTTGCATTCATTCTCGGTGTTCTGCCGATGGTCACGGCAACTGGCGCCGGTGCAGAAATGAGATGGTCTTTGGGAACCGCGGTGTTTAGTGGAATGATTGGGGTGACCATTTTCGGTGTGTTCCTGACACCCGTCTTCTTTTATGTCATCGAGCGATTCGGGGAAGCGTCGAAGCGGCAATCCCGCGGGATACAACGATTCGGATCCGCTGTCATGGGGGGTAGCGCCGGACTTGCTTTCGGCGCTTTCGCCACGGCTGCCGGTTTTCCATCTCAGCGTTGGGCACTCGTCGGCGGATTCCTGCTGGGGATCCTCATTTCCACGGTCGTCAGCAGTCAGATTCGCGACCGACGTCGAAAATCCGGTTCGCTTTTAACAGAAGGCTCACAGCGATGATCTCGCATTTCTTTATTGATCGGCCGATCTTCGCAGCCGTCCTGTCGATTGTGCTGACTTTGGCGGGCGCCGTCGCTGCCTTTTCGCTTCCCGTGGCCCAATACCCTGATGTCACTCCACCGACGGTCCTAGTGACCGCGTCGTATCCGGGAGCCAACTCCAAAACCGTCCGCGACACAGTGGCCGCCCCCATCGAACAACAGGTCAGCGGTGTCGAGAACATGCTTTACATGTCGTCGAAGTGTACAAACGACGGCGTCTATCAATTAACGGTCACATTCAAACTGGGCATGGATTCTGACATGGCTCAAGTGTTAGTTCAGAACCGAGTTTCCTTGGCTCAGCCGGTGATCCCGAGCCTCGTTCAAAAGCAGGGGATTAACGTCAAAAAAATGTCGCCCAGCACGATGATGATCGTGAATCTTGTCGCAGACAGAAATCTGTACGACGACATTTATCTCAGCAACTATGCCACGATCCAGATCAAAGATGAACTAGGGCGCCTCGATGGCGTGGCGGCAGTGACATACATGGGCCAGCGAGACTATAGCATGCGCGCCTGGTTAAAACCGGACCAACTGGCCGCGATGGACCTCAGCGCCAGCGATGTTGTGGCCGCGATCAGTACACAAAATATCCAAGTGGCCGCGGGCGCGATTGGCCAAGAACCGATCGGGCCTGGACAGGAATTCCAACTCACGATCAACACGTTGGGACGTTTGATGGACGTTGATCAGTTCGGCGAGATCGTGATCAAATCCACGCCGGCATCCAACGAACAACAGGCGGTCGGGATTGTGCGGCTGCGCGATGTGGCCCGGATCGAACTGGGGGCACAACAGTATGACCAGTCGTGTACGCTCGATGGTCAGCCTTCGGTGGCTCTTTCGATTTATCAACTGCCTGGATCCAACGCGTTGAAGACGGCTCAACGGGTGTATCAGAAGATGGAAGAACTCAAGAAAAAGGGCTTTCCAGAGGGTCTCGACTATAAAATCGTGTACGACACCACGCCGTTCATCAAAGAATCGATTCTCGAAGTGTTTAAAACGCTGCGCGATGCGATTGGTCTGGTGGCGATTGTTGTGCTGCTGTTCCTGCAAAATTGGCGTACCACGTTGATTCCTTTGGTTGCGGTGCCGGTCGCCATCATCGGTACGTTTGCGGTCATGGCCGCCATGGGGTTTTCGCTGAATAATCTGTCGTTGTTTGGACTCGTGCTGGCAATCGGAATTGTTGTTGATGATGCGATCGTGGTCGTCGAAAATGTTGAACGTTGGCTGGAAAAAGGGTTGTCTCCTCGGGAGGCCACGCGGAAGGCCATGGAGGAAGTCACCGGACCCGTGATCGCCGTCGCCTTGGTTCTGTGTTCCGTATTTATTCCCTGTGCATTCATTTCCGGCATCACGGGCGCCTTCTTTCGACAGTTCGCGATCACCATCGCTGTCTCTACCGCTTTTTCCGCAATCAATTCGCTGACGCTGTCTCCGGCACTGGCGGCAATTCTCATGCAACCGCATGGTTCAAAGCGTGATCCACTGACGAAGTTACTCGATCTGTTATTGGGATGGTTATTCTGGCTTTTCAACACCGTCTTTAATTGGAGCACCACGGCGTACACCAAGTTCGTGAGCCTTCTGTTGCGCGGGAGCATCGTTGTACTGGTGGTGTATGGCGGATTACTGGTGTTAACGTGGAGCGCGTTTTCCAGAGCACCGATCGGCTTTGTTCCCGATCAAGACAAAGGCTATCTCTTACTGAGTGTCCAGCTTCCCGATTCCGCTTCCGTACAACGAACTCGGGAGATTCTAGCACGCATAGAGTCGACGGCCCGAAAAACGCCCGGAGTGGCTCACACCGTGGCTCTCTCTGGTCAGTCTTTGTTACTGGCCACCAACGCGGCCAATCTGGGATCCATCTACGTCATGCTCGAAGAATTTGGCAAACGCCAAAGCCTCTCCGCCGGAACGATCGCCGAGACGATTCTTCAGGCGTGCAATGCAGAAATTCGCGACGCCCAAATCAGCATTTTCGGAGCACCTCCGATCGATGGGCTAGGCACCACAGGTGGATTCAAGTTAATCGTGGAAGATCGAGGAAACCTCGGGCTGGATGAACTGCAGCGTGTCAGTGATCAAATTGTCGACGAAGCCAACAAAGCACCGGGGCTCAAAGGGGTTTTCAGTAGTCTTCGGGCGAACACACCGTGGTTATATCTCGAGATTGATCGCGACAAGTGCTTGGCTCTTGGCATCGATCTGTCCGATGTCTTCGACACGTTGCAGATTTACCTCGGTTCTTACTACGTCAACAACTTCAACGAATTCGGACGATCGTGGCAGGTGAATGTCATGGCCGACCAACGGTTCCGCGATAAAATAGATCAGATTCGGCAACTCAAAGTGGCCAACAAAAAAAAGGAAATGGTACCACTGGGAACGCTGCTACGAATCAAAGATTCTAGCGGTCCTCTGGCGATCATGCGTTACAACATGTATTCCTCGTGTTCCGTGACGGGTAATCTGACGCCGGGAACGAGTTCCGGCGACGCGATTAATCTGATTCAGAAAATCGCCGATGAACACCTTCCGCGTTCGATGGCTTTTGACTGGACGGAGCTGACGTTCATGCAACTCGATGCCGGGAACACGGCAATGTATGTGTTTGCCTTAGCGATCGTCTTAGTCTTTCTTGTTCTGGCTGCTCAGTACGAAAGTTGGTCGCTGCCTCTGGCCGTGATTCTCGTGGTCCCCATGTGTCTGTTGTGCTCCGTTGTTGGCGTTTCCGTCGCACATATGGATGTTAATATCTTCACCCAAATCGGGCTGATTGTTCTTGTCGGCCTCGCCAGCAAAAATGCGATCCTAATCGTGGAGTTTGCCGAGCAACAACGAAAATCCGGCTACTCACGCCGAGAGGCAACCTTGAATGCCTGCCGCCTTCGCTTACGACCGATTCTGATGACTTCCTTTGCGTTCATTCTCGGTGTCGTACCGCTGGTCATCGCGGAAGGAGCCGGAGCCGAGATGCGGCGTACGCTGGGCACGGCCGTCTTCAGCGGGATGCTGGGAGTGACGATCTTCGGCATCCTCCTGACACCGGTATTTTACTATGTGATTACTTGGTTCATCCGCAGCCCGTCCATTTCGGATCCTTCCGCGTCAACAATCGTTCCGCAGCACGATTAGTCCGCATTTCGGTCAGCCGTAACAACACTCCGTCTAGTTCGAAGGCTGCGCATCACCCGCGCGTCATCACGATGGCTGAAGATTTTTGACCGACCCTTTCAATTCACAGCTCAGACCGACTACTGACCTGATCGTCCGTGCGGCTAGAATGGCCTCGCAATTGGGCGAAAATGTTTTGAGATCGCACGAAGGTACAGAGGAGAGCGACCGTTGCTCATATCGGGCAATCATCGAACGTGACTGACGGATCCGAAACCTGTTGCCGACCGAGCCAAAGGCTTGGGAACAATCCGAAAGTCTTCCACGACGATGATGTGATTCCGTCAGCAAGAAACAGGGAATCGCGTTATGGTGTGTACGAACTCGCGACTTCGTGGCGACGGAACAAATGCAGTGGGGTTTCGCCGATGTCCTCGCAGCGACATGGGCCGAAGTCGGTAAGGTTCACCATGAATCGCAAACCCGAATCGTTACGGTCCCGCTCTTGCTGTTTTGGGGAGCACTGAATGCCAAGCCAACCGACAGTCTGAGGCCGGGACTGGTCGTGATTTCCGCTTGCGAACAATCTCATCTGACCGTCTGACTTGCAGTCTCAACAGCTTCCGGATGAAAACCGGCATCGCATTATTGGCCATGGGGCTGATTCACAGTTTCGCTGGGGTTTGCCAATTCATCCAAGTGACATCGAGCAAGTTCGTCGTACTTGGAGCAATAGTCATCGCAGACAAAACATGCTGTCGGGCAAGGATCCACCGGGCACGATTTTTTGCAGTAATCATCGCAGTAGTAACTGTCATTAAGGCAGGGGACGGACGGTTGGGGTTTGCGTTGATAATCGTCTACGCACACACAGTCGCGGGATTCAGCGTCTGTGTGCATCAGGAAATTCGGCGTGTGATCTCTCGCCACCCTGCGGCCTTGATGATCGATGGTTGTACAGCCCATCATCATCAGCACCAGCAGCATGCAGAAAACTGGCCATTCTTTCCCTTGGCTCAAAACGGTGTGATGTGTTGGCAAGGCTTACTCCTTCACGACATCGCCAACCGGTAACGGTTGCTCTGTCGTCTTGAGGATCTCTGCGGTAGGGGGTGTCAAGGATTCCGGCACCTGTTCGAGACGCATCTCCCAGCCCCCTCCCAGTGCCCGATAGAGTTGGACCAGACCGAGTGCAATGTTCCCTTGAGCCTGCGCCAAGAGATTCTGTTGCTGGACCAGGTTCTGTTGAATCAGCGACAAACGGTTGAAATCAACCAGTCCCCCTTTGTACTGAACCACAGCGATGGCCACGGCCTTGTCTGCGGCCGTGACACTGACCACGAGTTTTTTCGCCTGTTGTTGGGAGAGCAGAAACTGGACAATGGCGTTTTCGGCTTCTTCGCCCGCCACGAGCACCGTCTGCTGATATTTCACAGCCTGAGCTTCGAAACGCGATTCGACCCGGCTGATGTTACTGACGATCCGACCATAATTCAGCAGATTCCATTGGAAACCGGGTCCGACATTCCCCGTAAACGCTTTGGTTGTAAACACATCAGAAAAAGTTTGAGCACTGTATCCGAGGTTACCCGTGATCGAAATCGCCGGGTAAAGATCAGATTCCGCATATCCAATGCGAGCCGATATGGAAGCGGTCTTTCGCTCTTCACGACGGACATCCGGCCGACGGCTTAACAACTCTGCGGGAATTCCAATGACGACTTCCGGTGGTGCGGTAGGGATTGATGCCCGCCCGAGTCGCTGACTCAGGTCTTTCGCGGACATTCCTAGTAAAACACACAGATGGTTACGAAATTGCCGTTGCTGAATCTCCAGTTGAGGCGTTTGAGATTCCGTTTGCGCTAGGGTGCTGACCGCCTGCTCAACGTCCAAGTCCGTCGTTAGACCTCCGGAAGACCTTGCAACGGCGATGTCGAGACTGTCCTGCTGAAGTTTTGTGTTCGCCGCCACGTAGACCGCTTGCTGCTCCGCGATCCGCATTTGAACATACGTTTGGCCAATGTCGCCCACCAGAGTGACCAACACCGCATCATAGTCTTCGACGGAGGCATCTAAATGGGCGTCCGCCGACTCAATCAACCGACGATATTTGCCCCAAAAATCGAGTTCCCAGCCCACTCCTAAACCATCTTGCCAAGTCGAAAAGTTCTTCTTCGGCAAAAGGATGTCATTCGCGACGAACTTGCTCAATTGAGTCCGCGTGAAAGAACCGCTAGCAAATTGCTGCTGAGGGAAGAATAGTCCGTTGGCGATTCCCAACTCTGCCCGAGCCTCCAAAACCCTGAACGCGGCTTCGCGGAGTGAAAGATTTTGTCCGTACGCCGTCTGAACCAAATCGTTCAAAACAGGATCCTGAAAAGTCTGCCACCATTTCGCCAATTCCACGGAGCCACTCTTTAACCGATGGTCTTCACTATCGATCCACTTTTCCGAGAAATCTGCTGCCGGACGGCAATAATCCGGCCCGACCTTAAAGCAATTGCTCAGGTATTCGCGTGGACTCGTGCATCCCGACAGGAGTCCGATGCACGCGAACAGAGCTATTGCGAAATTTGTCGCTGAACGGTTTTTGCTCCGCTGTTGAAAAGAGGCTTCACTCCGAAAATGCCGTCTGCAATCGATTGCTATTGCCAGATAAGTGAGCATCAAAAATGTCTCCGTGGCGAATCGTTGAGACTCTTTATATACGTGAGAATTCGTCAATCCGTTGTAACCAGTACTATCGGCACTGCCGTTGATCTCGACTAATGTTCAAAAACCAACCCCGAAAAACACCCTAAGGAACCCAAGCTCCCATGTTTGAGGTCACGCTCGGAGAACAATTCGGACGGATCCACTGTGACTCTCTCAGCGTTTACAATTTGGCTCAGACACACGTTTGGCGAGCGAGGATTGCATTTTTTGGTAGGGCCTTCATTCGTTGCTAGTACATGACCCCAAAATCTTGATTCCGCAATTTTCGTGGAGTTGCACTTCCACGCGGACTCAGATGTCCACGCCCATTTTCCAATGCCAACCCGCCACATACTTGACACAATGAGCCGATGCTCGATGGATGAATAGTGCCGGTTCGGGACGAATAGGTTTGTCCTTACAAAACGTTTTTTCTATCATCCAAACGAGGACAACAATGCTGCAGCATTGATTCTGCGGCGCATGCTGACAATCCACAAAGGGGGAGATCACACATGAGCCCAACGCGACCCCTCATCTGTAGGCCAAGATATCCACTCGGAATGACGTGCGACTTCGAAAACCGAAATCCAATCGGTCATGCTCAACAACCTTCGTTCAGCCTTTTTTCAAGACACCCTATATAGTTGAGCAACATGCACGAGTCTTTCACCGCACAACTTGATTTGTTGAAGTCCAAATTTCGAAAGCGAACGGACTTCGCGGCCTTGTCCGACCTCATACAAGAAATGAGGACGCTCACCAAAGCTTCGACTTGGGAGTCGACAGAATTTGACAAAGGTGTCCTACTCTATGGAGCAGGGGCCATCGGCGCGGGCGCTTTCGACTTTTTTCAGAAGCATCACGTGACTGTCTTGGGGGTGATCGACGACACACCGGGAAGAGCGGGCACGAAGTTTTCGGGAGTCGATATTCTGTCTCTGAGTTCCGCGTTGCAGATTGATTGCCCGATCGTTATTTCGATGAAGTTGTGGCAGGAGCCTGCGGCACGATTGTCCGACTTGGGACGCCCCTTTGAAGCCTTTTCTCACCACATTTTTCACACACACTTGAATCATCTGAAACAGATTTCAGAAGAACTGCTGTCGGATGATCGTTCTCGTTTGGTCTACGGCACGATTCTTAAGGCGAATATCCTCGCGGATTTCTCCTTTTACCGCGATGTGTTTGAAGGCGATCAATATTGGTCTCCCGCCGATTTCCAATATCTCGCCGACCCCCATGCCGTGCTGATTGATGCCGGAGCGTATGTCGGTGATACCTCGGAGGAATTCGTTTGGCGCACACGTGGAATATTTAAGCAGATCCACGCATTTGAACCCGACCCAAAACGTTTTCACGCCCTAGAAACTCGAGTGAATCGGCTAACAGAAGAATGGGCTCTCGATGACAATGCGATCAAGTGCGTGCGAGCAGGCTTAGGCGATCAAGAAGCCGAATTCCCATTCTTTACGCATGCCTCTGGTGCCGACGGATCCTTCTTATTCTCTCATGGTCAACCGCAGGGGACGCTGCAAATCAGGAAACTGGATGACTACCTTGCGGGAGCACCCGTCACGTTTATCAAAGCAGATATTGAAGGATACGAGATTCCACTCATTAGGGGAGCCTGCGAAAGCATCCGAAAATATCGTCCCAAACTTGCCCTTTGTATTTATCATCGGATGACAGATGTGATTGAGATTCCGTTGCTTTTGAAGACGTTGGTTCCGGAATATCAAATGGCCGTGAGGCATCATTCCCTCGGTCAAGATGAATCTGTTCTCTATTGCTGGATCTAAACGTCTTCGTTTTCCGAGACGGCAGAAATGTGCCACACTCGGAATTGCTGGGAAAGCCGCTTTCATGTGGGAAACGGGGAGTTATTCTGTCCGCCCCCCCGCGGCACACCTCGCGTAGAGTAGGCCAACGTCTCACCGACGGAGTTCCGCCATTCTTCCTTGAAGAAATTTCGTTCCCTCGCCGAAGAACGACGGAGCAAATGCTGATCTTCGGCTTCGGTCTCGAGTGTAGTGTCTCTAAGATGCGGGAACGTATTTGGGGATTCTGGCGTCTGATACTCCAACCACGGAGGATCATGCCATGCGGGTTGCGAAGGTCATCATAGTGACGGCGGAAGAACGAGCGTCGTTGACGAAAGGGGCGTGCGGGCGGAGTACGCCGGCGCGACTGGTGTTGAGGGCCAAGATCGTTCTCGCTGCTGCGGTTGGCCGGCGGAACGATGAGATTGCGGCCGATCTCGGATGCACGCGGCGGGCGGTCGGAACCTGGCGGAACCGGTTTGCTGCGGATCGGCTGGCGGGGATCGAACAGGATGCCCCGCGCAGTGGTCGGACACCGTCTGTCCGGGTCGCGAAAGAGGCGGACGTGATCGCCAAGACCACTCGGGAGACTCCGGCCAACGCCACGCACTGGTCGGTGCGAATGATGGCCAAGGCGACGGGAGTCAGCAAGGCCACGGTGCAACGCATCGGGCGCGACAACGGGCTGAAGCCGCATCGCGTGAAATCGTTCAAGGTCTCGAACGATCCCCGGTTCGTCGAACAGCTCGTCGATGTCGTGGGTCTGTACCTCAACCCGCCCGAGAACGCGTTGGTGCTGTCGTGTGATAAGACGAGCCCGATTCAAGCCCTCGATCGGACACAGAAGAGTCTCCCCCTGTTCCCCGGCCGACTGAAGACACTGCCGCACGATTACAAACGCAAAGGCACGACGCCGCTGTTTGCCGCAATCGAACTGGCGTAGGGCAGGATCATTGCCGAGTGCCTGCCACAGCACCGCCATCAAGAATGGATCCGGTTCCGGAAGAAGATCGACGCCGAGACGCCGCCGAACCTGGATCTGCATTTGATCGTCGATAACTACGCCACGCACAAGCATCCCAACGTCGTGAAGTGGCTGAAACGTCACCGGCGATTTCACATCCACTTCACGCCCACCAGCAGCTCGTGGCTGAACGTGATCGAGCGTTGGTTCCGCGACATCCCCCAAGACCGCATCCGCAACGGCGTGTTCCGGAGCATGGCCGAATTGGAACACGCAATCCGCGACGACATTGCACATCACAACGCCCACCCGAAAACATTCGTTTGGACCAAGAAAGCGGAAGACATCCTCGCCAAAGTCGCGC
>Ga0315284_10000304_pt1 | contig 66914 bp, 55 predicted proteins | sample YL17G09_16_MG_FD_203696 | JGI IMG/M metagenome (GOLD analysis project Ga0315284, IMG submission 203696) | Sediment microbial communities from Yellowstone Lake, YNP, Wyoming, USA - YL17G09_16 | ecosystem: Environmental > Aquatic > Freshwater > Lake > Sediment | place: USA: Wyoming | collected...
GTTCCGCCGCTCGCTCATCGACAAGGAGGACGAGATCGGCGTGGCCATCGGCATGGCCTGGACCGAGTTCGGCGGCGAGCTGCTGACGTTCGAGGCGACCAAGGTCCACGGCAAAGGCAACTTCACCTTGACCGGACAGCTCGGCGAGGTCATGCAGGAATCGGCTCAAGCGGCCTTCAGCTTCGTCCGGACCAAGGTCTTCGAGCTCAACATCGCCCGCGATGTGACCAAGAATTTCGACATCCACATCCACGTGCCCGAGGGCGCCACGCCCAAGGAAGGCCCGTCGGCGGGGATCACGCTGGCCATAACCATTCTGTCCCTGCTCACCGAGATCCCGGTAAGCAAAAAAGTGGCCATGAGCGGCGAAATCACGCTGCGCGGCAAGGTCCTGCCGGTCGGGGGCATTAAGGAGAAGCTGATCGCCGCCCATCGCGAGGGCATCCGCGAAGCCATCCTGCCGCTCGACAACAAGCCCGACCTGAAAGACCTGCCCAAGAATATTCTCAAGACGATGAAGATCCATTTGGTGGAAAGCATGGAGGAGGTCCTGAAGATCGTCCTGACCAAGGAGCTCCCCCCGAAGTCCGAACGGAAGAAGAAGCGCAAGGACGCGGCCCCCGAGGAGCTTTCATCGGGGACAGGGGAGGGGAGTGAGACGCCGAAAGACCCCCCTTTAACGCATTAACGTATCGATGAGAGGTGAGCCATGACGAAAGACATGAAAGAGACCAAAGAACCGAAAGAGATGAAGGAGTTCAGCCTGATCGAGCTCGAGGGCAAGGAGACGAAAGAGCTCGTCAAGGTCGCCGCCGCGATCGGCCTTCCTGGGGAAGAGATCGAAAAGGACAACCGGCACAACCTGATCTTCAAGATCCTGGAGGCCCAGGCCAAAAAGCAGGGCCTGCTCTTCTCCGAAGGCGTTCTGGAGTGCCTGGAAGACGGTTTCGGCTTCCTCCGCGCTCCCGAATTCAGCTATCTGCCCAGCCAGGACGACATCTATGTCTCCCCGTCCCAGATCCGGAAATTCCAGCTCCGGACAGGAGACACGATCTCCGGCATCGTCCGGCCGCCCAAGAACGGCGAGAAATATTTCGCCATGATCAAGATCGATGCCATCAATTTCATGGAGCCGGACATCTGCATCGACCAGCGCCGGAACGTCCATTTCGAGAAGCTGACGCCGCTCTATCCCCATGAGATGATCAAGCTTCAGGACGGGAATCCCAAGAACCTCAACGCCCGGATCATGGAGCTGATGACACCGATCGGCAAGGGCCAGCGCGGCCTGATCGTGTCCCCGCCCCGCGCCGGGAAGACGACGCTGCTGAAGACGATCGCCAAGTCCATCGAAAAGAACCACCCCGAGATCTTCCTGATAGTCCTCCTCGTCGCCGAAAGGCCCGAGGAGGTCACCGACTTTCAGCGAAGCGTCAACGGCGAGGTCGTGGCCTCGACGTTCGACGAACCGCCTGCCCGCAACGCCCAAGTTGCCAACATGACCCTCGAGAAGGCCAAGCGCCTCGTCGAGATCAAGCGCGACGTGGTCATCCTGCTCGACAGCATCACCCGCCTGGCCCGGGCCCACAACGCCATCATCCCGCCCTCGGGCAAGGTCCTCTCGGGCGGCATCGACGCCAACGCCCTGAACAAGCCCAAGAAGTTCTTCGGCTCGGCCCGCAAGATCGAGGAAGGCGGGAGCCTGACGATCATCGCCACGGCCCTCATCGACACCGGGAGCCGGATGGACGAGGTCATCTTCGAGGAGTTCAAGGGCACGGGCAACATGGAGATCAACCTCGACCGCCGGCTCGTCGATAAACGGACCTTCCCGGCGATCGACATCAACCGCTCCGCGACACGGAAGGAAGAGCTGCTGATCGAAGAGGCCGACCTCAACCGGATCTGGATCCTGCGCAAGGTCCTCAGCCAGTTGGGCGAGGTCGAAGCCATGGAACTTCTCATCGACAAGCTCGGCAAGACCAAGGTCAACCAGGACTTCCTCAACGCCATGAGCAAGGGGCTGTAAGCCCGCCTTCTCGCCCGCCTGTCGACGGCCGGACGGACCGACTGGCGGGGCCGCCTGTACGACGTCAAGGACACGGGCGTGTCCTTCGGCGTCCAGAACGATGAGCGCTTCGTCTATGTCTGTCTTCGGGCCGCGGACAGGCGGGCGGCGGCCCAAATTCTGCGGGCCGGTCTGATCGTCTGGTTCGACCCAAAAGGGGGGAAAGACAAAGTCTTGGGCGTCCATTATCCTTTGGAACCCGAGGGGGACGAGTTTCCCGGCCTTTCCCGCGGGACGGGCGCTGAGGATGAAAACGTCCGCCGCGAACGACGCCAGGCGCTGGCCGAGCGTCGGGAGGAGATCGAGATCCTCGGCCCGGGGCGGGACGAAACGATCCGCCTGAAGAAGGACGAGCTCAAAGGCATCGAAGCCGCGTTCGCCAATGCGGGCGGGGTCTTCGCCTATGAGGTGAAAGTCCCGCTCGTCGCGGGACCGGATTCTCCTTACGCGGTCGGCCCGAAGTCCGGAAATCTGGTCGGGATCGGATTCGATTCGCCGCGTCCCGACGTTCTCCTGGGCCGCCGGGGCGCCGGCGGCCGCATCCCCGGAGGCGGGATGGGCGGACGCATGGGAGGCCGCGGAATGGGCGGCGGAATGATCGGTGTCGGCGGAGGCCGGGGGGGCGTCCTACAGCTCAAGGTTTGGTTGAAAGCCGCGCTCGCCCGATCGCCATCGAAATAAAATCGCCGCCCGCGCGGCGAAGTCGATAATCCCTCCCGCAGCCGAAAAAAAGACACCATCTGTCTGCCTAAATTGGGAATCGCGGAAAATAAAGAATCGAGTATGGGGTCTCTCTATTTGTTCGCATTGGGCGCCGCTTAGAGCGGCGATTGACATCGCCGCACGGAGGGCGGTATATTTCCCGGCGGCGACGCTCCAGCTCTATAAAAGACTCGCCGGTTTCTTGAACCCGAACCTGCCGCCGAGACCCAAAGCGGCGAAGTGAGCCGCGCGAATTCAAAGACGGCGCGACGAACCCGTGAAAGGACGGCCCTCATGAACGACGCGAAGAAATCCATCGTTGGCCTCATCTTCCTGGCGGCGTTCCTGTGGCCGCTCCAAAACTTTTCGGCGCCGGCGGCCGGGACGCGGTCCGCGAAGGGAGCGGTCCTTCCCGCCCGCGGGGCCGAGCCCGCGCCGAACATAAATCCCTCGACGCTTCTCTGGTACACCCACCCGGCGGCCAAATGGGAGAACGCCCTGCCCGTCGGCAACGGCCGTCTCGGAGCCATGGTCTTCGGCAAGACGGATGAGGAAAGGATCCAGTTCAACGAGGATACTCTTTGGTCCGGGGGCCCTTACTCGACGACGGTCAAGGGCGGCAACAAGGTGCTGCCCGAGATCCGGCAGCTCGTCTTCGAGGGAAAATGGCGGCAGGCCCATAAGCTCTTCGGCCGGAACCTCATGGGCTATCCCGTCGAACAGCAGAAATACCAATCGATGGGCGATCTCATTCTCAAGTTTCGGGGCAGGGGAGAGGCGCGGGATTATCGGCTCCAGCTCGACATGGACCAGGCGGTCGCGACCGTGAGTTACGAACAGAACGGGGTCAAGTTCGTCCGCGAGGTTTTTTCGAGTCCGGTGGACCAGGTCATCGTGGTCCGGTTGACCGCAGACAAGCCGGGAAGCCTCTCCTTCCAGGCCCAGCTCAGGGGGGTCCGCAACGGGGCTCACTCAAACTACGGCACGGAATATTTTCGGATGGACGGGGCGGGAAACGACGGCCTGATCCTCACCGGGAGGTCGGCCGATTACCTGGGGATTGAAGGAAAACTCCGCTACCAGGCCCAGCTGAAGGCCGTTCCCGAGGGCGGGACGATGAGGGTTCATGAGGAGGACCTCTATATCGACAGCGCCGATGCGGTGACCTTTTATTTGGCCGCGGCGACGAACTTCGTCAATTACAAGGATGTCGGCGGAGACCCCGACGCGAGAGTCGAATCCGCCTTGAAAGGGATCGAGGGCCGGTCTTACGAAGCGATCCGGGCGGCGCACGTCCAGGAGCACCGGAAAGCCTTCCAGCGGGTCTCGATCGATCTGGGGACGACAAAGAACTCGTTCCGTCCGACCGACGAGCGCCTGAAGGCATTCGATGTCGCCAACGACCCGGCTTTGGCCGGGCTGTGTTTCCAGTTCGGCCGCTACCTGCTCATCTCCTCCTCCCGACCCGGCACTCAGCCGGCCAATCTCCAGGGCATCTGGAACCAATACCAGAACCCGTCCTGGGATTCCAAATATACGACCAACATCAACACCGAGATGAATTACTGGCCCGCCGAGGTCGCGAACTTGAGCGAGTTCACGGAGCCCCTGGTCCGGATGATCAAGGAGCTCACGGACCAGGGCGGAGACGTCGCCCGGGAGAATTACGGAGCGCGCGGCTGGGTCCTTCATCAGAATACCGATCTATGGCGCGTGGCTGCGCCGATGGACGGCGCGTACTGGGGCGCGTTCACCGCGGGAGGCGCCTGGCTCTGCACTCATCTCTGGGAGCATTACCTTTTCACCGGGGACAAAGAGTTTCTCAAGGACGTCTATCCGGTTCTGAAGGGGAGCGTCGAGTTCTTCCTCGACTTCCTGGTCCGGGACCCGAAACGCGGCTGGCTGGTCACCAACCCTTCGACATCCCCCGAGAACTACCCCGACCGGCCCGGCGAGGAAACGTTCTTCGACGAGATCTGCGCCTGGGTCAGCAACGGGACCATGATCTGCGCCGGTTCGACCATCGACATGCAGATCCTGAACGACCTCTTCGGCTACGCCGCCGCGGCCGCGGACGTCCTGGGAACGGACCGGGAGTTCAAGGCGAAAGTCGAGGACGCTCGCCGGAGGCTGGCCCCCATGCAGATCGGAAAAAACGGCGATCTGCAGGAATGGCTCGAGGACTGGGGTCAGAAGGAAAAAAGCCACCGCCACATTTCCCATCTTTATGGTCTCTATCCCGGCCATCAAGTGTCGGCGCGGCGGACCCCGAAATTCGCCGAAGCCGCCAAGATCGTCCTCTCGCAGCGAGGGCTTGACGGGAACGGGTGGGCCTCGGCCTGGAAGATGGCCTGTTGGGCCAGGCTTTATGACTCCGGGAAGGCCATCGAGAACTTCGCTTACGCCATCAAAAAATACACCTTTGACGGTCTCTTCTCAAACTGCGCCGGAGCCCTCCAGGCGGACGGCTCCTTCGGCCTGAGCGCGGCCGTCGCCGAGATGCTCCTTCAGTCCCACGAAGGCGAAATCGATCTCCTCCCCAGCCTGCCGAAGGTTTGGTTGGCCGGGGAGGTCAAGGGCCTGCGGGCCCGGGGCGGTTTCGAAGTGGACCTGAAATGGGAGAACGGCCGGCTGTCCTCCGCCCGGGTCCTGTCCTCGCTCGGCGGAACGTGTCGAGTCCGGAGCGATGGGCCAATCAACGTCAGCCGGGCGGGAACGAGGGTCGGCTTGAAGAATATCGCTCCGGGAATCATCGAATTTCCGACCGAAAAGAACGCGGATTATATCCTAGCGGCACGAGATGAAAGCCCTGAGAAAGGGAGGAGAGAGGGATGATCGATCCGAAGGAAATGATGAGACGTCACTCCGTCGAGGAGCTCTGCGAAACGGCCGAAAATTATTATCGTCTGGTCTCCGACCCTGCTCCTCTGATGAGCAAACCGTTCACGTTTTTCCACGAAGCGCCGGACATGCTTCAGAATATGGGCCTTTTATTGTCAGGATTGAATCTCGGCAAGACGATGAAGGTCTTGGATTTCGGCGCGGGAACCTGCTGGCTATCCCGCTTTCTGACCCAACTGCAATGTCAAATGTTCTGCTGCGACGCGTCAAAGACGGCCTTGGAAATCGGGAAAAGCCTGTTCGAAAAGCATCCTCTCATCGGCCACGCCGTCTTCAAGCCGACGTTCCTCTGGTTTAACGGACACAAGATCGAACTTCCCGATCGTTCAATGGACAGAATCGTGTGTTTCGACGCGTTCCATCATGTCCCCAATACCGCCGAGGTGCTTTTCGAATTCGGCCGCGTCCTAAAGCCCGGCGGAATCGCCGGTTTCAGCGAACCGGGAAGACGGCACTCGCAAACGCCGCAGTCGCAATACGAGATGAAGAACCACAACGTCCTGGAAAACGACATCGATATCGATGAGATCTTCGCCCTTGCGCGCGGAGCGGGCTTTACGGATCTGTCGGTCAAACTGGTGTGCGACATGAACCTGTCGCGGGATGACTATGACCTCTTTTTCCGGGAGAGCGGTCAAGACCGCTTGAAGTCTGATCTTTGGAACAACACGGTGAATACCCTGTCCAACAGGACGATTTTTTTCCTTCATAAGGGGCCGTTCGTTCCCGACAGTCGGAGTCACGTCGGCCTGGCGCATTCCATGGAACTGGAAGAAAAGGAATATTCTGTGGACAAGGGCCGCAAACTGACGTTATCGTTCAAAATCACCAATACCGGCAGCGCGGCCTGGCTCAACACGAACAGCGAGATTTTCGGGATCGTCAGGTTGGCCTCCCACCTCTATGATGACGAAGGCCGTGTGTTGAATCTCGATTATTCGAGAGACGATCTTCCCGGTCCGGTCAATCCGGGAGAGACCATTTTCGTTAAAATCAACGTGGCCCTGCCGGACAGGGGATCCTATCGGTTGGTTTTTGACCTGGTCGCCGAGGGCGTCATCTGGTTTGAAAACGCGGGCTCCAAACCTGTCGCTGTCGCAGTCCGAGTCCAATAAGCGTATTCCGGTCCGACTCCTTTATGAAAGAAAAATAAAGGTTTTTAGCCAAGCGGTTGAAAAGCCGGCCGAGTTTGATACGTTCGACGGCGCCAAACCCCGATTTTTAAATCGGGGTAAAAAGCGCCGCTCAGTATTAACCCTGAGCATACCCCGGGCTTCAGCGGGGAGTCGAATGGGTTGATTTTTCCGGCCGTTTCCCTCATACTAGTGTGGTGTATCAGCAATGACTTACCAATGTTATTTCGGACTTGATCCGGAATCCAGTCTTTTTAATCTGGATTCCCGCTTTCGCGGGGATGACAATTCCAGGATTATGGTAAAGCCGTTATTGAGACGCAACCCTAGTTTAGATAATCTTTGAGCTTTAAGAGAAAAGAGGTCATCATGAAAAAAATATCCAAGCCGATGATCGGCACCTTGACGATCCTGGCGGTCTTGACCGGGTTTTCGAATCTGTCCGGTCAAAACAAGGCGGCGGAGAGTGTCTGGGCGACACAGCCGCCGAAGATCGACGGGGCCAGCAAAGACTGGGAAGGGACGACGTTCGCCATGTGGGAGAAGGGCGGAGTGCAATACGCCTTACGCAACGACGGGAACAACCTCTATCTCCTGTTCATGATCGCGGACGCCAAGCTCAGGAGCACGATCGAGGACTTGGGGTTGACGATTTACGTCGATCCTGCGGGGGGCGAAAACAAGGACTTCGGCATTCTCTTCCGCCGTAAGCGCATCACGGCCAACGAATCGATCGCCCTCCTGGAAAAGCAGGGCCCCGTCTCCGACGAGCAGAAGGAAAAGATGCGGGTTACGCCTTTCTACAATTACTACTTCGCCGAGGTCGTCAACAAGAAAGGCGAAACGGTCCCGGTCCCGCCGGGAGTCGCCGGCCCGCCGGCCATGTTCAAATACACGACCGAAAAGAAAATATTGGTCTACGAGTTGATGATCCCGCTCAACCGTCTTAACCCGGCGTTGCCGGGGCTGGGCGCGGGGCCAGGTTCGACGCTTTCACTCGGTTTCGAATGGGGCGGTCCGACCGCGGAGCAACGCAAAGCCCTGGCCAGAGCCAGAGGCGCGCAGTCGAATATCTCCAACGAAACCGATGTCGGCCGGTCCACGGATATTACGGCGGGCGCTAGAAACATCGACCGCATGCCGGAGAAACACACCTTCTGGATCGTAGTCAGCCTGGCTAAGACTGAGTGAGCTGGCTCTGACGCCGGCCGTCTTGAACTCAAGGCTCGAGAAGGCCATAATTCCTATGTGATAAAGAAGGGGAGGCCGTTTTCCGCCTGCATTTTCTTTTGGCTGGCCTTTTTTATAGGGGGGGGACTTCCGGCAGCGGATACAACGCTGGATCGGGCCCTTCAATACCTTGATTTCATGCAGTATGACCAGGCCGTTAATCTGCTCAATCTCTGTATCAATCAGGAAGCGTTCGAAACGGCCGCTGTCTTTTTTCAAAAGCTGGTCATGATAACCCCTCAGGATTTTCATGCACGGCTTCTGTTGGAACAAGCGGAACAAAAAAGGCGTCAACCGATCGAGGAAGGGAAGACGGCGATGACCCTAGAGATAATGGCAAAGTTGGATGTTAAATACCGACATATCTTCAATTTTGATGTCAAAGAAGTCGCAAATAAAGCGAACGTCAATGCCATAGGTTTGATCAAAGAAGTGCTTCTAGTCGACGCGGCAAGTTTTCTAAAGCGATTCATCGAACTCTATGATCTCTCGCCGACGTTGCATTATAACTTGGCCCAAATCTGCAATTCTCTGAACATCGTCGGGGAAGCTTTGAGGCATGGGACTCGGGCGATCGAGCTGCAAAAGGACTCCCGGGACGCTAGGACCTTATGGGAAATCTGTGTTTCAAGATCAGGGACCTGCCGAGATCGGTCCGCTATTATGAGGACGCCGCGCGGATCGATCCTCATGATCCGCTGGCCCATTACAATCTCGGATGCGCCTATATTGAGCTGGGGGATCTGACGAAGGCCGAGGGCAGCTGGAAGACGGCCATCCAAAGGGAGGGCTTGGGCTTGGAGACGTCCGGAGTAATGAACGCCGTCGACGATCCGCTGAAGGTTCAGGTCCAAGTCGTGGTCGACCCGGTCTCTTTTCCAGCCGCCGTCGCGTTGGGGCAGCTCTATTTGAAGCAGGGACGAAGAGACGAGGCTTATAAGTCCTTCGTTAAAGCGATCCAAGTCAAGCCGAAGAATCCTCAGCCATATTTTGAGGCGGGAAGAATATTGCTTGAAAGCGGCGACATCCCGAAAGCCAAGGAATTTTTTGATAAATATCTCGCTTTATGCGGAGAGGATGTGAAGGTCAAGGCCGTCCTGGCCAAAAAGTGAGCCCAACCCGTAGACGGCGATATCCACAATTGCCCAATTTGTCGTCTTGGAATATATCAACAATTCGCATGAATCCGTATCTAATTGAAAATAAACAAGTAATGAATACGATGCATAATGGGTCGCATAAGTATTATTATGTCAACTAATATATTCTAGAGCCCTGGCGGGCCCGGAAAAGCATTCGATCCTCTGATTTAAAAGCCGTTTTGCCATTCTCGTGTTCAATGAATGGCCTAAATAATTCGTCGAAATATAAGATTTATCGGATGTTAATAATACGGATAATACAATACCAGTGAGTCGAAAAGAGATTTTCCCTGGAGGTCGCTTGCTTAAATTATTGGTGAGCTTTTAATTTGGATAGAAGATCTTCAAGGACCTGGATGATCTCCTGGCGACTGACCGATTCTTTCTTGAATTCGATGTGGACGCTATAAGAGCGGTCATCTTTAGGGCTATATTTGAAAATATAAGACTTAGGCTTCTTTTTTCCCTGATCTTTCCCTTTGAACAGTTTGGTGAGATCCCGGGTGTCTTCGCGCTTGAGCCCCCGCTCCTGGATCTTTTCAATAATGCCTTTCATTTCCGACTCGTCCTTGAGCTTGGAGATCTCGATGAGGAGGCTCCGATTCTTATCGATCGAGGCATTGACGCACAGCTTCCGGATGGGAAACGGGATCTTGCTGATGTTGATGATCTCGGTGATCGTCGAACGGGCTTTACCGATTTTTTCAGAGATCTGAGCATGGCTATAACCGTAGGTGTCTATGAGGGATTTGAGCCCATCAGCTTCTTCGAAAACGTCGAGGTCCTTCCGCTGCAGGTTCTCAATGAGCGAGATCTCCATGGCTTCGTTGTCCGTGACGTTCATCTCAAGGCATGGGATCTCTTTTTGACCCGCGTTTTTGGAGGCCACGAAACGGCGTTCTCCAGCGATAATCTCGTATTTCTCGCCTCTCGGCCGGACGATGATCGGCTCCAGAACTCCCTTAGATTTGATCGAATTCATAAGTTCTTCGATATTGCCGAGCTCGCTCCGAGCCTGACGGGGGTTGGGTTCGATGCGGTCCAGCGAGATCATGCGGACGAGCGGCGCAGTCACCTTTTTCGATATGAAATCGACGAAGTGCGTATCGTGCCGCATTCCGATAGTGTCCGGAAGTCCTGATCGCTTAGTTTTTTGCACGGTCTAAAATCTCCTCGGCCACTTTTCGATATTGGAGAGCGCCGGTCGAGCTGGCCGCATAGGTGAAAATCGATTCCTTATAAGCCGGGCTTTCCTCGATCTTAACGCTTTTCGATATATAGGTATGAAAGACCTTATCCCCAAAGACCCGTTGAATCCTTTCCACGACATCCTTGGCGATGTTCGTTCGGGTGTCATGAAGAGTGATCAACACGCCCAGGATCTGAAGGCCCGGATTGGCCACGCGCCTCACCTTCTCAATGGTCTCCAGCAGGTCATCGGTTCCTTCGAGACAAAGATAAGAGGATTGAATCGGGATCAAAAGATGCGAAGACGCGACCAGCGCGTTCAAGGTGATAAGACCCAGGGTCGGCGGCGTGTCAATCAAAATGAAGTCGTAGCGGTCGCGGACCGGCTCGATGACGTCCTTCAACCGGAAATGACCGTCGATCTGGCCGAGGAGCGAAGCTTCGAGCTTGGCCATCGACATCCTCGAAATGGCCACATCTAAACCGGGGACCGTGGATTTCATGATCGCGCTATGAATCTTGTATTCCGGATGCATCAAAACATCATATAAGGATCGGTCGTTATGCTCCGCGTCTCTGACGCACGATTTCGTGCTGTGAGACTGGGAATCGGTATCAACGAGTAGAACGCGCCGTCCGTTTAGCGCGAGCGCCGCGGAAATATTTACGGCCGTGGTGGTCTTCCCTACCCCGCCTTTTTGATTGGTCACAGCGACGATCAAAACGAAGCTCCATCCGAACGATTTGTATTTTTCACTGAGATGGCTACGATACTTAAAATAACCGGAAAATTCAAGTGATTTGTAGGGATTGTGTCGGCCGGCCGACATATACGCTATATATTGTATTATCAATCAGTTATAAACGCCTATAATAAGCCCATTAAATCGGCCATGAAGTCTTGAGGCAGCATTTAGTATTATTGATACGTTCGACGGCGCCAAACCCCGATTTTTAAATCGTGGTGAAAAGCGCCGCTCAGTATTAACCCTGCGCATACCCCGGGCTTCAGCTCGGGGAGTCGAATGGGTTGATATCGGCGAGCCGTATAAAACAATAACGAGGATTCATGGGCTCATCGTAAGATTTGGATCCCTCTTCCCCTCGTCTTTCATTTTAAATATATTAATATTATCGGATATCTAGGGATAATAAATAAATCTGCGGTCAAAAATCCGAGAGCCGCCGTGAATCGGCGGGAGGGAAATATCGTGACTTCAAATATTTTTCTTGGATCATGGAAATGACGGGCTTCCTCCATTTCAGAAAATTCGGACGTCAATGAGTTAGCTTATTGATGTCTGACGGACGTTCGAATATAATCAAAATCGGCGTTAAAAATATAATATATATAAATATAATACAATCAATATGTTACAATATAATAAAGACATTAGCGGACCGGAATGACGGAACTCGCGCGGCGGCTCGGCCTGGCCGATGCCGTTTTTCTCGTCATCGGGTCCGTCTTCGGTTCAGGTATTTTTCTGACGACGGGGATCATCGCCGACGATCTTCCGGCACCCGGTCTGATCTGGATCGTCTGGGCCGTCGGCGGGATTCTAGCGATCATAGGCGCTTTGACATATGCCGAACTTGGAACGCTCTACCCAGGGGCGGGCGGGCCTTATGTCTATCTCAGAGAAGCATATGGACCTCATATATCGTTCCTCTACGGTTGGACCTTTTTCTGGATCATAGGCGGTGGGGGGATCGCCGCCCTGGCCATGGGCTTTGCCGAGAATCTCGGGTCGTTTCTTCCCGCTCTCTCTCCCATGGAGGATCTGGTCCGCCTGTCTTTCGGTCCGCTTCAGCTGCATCTGAGCGCGGGTCATGTCGCCGCCGTCCTTTCGATCATCGTCCTTTCGGTCCTTAATTATCTTGGGATTCAGAGCGGAGTCCGTTTCCAGAACGTGTTCACGGCGCTCCGTCTGATCGCCGTAGCGGCGTTCGCCGGTCTCGCCTTCGCCATCGGCCGGAAACCGGGCCTCCAGAATTTGACCCCGTTTATGCCCGACGGGCCCCTCCCCTCTCTATCGATGTTCGGGGCGGCCTTTCTGGCCGTCCTCTGGACCTACGACGGATGGTACTCCGTGAACTGCACGGCGGAGGAGGTTCGGAATCCCGCCCGAACGATCCCCCGGGCGCTCGTCCTCGGCACGGCGGCGGTCACGGCGCTTTATTTGCTGGTCAATATCGTTTATAGTATGGCTCTTCCGGTGGAGCGCATGCGTGGAGTCGTCCGCATCGGCGAATCGGCCGCGGCCGGGCTTTTCGGACCCGGCGGCGCCCGGCTCTTTTCCGCGTTCATCGCGGCGGCCGTCCTAGGCTGCTTGAGCGCGAACATCCTTTTTTCACCGCGCGTCTCATTCGCCATGGCCAGGGATGGACTGTTCTTCAAAAGCCTGGCCTATATCCATCCCCGATATCGTGTTCCGGCCAACGCCATCCTTGCCCAGATGGTCTGGTCGGTGCTCCTCTGCTTCTCGGGGACTTATCAGAGTCTGATCGAGTACGTGGCTTTCGCCCTGCTCCTCTTTTTCACCGCCACCGGTTTCGCCGTGTTCGTCCTCCGCCGCAAGGCGCCCGGCCGCGAACGGCCGTTCAAGGCCTGGGGGTACCCGGTCCTGCCGGCCTTGTACGTCCTGATCAACCTGACCATTTTCATCGTCGTGTTATTTTCCCGCCCGGTCCAGTCTCTGGCCGGCGCGGCGGTGATCTGCGCCGGTCTGCCGGCCTATTTTTTCTGGACCGCCAGGCGTCGAAAATCGCGGGGCGAAGGAGACCGGACATGAACCGAACGCTGAAAATTCTGCCCGAAGGCCGTGTCCTTAAGGTCCACTTCGGATGCGGGCTGTCGGACGTCCTTGAAGAAGCCGGGATCAGCCTCAGCCTCTATTGCGGCGGACGGGGCATGTGCGGCAAATGTTTCATCGAGATCGTCCGGGGCGACCTTCCCGAGCCGAACGAAGACGAGCGGGCCTTGCGGGCGCGACGGAACCTGCCTCCGAATCATCGGCTCGCCTGCCGCTGCCGGGTCGAAGGCGACCTCGTCGTCCGCGTTCCCGCCGGATCGCGGCTGCCCAAGATGCCTGTCCTCAGCCGCGGCGTCGGCCGGACCCTTTCCTTGGATCCCGCCGTCCGCAAGATCTGCCTGACCCGGCCCGTGCCCGATCCGGCCTCTCCGCGCGCCTTTTTGGATTCGATCGCCGGGCGGTTCTCGGGATCCCGCCTGCCCGCTTCGGTGAAGACGTTGAAAGATCTGACCCGGACGACGTCCGTCGCCGCGGAGGAGACCGAGGTGACGGCGGTTCTGTATCAGGACAGGGACTGGATAGCCCTCGAGCCGGCCGATACGACCGACCGGAACTTCGGGATCGCCGTCGACCTCGGTACGACGACCGTCGTCGTCGAGCTCATCGATCTTAACGCAGGGACGATCCTCGATTCGGCCGCCGGTCTCAACCCCCAGGTGAAATTCGGGGCCGATGTCGTGTCCAGGATCACGGCGGCCTTCGCCGATCCGGCCAAGCTCGAGGACATGCGCGCCGCCGTCGTCGGCGGCCTCAACGATCTGATCGGGGGACTGCTCGAAGCGAACCAGGTGGCTCCGGAGAACGTCTATGAAGCCGTCGTGGCCGGGAACACGGCCATGGGCCACCTCTTCCTGGGATTGCCGGTCGCGACCCTCGCCGTATCGCCTTACGCCGCCCTTTTTTCCGTCCTTCCCGCCCTGCCCGCGGACGAAACGGGCCTGGCCATTCATCCCGGGGGCCGCGTTTATCTTGCCCCCAACATCCAGAGCTTCGTCGGCGGCGATATCGCCGCAGGCCTGGCCGCCATCGACCTGGAGCATCAGATTGGGAATTTCCTCTTTATTGATCTGGGGACGAACGGCGAGATCGTCGTCAAGAAAGGCCGCCGTTTCACGACGACCTCGACGGCCGCCGGTCCCGCTTTTGAGGGGATGACGATCAGCTGCGGAATGCTGGCCCTGCCCGGCGCCGTCTACAAGGCCCGCTATCGAAAGGACGGGTTGAGCCTGGAAACGATCGCCGGTCAGCCGGCCAAGGGCGTCTGCGGCACGGGTCTCATCGACATCATCGCCGGCGCCTTGGACGGCGGGCTCCTCAGCCCCCAAGGCCATATCCTCTCCCCTTCTAAAACGATCGCGCTGACGAACGGGCTGGCTTTGAGCCAAAAAGACGTCCGGGAGGTTCAGCTCGCCGCGGCGGCCGTGAAGACGGGCATCCGGATGCTGCTCGACGAGAACTCGATGACCACGGCCGACCTGGACGGGATCTACGTCGCCGGCGCGTTCGGTAACTATCTCAACATCCCCAACAGCGTCAAGCTGGGCCTGCTCCCGCGCTTCGATCGGCGCCGGATCCATTTTGTCGGCAATTCCTCCCTCGCCGGCGCCCGAGCCTTGCTCTTATCGCGGCCGGAGCGGGCCCTCTGCGAGAAACTGGCGGGGAAGGTCCGCCACGTGAGCCTGGCCAAGGGCGCCGACTTTCAGGAGCTCTTCATCGAGGCCTTGGAATTTAAAACATGGAAATGATCGCGCGGAACGAGGTTCCCGCGGACAAGGAGACAATATGGAGTCCACCTACCGTCTTTTGGCCGCGATGACCGCGGCCGTCATCGAAGGCGACAGGGCCGCGGCCGAAGCTTTGGCCGCCAAAGCCCTGGCCGACGCGCTCGACCTGCATGAGGTCATCGAGAAAGGCTTCATCCCCGGGATTCAGAAGGTCGGGGAGCTCTGGGAAAACGGCGAGTACTTCCTGCCCGAGCTCATCAGCAGCGCCGAATGCATGAAGGCCGCCATGGCGGTCCTTCAACCCGCCTTCGCCGCCGCCCCCGCGGAAGCGTTCCGGCGGGGGAAGGTCGTCATCGGCACGATCGAAGGCGACATCCACGACGTCGGCAAGAACCTGGTCGCGTCGATGCTCTCGGCCAACGGCTTCGACGTGCTCGACCTCGGGGCCGACGTCAAGCTGGCGAGGTTCATCGAGGCGGCCGAGGGGACGGGAGCGGACCTTATCTGCCTGTCGGCGCTGCTGACCACGACGATGCTCAACCAGCGCCGTCTGATCGAAATGCTCAAAGACAGAGGGCTGCGCGGACGGTTCAAAGTGCTGGTTGGAGGAGCCCCGGTGTCCCGGAAATGGGCGGCGGATATCGGCGCCGACGGCTACGGCGAGAACGCCTTGGCCGCCGTCAAGCTGGCCGTCGAGCTCGGGCCGAAACGGAGGCTCGCATGATCCGCACCCTGCGGCCCAAGGCCGAGCTGCTCAGCCGTCCCTTCGTTGAAAAGATCATCGATGAGGCCGTTCTCCTCCTCGGACGACACGGCGTTTTCGTCGAGAACGCCGAGGCCCGGACCCTTTTCAAAGAGGCCGGGATGCCGACGGACGAGACGAGCTTCAAAGTCCTCATCAATCGGAAGCTCATCGAGGATTCCCTCGAGGCGACCCCCTTGACGGTCAGGCTATATGACCGGGCCGGCGAGAAGGAATATGTCATCGGGCACGACGAGGTCCACTTCGATCCGGGTTCGGCCGCGGTCAAGATCCTCGACCACGCCACCCAGCAGGAACGGCCGCCCCTGACCGCCGATCTCGTCCGACTGGCCCGCCTGACGGAAAGCTGCGAGAATCTCCATTTTCAAAGCACGGCCCTGATCGCCTCGGACGTCCCGGAGATCATCGCCGACAGCTACCGGCTCTTCGTCGGCCTCCAGTTCTGCTCGAAACCCATCGTGACCGGCCTCTTCCGGACGGCCGGATTTCGCCCGATGTTCGAAATGCTGGCCGCCGTCCGCGGCGGGGCCGAGGAGCTCCGGCGAAAGCCCCTGGCCGTCTTTGACGCCTGCCCCTCTCCCCCTTTGAAATGGAGCCACTTGACCGCCCAGAGCCTCATCGACTGCGCCCGGGCCGGCATCCCCTCGGAGCTCATCTCGATGGGACTGACCGGCGCGACGTCGCCCGTGACCCTGGCCGGCACCCTCGTCCAGCACGTCGCCGAGAATCTGGCTGGTCTCGTCATCTGCCAACTGGCCCGCAGAGGCGCGCCGGTGATCTTCGGCGGATCCCCGGCGGGTTTCGATATGCGGAAAGGCACGACCCCCATGGGCGCGATCGAGACGATGATGATCGACATGGCTTACGCCCAGATCGGCAAATATCTCAAACTGCCGACTCACGCCTATATGGGCCTCAGCGACGCCAAGATCAATGATTCCCAGGCCGGGCTGGAAACCGGCATGGGCGCCATCCTGGCCGCCCTGGCCGGCATCAACGTCGTTTCGGGCGCGGGGATGATGGATTTCGAGAGCACCCAGAGCCTGGAAAAGCTTTTGATCGACAACGAGATCTGCGGCATGGCCTACCGGCTGATCGGAGGGATCGCCCAGCGGGACGAACCGCTCGCCCTGCGCCTGTTCGAAGGCCTGGGGCCGGAGAGCCAGTTCCTGACCTTGCCCCACACCCGGAAATGGTACAGGGTCGAACACATGTTCCCCGAGCTGGCCGACCGGGACACCTACGAGGCCTGGGTCGGACAGGGCCGGACATCCATGGCCGAGCGGGCTCACAACCGTCTCGAGCGGATCCTGAGCGAGACCTCTTCGAATCTGGTCGAATCCGCTCTTCAAAAGGAGCTTCAAGCGATCATGCGGAACGACGCCCGGGACAACGGGACCGATGTCCTGCCGGGACTGCCCATCGGCTGAACGGGATGGCGCCATCGGCGGCTTTAAGACCGGGCGGTCCCTCCATGTCTTGTGAGAATAGGACGGCATGAAAGCCCAAGTCATCCTCAAGGATTTCACGTTCCGCTGGAGCCAGGAGAAGATCTGCGTCCGCGTCGGAAGCCGAGGAGGGCTGCGGACGGCGGCGCCTTCGTTGAGGGAGCTTCTCCACCAGACCGAAGGGACGATGCCGGTCCTCCTCCGGCCTCAGGCGGCGTATACGATCATCGACCGCGACGAGACAAACGGACATCCCGTTTTTGATAAAGCGGTCCAAGTGGCGCTCGGCGTGGTGACCATCGGTCCGGCGCTCGAGACCGAGGTCGAACGGGCGTTCCGGGACGGCGATCTGCTCCAAGGGCTCGTCCTGGACGCGTTCGGTTCCGAGGCGATCATCCAAACGTTCCGGCAGGTCGAACGGCGGATCGTCGATGAAGCGCTGGACCGGGATCTCTGGCCGAGCAAACGGTTCAGCCCCGGCTACAAAGGCTGGCCGCTCGAAGAACAGCGCTTTCTTTTTTTGCGCGTGGATGCGGCGGCCATCGGCGTCGATCTCAACGACTCCTGCATGATGATCCCGCGGAAATCGAGTTCGTTCCGGATCAATTTCTACGCCGACCGGACCCTGACGACCCGCCGCCTGTCCCCTTGAATTCGCCCGGTTTCCAAAGCATTGCCGTCGCCGGGAGAACCGCGGGCCGAGCTGGCCTAATCAACGGATTTGTGCTAATAATATCGCTTCATCCAATGACCGATTTCAAAAAAAACGCGTCGGTTTTCCTTCTCTTCGTTTTGGCGGCGCTGCTTTTCACCTTTCCCCTCGTTCTCCATGTGGATTCGGCGCTGCGCGGAAACGACATCGACGCCTTGGGCGATCCCCTCTTTAACACCTGGGTGATCGGCCAGAACGTCGATAAGATCGCCCATCTGAATTTCAAGGGCTTTTTCAACGGCAATATTTTTTACCCGCAGACCCGGACGGTCCTTTATTCCGAGCATCTGCTTCCCCAGTCCCTGATGGCCCTGCCGGTCCTGCTTGTCACCGGCAATCCCATCCTCGCTTATAACCTCATCTTCCTGCTGGGCTTCATTCTCTCGGGCTTCGGCATGTTTTGCCTGGCCCGCCATCTGACCAAGAATGCTCCGGCCGGGATCGTGGCCGGGCTCATCTACGCCTTTTCGCCGTTCATGCTGGCCCATACGTTCCACATCCAGATCCTGAGCGCCTGGGGCATCCCTTTCGCCTTTCTTTACCTGCATAAATTCTTCGAGAACGGCCGGCTCAAGGACATCCTCTTTTTTACGTTCTTCTACGTCTTCCAAGCGATGTCCAACGGATATTATGCCCTCTACCTGACCTTTTTCGCCGGGGCCTGGATCCTCACTCTGACCATCACCCGAAAAAAATACAAGGATCTCCGCTGGCTCTCCCGCCTGGCGTTGTTCGCGGTCTTGTCGGCCTCGGCCATGGGGCCCCTTTTTATGCTCTACGCGAGGTCGCATGCCGAGATGGCCTTTTCCCGCAGCATCGATTTCTTCGCCAATCTGACCAGCTTCTTGTCCGTGCCGCGGATCAATATGCTCTACGGCCGGATCCTGGGCCGTTTTTTCCGGCCCGAAGGCGAGCTGTTCCCGGGCATCGCCGCTCTGTCGCTCGGCGTGATCGGGATTTTCCTGCTGGTCCGGGCCCGGCGGATCCCGGTCCCGTCCGGGGACCGGACAAAACGGCTGGTTTTCCTCGTCCGGCGCGTCCTCAATATTCTCATCGTGTTCGCGTCCGTCATCGTAGTCTTCATCATAGGACAGGACGGGCTGGATCTGCATATCTCCGGCGTCCGGATTTTTCGGGCGCATAACCTGGAACGGTCGCTGATCCAGTTGGGCGTTCTCGTGATCGCCCGGATCCTTCTGGATCTCGTGTTCGGTCTCAAACGGCCGGCGGCCAAGGATCCCGAAGAGAAGATCCTCGGAGGCTATTCCGCTACGCTCGTTCTGGCCTTTCTGTTCACCTTCGGACCTAAAGGCCCCTATGACTTCCTCTATAAGTACGTTCCCGGTTTTCAGGCCATCCGGGTCGCTTCCCGTTTTCAGATCTTGGTGATGTTCGCCCTGGCCGTGTTGGCGGCCTTCGGCCTGAGGACGCTCATCCGGCGCTTCAAAAAACCCGCGGCCGGGACCGCGATCGCCGTTCTCGCCGCGGTGCTTGTCGGCATCGAGTTCCTATCCATTCCGGTCCCTTATCTCCGGATCCCGCTCAGGGACGAGATGCCTGAGAGCTATAAGTGGCTGGCCGCGAACAGGAAACCGGGCATTCTTATCGAGATGCCGCTGCCTTCTTATAACAAGGGTTCGGCCAGTATGGAGGGGCTCCGGATGTATTATTCGCTGTTTCACCGGAACACCCTCGTCAACGGGTACAGCGGTTATTTCCCGCCGCTCCATACCGAGCTCTGCCGCCGCCAGGAATTTCACGATTTTGAGCAGTTGATCGATGACTTCCAGGCGCTGACGATCGACTATGTCCTCATCCATTTCGACGAGATGATGGAGGAGTTGAAACCGGGATGGCTGGCGAAGCTCAAGCATCTGAGGGAAGACATTCGGCTCATCCAACAGGACGGAGACGATTACCTTTTCGAAATGATCCACCGGCCTTCCGTTTCGGGGCAGGTCCGGTCTCTCGAAGGCTATAAGAAACTGCCGCGGATCGGATGGTCCGTCAAGGCCTCGGTCAACGATTCCTATGCGCCGCGACTGCTCGACGGCGACCCGAAGACCCGTTGGGAAAGCGGTCCGCAAAATCCCGGCGACGTCCTCGAGGTCGACATGAAAAAGCCGCAGACCATCCGCTGCGTTTCCTTGACGTTCGGTCCGAGCTGCCTGGACTTCCCGCGGGGATATAAAATGGAGATCAGCCTGGACGGGAAGCAATGGACTGAGGTCGCCCGCGAAGATCCGACCGTCGTCCCGATCCTGGCCTTCGCCAAGCCGAACGAAACGGCCCTCAACATCTTCCTGCCGGCCCAGCCGGCCCGGCATATCCGGATCACCGATCTCGGGAAGGAATCCGTCTATTACTGGTCGATCCACGAACTCGATATCTACGAATGATCGTCGCTTCCCCCTGCGCCGCCGCTCTTAGAAGGCGATGTCTCTCTAAAGATCGAAGGTCTCTTCGTAACGCGGCACGGTGACCGTCCAGCGTTTTTCCTTTTCAAGGAACGCAGCCAGGCTGAGCGAGGCCGCCTCCTCCCCATGGGTCAGGAACAGGCGTCCGGGCGCTGTCCTAAACGTTCCCAGCCAGCGCAAGAGGTCGTCCCTGTCGGCATGGCCGGAAAATCCGTGGATCTGGGCTATGCGGGCCCTAATCCTGAGGGTCTGGCCGTAGATGCGGACGTCGGGGCGCCTCTCGAGGATCTGCCGGCCGAGCGTGCCGGCCGCCTGGTAGCCCACGAAGAGGACAGTCGATTCCGGCCGCTGGATGTTCAGGCTGAGATGGTGCTTGATCCGCCCTCCCGTGCACATCCCGGAGCCGGCCATGATGACGCATGGCGTTCTCCTGTTGTTGATGGCCTTCGATTCCTCGATGGACGTGACGACCTTGAGGCCCGGGAAATCGAACGGCTGGCGGCCGGAGTTTAGAACCCGAGCCGCTTCGGGATCGAGATAGGCGGGATAGTGGGCGAAGACCTTGGTCACTTCGGCGGCCATGGGGCTGTCTAAGAAAACGGGAAGGCGCGAGATCCGTCCGGAACGGATCAGATTGCCCAGGTAGAACAACAGCTCCTGGGCCCGTTCCAGGGCGAAGACCGGGATGAGGACGTTCCCCCCCAGGCCGATGGTCTCCTTGATGATCCGTTCGAGCATGACGTCGATCCCGGCCGGATCGTCATGGGTCCGGTCGCCGTAGGTCGACTCCATGACCACGAAGTCGGCCGAATCGAAGACGGTCGGGTCATGGACGAGAGGGTGGTCCCATTGGCCGATGTCGCCGGAGAAGATGATCCGGCGGGAGCGCCGGTTCTCCCGGACCTCGAGGCTGAGCATGGACGAGCCGAGGATATGTCCCGCGTCGTGGAAGCGGACCGTGAGACCGTCGTTCAACCGGACCGGCTGCAGATAGGACACGGACTCGAAGGCCGCGAATGACCTCCGCGCGTCTTCGACGGTGTATAGAGGGATCTCGGGGTGGGGACCGCTCCGGCCTTCCCTCTTGTGGCGTTTCAATTTGAAGGCCGCGTCTTCCTCCTGGATGTGGGCCGTATCGAGAAGGACGATCTCGGCCAACTCGATCGAAGGCCCCGTGGCCAGGATCCTTCGCGAGAATCCTTCTTTGACGAGCCGGGGAATATATCCGGAGTGGTCCAGGTGGGCATGGGTGAGAAGTAGGATATCGATCTCATCCGGAGGCATGGGAAAGGGCTCCCAGTTCCGATCGAGATAGGGCCGCTCCTGATAGAGCCCGCAATCCACGAGGACCTTCATCCCGGCGGTTTCGAGGAGATAGCGGGAACCGGTGACTTGACGGGCCGCGCCCAGAACATGGAGCTTCATCTTCGACTCTTAAAGGCGGCAGGCGACCGGCCGATCGGCAAGATACGCCTCCCAGTTCTTCAAGCGGGGAAAATACATGAAGATCAGGACCAGGGATACGAAGAGCAGCACGTAGAAGTCCTTATAGAGTCCGCCGAGAAAAAAGAGGACCAAGCCGATGATGGCCGGCATTTCGGCCAGGGTCAGGGAGATGATGGCGGCCCGATACAGGGTCCGGACCGTTGTCGCGGGATCACGGCCGGCCCCTTTTTTCAGGAGCCGGCCGTTGAGGACCCTGTTCAGGACGACCAAGGCCACGGCCGCGACGAAAAGGACGAGCCGGAGGGTCTGGACGTCTTTGAGCCGGGCGAATCCGGCGAAGGGCCGATACCTCGACTTGACCAGCTCGATGAGGACCAGATAGAAAAAGAGACAGCCGACGAAGGCCGCTCCGGTGAACCTGGCGCCGGCGAAGGCCTTTTTCAATTCCCGGGAATGTTCCATGGGGCTCATCGTCCTCCTTCTTTCAATCGACGTAGAGCAGGAATCCTTTGAGATATTCGGTTTCCGGATGGTAGAGGTTCACCGGATGATCATAGGCCTGATGATGCCGCTGGAGGATCCTCACCTTCCTTGCCGCCTCGCTCGCGGCCTGGAAGAGGACCTGCCGGAAGAGCGTTTCATCGACAAAAAAGGAGCAGGAGAACGTCAGGACGAGACACGGCCGGGGGACCTTTTGAAAAACGATCCTGTGGATGTCCTTATAGCCGCGGCAGGCCGGTACGACCTCGCTTTTCTTTTTGGCGAAGGCCGGCGGATCGAGAATGACCAGGTCGTAGTCCAGAGCGTGGTCCCGGATGAAGTCGAAGACGTCGGCGACGTGAAAGCGGACGTTGTCCGCCGTGAATCCGTTGAGGGCGCAGTTCTCCCGGGCCAGCCCGATCGCCCGTTCGGAGATGTCCACGCTGTCGGCCGACGCCGCTCCGCCGGCCAAAGCGAAGACGGAGAATCCCCCGGTATAGGAGAAGGCATTGAGGACCCTGCGGCCGGCCGCCCATGACCGGACGAGGCGGCGGTTCTCGCGCTGGTCGAGATACAGCCCCGTTTTCTGCGATTGGACGATATCGACCCGGAAACGAAAGCCGTTCTCCAGGACCTCGACCGTTCCAACGGGGTCCCCGGCCAGCAGGCCTTCGACCATCGGCAATCCTTCCTCGCGCCTTGAGGGGAGATTGGATCGCTCGTAGATGGAGCGCGCCTCCGTCGCTTTCGCCAGGACGTCCAGCACGAACGGTTTAAGCCTGTCCATGCCCAGCGTGGAAACCTGGACGACGAGGACGTCCCCGTACCGGTCGGCGATGAGCCCGGGAACCCCATCCCCTTCCCCGTTGATGAGCCGGCAGGCCGTCGTCGACGCATCGAACAAGGACGTTCGCATCGCGACGGCCCGCTCGATGTTTTCCCGGAGCACTTCAAGCGGCGGGCGATCGTCGAAACTGAGCATCCGGCCGAGGATCGAGCAATCGCGGTTGAAATAGGCCCGGCCCAGGAATTCGCCGTCCGCGGTGCGCACCGAAAGGATGCCGCCGTTCTCGAATTCGGGCAGGGAGCGGACCGCTCCGGAGAAGATCCAGTGGTGGCGGTTGCGGACGGCCTTGTCTTTGCCCTTGTGGAGGATGGCGGCGGGTTCGTTCATCGGTTTTGACCGGAGAGCCCTCCGATCAGGATCGCGACCAGCGGAAGATCGGGCTCGGCGAAGTCGTAACCCGGGAGGTCGGCGGTCCGGACCCAGCGGACCTCATCGTGGTCGGTGAGGACGAGATCTCCGCCCTGGATCGTGACTCGATAGGCCATCAGCTCGATGGCGAGAGGACCGGAAACGTAGGGAAAACCGCCCAGGAACGGGCCGACGGAGGTCTCCAGGCCGAGCTCTTCTCGCAATTCCCGGCGCAGGCCGGCCTCCGGGGTTTCTCCCGGCTCAAGCTTGCCTCCCGGGAATTCCCAGACGCCCCCGAACCGGTCGGTCTTTTTGCGCCGCCCGATCAGGACGGTTCCGTCCCTTTCGATAACGGCCGCCGTCACTTTTTGCATGGTCTTTTCATCTTAGTGGGTCTCGGCGATTTTGGCAAGGCTCCGTTTTTGTGCTAAAATTACCGACCATGAAAATCGCATTTTTATCTTCCGAAGTCGCGCCTTTCGCTAAAACGGGCGGTCTGGCCGATGTGGCCGGGGCCTTGCCCCGGTTCCTGGCCAAGCAGGGGCTTGAGGTCAGGATCTTCACGCCTCTTTACCGAGAGGTTCGGAAAAAAGGCCTTCCCCTTCTCAAGGTCGCCGACCGTCTGCCGCTCGATTGGGCCGGGCAGGAGGACGTGTTCACGGTTTGGGAGTCCGCGGAGAGCGGCGCCTCCGTTTATTTCATCGATAAACCCGCGTTTTACGATCGCGAGGGGCTCTACGGCACGGCGGCCGGCGATTATGAGGACAACGGCCCGCGCTTCGCCTTTTTTTCCCATGCGTCCCTGGCGGCGATGAAAGCCCTGGACTTCGCCCCCGACGTGATCCATGTCCATGACTGGCAGAGCGCCATCGCCCTGGCCTATTTGAAAACGATTTATGGGCAAGACCCCTTTTTCAAGACCGCCAAATCTCTGTGCACGATCCACAACCTGGCTTATCAAGGGATTTTCGAGCCGACCGTTTTAAAGGATATCGGCCTGCCTGCGAGCCTGTTCGGCATCGACGGCCTCGAGTTCTTCGGCAAGGTCAATTTTCTCAAGGCCGGCATTCTCTATTCCACGGCGATAAGCACGGTCAGCCATCGATACAGCTGCGAGATCCAGACGCCCGAGTTCGGCTGCGGCTTGGACGGCCTGCTCCGGAAGCGAAGCGACGTCTTGACCGGGATCCTCAACGGCGTCGATTACGCCGCCTGGGATCCAGCTACGGATTCCTCGATCGCCGCTCCCTTCACGGCCTCCGATCCCAAGGGAAAGGAGGCCTGTAAGAAGGACCTCCAGATGACGTTCGGCCTGCCCACGGCTAAAAAAGAGCTGCCGGTCATCGGCATGGTCTCGCGCCTTGCCGGTCAGAAGGGTCTCGGTATCCTGATCGAGGCGCTCGGCAGCCTCTTCCCGCTCGGGGCCCAACTCGTTATCCTGGGCACGGGGGAGGCAACGATCCAGGAGGCGCTCGAAAGGGCTCGCCGCCGCTATCCGTCCTTCTTCGGGCTCAAGATCGCCTTCGATGACCGGCTGGCCCATAAGGTCTACGCGGGCAGCGATATGTTCCTCATCCCCTCCCGCTATGAGCCGTGTGGATTGACCCAGATGTACAGCTTGAAATACGGGGCCGTCCCCATCGTCCGGGCCACGGGCGGATTGGACGACAGCATCCGGGAATACGACGCCGCCGACAACCTCGGGAACGGATTCAAGTTCGAATCGTACTCGCCGCCGGCCTTGAGCCAGGCTGTCCGGCGGGCCCTCAAGATCTATGCCCTTAAAAGCGGCTGGGCCGGATTGGTTCAGAACGCCATGGCCTGCGATTTTTCCTGGGAACGTGCCGCGCAGGAATACGTCCTGTTGTATCAGAACATCCGGTGAGAGGAGTCGGTTCGGATCAGCGTCCGAGGCCGATCTTGATTCCGATCGCCGCCGAAAATCCCGACAGCCCCAGCCTGGCGTGGCGGGCGTTGGAGATCGTCATCCCGGCCGGGGTCTCTTTCTGAATCACCAGCTGGGAATAGGTCGTGTTGTTGACGGCCCAGTCGTACGACCAGAGATAGGCGTCCGTTCCGCTGTCGGAGAAATCCCAGAAATCGCCGCTCCCCTGCTCCGTCCAGGAGCCGTTGAAACCGCTGACCGAAGCGAGGCGGCCGGTGAGATTGAGGCAGACGGCTAATCGAGGCGAAAAGGCGTATTCGAGGCTGGCTCCGCCGTGCAGACCGAGGCCGAACCTGCGGCTGGATTCGAACTCAAGGGTATCCGAACCGTTGAAGACCTGGCTGGGATCGTCGGGCAGTCTCAAGCTAAGGTCTGTCTGATAGTTCCAATCGAGCTTCGCGAGATAGCCGCCGACCCCGGCGGACAGGTCCAGGCGGAAGGTGTTCGAGAGAGGAACCAGATAGTGGAAATTGAGGGCGATGGGGATGACATTGAATCGCAGCTGCAGCTGTTCTTTCGCCGAGATGATGTCGGCCGTGTAGGTGACAGCCCCGTCCTTGGACAGCCCGAAATAGCCGATCCCGAGGCCGATCCCCATGTCCTTCCGGAAATAGTAGACGATCTCCCCGTTCAGGCTGAGACCGAAACGAGGAGTGGAGAATTCGCCGCCGGCGCCGGGGTATTCGTCGCGGAGATACTTCGTCATTCCGAGGAGTCCCGAGGTGAAATCGCCTCCGGATGAAGTGCCTATCCCCCCCCCGAATTTGACGGCGATTTTCTGGGAGTAACTTAAAGACGCCGCCAACAGCAGGGAAATCGCCAGCGCGCCGAGTCTTTTCATGAAACGCTCCTCAAGAACGACATGTTAACCGGAAGAAGCGAGAAAATCAACCCATTCGACTCCCCGGGCTGAAGCCCGGGGTATGCTCAGGGTTAATACTGAGCGGCGCTTTTACCCCGATTTAATAATCGGGGTTTGGCGCCGTCGAACGTATCAATATTCCGCGTTGCCCAGGAAAAGGACGAGGCCGACGGCGAGGCGGATGAACGAGGGATTCAAACGCAACCCGGTCTTCATCTTCGGCGCATTGCCCCCCGTCAGAAATTGGATGTCCCCGTCGTTGAAGTCGATGCCTTTGATGTTGGAGAAAAAAACGCCGTCATAATCCGTTTTGACGAATGTCCAAGCCGACTGCTTTTGAGGACTGTAGAAATAGCCGGCCTCGACCTGGAACCCTAAAAAATCGGACAGGTTGATGTTCAGTCCGAGGCCGACATTGAACCCGAACGATGTCCACGACATTTCGGGAACGCTCAAGCCGATCCGCAGGGCGTCGATATATTGTTCGGAGCCGTCGGCGGACAGCGTGCTGATCCCGTAGCCGAAAGAGGATTCGGCCCGAAACGTGTGCCGATAGTAAGACAGCCCGCCGGCGACGAACCATTCGTGACGGCCGAGCGCTCTCTTCCAGATGAAGTCCAGACCGATGGGCAGGGTCGTCGCCCGTCCGGTCCCCTTCCAAACCGGCTTTGATTGAAACCGCCGGCCATCGGCCCAGGTCCAGGAGAAGGTGAAATCGGTCGAGGTCGGCACGTCCGAGGACCGCGGTCCGGCCTCCAGGCGGATCCCCATGGAAGGATTGAAGAAATAGGTGCAATGAACGCCGAAAAGGAGTCCCGCGTTCGCCTTCATTTCGATGTTCGAAACCTCAGTGACGGAGATCAACAGGAGATCGTTCCAGTGGTCCTGGTAGGAGGTCGTTGCCTTGAGCAGAGGAAGATCCGCGCCCCCATGGAGCCCGAAGGCGAATCTCTTGTAGGTCGGGTAATCGAAATAGTATTGGGCCGAGGCCGAAGCGGTGGTCGCCAAGATCAGAAAGAGCCAAGCGGCCGGTCTTTTCATGGAAAACCTCTCCCCGGTCATTCCCGGAGGAATTTCGCCGCCCCTTCGGGCGGGACCGGGTTGATATAAAAACCAGTTCCCCATTCGAATCCGGCGACGTGGGTCAGGACGGGCAAGATCTCCAGATACCAGTGGAAGATCCGTTCGATCTGGGGCCAGGCTTTCCGGGCTTGGTCATGCTGAGGAGCCTGATGAAGGACGATGTTGTAGGGCGGATCGGAAACGACGACCTTCAGCTTGGCCAGAACGGTCTTTAGACTTGCGCCGAGGGAGGTCAGTTCCTCATCTCGAACCGATGAGAACGAAGGCGCGTGGCGCAGGGGATGGATGCGCATTTCGAAGGGGAAGCGCGAGGCGAACGGCGCAAGAACGGCGAAATGGGCGTTGACCAGGACGACCCGTTCCTCCTCCGCCCGATCCTCCCGGACCGTCCGGCAGAAGATGCACTCCTTGGCCCGGTTGAAGAAACGCTCGGCGCCGTAGATCTCTTCCTTGACGCCCTTCGGGATGATCGGTGTAGCCAGGATCTGGGTATGAGGATGGCTCAACGAAGCCCCCGCCTCCCGGCCTTTGTTCTTGAAGAGCTGAATGTACTGGTATTGGGCTTCGGTCTCGATGTTCTTGAGGCGCTGCTGCCAGGTCCAGAGGACATCGCGGACGTGCTCTACAGGCAGGTCGTCCAGTTCCCGGGCATGGTCCGGCGACTCGATGATGACCTCGTGGACCCCGACCCCGTCCATGAACTCAAAGAGGCCCTGGATTTGCTTTCGAGGCGGCGCTCCTCTCGTCAGGGCGGGGAATTTATTAGGGACGACTCTGACCCGCCAGCCGGGAGTATCCGGGGCCGAGCCGTCGTCGCGAACGGCGAAGATCTCCTCCGGCGTCTTCGATTCGTTCCCCTCACAGAACGGACAGAATCCCGGAGCCGTCGTTTCCTTCTTTTCCGGCTGCGTGGGACGGAAATCATCGGGCCGCTTGCTCCGCTCGGCGGCGATGATGACCCATCGCCCGCTGATGTGATCCTTCCTCAGTTGGGACGTCATCGGTTAAGGAGATCTTTGATCTTGGATTTGAGTTCGACGAGGGATGAGGATTTCACGACATAGGCATCCGCGGCCCAGGTCATGAAATCCTGCTTGTAGCTTTGATAGGCCGTGTTGATGATGATCGGGATGTCCTTCCGCAAGCCCATGATCTCGGTGATGAACTCCACGCCGTCGCGGCCGGGCATCCGGATATCCGTAACGATCAGGTCGAACGGCTCCCGTTTGAGGGCCGCTAACGCCTCCTCGGCGTTTCCGGCGGTCGTCACCGCATAGCCTTCCTGGGCCAGCTCCTCTTTGTACAGAAGACAAAGGGCCTCCTCGTCCTCGACGATCAGGATCCTTTTCATGCTTCCGCGCTCCTTTCTTGGCCGCTTTTGAAAAAGAGCCGGAACGACGTACCGCGTCCGACCTCACTGTCCACTTCGATCCTCCCCCCGCTCGCTTCCATGACCCGTTTGACGAAGAGCAGCCCCAGCCCCATCCCCTTGTCCTTGGTCGAGAAAAAGGGCGAAAAGAGCTTGTCCCGAACCGCGGGAGGCATGCCCTTCCCCGTGTCATGAACGCAGACGACGACCCAGTTCTGGTCCTCGCGGCTGCCCTGGACCGTGACGCGGCCGCCCGGGGCCGTCGCTTCCAAGGCATTGGCGATGAGATTGCGGAAGGCCTCCCCCACATAAGTCGGATCGCCGAGAACCTTCGGCAGGCGCTCTTCGATGTCCACGTGGACCTCGATGCCGCCGCTCTTCATGGTGAGGTCTGGATTCCGAATGACGCCGAGCAGCGTGGACTTCAGATCGAAAGGGACCGTCGTCCGGACATCCACCTTTAGAAAGAGGGCCAGCTTCGTCACCACGTCCTCGAGACGCCGGATCTCTTTCCGGATGATCTCCAGGTTGCGGCGTTTTTTCGCCTCATCGATCCGATTCGTGAGGAGCTGGTCGGTGAATCCTCCGATCGCCGTCAGCGGGTTGCGCAGCTGATGGGTGATGAACACCGCCATTTCGCCCAGCGCCGCCAGGCGTTCCATTTCGATCATTTTATTGTGGAGCAACGTCGCGTACATGTAGTTTCCGGCCATCAGACCGCACAGACTGGCCAGCTTGATGTCCTTGGATTCGATGGGCCGTTTGGTATAGGCGTTGTCGAGGATGATGAGACCCATGATCTCGTCCTGGGCGAAAAGGGGGATACAAAGGAACTCCTCGACACCGATCGCCGCGAGGAATTTCGGATCGATCAGGGGCTCCTGCCCGGCGTTTTGGACGAGCAGCATCTCCTTGCGCGCCGCGGACGTCGCGGGGATGGTCAGATTGTCCTGCGACAGAGAATAAACGAGGGGCTTCACGATCTGGCTCAGGGAATCGGCCGGCTTTGTCAGGAGCCAGCGGTTGTGCTCGATGATCTCGACGTAGCCGATGCCGGGCGTGGAGAGGACCTCCCAAATGGTTTTGGCCTCCTCGGCCGTCCGGGGGCCGAGCCAGGCCTCGCCCCTCAGCCTGTCGCCGTCCACCCGAAAAAGCATGGCCCGGTTGAATCCGACGCCAGAGCCCGAGGTCAGCGCGGTTAAAATGATCAGGAGATTGTCCTCGATCGAGAAGGGCTGGAAGAAGCTCTGGGAGATGATCGAAAGAAGGGTCAGCTCTCGAGGTTCCCGGCTCTGCAAGTCCGGAGCCAGGAACGGGAAGCGCTCGATCAAACCAGCCTCCAGTCCTTCGGGATGAGCCGGATCCCGTCACCGTAGGTCTTGAACCAACGGGCGTCGGCGGCGGAGTCCTCGCCGATGATGAACCCGTCCGGAATGATCGAATTCTTATCGACGATCGCCTTTTTCAGGCGAGCTCCTCGGCCGATCTGGGCTCCGGAGAAGACGATCGAATCCTGGATGAGGGCGCCCTCGCCGATCTGGACGGCGGGCGAGAGGATCGAGGAGCGGATCTCGGCCCGGTGAACACGGCAGCCCGCTCCGATGATCGAGCTGTGGACCGTGCTTCGGTCGATGAAGGCCGGCGGGAACTGCCCCTGATAGGTCCGCAGCGGCCAGACCGTGTCATGGATATCGAAGGGCGGGGCGGACGCCAGGAAAGCCATGTTGGATTTCCAGTACGCGTCGATCGTCCCGATGTCCTCCCAGTAACCCTGGTAAGGGTAGGCGTAGACTTGATGGTCCTGGATGAGGCGCGGGAGGATGTCCCGGCCGAAATCATGGCTGCTCTTCGGGCTTTTGGCGTCCTGCATCAGGGCCCGGATCAGATTGGACGTCTTGAAGATATAAATGCCCATTGAGGCGAGGGTCAGGTTCTCATCCGAAGGGAGGGCCGGCGGATTTTTCGGCTTTTCCAGGAATTCCGTGATCCGCCGGTCCGTCTCGATCCGCATGACGCCGAACCGCCGCCCTTCGGCGCGGGGAATGGGCTTGGCCAGGACGACCACGTCGGCCTTCGTGTCGCTGAAGAAGCGGAGCATCTGCCGGTAATCAGCCTTATAGACATGATCGCCCGAGAGCACCAGGACCACCTCGGGATTCTCCTGCTGGATCGTGTAGATGTTCTGGAAGACGGCATCGGCCGTGCCTTCGTACCAGCGGTCCCCCACCCGGCCCTGGGCGGGCAGAGAGATGACGTAGCCGCGGCTCTCGGGGTGGAAGATATTCCAGGCGTTGCGCAGATGACGCTCGAGTGAGAGCGATTTATACTGGGTCAAGAGGGCGATTTTACGCAGGCCTGAATTCAGGCAGTTGGAAAGACTGAAATCGATGATCCGATAGGTCCCCAGGAACGGGACGGACGGTTTGGCCCGGTCCCGGGTCAGAGGGTAGAGGCGTTCTCCTTTTCCCCCACAGAGGATCATGACGAGCGTTTTTTCAAAGATCTGGGCCATCGGCGCTGATGATCTCCTTATGAAGGCGATGCCGCATCAAGGTCGCCGAGGAGGATGCGGATCACGAACTCCTCCTTCCCTCCGAGCGTGAGGTTCCATGAAGGAAGGAGGCAAAAGCCTTGATGAATTATATCATAGCCCTTCTCGGATTGGGAGAGCGTCCGGAGCGGGAACGACCAGAGGTCCTGCCTTGGAAAGATCTCGAATCGGAGACGGCCTCCGCAGAGCCGGATCTTGCCGGGGTCGAGAGCGATCTCTTCCGGGCTCTGATAGAAATTCCATTCGCTGGCGAAACGCAGGCCGATGGTCCGGTCGGAGAGGTTTGTGATCCTGTACCGGACGACGAAGTCCCGGCCGGCCGGCGCGATCTCCTTATGGATTCGGACGGGAATCCGCTCCTCCCCGATCCTGACCAGCCCGTTACGGCTCAGATGGAGGATGACATCTTGGACGTCGAGAGCATAAGGCTGATCGACGAAATCGCCCCATTCTTCGCATTCGATCTGTTCGAACTCCTCGGGTGTCGTCCTCGGAGGGAAAAAATGATCCACGGCCGAATAGCGAGGGAGCCGGTCATAGCGGAACAGCCGTTCGGTCCCCGGGGGCAGCTCCCTGGCCAGCTCGTGGATACTTTTGCCTTGTTCCGCGCCGGGCCGTTGAGGCGTGTGATAGGACTCTTGGCGGCGCGACAGGACGTCCGACAGGTTCCGGAAGGAAGGATAATGATCGATCTCGACGAGGCTTCCCCCGAAGGCGGGTTTGACGATCAGCCCGAAGGTCGAATTCCTAAAGAGCATTTCATCGCGGCCGTCCTGGTCATAATCCAGATTCCGCCAGCCGCTCTCGGCCGGGATCATCCGTTCGGCTTTAAGCAGATGCTCGTAGACCGCTTCGCGCAGATGGGGAAAGTAGATCCCCCCGAAGACGCCGTGCCAGGTGGCGTCATTGCATTGCCCTTTATAAAGCTCTCGTTTGGCCTCCTCATCCGACGTTCGGTTCACCTGGCGCGAAACCAGGACCATCCGCTTGTTCAACAGGTTGGATTCGGGATATTTAAGGAAGAATTCGCGGAAGAACCCGCCCCGGAGATAGCGCCGCGCTTCCGGCGGATTCTTGGCTTTGAGCTCTTTGAAGACCGCGGCGGCCCGGGGTTCTAGGACCCACTCCATCATTTCCTCATAGGAAGCGGGAGGCAGGTAGACCCGGCCCGCGGGCGGCCGGGTATCCAGGATCTCCGCGTAGGTGCACGTCCGGATGTTCTTTTCTCTGAGAAAATCCAGGAACCGGACCAGCCAGCCTTCGCCATAAACCCAGGCCTTCGTCCCCGGCCACAGGCCGAACTTCTCCCCGTCGTCGCCCAGGATGGCCAGGCCGTTCTTCGCTTCGATCTCGCGGAGATAGGTTTCGATATCGGCCGCGGCGTGGAAAGGGATGAGATAGCGCAGTTTCTTGTCGATAGGAAAAAGCTTCAGGGGATAGCCCTGGTCTTCGGTAACGTAATAAGAATGGATATCGCCTATACCGGCATAATGGAAGTGCTCTTCATCGAGGAGGGTGTATTCGATCCCGGCTTGGGCCAGAGTGCGCGGCAAGGACGGCTCCCAGACTCTCTCCGTCAGCCAGATGCCGCGCGGCCGCGTTTCGAAATTCGCTTCGAGAAAGCGGGACATCATCCCCAGCTGTCCCAACCGGTCCTCCTCGGGGATGACCGACAGGATCGGTTCATAGAAGCCCCCGCCCAGGAGCTCGACCTGCCCTCGGGCGACCATTTCTTTAAGCCCCTCCCAGCACTCCCCTTCCTTGTCCCGCATGTATTCCAGGAGCGGGCCGGAATAATGGGCCGCGAACTTGATGTCCGGATGCTTCCGCAGCTCCCGGAGAAAGGGCCGGTAACAGTCCTCGAACGCCCGTTCGAACACGGAGACGAAATTGCCGACGGGCTGGTGGTTGTGGACCGCCAGCAGGAACTCGAGCGGGTCATTCATGATGGATCCCCGCCTGATGATAGGCTTCCCGGATGTAGCTGTCGAAAAGGAAGGCGAATTCCTCGGTGTGCTCGTCGCCGAACCACCAGAACCAATCCGAGCCTTCGGCGATCAACAGCTCTTCGCTGGGGCCGCAGGCCTGCCGGGCCCGACTGAGGACGGCCCAGGCCTTGTTCTTGGCCGGCGATCCCGACCATTTCGAAAAATTTCCAAGCCAGGTCCCCGGAACAAGGGAGATCTCCCGGGACGGGGGGAAGAGCTTGAGATAGTCATCGAAGAAGATCGGCGTCACATCCTCGCGGCCCATCAATCTCCCAAAAAATTCCCGGAGGAACGGCACGCCGTTCCGGCGATAGCCTCCCCAGGCGTTCTCGCCGTCGAGAGCGAGGACGACGATCGACCGCTCGTCATAGTACGGTCGCCGCTCGTCCAATCTGCGGAGGAAATCGGTCACCGCTTCCTCTTCGTTCCAGCGCTGGTATTCGAATCCGATGAGGTCGGACAGCAGCCGGTCTCGGAAAAAGATGCTGAGACCCTCTGCGCGGTAGGGCGCATAGAGCTTCTTCAGGTCATAGGGTCCGTCCAGGCTCTTCCAGAGGATGTTCTCGTCAGTCACGGCGAAGGCGAAGCCGGCCTCGGCGATGGCCGCAGCGACCTCCCGGCTCATCCCCCCTTCGGAAGGCCAAAGGCCGCGGGGAAGATCCCCGAAGACGTCCTTGAAGCGTTGACGGCCTTGCTGGATCTGTTTTTTGCCGTCTCCGGCCTGACGGAAGGAGGCTTCGGGTTTCTCGGGCCCGGCCGCGTCAGAATCGAAGATCATCGGCAAGAGCGGGTGGTAATACGGGGTGACCGTCAGCTCGGTCTTGCCCTCACGGCTCAGCCGAACCCAGGACGGGATCAGGTCTTGCTGGATCCTCTTCTGCCGGTCGAGAAGCTCGAACTTATCGGCGGCGATCGCGTCGATGGGGGAAAAGAACGAGGTGAGCGCTTTCTGCTGGAGCGTCGTCGGGCGCGTTTCTTCAGGCGCGAATTTGCGCAGGCGATCGATCTCGACGGGTCCCAGTCGGTCGGGCGGGACCTCCAGGGCCAACTGAAAGGGATCGAGGGCCGCGCCTTTCGCGTAATCCTCGATCTGGTCCAGGAGACAGGGCACGAAATTGAAGGTGCAGGGAAAACCCGTCTCTTCGACCAGGCGGGCCATCTGATGGTAGTTCTTGGTCGCGTGGTAGTTGACCCAGGGCAGGACGTAGGCCCGGCTCCGCGGCCGGTGGTAGATGGGTTGATGAAAATGCCAGAGGATCGCCAGATACATCGCTTATATTCCTTCCTGAGCGAGCCCATAGGCCATGATCGCCATGATCACGGCGCCCAGCTCAAGCTCCCGCGGATGGACGCTGTCCAAGATGTCGAGCGCCGAATGATGGACGTCGAAATATTTCTGCGAATCGGGAATAAAGCCCATGAGGACTGTTCCCAGCTGGGCCAAAGGGCTGATATCCCCTCCCCCGCCGCCCGGCCGGACCCAGAGAATGCCCGAGGGCCGGAGAAGGAGCCCCCAAGCCTTCAACTTATCGAAAGTCGTTCGGGTCCCGTCGATCCCGAAACCGAGCGGTAAAAATCCGCCTCGATCGGACTCCATGGCGGCCAAGTGTCTCTCGGTTTTGCGCCGAGCGGCGTCGGCGTAGTCGCGGCCGCCCGACGCTCCGAACTCTTCGTTCATGAAAAGCACGGCCCGGATCGTCCGTTTCGGTTTCAAGCCGAGATCCTTGATTAAGCGGACGGCTTCCATGGCCTGGACGCATCCCGCGCCGTCGTCATGGGCTCCGGTCCCCAGGTCCCAGCTGTCCAGATGTCCGCCGAGGAGGATGATCTCCTCCGGCCGCTCCGTCCCTCGGATCTGGCCGACGACGTTGGCCGAAGGAGCGGGCGGGAGTTCAGCGCAGCCGAGCCTGAGATAAACGTTCACGGCCGCCCTGGTCCTCAATCGCTCGCTCAGTCGGTCGGCATCGGCCGTGCCCACGGCCACCGCCGGAATTTTCCGGATCCGGGGATCGTACTGGACCATTCCCGTGTGCGGATGATCGTCCGTCCTCAGGGTCGCCGAGCGGACGAGAACCGCGGCCGCCCCGGCCTTGGCCGCCTCGGAAGCCCCCCGGGAGCGGAATTGGGCGGCTTCGCCGTAGGCGCTGAACGTGTCCATGGGAGCCGGGTTCATGCGTTTGTTGAAAAAAACAATCTTGTCTTTAACCCGGGGCCCGAGCTTTTGAAGCTCTTCGAAGGATCGAACTTCAATGACGGGCGCGGTGAAGCCCGGGCCGGAGGTCGGGACGCTCCAGCCGAGAGCCGTGATTTTCAGCGGTAAGGTCCCGGCCGGATCGGTGTCGACGAGGCCTGCCTCCTCGATGCCGCGGACCCAATGTTGGACCGTGATCGGCTCGAGCCATGTTTCGAATCCCATGTCCTTCATCATCATCCGGGTCAGCTCGACGGCCCGGGCGGCCGCGGCCGATCCTGCAAGCCGCGGTCCGGCCTTCGTGGTCAGCTCCCGGAGCATCTGAAAGGCTTTCTCGCTTTCCAGTCCGGAAATCCGGATCCTTTCGGCGATGTCCGCGTATTTTTGAAGCCAAGGGTGCTCTTGCGGTGAAGCGGCGACCGGCAGTCGGATCAGACATAGCCCGAGCAGGATAAGGGCGCCGCGTGAAGCGCGCTTGTTCAGCCGTGATCGTTTCGACATGGAATGACCTTCCTGAGAACGGATGGATCAGCTAGCCCGTTTTTCTTTTTTTGAGCTTGAAGAACAGCCAATTCTTATCCTTGGGGTCCCGGACGTTGAGCTTGATCAGGCAGTAGGGCCCCTTCAATTTCTGCCCGTGGATCTCAAAAACACGTTTCGAGGCCGAGGTTTCCAGAGGTTCATACGTGCCGCGGTCCCAGATCTCGACCGTCCCTGCCCCATACTCGGGTTCGGGGATCGTCCCTTCGAAGTCGGCGTACTCGAGCGTGTGGTCCTCGACCTGGACGGCCAGCCGGCGGAGGCCCTCTTCGGTCGGAGGCTCCTTAGGGATGGCCCAGCTTTTCAAGACGCCGCTCTCCTCCAGCCTCAGGTCCCAGTGGAGATGGCGGGCCAGGTGGCGCTGGATGACATAGATCAAGCCTCCCTCTGTCCTCGCTCCCTTTTTGGGGCCGGACGGCTTGGGCTCAGGAGTCCTGTCGAAGTTCCGTTTTTTCTCGTATTCCTTGAGGCTCATGGAGGCCACCGGGTTCTTTGGCCGGGACTATCGGTGCAGGAAACAGCGTTCGCAATCGACTTCGCCCGGCCGGCGGGTGACGATCATGGCCAGTCCCAGTTCGTCCGCTTTGGCGATGACCTTGTCGTCCTTGACGGAGCCGAGAGGATAGATGATCGCCGTGATGCCGTGCCGCGCGGCGAGCTCGACGACGTCGGGAAAGGGCATGAAGGCGTCCGAGGCGAGGACGCATCCTTCCGGTCCATAGCCGCGGCGCGACAGGCGGATGGCGTCTTCGGCCGAGTCGATCCGGCTCCGCTGACCCGACCCGATGCCATGGACCTTGTCGGCCTTGCCGATGACGACCGCGTTGGACCGGGTGAAGCCGGCGATCGTCCAGTTGAAAATGGCGGCCTGGACCTCTTCGGCCGTCGGTTTCCGTCGGGAGACGACGTCGACGGACTCCGGCGAGACGATCTTCGAATCGAACCGCTTTTGGACGAGCAGACCTCCGGCGACCCGCTTGAACTCGAGGCCGTTGTCCTCGGCAGGCTCGTTGAGCGGCGCTCCCATTTTCACGACTCGGAGCGGCTTCCGGGTCGCCAGGACCTCGAGGGCTTCCGGCAGGAAGTCCGGGGCGTAAACGACCTCGATGTTCCGCGGGCTTTCGACGAGGATCCGGGCCAGGCCGGCATTGACGGTGTAGCTGAAGACGTCGACGCTGCCGAAGTTGGACAGCGGATCGCAATTCCAGGCCTTCTCGAAGGTCCTCTCAGGCGTGTCGCCGAGGGCGACGCCGCTCGGCATCTCGTGCTTGATGAGGACACAGACATGTTTGCCGGGGTGGATCTCGGTCAGTTTTTTCGCCAGCCGTTGACCGAGGTCCATATCGCCGACGTTGATATACCCCAGGCCCTTGCTCCCTTCCCGGAGGACCTGCAAGGTCGCCATGTTCGGGCCGGTGGCCTTTTCTTCGACATAGAAGGCGGCCGGATAACCGGGATTCTCTCCGTAGCGCATGGACAGGCGCTTTAAGAACTTCTGTCCGCCGAAGTCCATCAGCTCCGGGAAATCCTCCTTGATCTTCGTGAAATATTGTTTCCGGGCCGATGCCTCGGGCTTTTCTTTGCTCATCTCCCCGTCCTTTCGTCACGATTGATGATGTGCAGATGATGGTCCTTCATGTCCGTGACTTTGGCGAACACGCAGGCCACGGCCACGCGGACGTCGTTCTCTCCCGGCCGGGGCCCGAGAGACTCGTAGACCGCCTCGGCCATGGCCGCGGCCGAGATCTCTTCGAACTCGAGATCGAACGGTTCGCCCTGAAACGAGGGCAGAGGGTCCCTGTTCTCGCCCTGGTAGGTCGAGATCATCTGGCCCTTTCCGGGAACGAAGGGCAGCTCGAAAAAGGACCTCAGCGCCTCGCCGCCGTCCGCCCTCCGGATCACGCTGAGGGCCGCCCGGTTCGAGGGCAGGACGCAGCCGCTGATGCGGGGGGTGAAGATGGGCGCGTCCGGTTCGAAGCTCCAGGTCTTCAGCGCGGAGTCGAGGACATGGACCGGACTCCCCTGCCCGCCGGCATCGATGTCGACCGTCTGCTTGCCGTTGCTGACCGCGATCCCGGCTCCGAGGACGAGCGCGGGATAGACGAGCAGGTCGGGATTTCCTTTTTTCAGGACGTCCGGATCAGTGGGCTTCGTCCAGACGGCATTCCCCTCGGCGACGAGCCTCCGGGCCTGGCTCGAAGGTGAGCGCCCGGTGATGGCATAGATCACGACATTGAACGCGCCGGACACGTCCCGGCCGAGCGCGATCAACCGTCCCGGATAGGTCATTTGCGTCAGGGGGGCCAAAGGATGTCTCATCCCGTCTCCTTCCTTATCGAGAGCCTCTATAGATACCATAGCGGATTCATTGAAGTCAAAACCCCTTTGGGCTAGAATGGGCTATCCAGGAACGAGGACGACATGGACGACATCACCATTCCCCCGAAGGCGTTTAACAACCCCGAATTTTTGGCCTCTCCCGAAGCCCGGACGGTCCGCATCCTGAGCGAATACTTGGAACCTCTGTCGCGATTCGAGAGGCTGAAGGTCAACTCGACGGTCCTTTTTCTCGGTTCGGCCCGGGCCGACGGCCGCGATCAACGATCCCTCCTTAACAAATATTATTGGGAAGCGGAGGAATTGGCCTATCGGATCACTCGTTGGGCCATCCCTTTGAAGCCCAAGGGCAAGAACTTCGTCGTCTGCACGGGCGCCGGCCCCGGGATGATGGAGGCCGCCAATCGCGGTGCGATCAGGGCCGGCGGCAAGACGATCGGGATGAACATCGCCCTTCCTCTGGAACAGCGGTCGAACGCCTACATCTCGCCCGAACTGGCTTTCGTTTTCCATTACTTTTTCATGCGCAAGTTCTGGCTGATCTCCCGGGCCAAGGCGGTGATCGCGTTTCCCGGCGGCTATGGAACGCTCGACGAACTGTTCGAGATGCTGACCCTCGTCCAGACGGGTAAGATCGACCGCGAGGGCGTGTTCATCATTCTCTACGGCGAGGCGTATTGGAGGAAGGTCCTGAATTTCGAGGCGCTGATCAAGGCCGGGACGATCACGCCGGATGACGCGGCCTTGTTCACGTTCTTTTCCGATCCCAGCAAGACTTTTGCCTTTCTCAAGAAAAAATTGATGAAGTTCTGCCGGATCCTCGGTCCTACGGTCTGACGATCACCCCAAGCTCCTCCCGCAGCTTGACCGATTCGTTCCCGGAATGACGGAAAAATCCCCGCGCAGACGCGGCCACGGCGATAAGCAGTCGCAGATCAAGGATCCCGGGGGATAGACTTTTTGTCGTCCCGTCGATCCACCGCTTTGGCCCGGGCGTTTTTGACCTGGGCTTGCCAGATCACCCAATACGCGAACAGCCCCAGGGCGATGCCGGCCGCGTCTGCGGCTGCGTCCAGGACGTCAGGTTCTCGGAACGGGACAAAGCTTTGATGGACCTCGTCGAGCAGGCCGAGGGTGACGCCGGTCACTAAAACGAGAAGGACTTTTTTGCGAAGCGGAAGCCTCGTGGTTTTAAAGACGCCGAACGAAATGAGAACGCCCAAAAGGGAGAAGAGCCCGAAATGGGCCAGTTTGTCAAACTCGTTGAACGGAGCCTTGAGGGGAAAGCTCGATTGGGAGGAGAGGTAGAAAATGAATCCGTAGTGAGCCGCGGCCGGCAGGAAATAGATGAACCTGGCCAATCTTGTCATCGGAGGCCGGTATTGTACTAAAATCAAGGGGATGATGCCACCGGCTTCCCCCTCCATATCGCCCGGGACGGCCCTGATCTCATCGCCGGAGGTGAGAAAAAGCCGCTTGATCTCCCGCTCGAATTCACCCGCTCCGGCGATTGCCAAAAATCGAAGGGGCTGGCATGATAAGCGCGTGCTATGAACAGGCAAAGACGTTTCGCACTCCAAAAGACTCTGGTCCTGGTGCTGTGCGGCGTCGGGATTCTGACATCCTGCGCCCGGACGAGATATTTCCCCGGCGGAAACGTCCAGAACGGGATCGCCTCCTGGTACGGATCGGATTTCCACGGCAAACGGACATCCAACAAAGAGATCTACAACATGTACGACATGACGGCCGCCCACAAGACCCTCCCCTTCGGGACGCGCTGCATGGTGACGAACCTGACCAACGGGCGTTCGGCCGTCGTCCGGATCAACGACCGCGGACCGTTCGTCGGGGACCGGATCATCGACCTGTCCTACGCGGCAGCCTGTCTGATCGACATGATCGGGCCCGGCACCGCCACGGTCCGGGTCGATGTCATGAAGGATCAACCCCTCAGCGATTTAACCCCTCCCGTCTATTCCGTCCAGGTGGGATCCTTCATCTATGAGGACCACGCCCGGGATCTCGAGAGCCGACTGCGCAAAAAGTTCAAGAACGTCTATATCGCCGAATACGAAACGACCAGCCAGGTCTATTATCGCGTTCGCATCAAAGCCAAGAATCTAGAGATTTCGCAGAAGATCGCCCAGAAGCTCTGCGAGGACGGATTCAAGGTTCTGATCCTGGAAGAAGATTAGGTCGGCCCCTCCCCCGTCTTTCAGCCCGGTTCCGGAAAAGGCCGCTAGTGTGTTGTATCAGCCATGAATTTACAATGTTGTCATTCCGGACTTGATCCGGAATCCAGCTTAAAAAGGCCTGGATTCCCACCTACGTGGGAACGGCGTCTGGATTCCCGCTCCCCACCTTCGTGGGGACAAGTTTACCCCTGCGGGAATGACAGTTCCAGGATTATTGTAAAGCCGTTATTGAGACGCAACGCTAGCTTTTTGTTTTATAAAGAAACGCGCATTCCTTCAACTCGCTCTTCCGGCCGTCGTGGACCGCGTATTTGGCTCCGCTCCACATGGTCGCGCCGCCGAACTCCCCTTTTTTGTTGAGGGCGAAGAAATTCAACCCGAAGCCGGGCCGGCCGTCGGCATTGACCAGCTTCAAGGCCTGCGGCCAGAGCTTCGCTTTCTCGGCGATCGCCTCCAAGGCTTTGAGACAGGCCTGCTCGGGCGACATCCCCTGGCCCATGAAGGCCACGACCTGGAAGCTGGCGCAGGTTCGGATATTGGCCTCGCCCAGACCGGTCGAGCCCGCCGCACCGACGGCGTTGTCCACGTACAGGCCGGCCCCGATGATCGGCGAATCGCCGACGCGGCCGGGGATCTTCCATGACAATCCGCTCGTCGTCGTGACGCCGGCGAGACGGCCTTGCGCGTCGATGGCGATGCAGTTGATCGTGCCGTGCGTCATCATGACCGGTTGGAGGTCCTCGGGCAGCTTCTTGATCTGGGCGGGGAGCCAATTGTCCCTGTCGGAGAGCGCCTCCTTCCAGCGCAGCCAGGCCTCGCGAGCCTTGTCCGTGAGGAGGTTCTCTTTCTTGAAGCCGTGGGCCAAGGCGAACTTGAGAGCCCCTTTGCCGACGAGGAGGCAGTGCGTGGTCCGCTCCATGACGAGCTTGGCGACCTTCGACGGATTCTTGATGTTCCGGATCGAGGCGACGGCGCCGGACGCGTGTGTCGGCCCGTACATGACCGAGGCGTCGAGCTCGACGACGCCGTCCTCGTTGGGCAGGCCGCCGTAGCCGACGGACATGTCGTTGGGATCGTCTTCGACGATGTTCACGCCGGCGACCACGGCCTCGAGTGGATCGCCGCCCTTGTTCAGGATCTCCATCGCTTTTTCGGCGGCGCGGAGGCCATTGCCGGACGATACGACGCGGAGGGCTCCCGAGACCGAGGGCGCGGCCTGGGCCGGTCCGGCCAGAAGGTCTCTACCCCGGCCCGAGAAGGTGGCGGCGCCGACGGTCACGCCGGTTTTGAGAAAATCGCGCCTGGAAAATCTTGAGTTCATGGAACCTCCTTGAAGCCTTCCGAATGAGTCCATCTAAAACTAACGCTTTTTTGCCGAATGATCAATAGGCTTCTCCGGGGCCGCGCCGGGGGTCAGGTCAACCCGCTCGCAGAGAATCCATACGGCGTCAAGGCCTATGGGGAACGCCTTGAGCGGCCGGTAGTCCCGGCCATGGATCGTCAGGGCTTCGATCTTTTCCGAACCCAGACGAAAGATCGTCCGGATCCTCCGAAGGTCCTCGAGAAAATAGCCGGGATTGACGTCCGTCCACGTCTTCGCCAGTGCCGGATCGCGCGGGTCCTCGAACGGCTCCCGGGCCGTCCGTCTCAGCCCGGCGACGGCCGGCTCGGTCAATCCGAACTTGTAGTCGAAAATCCTCTTTTTCGAATAATAGGCGACGGCGCCGATCCGGCCTGTGGCGATGACCGACTCCTCCGGCAGATGGTCGCGCATCCAGAGCGACGGTTCGATAAGCGACTCGCCGGTTAGGACATATCCGGGGTAATCTTCGAGCCGATCGGGCTGGAGGAAGAGAATGGTCCCGACGCAGCCGTTGGCGATGAACGCGGCGCCGAAGAGCCCGACCGCGACCGGGACGACCCGCCGCGACTTTGTCAAGAAGGCGAGCATCATTCGGATGAGATCGGCGAACCCGGTCAGAAAGACGAACATGGCGATCGGAACGTAGGGGGCGAAATATCGCCCCATGCCGGTCCAATCCGGCTTAGCGTAAAGTCCAAAAAAAAGACCGGTCGCCAAAGCGGCGGTCAGGAAAGAGCCGGTCTTTCTGTCCTTCTTCAGCGAGAGGCGCAGACCGTTGGCCCAGACGGGCAAGGCCAGCCAACCGAGGAAGGGAAAGGAGATATTGGTGTTCGTTCCTTTAATGAATCGAAGGACATTCTCGGCGATCACGCCCCAGGACGTGGATTTGGCGAAAAACGTGTTCGGCAGAACCAACCCGAAATAGGATTTCCGGGCCAGCGTCAGGAGGGTGATCAGGCTGGCAAAAAACAGGATCGACCAAGCGGACCTTTTCCAGCTCGCTCCGCTCGTCCCATTGTGAAACACCAGGAACAGGGGAAAGATCAGGATGCATTCGGGCCGCGCCAGGAAGAGGAACGCGCCGATCAAGGCTAAGGCCGGAAAAGAAGGTCGCTGTTCGGCCAGAACGAGCATCAGGATCAGGCCGAACCCGGCCAGCGGCGTCTCCATCCCGGACAAGGAAAAATAGGTGAAATCCAGATTTGCCGCGATCAGCAGAGGCAGGAGGAGGACGATGACGCGGTCCGTTTGAAGGGCGCGGGAGGCGAACCTAATGAGCATCGCCAGCGTCGCCAGGACCAGGATGAGCGAAAGGATCTTGGCCGCCACGGTGACCGGAACGATCCAGGCGAACGGCAGGAGGACCAGAAGCCAGCCGATGTTCGTCACGCCCTCGATCCTGTCGGGAGGATTGAAGACGAATCCATGTCCGTGAAGCGCGTTGTCAATATAGCGGAAGCCGATGAAGGCGTCGTCGACGAAAAATCCCCTCACGGCGAAGCCCAGGACAAGGATGGCGGCGAAGGCCAGGAAGAAAAACAGGACCTCTCTCCTGGACATGGTCATCCCGCCGCGCGGCGTTTCATGACTTCTTAAGCTTCAACACCTGGCCGGACAGCGCTCCGTTCCAATTCCCCTTTTCGAGGGTGAGCCGGCCGTTAATGAACAGATATTCCACTCCCCGGCTGTATTGGTGGGGATTCGAAATGGAGGTCGGTGTCTTGAGCGCGGCCTGGTCCAGGACGACGACGTCCGCTTTAAATCCTTCTTTGATCCAGCCGCGATCGTCCCATTTCATGATCTGGGCCGGCAATGATGTCTGGGAGCGGATGGCTTGGGACATGGTTATGACCGGCTTGTCCAGAGCATAAGCCTTGATCTTCCGAAGGAAGGTCGAATAAGACCGGATGTGGGTCAGGCCGATGCCGTAAGAGGGGGCCGTGCCGTCGCTTCCGGTGCCGACCCAGTCTTTTTTCATGATATATTCGATGTCGGGCTCGCCCATCTGGAACGGGATGCATTTGGCGCCCATCAGGTCGAGCTCGATGGCCGCGTCCTCGATGGATTTTCCTTTGAGCGCGGCGACCTCTTTGAGCGACTTTCCCTCGAGGTTCTTCTCGATGCAGATCCCGACGATGGTGTTCTCCGGGCCGAGGGCGTTGTCGATGGCCGCTCGGACCTCCTGCCGGATCTTCCGCCCCTCCTCCGGATCGGCCAGCCGTTTCAGAAACAGCTTCCGCTCGCGCATGTTCTCCGGGCCCTGGAAAGCGGCGATCTCGAACAGGAACGACGCCGCGAAATCCACCAGCCGCTTCCGCGGCAGGCCGTTGAGGAACTGGATCTGGTGCTGGGATAAAGGATAGAACGGGGTCACTTTCTTGTAAAACTCGATGAGCTCTGCGTCGCCGAGGTGGTCGAAGATCTTGGTTACGTCGGACGGCGTCAGACGGTCCACGGCCTCCCGTCCGTTCCAAACGGCTCGAGGGATCAGCGGCGAGTAGGGATACCCGTTCGTGAACGGGTAGGGATATTGGTCGGCGGTGATGGACAGTCCCCTGCCCCGGGCTTCCTCGATGACGGTGCTGGCTTCTTTCACTAGCCCCCAGTTCGCCTTGCCCATGACCTTGAAGTGCGAGATATGGGCCGGCAGGCCGGCTTTGTCGGAGATCTCGATCGCTTCGCGGACGGCGCTGAGAAGATTGTTGCGCTCGTTCCGGATATGGGTGTGATAGATCCCCCCGTAAGGGGCGACGACCTTGGCCAATTCGATGATCTCGGGGGTTTTGGCATAAGACCCCGGCAGATAGATCAGGCCCGTCGATAATCCATAGGCCCCCTGGTCCATGGCCTCTTTGACCAGGACCTTCATCCTTTCGAGCTCTTCCGGGGTCGGCTCCCGGTTCTCCATGCCCAGGACGATGTTCCGGACGGTCCCGTGGCCGACGAAGACCGCCGCGTTCGGGCCGATGCCCTCCTTCGTCCAGGTGCCGATCAGGTCCTCGGCTTTTTCGAAGATCGGCCAGGCGCTCGAACCGCATTGACCCACGACGACCGTGGTGACGCCCTGGGTCAGATAGTTCAGACAGGCCCTGTTCTCGGGAAAGTACATGCCGTCATCGACGTGGGTGTGAAGGTCGATGAAGCCGGGCGTGACGATGAGGCCTTGGGCCTCGATGACGCGGGCCGCCGGCCCCGGGATCGATTTGGCGACCTTGACGATCCGGTCTCCGTTGATGGCGACATCCATCTTCGCCGGCGCGGCCAGGGAGCCGTCATAGACGAGCCCGTTCTTGATCAGGATGTCGTATCCACCGGCCGTTTGACCCGACCCTGTCGCCGAATATCCGGCGAAGGCCAGCCAAAGCGCCAGCGCGCCGAAAAGCAGACGTCTCATCGTTTTCATTCTTCGCCTCCTCGCGGGGAAAATCCGCGTCTTTCGCGGGGATCTCCTCTCCGTCCTTTCTTTTATTTTTTCTTGTATTTTTCCAATAGCTCCGTGTATTTGTTCGAGAGGTCGCAATCCCTCCCGTCGACGTAGACCTTCTTGATGTTCGTCCGCGTCTCCAGGATGTCGCCGTCCGAGAGGACGATGTTGGCGGCTTTGCCTCGTTCGATGCTTCCCATCATCTTGTCCACCCCGAAGATCTCGGCCGGATAGATCGTGACTGCTTTGAGCGCTTCCCTCTTATCCAAGCCGAAGGCCGCGGCTTTGGCCGCGTGATAGGGCAGGTTCCAGGCTACGCTCGCGCTCGAGGACGAAAAAGCGATCTTGACCCCGGCCTTATTAAGCAGAACCGGATTCAGGTAGAGCTGGTCGTAGCCGTCTTCCCAGACCGGCGGCATATCGTAGGTCGAACCGATGATGACGGGAATGCTCGATTTCTTCAGCTCGTCGGCGACCTTCCAGCCCTGTTCAACGCCATAGAACATGGCCTTGAGGTTCTCGTCCTTGACGAATGCCAGCGCCGCCTTGATGTCCCTGTCCGAGTGGACGGAGATCATGACCGGGAGGTCGCCCTTGATCACCGGCAGCAGGAATTCCGAGGTCTCGTCGAGCCCGGGCAGCCCGACGGTCTGAGTCTTGGCCGCGAAGGCCTTCCGCTTTTCGTAAGAGCGGGCCTTGTTGAAAAGCTCCTTCAGCTCGGCGATGAGCCGGGTCGCGTCGGCCGCTCCCGCCCCGCCGCCCCGGCCCATCCCTCCGCCGAATCCTCCGCGGCCGCCCCGTATGGCCGGGAATTCGATCTGCATGGCGGCCGAGGCCTTGATGGCCATCTCCCGGTTGGTCCAGCCGTAGAGTTTGATCAGCGTGCTTTGACCCGAGATCAGGCCGCCCGAAGGAGCGACCAGGGCCGCGGTGATGCCGTTGGCTAAGCTAATGGGGATGTGCATGGAATCGGACCGCAGCGCTTCGATGGCCCGGACTTGGGGATTGATCCGGCCCGTCTCGCGGTTGTCCACCGTTTCGTTGACGCCGCTGATCTCCTGCAGGCCGAGGAGGCTGTAGCCGTCGATCATTCCGGGATAGGCGGTCAGACCCTTGGCCTCCACGACCTCGGCCCCGGCGGGAATGGCCACATCCCGGCCGACGGCCTCGATCTTTCCGTCCTTGATGATGATCGTCCCGGTCTCGATATCGTCGCCGACGACCGGAACGATCCTCGCCCCCTTGATGGCGATGACCTTGGCCGGCTTGGCCTGGGCGAAGATCAGTCCGGCCGTCAAACCCGCAACCAACAGGAAGAGGGTGATCCGCTTTCTCATGGCCGGCCTCCTTTTTTGGGAGCCTGGGCTTGTTTGGCCGCCTCCTCCCGTTCCTTGAGATATTGGGCCCGGTCGAAATACACGTCGCCCTCGATGATGGTCATGTCGCAGCGGGTGTAGGCGCTCATCGGGTGCTCGTTGAAGATGGCGATGTCGCCCTGCTTCCCGACCTCGAGACTGCCGACGATCTTGTCCACCCCGAGTTGGATGGCGGGGTTGATGGTGACGAGGCTCAGAGCCTCGGTCTCGTTCAGCCCGCCGAATTTCATCGTTTTGCCGGCGTCGTTGAACAGGCGCCGGATGCGTTCGGCGCTGTCCGAATTGATCGAGACGAGGACGCCCTTCTTCGCGCAATAGCCCGCGTCGTAGGCGATGCCTTCGGCCGCTTCCATCTTATAGGCCCAGCTGTCGGCGAAGACCGAGATGCCGATCTTGGCCGCGGCCAGCTCGTCGGCGATCTTATAGGCTTCCCAAGCGTGCTCGAGAGCCTGGATCTTGAAGCCGAACTCCTTGGCCAGGCCCATGAACTCGAGCGCCTCGGTGGCCTGGTAGTCGTGGCAGCGGGCGACCATCTTCCCGCGGAGGAGGTCGGCGAGGACCTCCATGCGCAGGTCCTTGCGCAGCGGGACGAGGATCTTGGGCGGAGTCTTAGACGTCTTCAATTTATTGTAGCGGTCCCATTCCTCCATGTAGACCCGGGCCTTGAGCATCTCGCGGCGGATGATGGCGTTGGTCCCCATTCGCGTCTGGGGATAGCGCGGCGGGGGTCCGCCGGGCAGGATCGTCCGGCTGGACTGCTTGACGTTCTCGCCCAGGGCGAACTTGAGCGTCCGTAGAGCTTCGTTCACGATCATGTCTTCGGACGGCTTGCCCCATTTCATCTTCAGGACGACGTTCGGGCCGCCGATCGGATTGGCGCTGCCGTGCATCGTATGGACCATGGTCACGCCGCCGCCGAGCGCGGTCAGAATGGCGGTGTCGTCGGCGTTCACGACCGTGCCCACGTCGGCCTCGGGGGTGATGGCCTCCGAGCCTTCGTTCGTCCCGTTCAGGGCGATATGGGTATGCGAATCGATGATACCGGGGATGACATATTTCCCTGTTGCGTCGATCACCTGCACCCCCGGCGGCGCTTGGATGTTCATTCCGATCTGCCTGATGATGCCGTCGAGGACGAGAATGTCCCCTTTCGCGATCACGCCCTTGGTCACGGTCAGAAGAGTCCCGTTCTTGATGAGAAGGCTGCCGCCGGCGGAAAAGGCCGGGAGCGAAGCGACGGCCAGGATGAGGGCCGCGATCCATAACCTCTTGAGTCGTGCGTTCATCGGCGTCCTCCTCAGAATTTCCACAAGACCCCGTCGACGAAGACCTTGTCGACCTGGGTCTTATCCTCGAACAGCTCGCCCTTGGTCAGGATGATGTTGGCGATCTTGCCGGTCTCGAGGCTTCCGAGCTGTTGGGCGAGACCCAGGAACAGGGCCGGCTGGATGGTCAGGGCTTTCAGCGCCTCGTCCTTGGGCAGACCGGCCTTGATCGCGGCCTGGACGTTTTTGATGGCCGTGGCGGCGTCGTTGAGGCCGAAGGTCGTCAGGGCGAACTTAAGGCCGGCTTTGGCCAGGTTGGCCGCATTGGCCGGATAGATCTCGGCCTCGGCCTTCTTCCTCAGGTCCTCACCTTGGCTGACGTATTTGCTGCCGTTCGGCGGCCGGAAATCGAGGGTCACAAGAAGCGGCAGGGCCGACTTTTTCAGGATGTCGGCGTCCCGCCAGGCTTCATTCACGTGCGTGAGCAGGGCATTGAGCTTGAACTCTTCGATGATCTTCAGGGCCCGCTTGATCTCTTCGTAATTGTTGCACTGGAAGACGACCGGCTTCCGGTCCTTGAGATACGGCCCGAGAGCTTCAAGGAACGGATCGAACTCGGGCCGTATCATGCCCTTGAGGTTCTTGGCATAGAGCGCCTGGACCGCGGCATAATGATCGGCGTCCAGGAACGATTGCCGGATATAGGCGATGGTTCCCATAAGGCTCGAGGGATACCCGCCCCGATTGGTCGTGAAATTGATGTGAAGGGCGGCCGGATTCTTCACGACCATGGGGCCGGGCTCTTCGCCGTTCAAGTTCACGATCACGCTCTGGCCTTGGAAGATCCCCCGGTTGGGAGCGACGAGAACGGTCGTGAATCCGGCCCTGAGAAGGCCGTCGAGCGTCGACTTCCTCGGCTTGAGGTTTTTAAAGGCAAAGAGCTCGGCGTACTGGGGGGATTGGGGCTGGGCGGCAGCGCCCGCCATAAGCTCGGCCGGGCTGGGTGCCGCTTCGCCCGCCGCCCGGGCCGGGGCCGCCGCTTCCTCGAGGAACAGATTCGTATGGGCCGAAATGAGCCCGGGATAGGCGATGAGGCCTTCGGCCTCGATGATCTCGGCGTCATCGGGGATGACCACTTTATCCGCCGCGCCGATGGCCTCGATCAACCCGTCGCGGATGATCAGCGTGCCCTTGTCGATCACCGGGCCGGTGACGGGAACGATCTTGGCGTTCCGGACGGCATAGGTCGGCCCGACGTCGAGCGGCGCGCTCCAGGATAAGGCGAAAATGATCAGGAAGACCGGAACAAGATAAGCCCATTGACGGACTCGCATGCGCCTCCTTTTCAAAGAGAGATAGGACACGTGCGGAATTACCGGGAATTCGCCCCGTGTTTCCGGATGAAAAAGGGTTTGGTGAGAGGGGATCGCCCCTTCCCTATGGATGGCGGGACGGCAGGCCGGAGTGGCTCGCATCGGATCGTTCTGATCGCTTGGAACGCGCGTCAGAACGTAATCTTATACAAACCGCGGGTGAAGTCAAAGCAAATTTAGGCCGTTCGGTTTCACCCCGATCGGTCCGTGCCCTCTACATATGGATCGAAATCGAGGTCCCGCTGCCCGAGCCGAAGCGGGGATTGACGACGTTGCTGTAGATCGAGCCGAAGCTGAAGCTGAGACCGACCGAAAAGAAGTAGTTGTACGTCGTCTCGAGCTGGCGGCGCTGGAGGAGGACCTCTTCGAGCGTCGCCTCGCCTTTCGTTAAGAAGATCTGATCATGGATTCTCGATCCGCCGCCGGAGAAATTGAAGTTGAGGCCCTTCCAGATCCGGACCGAAAGCTCACCGTTGAGCGAGAGGCGGTTCTTCTTGAGGTCGTAAAAATAATGGGACCCGTCGAGCGACGTGCTGATCGTCCCCCACGGCTGCTTGAGCTCCAGGGTGATATCCAACGATTCCCTCAAGTGACTCTCCTTCATTTTGTCGTAGATGGTCAGCTCGCGGTAGCGGCCGATATTGACGCCCACGGAATACATGATCCGCAATTGCCTCTTAGTCGATTCGGAATAGGGAAAGAGATCATATTCGACGGCCACCGATGGAGCGACGTTCAGCTTGATATTGGAGTAGGTGGAGGACGACATGCCCAGAGACGCTCCGACCGACCAATGATCGGAGATGCTTTTGACGACCAGGCCGTTGAAATTGAGGCTTTCCGAAGTGCTCTCATAATTGTAGTCCCCGACCGAAAAGGTGCTTTTTGAGGACGAGCCGCTGACCGAGAAGCGCAGCTTCCATTCAGGGGTGACCCGGCTGGCCGAGAAATTCCCGAAAATATCCCGCATCTTGTAGGATTGTTCGCCGTTGAGGAACGTATTGACGCTCAAGCTGAAGACCCAGAAATTCCAAGGATCGACGACCGCCGTCGGCTTGACCTGGTCCATGAAGGCCAGGTTGATCCGGCCGGCGATCGGCGTTTTGGAGACATAGCGCAGGAGGCCGAGCTTCAATAAGCGAGCGACCTCCGGCTTGGCCTCCTCCGTCGTCATGTTCGGAGGGACTGCATATTTCAAAACATCGTTGACCCCTACAAATTCCTTCTGGCCGGTCAAAGAGACCGAGAATTCTTCGCCGAGGTCCGTTTTGCGGGACGTGATCTCGACGAGGACCTGGGCCTCGGCCTCGGTCTGAACGTAATTGACGAAGGCGATCTCTTTTTGGAAAAAGGCCGGGTCCAAACTCGACCGGAGGAGGACCTTGGGAGCGCTCTGCTTCGGATCTCCGTTGGCGGCCCGCCCCCCCGTCTGGCCGAAGGCCTGGACCCTGGCGACTAGAATTCCCAGGGAAAAAATCACCAAGCAGATCAAAGCTTTTTTTATGGTCATGACGGCGTTCCATTTGTCTTGTGTCGGCCTATTGTTTTTAATATTTTTCAGCATGTCCGTTTTCCTCTAATTGATGATGATGCTCATGCCGCCCCCCGTGCTGCCGAAGCGCGGATTCACCACGTTGGTGTAGATCGAACCAAACGTGTAGCTCAGGCCGAACATGAAGAAATAGCTATAGCCGGTTTCCAATTGCCGCCGCCTGAGGATGATTTCTTCCAGGGAGGCTATGCCTTTGACCAGGGCCATCTGGTCGCGGATCCGCGAGCCGCCGCCCAGGACGAAGGCGTTCAGGCCTTTGAAGAGATTGAGCTGGACGGTGCCGAAGGCGTTCAGGTTGTTCTTGCTGAAATCGTGGAAATAATGGGATCCGCTGAGCGAGGCCGAAATGCTCCCCCATTTCTCCTTGATGTCGAGGGAGAGCGAAAGGGATTCGCCCCAAAGCGTTTCCCGGGTCTTGAGATAGATCGTCTCTTCCCGGTAGCGGACCGTTCGGAAGCCCATCTTGTAAAGGATCCGGAGCTGCCTGCGGGTGGACTGGGAATAGGGGAAAATGTTGTATTCGACGGCCGGGGCCGGGCTGAGGTCGAAGCGGATGTTGCCGTAGGTCGATGAGGAGGCGCTCAGGTATCCTCCGACGGACCAGTGCTCATCGAGGCTTTTGACCACGAGGCCGCTGAAACTGTAGCTTTCCTGATTGCTTTTAATAACCATGTCCCCGTATTCGAAGCGATTGTTGTCGTAGCTTGCGGACAGGCCCAGCTTGATCTTGATGTCCGGGGTAACGCGGTTAGCTGAGAAATTCCCTCCGAACGAACTGCTCTTGTACGATTTTTCGCCGTTGAAATAGCCTTTGCCGCTGAGGTTGAAGACCCACGAGTTCCACTTGTCCACGGCAGCCTGGGGCTTTTTCTCCTCGGTATATGAGACATTGATGCGGCCGGCAATCGGCGTCCGGGCGACATAAGTCATGAGGCCCATCTTGATGGATTTGACCAGGCCCTTCCGGACATCGTCGTCGGTGTCCGTCTGATTGGAGAAGTATTTGATGGTATCATCCAAGCCCGCGGACCCGTTCTGTCCGGAGAAATGGAGGGTGTATTCCCGTCCTCCGCTACCCGTGGATTGGGTCGTGATCAGGACGTGGACGTCCGCCTCTTTGCGGTCCCGGACATAGTTGACGAAGGTGATCTCGGTCTTGATATACTCGATATCGCACATGCCGCAATCGATATAGACCTTGGGCGCGCTCTTTTTCAAGGCTTCGATGTCCGTCTGGGCGGGCAGGACCTGGGCGACGGCGGTCCCCGTCGATAGGAACGCGAGACACATGATGCCGATGACGGCCGAGAGGGTGTTCTTCATCTCCAACTCCTCAGGAAATTGACGCCGGTGTAAATATATTTATCAAACGTCAACTCTTTAGCCTTGAGCCTACGAACTCACGCAGCCTTGACCGGGATTACAGCAAGATTTATGCCTAAGCTGCTTCTTGCCACTCTGGGTCGCCTTTATCATCCTCTAATACGTCACGATCCAGCGAAAAGTTACAATTTGTTTAAGTTGAAGGATCTCCTTCAGACCCGAAATTGCCGATAGAGTCTGTCATCGCGAGGAGCGGAGCGACGTGGCGATCCGACCCAACGGGTCGTCCTGAGCGAAGCGAAGGATCTCATATTACCTCGGACTTTCCTGATTAGATCCCTCAAAAGACTCGGGACGACTCTTCGAGTCGGATTGCCACGCTCCCTTCGGTCGCTCGCAACAATAAGAAAATTATCGACTTCCCATTTCTATCGGCAATTTTGGGTTCAGAGGCCGCCATTGTTCGAGTCGGATAGTTCATGTATCATAGCCCTCGATCGACGGACAGGCAGATGCATTACAGAATGGGTGTTCAAATCCTCGAAACGACGGTCGGCCTTGAATCCAACAGCCGAGCCCTTCTCCCCCGCTTCCCGCCCCCCATCGAGGTCCCCTCGCTCCTCACCGATTTCCGCGACGTGCGGGAGATCCCGGACCCGGTTCGCCCGGACGGCCGGATCGTCCTGGCCCGAACTCGGTCGGGCCGGGCCGAATATTCCTTGTCCGGACGGAAGGCGATCTTTCGCGGACCGCTCCTCGATCTAGAACGAAAAACCTCCGACATCCGCTTCAGTTTATGGGGCAACCAGGGCTTCCTTTACCGGTTCGTCCTGCATCTTCTAGAATCGAGACACGGCATCTTCAGCTTCCACGCGGCCGGGCTCTATGAAGAGCGGGCCGACCGCCTCTTCGTCGTGGCCGGGGGCGCCGGCAGCGGCAAAACGGTCTATCTTCTGAGCGGGCTGGCCAAAGGACTCTCGCTCTTCTCGACGGAAACCGTCCATTTCCGTTTCGAACCCGAGGGACTGACCTGGTTTAAAGGGTCCCTGGTCGACAACATCCGGCTCGGAACGCTCGTCCATGACTTTCCGGAATTTTGTCCCGCCGAATTGGCCGGGATCACAGGCGACGCCGTCTGGCGGAACAAGATCGCGCTCGACCTATCCGCCCGTCAGAGTTCGCGGGATACGCTCGTCCAGCCGAGCCTCGTCCTGGTCTTCCCCCATATCGAAGAAGGCCGGCCGGGATTTGTGGCTCATTCCATGGACGACCCGAACCTGGCCGCAAAAAGCGTCTTCGACAACCTGTCCCAGAAGATCGCCGAAACCGTCGTGCTTTATGACCGCCTTCCGGTCCCGGGCTTCGATAACGCGGCCCTCGCCGGAAAACGTCTGAAGGCATCCCAAGCGCTGATCAAGCACGGATCGGTCGAGCGGATCGCGGCCGTCCTCTCGAATCCGGCCGAATGCTGGGGAGATCTCATGAAATAGAACGGGGACATGCGCTCGAGTCCATGTCCCCGATTTCGAAAGGAGCTTCTCACATGACTCAGAAAGTAAAAAAAGCCGGAGAGTCCCGGTCCAAGGCCTGGGAAGGCGTCATCCAGATGCCTGTGCCCGGTCGGAGCCGGAAACCCAGGATGTCGGGGCTGACCATGGTCATCGATAAAAACGTCGGCCCGCGGCAGCTCGATGACCTGCTCGAGATCGCCTCGGATTATATCGACGTGATCAAATTGACCTTTGGAACGTCGGCCTTCTACGACGGAAAGCTGTTGCGGAAAAAAAACGAAACGATCACGGAGCGCGGGATCGAAGTGATGCCCGGCGGAACCTTCTTGGAGGTCGCAGTCTGGCAGGGCGTCATTGACGAATACCTGGACCGGGCCAAGAAGCTCGGCTTCTCGGCTATCGAAGTCTCCGATGGAACGATCGACATCGGCCTCCGGACGCGGGCCGACGTCATCAAAAGGAGCATCGATCGAGGCTTCAAAGTCATCACCGAGGTCGGGAAAAAGGACCCCCACGACGTCCTCCCCATCTCCCTGACCCATCGGCTCATCCGGGAGGACGTCGAGAACGGCGCGTTCAAGGTCATCATCGAGGCCCGAGAAGCCGGCAAAGGCGTCGGCATCTTCGACCAGGACGGCCGGACGCGGGTGGACGAAATGGAGAATATCATCGCCGGCGTCCCCGATCCCTCCGTCTTGATCTGGGAAGCGCCGCTCAAAAACCAGCAGCAGGACCTCATCCTGCGCTTCGGCCCGAACGTGAACCTCGGCAACATCCCGCCCGAGGAGATCCTGGCCTTGGAGGCTCTGCGGCAGGGGGTTCGCGGCGACACGCTGAAAAAGGCTTACCGGGACAGCCGGAAATAGGGATCGATCGTCATTCCAGTTCTTCGAGGAGCTGGATCTCGACGGTGTGAGGTCCTTCGGCGACATCGAATTTTATGGACCGGCCGCTGAAGATCCTCCTGGGCTGGTTGTCGATCAGAAGCTGGTATTTGCCCTTTTTGAGGAATTGGAGCTTCACCTTCCGGGAGGCGATGGACCTGATCTCGAACGAGACCTCGTTATCCGAATAGAGAAAATGGCGGACCACGGCCGCCCCGTCGATCGTGACGATCTTCTTCCCTTCCTCGCGGAGGACGATCTCTTTTTTGGAGGCCTCCACGTCGTAGCTCCGGCCCTGGATAGAGACCCGGGAGATCGTTCCCTTGCTGTCCGGCTGGATCATCCCGAAACGAAAGCCTTCCCAGGGTGTGAAATCCAGGTATTCCTCGACGGCGAGAAGAGCGAACAACGGTCCCCAGCTCTGGAACCTCTGGCCGGTGGCTTCGCCCGTCAGGGGGTGGAAATTCTCGGGGCAGAGCTGAAAATTCGTCCAGCTCCGCATGAAGAGCGTCGAGCTCTTTTTAGCGAACTCGGAGGCTAACCCGTCTTCCCCATAGGCTTTGAGCCCCTGGTAAACCAGATAGTTCGTCGGCGGACAGATCGTTCCGCGCCAGTATTGGCGGTCGGGATTCTTCGGATCGTTGAAAGCCGGATCGTCCTTCGAGATCGTCGGGACGACGTAATCGCCCCAGAACTCCTTGGGATTGCGCAAGTGCCGGAGCATGAGCTGGGCCCGGCGTTCGTCGGGGATCCGGGCTAAGAGCGGATAGAAATTGGAAGCCGCCTTGCGCGTCGAGAAACGGCCGTCCCAATGCCGGTCATAATAGAATCCTTCGCGCTGGTTCCAAAGATGGGCGTTGATGAGCTCTTTCATCTTCTCATATTCTACCAGGTAGACCTCGTCGTCGTCGCGACGGTTGAGGATGGCCGCCATCTGCGACAGGCACCAAGCGTCCAGCGCATAGAGGCAGTTGAGGTCGAGGCAGTTCATGGTCAGCGTGCCGGTCTCGGCGCTGTACGGCACGTCGTCCCAGTTCGGAAGGTCGTCCATGCCGGACTCCCATTTCGCCCGCGTTTCGCCGGGGGCGTCCATTTCCCAAGCGGGGGCTTTTTCGGCCACGAGCTCCCGGTCCGAGCCCCATTCAAGGAGCCCGTCGCCGTTGCCGTCGCGGCGGGCCTGGCCGTTGGGCTTTTTCGCTTTCCAGAACGCATGCCATTTTTTTAAATAAGGATAAGCGAGATTCAGGAGCTCCCGGTCCCCCGTTTTTTGGAACAGCTTGAGGACGACGTAGGCCCCGACCGGAGGTTGAGACCGGTCGGGCGTCCCGCCGAAACGGCTCCTCCAATTGGGAATGTTTCCGTTCGGATATTGCGTCTCGAGCACCGCCTTGACGGCGTCCGCGGCGAGCTTCGTGCTTTCCAGGGACAGCTCGAGGGCGTTGAAGAACGAATCCCAGGCGAAGATCTGCCAATGATCGGGTGAACCGTCGGGCTGGTTGAAGATCCAGCGCCGGCCGGCCGGCGTGTAGAGCCGATGGCTTCCCGCCTGGTAGAGAACCATCCAAGAAAGATTGTTGGTGATGGCCTCCGGAACACCTTTATAGAAGCCGTCGATCCGGACCCTTTTTTTGTTATAGCGGTCCTGTTCCTCGTCCAGGTCCGAATCGATCGTCTTCGTGTTCTGGTAGCGGTAGATGCGCTTTTTCAGATTGTCGGAGTCCTCGCCGACGCCGATGACGAAATAGACGCGGCGTTCATTGTCCTGGGAGAAGACGAGAGTCAGCTCCTCTCCCTCCGAAGACGCGGCGGCCTCTCCCTGACGGTGCGTCCACAACCGGCTGAAGACGGGCTTGGGCGATCGGGATTCCCCCTGGACCTGGCCGTCCGGGAGGACTCGATAACTCCCTTTGAAGTCCCAGGGAAAATATTGGACGAGCTGGATCTTGACGTTCTTCGGTCCCTGGACGCGGCCGATGACCGATCGCTCGTCTTTGCGCGACCATTCGAACGTCAGCGTGTCGGTTTCATCCGAGGGTTTGATCAGAATGGGCGTGTCCCCCTTTTGATTCGCCGGGAGGATGGGCAGGCCGAGGTCGAATTTGAGGCGCGCGTAGCGGCCGTCGGAGGCGTTCGGACCAACCTCCGAGACCATGTAAAAAAGGTCGTTGCCGTCGATGATCGTCCCGTCCTTTTCGATCCTGATCCGAAAACCGAAAGCGCTGTCCTTTTGGGGGATGAGGGCGAGGCCGCACCAGGCCCCTCCATCCAGAGATCCGACAAAAACGTCCTTCCAGGGATAGCCGATCTCGGCCCGGAGGACGACGTAGAGGCCGAAACTGATCGCGATAGAGAAGATCGCCAAGATCGGTTTTTTTCTGAAAGGTCTAAACATCTTTGAGGTCCAAATCTTCCCACCGGGTAATTTAAGACAAATCGAGGCCAAAAGCAACGGGGCAGCCCGGCCGGCGCCGACGATGGTGAACGCCGCGGCTCGTTCAGCGGGAGAGTCAGCGGAGGACGTCGAAGAGATATTTGCGGAAGGCCCAGCTGGCCAGACCATCCTCGAAAAGCCGGACCCGGGCGGGATCCGCTCCCGTTCTCCTCCATCCGGAAAGGACGGCCTCCGCGGCGCGGAAGAGCACGATCTCGATCCTGCCGATGAAAGGGATCAGCCCTTTCCCCCGGCCGTCGACGAGCTCGAGCGTGTTCAAGTATTTGTCGCTCAGAGGATCGCTGTAACAGCGGCGTTCCTTTTGTTTAACGGCGTCCCGGAGCGGCGCGGTGAAGCTCCCCCCGAGCTCGGTGGGCACGGCCCCGGCCTTGACCCAGAGCGGAAGGGCGATGCCGCAGACCGGCTCTCCGAGAATGCACCACATCGTCGCCAGGAGAGGATCTTCGCCGGGCCGGACCCCGTGAAAGACGGTGCAGCAAGCGGTCAGATAGCGGTTGATCGAGTTGGCGGTATACACGTAGCCCGAGGAATGATTGTTCTGGCTGCCCCGGTACGGGAGCGGATAGGGATCGATGGATTCGTTGGCCAGGTCGCGAGCGGCCTGCTCAAGAAGGAAGCGGTGATCGAGGATGTTCATCGCCGCGGCGCGGGTGAGAAGGTCCGTGGCCCGAGCGAAGCGGACGAACCCTCCGCCCTGCCCGGGCTTGCTGCCGGTCTGAGCGAAATTCGTCCGGACGATGAATCCCAGCGGGGCTTCATCGACGTCATATTTGGTGAAGGCCGTATTTCCCGTCTCGAAAATGGCCCCGTTCCCCTGGGCGTCGATGACCCCGAAATTCGCCTGGGTCTTCCGGCCGGACCCATTGGTCGCCCGGAGCAGGGCTTCGACGTCGTTCACCGAAGCGCATTCTTCCAAGACCTTCTTGATGAACTCTCCGTTCTCCGTAGCGGCCGTTCCTTCCATATCCTCGGACACGGAGTTGATGAAGGCCAGGCCGGCCGCGTTGATCCCGGCATAGACCTCATCATAGAAGCCGGCGTCAACGATGCCGAGAAAGGCATATTTTTTCCCGCTGAAATAGCGAACGAGGCTGTCCTGCCCTTCCACGTCGCGGTTCTTCCAGAGAAGAGGCCGGCCGTCGCGGGTCGCTTTGCCGCTGACGACGGCGAGCGTGCACGGCCAGGCCGAGGACGCCGCCACAATAAACATGGCCAATCCCCACCAGATCCGGCGGGTCGTAATCGTGAATTTCGAGACCGCCACGGTTCCCCTTTTCTAGAAGAAAAGCTTCAGCCCGAATTTTACAAAGACGGTCTTCAGGTTGATGACCATCGCTTCCTCGGAAGTGCCGAGACTCATGTCCTTGATGATCGTCTTGCCGGGCCCCTTCCGGACAAGATAGGAGACCTCACCGCAGAAACTCACCCAGCGGGTAAAGGGAATCCGCGCCCCGATGCCGAGATAATAGGCCGGACCGTTTTCGATCGTTTGGTTGATCTTGACCTCAGGGATGGAGATGACCGGACCGATCTTGAACTTCGTGAAGACGAAGGCGCCGCCGGCGAAAGCATAAGGAATGAAGAACCGGTTATTAAGGAAATCATATTGAAGACTGGCGATGATCGGCGAGACCGTGACCGTGCCGTCGCGGAGAATCCCCGGAACAGGCTTCGTCATGGTCTTCCAGTGAGAGAATTCGATCGAGATCCAGAAGCGCTCGGTGAGAGGATAGGCGAAACCAAAGCCGGTCTCAAGTCCTCCGCGGAGGTTCCCGGACTCATGGAAGGCATACCCCGCATGGCCGTGGATCACCGCGTTTCTCATCTGGCCGGACCCCGCGATCGGAACGAGGAGCGGAACGCACGCGAACCAAACGATACCGGCGAGCCTGCCCATAACGGCTCACATCTTCTTCGAATCCGCCGCTCCTGTCAACGGACTTGATGCAACCCGAAATTGCCGATAGAGCCTGTCATCGCGAGGAGCGAAGCGACGTGGTGATCTGACTCTTGTCATCACGAGGAGCGAAGCGACGTGGTGATATCCACAATAAAATTCTTGTCTTGGATATCGCCACGGCACCTGCGGTGCCTCGCAACGACAAGAAAATCAGCGACTTCCCATTTCTATCGGCAATTTCGGGATGCAATTCAGGACGAGCTGTGGTAGATTTAGAATCCCTGATAAAGGAGCGCACATGGACTTCATGCAATATTTCAAATCCCGGCAGGGCGAAATGATCGTCCTGCTCAAGGAGCTCGTCCAGAAGGAATCCCCGACCTCGGACAAAAAGGCGGTCGACGCCTGCGCGTCGTTTTTTGCCGAACAGCTGAAGAAGACCGGGGCCAAGATCACCCGTGTCCCGCAGAAAGCGACGGGCGACTTTTATCTGGCGGAATATCCCGGCAGGGCGGATCGAAATCTGGAAGGCCAGATTCTCGTGCTGACCCATATCGACACCGTCTGGCCGGTCGGCAAGATCGAGAAGATGCCGTTTTACATCTCCGGAGAGAAGGTCTTCGGACCAGGCGTCCTGGACATGAAGGCCGGTCTGGTTCTCACTTATTTCGCCCTCAAGACCTTGAACGAACTCAACCTCCGCCCGAAAAAGAAGATCGTCGTTTTCGTCAACTCCGCCGAGGAGACCGGCTGCGACGCGGCCCACGAGATGATCAAGACCCTGGCCCGGAAATCCGACACCGTCCTGTGCCTTGAACCCGCCCTGCCCGGCGGCGCGCTCAAGGTCCAGAGAAAGGGGCGTCTCGTCATCCGTCTCGAGGCTTTTGGGAAGGCCGCTCACGGCGGCACGCCGGACAAAGGCGTCAACGCCATCGAAGAGCTCCTGGCCCAGCTCCGCCGCGTCCAGAAGCTCAAGTCCAAGGACATCTCCGTCAATATCGGCCTCATCGGCGGCGGAGAAAAGGCCAATGTCGTGCCCGATAAAGCCTGGGCGGTCTGCGATATCCGGTTCTGGGACACGCCCCAGAAGGAAAAGGTCATCGGCTTCTTCCGGAAACTGGCTCCGACACTGCCCAATTCCAGGATCAAGTTCAGCGTGGACAGCCTGACCCCGCCCATGGAAAAAACAAAAGCGTCCGCGCGGCTTTTTCAGGAGGCCAAGGAGATCGGCGCCGGCCTCGGCCTGGCGCTCGAAGGCGGAAAAACGGGCGGCGGGTCGGACGCGTCCATCGCCGCCGGCCTGGGCATCGCCACGCTGGACGGCCTCGGTCCGGACGGCGACTGCCTCCACGCCGAACACGAGCATCTGCTCCTGCCGTCCCTCCCCCAACGGGCCGCCCTGCTCGTGTCGCTCCTGCGCCAGCTCGGATGAACGTGGAATCCCATCAGGTCTCGAACCATTCCCTGAAATAACACGGGGATCGACGACTTTCCATTTTCAGCGGCGATTTCAAGATGGGTTGACAGGTCGACGAATATTGTATTAATTTAAATCCGGAATTCATAAACATCTTCTCAAGGAGGCCTCATGATCAAAAAATATTACCTTCTCTCTCCCGGTCCTACTCCCGTTCCGGAGAACGTCCTGGCAGCGGCCGCCGAGCCGATCATCCATCACCGGACGCCGGAGTTCTCCAAGATCTTCATGGACGTGACCGAAGGCTTGAAATACGTCTTCGGCACGAAGGAGGACGCCTATATCCTCACCTCGTCGGGAACGGGGACGATGGAAGCGGCGGTCGTCAACACCTTGTCGCCCGGCGACAAAGCGCTGACGATCAACGCCGGTAAGTTCGGCGAGCGCTGGGGCAATATCTGCAAAGCCTACGGCATCCAGCACAAGGAGATCATCGTCGAATGGGGCGTCGATTACACGAAAGCACAGCTCGAGGCGGAGATGAAGGCCAATCCTGAGATCAAGGCCGTCTTCTGCCAGCTGTCCGAGACCTCCACGGGCGCCATTTTCGATGTCCAAGGCTTCGGGGAGGTCGTGGCCGGAACCAACGCCATCCTCGTCGTCGACGGCATTTCGGGGGCCGGCGTCATGCCCTGCCCGATGGACGAGTGGAAGATCGATATTTTCCTCTCCGGCTCCCAGAAGTCGTTCATGATCCCGCCCGGGCTGGCCTATATCGCTTTCAGCCAGAAGGCCTGGAAGCTTGTCGAAACGGCGAAATGCCCCAAGTTCTATTTCGACGCCAAGAAAGCCAGGAAGAACCTGTCCGACAAGACGACGCCCTGGACGCCCGGCATATCGCTGATCATCCAGCAGAAGAAAGCCATGGACATCATCGTCGGCATGGGGCTGGAGAAGCTCTTCCTGCATCACCGCGTCCTGGGCGAGGCCACGCGCGCGGGGGTCCAAGCCCTCGGGCTCGAACTCCTGGCCCAGAAGCCCGGCAATGTCCTGACCGCGGTCAAGACCCCGGCCGGCATCGAAGGCGGCAAGATCGTCAAGACCATGCAGTCCAAATACATGGCTTATATCGCCGGCGCCCAGGATCCGCACAAAGGGAAATTCTTCCGGATCGCCCATCTGGGCTACATGGGCGGCTTCGACATCATCACCGCCTTGACCGCGCTCGAAATGACGCTCGCCGACCTCGGCTATAAATTAGAAGCCGGCGCGTCGGTCAAAGCGGCCGAACCGATTTTGAGGGAGAACTGGGCATGAAAAAGATCCTGATCGCGGACTCTCTGGACAAGGAGGCCATGGAGCAGCTCAAGGCCGTTCCCGGCTTCGAGGTGACGGTCAAGACCGGCATGGACGAGGCGGAACTGGTCAAGACCATCCCCGGATTCAATGCCGTGGTCGTGCGGAGCGCGACGAAGATCACGAAACCCGTGGTCGACGCCTCGACGACCCTGGAGATCATCGTCCGGGCCGGCATCGGCCTGGACAACGTGGACGCGGCGGCGGCCAAGGCCAAGGGGATCAAGGTGGCCAATACGCCCGCGGCCACGACGGTCTCGGTCGCCGAGCACGCTTTCGGCCTCATGCTGGGCGCGGTCCGCCAGCACGGCCTGGCCAATTATACGATGAAACAGCACAAGTGGGAGAAGAAGGTCCTGCACGGCACGGAGCTCTATCAAAAAACTCTCGGCCTCATCGGCTGCGGCCGGATCGGCCTGGCCGTCGCCGAACGGGCGATCGCCTTCGGCATGGCCGTCGTCGGCTATGACGTCGTTCCATTCAAGACGGCGCTGGCTGTGAAACCGGTCTCGCTCGACGAGCTCCTGGCCCAGGCCGACATCATCTCCCTCCACGTTCCGAAGATGGAGAAGCCGATCCTCGGCGCGGCCGAGTTCGACAAGATGAAAAAGGGCGTGATCATCGTCAACGCCGCCCGCGGCGGCGTCGTCGACGAAAAAGCGCTGCTCGCCGGCCTGAATTCGGGCCAGGTCAAGGCGGCCGCGCTCGACGTCTTCGCCAAGGAACCGCCCGAGGACTGGACGCTCATCGACCATCCGAACGTCACCGCCGCGCCGCATATCGGCGCCCAGGCCGAAGAAGGCCAGAAGCGGGCCGGCCTGGAGGTCGTCAAGATCCTCAAGAACAGCCTCGTTTAAAATTCTTCGGGACCACATACGGTAGACGGACCGAGGTCCACATACCGGATGGGGTCCCGTTCTGATTACAAGCCGATAGATTTAGTAGTATTTTGACTCGTTTTTGACTACAATAATCCTTCGCTATCAGATCCATAGGGAGTGACGAAACGACGATGGTCTATTTGGATAACAACGCCACCACGCCCCTAGATCCCGCCGTCATCGACAAGATGACCTGGTTCCTCAAAGAACATTTCGGGAATCCGTCGTCCCTCTACCCGATCGGCCGCCAGGTCAAGGAGATGATCAACGAGGCCCGGGAACACGTGGCGATAGCCCTCGGCGCGAACAAATCCGAGATCTATTTCACCGGCTCGGGCACGGAGTCCGATAACCAGGCGATCCTGGGGGTCCTCGACGCTGTTCCCGATAAAAGGGAGTTCGTCACGTCGGCCATCGAACATCCCGCCGTTCAGGAGACGGCCCTCTATCTTGAGAAAAAAGGATACAAGATCACCTACGTCCCCGTCGACCGGGATGGTCTCATCGACCTCGACGTTCTCCGCGACGCCGTCACCCCTCAGACCGCGCTCATTTCGATCATGTTCGCCAGCAACGAGATCGGCACGATCCAGCCGATCGAAGAGGTCGTCCGTATCGCCCAGGACAAAGGCGTGCTCGTTCACACCGACGCCGTCCAAGCCTTCGGAAAGATCGATTTTCGGATCGAGCGTCTAGGCGTCGACCTCCTGTCCGTATCCTCGCACAAGATCTACGGCCCCAAGGGGGTCGGGGCGCTGTTCGTCAGGAAAGGCACGGCCCTCCTTCCTTTCCTCCACGGCGGCCACCAAGAGCGGGGTCTGCGGCCGGGGACTGAGAACTCCATCGGCATCGTCGGCTTCGGCGAAGCGGCCCGGATCCTCCCCGAGAAATTCGAGGCCGATCAGGCCCGCATCCGACACTTGGCCGACCGATTGAAGCGGGGGATCGAAACGAAGATCCCTAAGGTCCATCTGAACGGTCACCCCGAGCGACGGATCAAGAGCACTCTCAATTATTCGTTTCTCGGTCTCGAAGCCGAGGCCGTCCTCCTGTCCCTGGCCACCAAAGAGATCTATGTCTCGACCGGCTCGGCCTGCAGTTCGGAGTCGGAGGACGTCTCCCACGTCCTTCTGGCGATCGGGCTGCGTCCCGAGATCGCCCGGTCCACCGTCCGCATGTCGCTGGGGCGGTTCAATACGGATCAGGACATCGACATCGTTCTGAAGGAGCTGCCCGACATCGTCGAGAAGCTCCGCAGGATCTCGGCTTTTCATCCCGAGGATGACTAGAAAGGAATGACCATGGCCGCGGCATCGATCTACGACCTCATCAAATCGCGGACCGTTCTGTTCGACGGGGCCATGGGCACCGAGCTCATGAAACGGGGCCTCCCCCAGGGGGTTTGTCCCGAAGAATGGAATCTCTCGCGTCCGGAGGCGCTTAAAGAGATCCACCGGAGCTATTATGAGGCCGGGGCGGACGCCGTTTCGACCAACTCCTTCGGCGCCAACCGGATCAAGCTCGCCTCCCATGGGCTCGAAGATCGGTGTCATGAGCTCAACCTCGCCGCCGCCCGGCTTGCCGGGGAGGTCCGCCCCGCCGGCAAGTTCGTCATCGGCGATATCGGGCCGACGGGGAAATTCCTGAAACCCCAGGGCGAATACACGGAAGCCGCTTTCGAAGAGGCCTTTGCCGCCCAAGCCGAAGGCTTGGCCGCGGGTCCCGTGGATTTCTTCCTGATCGAGACCATGTTCGATCTTCGAGAAGCCCTTTGCGCCGTGCGCGGCATCCGGAGCGTTTCGGCCCTGCCCGTGTTCGTCTCGATGACCTTCGACAGAACCCGGCGAGGATTCTTCACCTTGATGGGCGACAGCGTCGCCCGGTGCGTCGAAGCCCTCGAAACGCTGGGCGTCCCCGTGATCGGAGCGAACTGCACATTGGCCGGCTCCGACCTCGCTGACTGCATCGGGGCCATGAGAGAAATGACCTCAAAGCCCCTGATCGCCCAGCCCAACGCCGGAAAGCCGGAGTTGACCGGGGGGGACGAGGTCGTCTATTCCCAATCCGTCGAGGATTTCGTCAAGGATGTGCCGAAGCTCATCGACAGCGGCGCCAACATCGTCGGCGGCTGCTGCGGGACGAATCCGGAGTATATCCGAAAGGCCGCCGCCGCGCTCAAGCGTCTTTGAGCTGGGCCCGATATCTCTTTCTCAGCTCCACAAAATAGCGCTGGGTGCCTTCGTTGGCGAAATCCGGATAGGTCCAGTCGAGCCGGCGGATCCCGGTTCGGGTGAACAGGAACTCCAGATGGCCATAGATCCCGTTCCGTAGGGGGATCCGGTGAGAGAAATTCTTGGCCGTGGCCATAATCAGGGCGGCCTGGGTGATATAGCCGGGATCCAAGTTGACGATGCGGCGATCTTCCCCGAATTCCCGTTGGATCTCCAGCTCGAGCGCGTTCGTCCGGATCTTAATCCCGCTCAGGCCGTTCGGATCGATCAGTCGATCGAAACTGAGGAATCCCCGCTTCAGGGCCTTCCCCATTTGGGGCTCGTAATACTCCGTCAGGTCGAAAGCGAAGCGGGGGCTGCGGCTGTCGACCGGCCCGTAGAGCTCGGCGAGCCTCTCCTCCGCTCTCCGGAAACACGCATCGTTCGACGAAATGATCCCGCAGATCAGTTTGACTGGGGGAAACGCTTTAATGTCCGCCATCTCCAGTTATTATATAAAAAAAACGAGATAAAAAAAGATCCTGAAACGTCCGGAGCGACCAGGGAGGGTTTAGCCTCTCTCCTGATCCATCGGCCCCCCTCTTCCTTTTTTCTGATTTGACCTTCCTCCGTTTCTTCCTTATAATTCGGAGGCCATGAAGTGGGTATATATCGAGGATATCGCCGCCTTCAAAGACCAGGAGGTCGAGGTCCGCGGTTGGGTCTATAACAAGCGTTCGAGCGGCAAGGTCCGCTTCATTCTCGTGCGCGACGGCACGGGCATCCTCCAGACGACGGTCTTCGGCGGGGACGAAAACCATCCCCTTTTCAAGACATTTGACGAGCTGACCCAGGAATCGTCGCTCATCGTCCGGGGCCGGGTGCGCGAGGACAAACGGGCCCCCGGCGGATTCGAGCTCGGCCTGCAGGACATCGAGATCCTTCAGATCGCCAAAGACTATCCGATCACCCCCAAGGAACACACCACGCCCTTCCTCATGGAGCACCGCCACCTCTGGCTTCGTTCGCGCAAACAGCACGCCGTCCTCCAAGTCCGGGTCGAAGTGATCAAAGCCATCCGGAACTTTTTCGACGACCGCGGCTTCCGCCTGATGGACACGCCCATCCTGACGCCGAGCGCCTGCGAGGGGACGACGACGCTCTTCGAGACGAAATACTTCGACCAGATGGCCTATCTCAGCCAAAGCGGACAGCTTTATAACGAGGCGACGGCCGCCGCCTTCGGCAAGGTCTATTGTTTCGGGCCGGCTTTCCGGGCCGAGAAGTCCAAGACGCGGCGCCATCTCATCGAGTTCTGGATGGTCGAGCCCGAAGTGGCCTTCGCCACCCTCGAGGACACGATCGAGCTCGGCCAGGACCTCCTGATGTTCATCATCGAACGGGTCCTCACCCATCGCCGCCGGGATCTCGAAGAGCTCGAGCGCGATCCGAAACCCCTCGAAGCGGTCACGACACCGTTCCCTCGGATCACGTACGACGCGATCGTCCCCAAGCTCCAGGAAAAGGGATCGGCGATCCGGTACGGGGACGATTTCGGAGCCCCCGAGGAATCGCTCATCTCGGAGCTGTCCACGAACCCGGTCTGCATCACTCACTTTCCAGCCAAGATCAAGGCTTTCTACATGCAGCCCGACAAGGATCGGCCCGACCTCGCCCTGGGCGTCGATTTCATGGCCCCCGAAAGCTACGGCGAGATCATCGGCGGCGGCCAAAGGATCCACGACCTGGATCTTCTCGAAAAGCGGATCCAAGAGCATCATCTGCCGCGCGAGGCATACGCCTGGTATCTCGATCTCCGCAAGTACGGCTCCGTTCCTCACGCCGGGTTCGGGCTGGGCGTCGAGCGGACCGTGTCCTGGATGTGCGGGATCAAGCATATCCGCGAGACCATCCCCTTCCCTCGCCTGCTCTACAGGATCTATCCCTGAGACCCGGAGCGATCGTGGAGAGCCCGCCGCCGCTCCGCTTCCGCCGCTGACATCATGAAGACCGTCTCCCTCATCACCTTCGGCTGCGCGAAGAACCTCGTCGACAGCGAGGTCATGGCCGGCTGCCTCCGCGAAGCGGGCTACGCTCTCGCCTCCGACCTTTCCACGTCCGACATCGTCATCCTGAACACGTGCGGGTTCATCGGACCGGCCAAGGACGAGGCCGTGGCGGCGATCGAGAACGCTCTC
>Ga0315284_10000305_pt1 | contig 66887 bp, 37 predicted proteins | sample YL17G09_16_MG_FD_203696 | JGI IMG/M metagenome (GOLD analysis project Ga0315284, IMG submission 203696) | Sediment microbial communities from Yellowstone Lake, YNP, Wyoming, USA - YL17G09_16 | ecosystem: Environmental > Aquatic > Freshwater > Lake > Sediment | place: USA: Wyoming | collected...
GCGTGTTCCATCGTCACCGCCATCCCTACCATCGCCGCAATGCCCAGGCTTGAGCGCCCCGCCCGCTGGACGATGGTCCGTCCGATGCGGCGGATCGTCCCAGGGGTATAGCGGCGCTGGTGGCGGAACACCAGGTAGGTGATGATGGAGGCATACATCAGGAGCGCCCCGGCGTGGCCGAAGACGTCTATCGTGCGGCCCTCCTCCGCCGGCGTGACCCAGCCGCCGGCGGTGGCCAGTTCGGGGAACTGCACGCGAATGACCACCTGGCCCAGGAAATCCTGCACCGGGGGGATCAACTGGGCCACCAGCACGATGGCGACGAGCAGGACGTACGGGAACAGGGCCCAGGTCAGGGGCATACGTGGGTGAGCCGTCACGGAACCCCCCACTGCGTGGGGGGCTTGCTGGGCAGGGCCTGGGTGAGCCGTCACGGAACCCCCCACTGCGTGGGGGGCTTGCTGGGCAGGGCCTGGGTGAGCCGTCACGGAACCCCCCACTACGTGGGGGGCTTGCTGGGCAGGGCCTGGGTGAGCCGTCACGGAACCCCCCACTACGTGGGGGGCTTGCTGGGCAGGGCCTGGGTGAGCGGTCACGGAACCCCCCACTACTGTGGGGCCCCCACCTACGTGGGGGGCTTGCTGGGCAGGGCCTGGGCGAGCGGTCACGGAGCCCCCCACTACTGTGGGGCCCCCACCTGCGTGGGGGGCTTGGGCGGGATGTGAATTGGTGGCCGCGGGCTCCACTGCGTGGGGGGCTTGTCGAGGGGCCTGCCAGCGCGCCCAGGCCACTCCGGCCGCCAGTCCCGCCAGCCCGGCCACCATCCCCCCCAGCGACCACAACCCCTGGGTGACGCACAGGAACTGGCTCCCGGCCATCACCAGCCCGATGAACAGTAGCGGTGCGAGCCCTGCCCGAAGCGTGCGCTTTCCGCCTGCCGCCCACAGCGTCCCCGCCCCGCAACCCAGGCAACACAGCCCCAGCATGAGCGCGGACCAGGGAGCCAACTCCTCTCCACTGCGCCCCGTCGCCGCCACGAGGGCGTAGAAGGAGGAGCCGAGCGATCCGAAGGTGACCGCCCAGGCGTGGCCCACCGACGAAATGATGACGGCAGCCAGGGCTGGGAAGCCCAACCCTACCAGCAGCGGAGCGATGACCGCCACCGGCACGCCGAAGCCGCTCACGCCCTGCACGAAAGCGCCCAGCGCCCAGCCCAGGAGCAGTGCCTGCAGCCCCCGGTCGGGCGTCAGCCGGGGCAGTCCTGCGCCGATGGCCGCCAGGGCTCCGGCCTCGTCGCTGACGCGGAAGAGGAGGAGCGCTGCCCAGATGATGTACAGCACGAAGAGAGACAGCAGCACCCCCTTGAGTTGGGCGTAAGCCAGCAGTTGCCACCCCGCGCCGAAGCGGAGCGCTGCGATCAGCAGTGCCACGGCCCAGCCGGCCGCTCCAGCCTTTTCTCCGCCCCACCGCAAGCGGAGCATCAGAACGAGGATGGCCAGGATCGGCAAGGCGGCCAGGAACCAGTCGAGGTACAGGCTATCGTGCATGGCTTACAGGTGATAATCTCCGGATGCTTCCGGTTGGTACAGAATCTCTTTGACTTTCAGTCTTCGTTCCCCCGAGTTCCCCTCAGTTCCCCCGAGTTCCCCCAGGTTCCACCTGTACTGCCTTCCCGCATTGCGGGCAAAAGCGGGCTTCCTCCCTCAGTTGGGCGCCGCAGTACCGGCAGTAGCGCGGCTGGCGGTCCGAGTGGGGGGGAGGCGCACCCGCTACAGGGGATGGGACTGGCCGAGGTCGCACGCGCCGGGCGCGTCGCCCCACGATCAACAGGCCGACCCCGCCGAGGAACAAAAGACCCATTCCGGCACAGCCTATCCCGCCTACGAGCAGCCCCAGAATACTGAGTCCCAACAGGCCCGTCCCGGCTCCGGAACGTGGCGCCGGCACCGGGGTGACGTAGGCCACCGGGGTGGGGGTGGGCAAGGGGGCAGGGGTGGCGGTGGGGCCACTGGGGGGCGGGGGAGCAATGGTAGCCGCCGGTGTAGTGCTAGGGCCAGCACCGGGTGGCGCTGGCAGTTGCAGCCGTCCGTAACCGTAGCCGGTATCCGGGCCGCTGGCACCCAGGTCCACGACGTCGGCTAGCAGAGAGTCCACCACCTCCTGGCGGCTGAACTCCGGGTAGGCCTGCCAGACCAGCGCAGCAGCCCCGGCGATGTGAGGACAGGCCGCGGATGTGCCGTTGAAGCCGGCGTACTCGTCGTTGGCCGCAGCGTTGCCGTAACTGGCCCCGGAGACAGAGGTGGGGGCTGAAATCTCCGGCTTGAGCCGGCCGTCAGCCGTTGGCCCCTGCGAACTGTAACTGGCCAGGGAATCGTCCCACCAGTTGACCGCACCCACCGTCAGCGAACTCACGGCGTCGGCCGGCGAGCAGACGCTGTGGTCTGGCGACGGGTAGGCGACCTCCGCGCCGCCCAAGAACAGGTCCAGCATCACCGCCCGATCAACCTCGTAGGCTTTGACGACGGCGTAGACGGTCTCCCCTCCGGTCTCGTACCACAGCCCCTCGACCGGTTCCTGTCCAGCCTCACCTGCCTGCGTGTCCTGGGAAGAGGCCAGTTCGTTGCCATCTGCGTCGTAGAGAAACAGCTCATAGTCCTGCGTGGCCCGCTCCCAGTCATCCTCCCAATTGAGGATGACCTGGACGTACTCGTTGTTGTAGAGGGCCAGGCTCTCTTCGTCCGGCGCAAACTCGTGCAGGCCGTCGCCGTCTTCGTCGGTGAAGGTACCTCGGTAGTGGGAAAGCGCTTCGTTGCCAGCCGAGTTCACCCACAGGATCCCCCGGGCGGATGCGCTATCTACCCGCTGGGAGTCGAAGCGGCTGCCGTCGAAAGGACCTGCGTAGCCGTTGGCCGAGTGGGAGATGATGTGCACCTCCTGGGCCTCCAGCCAGTCCACCGCCTCGCCAAAGGCCGCATCGTAACCGTCGTACCAGGCGAAAATCAGTTCGGCGTCGGGGGCAATCTCGTGGATGATCTCGGCGCAGGCCACGCCGTGGGGATCGGGGTCGCTCGTGTCCACTGAGCCAAACGTCTCCACCGTCACGTGGTCGGGCAGTTCGGTGCCGAGCAGGCTCTCATAGCCGGAGAAACTCAGGTCCAGGATGCCGATGCGCAGGCCGGCGCCGGTGAACCCGGCCTGGTGCCAGGCGTCGGCCCCGATGACGTCCACCCCTTCCCCCTCGATCGCGCTCCCGTCGCGGACGCGTGGCTCTGGCAGGCGCACGGCGATGACGTGCTCCAGTTCGGTGAGTTGGGCGAAGATAGCGCCTGGCTCCTCGGTCTGCAACTGGGCCTCGACCAGTTCTATCGGCACCGCGATGTCGAGCCGGTCGCGGTAGGCGCTGACGACAGTCGCACCGGTCGCCTTCAGTTGGGCGACCAGCGCCGCATGGTCGTCGGTGTCGAGGAGGAGGCTCACCCGCACGTCGCCATCTGGCGTGAGCAGGCCGCGCTGGCGGGCCAGTTCCAGTGCCGCCTCGAATCCTCCCTCCTCGTAAGCCACGAGGAATTGTTTGTAGATGGAATCGAGTTCGGCGTCGTCCAGGATAGAGGCCAGGTCAGGGTATTGCTCGGCCAGTTCCGCCAGAGAGGAAGGGGGCGTAATCTCCGGCAGCGGGGCCGGGCGGCTCCGAGGGTACGAGAAATAGACGATGCCGGCTCCGACGAGCAGCACGATCCCCACGATGAGCACGGTGATCATGATCTGACGATGGGTCATCGGGTGTCTCCTTGGATCACCTTCCCGAAGGCTCCCGGGTGTACTCACCCGCGCCTTCGGGAAGGTTACGGCGGTAGTCTGCCAGGATGATGTCTCCCAGCCCTGCGGTGCGGGCGGTGGGCTCCTGGAGTAGCCCGCCGTGTTCCACGTTCCAGCGGCGCAGCCCGTTCAACACGTGGGTCTTGAGATCGTCCACGGTCACGAACCGCTTGCCCTGCCGGTCGGCCTGGCCGCTCAACCCCTCCAGCAGGTAGTAGGTAAAGACCCCGTGCTGCTGCGTGCCCCACTCCTGCGCCACCTGCTGCGCAGTACTGGCCGCCAGCAGCGCAAAGCCCTCCGCCAGGTCGTAAGCGTTGCGCATGAACTCGGGATCGGCCAGGTCACGCCCGATCTCGATGCCCGTGTGGCAGGCATCCAGGATGAGCACCAGCCGCCGCGCCTGGCTGTGGCGCATGCGCCGCTCGACCTCTGCCAGCGGCAGCGCCTTCTCGGCCAGCGTGGGCGCACGGACCTCGCGGGTGATGAGCACCGCCTGGCCGTTCACCAACTTGCCGTGACAGGCCAGGTGGACCAGCAGGAGATCGTCGGGACCCGCAACCTGGGTCAAGCGGGCCAGTTCCGCCTCGACGTTGTCGCGGGTGGGCAGCAGGTGCTCCTGGGGTGCCTGGTCGTGCAGGGCGACGACGGTGTATCCCAGCCCCTTGAGGGCCGTTTCCAGCGCCAGCACGTCGTTGACGCAGAAGCGGAGCGATGGGATCGCCGGATCCACGTAGCGGTCCACGCCCACCAGCAGCGCCCAGCGGTTCTGGATGGGTCCAGGCGGCGGCATGGGAGGTGCAGCAAGGGAAGCCTGCCCTCGAGCCGCAGGGAGCACAGGAGGGACTGCTACCGGCGACACGTCCGCCGCCGGCCGGCACATGTCGTTGAAAGAGACACCGACGTGGTCTCGCGCCAGCCGGTTGAGCCCGTGCAGGATGGTGGCCCGCTCGGCGCGGGTCTGTTCCGTGCCGCCGAATAGACGTTCCCGGTCCAGGTTGTCCCGCAGCCGGCCCTCGTACGTTTGGAATTCATTCAGCGCGCTCGTGGGCAGGCGTGCCTTGAGCGTGGCCAGGCCCAGTTCGTAATCCAACTTACTCCTCGTAGAATACCAGCATCAACTGGGCGCAGCGCAGCATGTCGCCAGTTTGGATGCGGACTGGTTGGCCGGGTTGCAAAGGCACGCTGTTGAGGAAGGTGCCGTTGGTGCTGCGCAGGTCCTCCAGCAGCCAGCCCTCGGCGGAGTACAGCAGCCGGGCGTGCTGGCGCGAGACGCCTGCCTGGCTGCCGCCGTGGGGAGCCAGGTCCACGTCAGGATGTAGCGCGACCTGAGGGTCACCCCGCCCGATCAGCACTTCTCCTTTCTGAGGGAGGAGTAGCGTGGCTCCGGTGCCGGTGACGACCAGGCGGGGGCCAACCATCGGGCGGAGGGTGCCGAGGCGCGCCGTGGCGCTGGGTGTTGCTACATCCTGGGACGTGGGCGAGATAGCCCGACCTGTAGCGCCTGGCAATCGTGACAGGTCATTCACGAATGCTTCCATGGTGGAGTGGCGCGCTGCCGAATCTCGGGCCAGCGCCCGCAGGATCACCGCTTCCAGTTGCGGTGTGATACGTGGGTTGAGGCGACAAAGAGGAGGAGGAGGTTCTTGCAGTTTCCGGACCATCATATCCATCGGCGATTTGGCTTCAAAGGGGATATGGCCGGTCAACAGTTCGTACAGCACGACGCCCAGGGCATAAATGTCGCTGCGGTGGTCTATGTTCTCACCGGTAGCCTGCTCGGGCGAGAAATATGCCGGCGTGCCGATGCTCATGCCAGGCCGGGTAAGCCCTTGTGGGTGGTCCATCATCTTGATCAGCCCAAAGTCGGCCAGCAGGGGCCAATCGGGGCGGGGGAGGAGAATGTTGGCTGGCTTAACATCGCGGTGCACGATACCCTGCGAATGCGCATACGCCAGGGCCCGGCCAACCGGGATGATCAATGTGGCTGCGTCCGGCCATTCTAGGGGTTCTCCCGTCAGGCGATCTTTGAGCGTGCCGCCAGGTACGTACTCCATGACGATGTAGGCAATGCCACCCTCTTCTCCGTAGGTGTAGATGGTCAGGATGTTGGGGTGCCGCAGCGCGGCGATCGCGCGCGCCTCGCGGCGAAAACGGTCCAGGAATTCCTGGCCGCTGACTTCTGTAGCCCGCAGTATCTTGATGGCCACCCAACGTTCCAGCTCAGGCTGATAGGCGCGGTAAACAAGCGCCATGCCTCCCTGGCCGATCTCCTCGGCGATCTGATACCCACCGATCGTTTTTTCGCTCCAACTATCCATAGTTCTCAAGGCTCCACATGCGCGGGCCTCAATCCGCTCAGGGATTGCGTACGGTCAGGTTGTCAAAGTGAACCTCGGTGGCCGCATCTTCGTAGGTCGTCGCCGTCAGGGCAATATCTCCCTTGGTGTACGTGCTGTCCTCGGCGCTCGTCAAGCGTTGCCCATTGACGAACAGTTCCAGGGTGGAGCCGTTGCACACCGCCTTGATGCGATTGGTCGCGTTGCCCTGCTTGACCGCGTCCGACTTGGTCCAATCCACCAACGGCTCGAACTTCTTCTCCACCGACTTGAGGATGGCATAGAACCCATCGCCGGAGACGAGCAGGTAGTATCCGTTGCCGTCCCCCTGCTCCCGGCACACCACGCCGTAGTCGTTGTTGCTTGTGGGCCCGGCCGAGACCTGGGTGGCGTCCACCTCGATGGCCACGTTGTCGAACGAGCGGTTCGCCACGCCCCACATCGTGCTGTTGGTCTTGCCGGAAACGACGGCATAAGCGCCACCCTGGTAGCCTACGCTACCACCTTCGTAATCCCCCACCTCCCAGCCGGAAGATGAGTTGCTAAAGTTGTCTTGAAACAGGGTACTGCCGATCTCGGGTAGAGGGGTGTAGGTGGGGATTAGCGGTCTGGGGGTGTGGGTGGGCACCACCGGTCTGGGAGTGTTGGTAGGGGGAAACGGTTTAGTCGCTGTGGGCACCGGGGTCGGCACGCTCCCGCCGTCGCCCCACGCGAGCCATGCGACCAAGGCTGCCCCTGCCGCCAGCGCCAGGCACAGCACGACGGCGACTGCCACTCCCACGCCGCGCACCCAGGTGCCCCGTTTCCGTTCTGCCGGGGGGACCATGTCGGTTGTCGTGGGGGGGATCACCCTGGTTTCCGAGGGCGCACGGCGTGGGGTCGCCACCGCTGTCCGCGGCTCAAAACCCAGCGCCCGCGCCATTTCATCTGCGCTCTGGAAACGCTGTTCCATGGCCATCTCCAGTGCCCTGAGCACCGCTGCTTCGGTGGTCGGGCCGATGGCAGAGTTGGCGCGGCGCAATGGTACGAAGGACGCTGGGGTGGCCATGCGCTGGGTGGCCGTCGGAGGTGCCTGGCCGGCCAGGGCGTGATAAAGGGTGGCGCCCAGGCTGTAGACGTCGGACCGCGGGTCGGTGTGGCCCAGGCCCATGTCGTACTGCTCTGGCGGGGCGTATTCCGGCGTGCCAGCCCCGCGCATCACCGTCCGCGTGCGCGGGTCGCGGGGGTCCCATAACTTGACCAACCCAAAGTCTACCAACACGGCTTTCCCATCTGGCGTGATGACGATGTTCTGGGGCTTGATGTCGCGGTGGATCACCCCTTGCCCGTGGCAATAGGCCAGGGCGTCGAGCAACTGCCCGGCCCAGACCACCGCCTGCTCCTCTGGCTGTGCTCCTCCGCGCTGGATCTTGTCCGCCAGGCTCTCTCCCTCGACGAAATCCATCACCAGATACTCGTTGCCGTCCCACGAGAAGTAGTCGGTGACACGCACGAGGTTGGGATGGACCAACGTGGCGAGGACCTGGGCTTCCTGTTGGAATTGCTGGCGCAATTGGGCCAGCATATTGGCGTCGAGACTGGATTGGGGGATCATCTCCTTGAGCGCGACGGGCCGGCTCAGCCGCGTGTCCCAGGCGCGATACACCGCCCCCATCCCACCCTGGCCCAGCAATCTGACGACTCGATAGCGTTCTTCTGCGATCTCACCGATACCGAGTGGCATGGTTCACCTCTCCTTTGAGTGCGACTTGATCCATATTGTACCATCAGGTGGCCGAACGCGCCACAAGGCAACACCCATGCTGCCCCGAAAACCAGGATCACCTTCCCGAAGGCGCGGGTGAGTACACCCGGGCGCATTCGGGAAGGTTCCGGCGGAAGCGCGTTTGCCTCCAGAGCCTTGTCAATTACAATCCGGGTCCGGTGCCCGAATAAAGTAGTCGTGCGCGACTTTCTGCCCGTCGGCCGATTCCACGGTGATGGTGTGAACGATCGAGCATCCGCCCACGGAGAACACGAGCGGAAAGTCGCGCTCCTGGGTCACGAACACGTCCAGGTCGTGATGAATTGTGAAGGGAGGGGCACTGCCGCTGATATGCACGATGATCGTGGCCCGATGGCCGGCGTCCGTGTCCTCCCAACCATCCAATTGGCTTGGCACGGGGAAGTCCAGTGGACCGGCACTGACCGGTGGCCCGCTGGTAACTGTGGCTGCCGGTGACGGTGTAGCCGCCACGCCAGCCTGACTTTGCCAGGCCGAGATGTCGTCGAGGTAAATCTGGCCGCTCTGCGGGCCGGCTGCCGGCCGGTCCAGCACCAACGCATAGAAGCGCACCGGGTAATCCACCGCTCCATTTCCAGGCCCCGACACGTGACCGGCGGGCCAGGGCAGGTTGGGGGCCAGCGTGCCTGCCATCTGTCGCCAGCCTGGACCGCCCACCTTCCCCAAGTGCACGGACCACACTTCGTCTTGGGCGTCCTGCACCCATGCGTTCAGGTAGTGGCCAGACCCGTCGCCATATACCCAGGCGCCTATCGTGTTGGGCTGTCCTGCCAGGCTCAATGAATAGATGAACACGACGTAATCCTTGTCGGTAACCGGGAAATCATAGCGCAGTCTGGCCGCATAGTTGCCCGAGTGGACCTGTTCCTGGGTTTGCGTCAGTTCTCCGTAGGGCTCGTCGCCCCGCCGCCAGGGAGCCCACTGCTCGAAGGTGACCAGCGCACCGGAGGAGGGCGGGGACGTGGGCCGCGGGGTATGCGTCGGCAGTACAGGGGTTGGAGGTGCGGTGGGGGCGGCGGGAGTGGTGGGTGTCGGGGTCGGGCTTGGGGCGTGCTTGGGTGTGCCCATCCGAGTCCCGGTAGGTGTGCTCGTAGGCGGGTGCGTGTTCGTGGGTGAGGGGGAGGCCAGCGGAGTGGCCGTTGCTTCCGCCTCTGTCGGAGTAGAGGCGGCGACCATTTCTTCCTTTGGGGGTGTGGGAGTGAGGCTGCCTCTCACGTCTACGATCCTGTTCCCCATCCTGCCCCCTATGATCCAGGCCAGGCCCGCCAGCCCTGCCACCAGGAGCAACACGACCACTCCCCCCACCACCCAGGCCCACCCGGGCACTCCTGGACGCCGGGTGGATGGGAATGGTGGCGCTCCCGCCACCGCCTGTGTGGGCTGGCTATGGCGCATCACCGCTGGAGCCACGGCGACCATTTCGCCCCGTAGGGCGGCCGCCATCTCCCGGGCCGAAGCAAAGCGATCTCCCACGGCCAACTCCGTCGCCCGCAGCACTGCGGCGTCGGTGGTCGGTGAAAGAGTTGGGTTCAGCATCCGTGGGGGCTGAAACAGGCCCGGACTGGCGATCCGCATCGTCGCCGTGGGAGGAGCCTGGCCGGTGAGAGTGTGGTAGAGCGTGGCGCCCACACTATAGATGTCGCTGCGAGGGTCGGTGTGCCCTAACTGGGCGTCGTACTGTTCCGGCGGTGCATATTCCGGCGTGCCCATCCCGCGCATGGCAGTTCTCGTATGTGGATCCCGAGGGTTCCACAGTTTCACCAGTCCGAAATCCACCAGCATCGCCTGCCCATCGGGACGCACGATTACGTTCTGCGGTTTCACGTCCCGGTGGATCAGCCCCTGGTCGTGGCAGTACGCCAGCGCGTCCAGCAATTGCCCAGCCCAGGCCAGGGCCTGTGCTTCTGGCACTGCGCCCCCTCGTGCGATGAGGCGGTTCAGGCTCTCCCCTTCGACAAAGTCCATCACCAGGTAGACGTTCCCCCCCTCTTCGAAAAAGTCGGTCACTCGCACCAGGTGGGGGTGATGGAGGCGGGCCAGGATCGTCGCCTCTTGCTGGAACTGCTGGCGCAGTTGGGTCAGCGTTTGAGGGTCGAGCCCGGGCTGGGGAATCATCTCCTTGAGGGCTACCAGGACGTCCAGCCGCATGTCCCAGGCGCGGTAGACTGCTCCCATGCCGCCCTGGCCTAGCGGCGAGATGATGCGATAACGGCTTTGCAGGACCTGTCCATTTGCAAGTGTCATACTTTCCTCCGTTCCAATGGCCAATCGCGGTCACCTACACTCCACGTGCCGCGCGTAGGTCAGAATCTCCGGTTCGCAGCCTGTTTACCCTACGTCCTTCCGTTTCAACACGATGGCCGTGCCGAACACGAACGCTGCCCCAAATCCGAGCAGCATCAGCCAGTCCCAGCACAGGTGCCCTGCTGTACGGGTATACTGGACGTGGAATTCCTGCTCCTTGAAGACGTCCATCGGTTCAGGTTCGACGGTGTAGGCCCTGGTGATCGTCTCGGTGACTGTGACCATCTCGTTCACCGTGACCTGCGGGACGGAAATGGGCACGGTCTGGGTGAGGCCCGGCTGCACAGGCACCTCGAGCTCTTGAGTGGTCGTCACCACCGTCACCGGCTCCCAGCCCTCGGCGGGCTTCTCCACATCCATCGAGATCTCTTCGGTGATCGGGTCGGGCCGAAAACGAGTTCGCGTGAGGCCATTCAACCACTCCATGTTCGCTGAAGTGCCCAGTCCCTCCATCGTCCAGCGGGTGAGTGTCAGATTGGAGAATCTATCGGTGATGCCGGGTAGATCGAATAGTACCCCAGCGAAAATCATCTGAAAGAATAGCACCAGGAACACGATATAGATCACCGTGTTAGAGTTAGGCACGCTCGCGGAAATGAGGAGGCCCAGCAGAATTGCGGCCAGCGTGCCCAGGAACAGGGTAACGTACATCTCCACCGGCGCTGGCAGGAACACCCCTTGCGTAGGATAGTCCACCCTGAGACTGATCACGGCCATCAGCAGCAAACACTGGACCAGGGCAAAGGCGCCCAATACGACTACCTTGGAGGCGATGTAGGGCAGAATCCGCAGGGTGACCATGCGCTCTCGTTGATAGACCGACCATTCCTTTACGATCTCGTAGACGGAAGCAAACAGCCCCAATAGCACCGACGCCAGCGCCATGATGAACAGCAGGGTCTGGCTGTTGCCGATCACGGCGTACGTGGCGCTATTCGCCCCTGACGCCAACCCAGTTGCCAGTTGCCGCTGGATCTCGGCCAGCGAGTTGCCGACCAGCCAGTTGGCGTTCGCCACCAGCAACACCAGTGCGCCGATGATGGGCATCACCGCCATCAGCACAGACAGAAGCAGTTTGTCCCGTAACACCAGGTCCAGGTAGCGGCGGGTGAGGACCAGGAACTGGCGTATCACGCTGACTCTCGGTCCCTGCCGGGATGTGGCCTTGCCTGCTGCTGCCTGTTGGACTTGCGGCAGCGCGCGCTGCCGGTCCTCGATGTACTGCTGGTAGTGCGGCGACCGTTTAAAGTTCTCCTCCCAACTGGCCGCCTTCTGGCGAGATACTTGCGGATTGGGGTCATCCAGTTGGTCGTAGATGTCCGCAAAGTCGCCGCTCGTCACGCCAAAGAATTGGAGCGCCTCTGCGGGCGGCCCAAAGTACACCATGCGTCCCTGGGAGAGGAAACAGACGTGATCGCACTGCACGATGTTGGCGGTGGCGTGGGTCACCAGGACGATCGTCCGCCCACCGTCGGCCAGGCGGCGCAGCGTGTGCATCATCTTCTTCTCCAGGCCCGGGTCGAGCCCAGAGGTGGGTTCGTCGAGGAAAAACAGGTTCGGCTCAGCCAGCAACTCGACGGCAATGCTGACCCGCTTGCGCTGCCCGCCACTCAGGCTGCTGATCGCCTGGTCTTTCTGGCCGACCATCTCCACCTGCTGCAGGACGTAGTCACTGCGTTGCTCGATCTCTTGGGCGGAGGTGTCGGGGGGCAGTCGCAATTGCGCCGCGTAGTGGAGCGCATGGCCCACGGTCAGTTCCTTGTGGATAATGTCATCCTGCGGGACGTAGCCCACCATGGTGCGATAAAGGTCGAACTGGCGGTACAGGTCGTCCCCGTTGACCAACACCTGCCCTTCAGCGCGGTTGAAGCCGTTGAGCGCCATCATGAGGGTAGACTTGCCCGCACCGCTGGTGCCCACCAGGGCGACGAATTCGCGGGGATAGATGGATATGTTGATGTCGTTGAGGATACGCTTGCTCCGCTCCCCATGCCCTACTTCCCGCGTCAGGTGCATCCCATCCAGCCGCACCCCCCCGCTGGCGGCGTACTGCTGGAAGCCGGTCGCTTCATACACCAGCCTGAAAGGGCCGATCTGCACCACCTCTCCCGGATGGAGCAGGTGCGGGCGAGCCAGGCGCTGGCCGTTGACGAAAGTACCGTTCGTACTGCTCAGATCGGTGAGCACGTGCCCCTGGGGCGTGCGGTCCAGCCGGGCATGGTGCCAGGAGACGACTGGGGCCGGCAGGGAGATGTCGGCCTGCGGGTTGCGCCCGATCAGCAGAGAAGTCTTTAACCCCAGGGCCGTGACCCCCATGCGGATGGCGCTGGCGGCCGGTGCGGGCACTGCCGGCGCTCCGGCCGCGCGGAAGGTGAGGCTGGCCGAGTTGCCTTGCAGGTCGCCGATGCGCAAGATGTCGCCGTCACGCAACGTTGCGCCCTGCGTGCGCTGCCCATTGACGAACGTGCCGTTGGTACTGCCCAGGTCTACATAGTGCCACGCCGTCCCCTGTTGTTCCAGCCGGCCGTGGTAGCCGGAGACGTAGTCGAGCGCTAGCACGATGTCGTTATCGGGCTTGCGACCGATGGTGAAGGTTGCCCGCTCGAGCAGCGCCTCCCACGGCGGACGCCCGGGGACGCGGATCGCCACGCGTGGTTGTTCCTGGCCTTGGGCCTCCGCTGCGCCACCATCCGCCACCGGGCGCCCACAGCCCGGACAGAACTGTGCCTGAGGGTTCTTGAACTCCTTGCCGCAGAAACGACAGAAACGAGGCAAATGCTCATCTCCTTCAAGTGGAATAAAAGTTGAGTCTCACCTGTCCGCATCGTACCTGGTCCCCGTGGCGGAGTGGGTGCGGCTGGCCTGGCATCAACCTCTGCTGGTTGACGTAAGTGCGGTTGGTGCTGTGCAGATCCTCGATCAAGATTTGGGAGCCTTGCACAAAGATGCGGGCGTGCTGTCGAGAAACCCCTCCTTCGTCTCCACCGTAGCCGCTCAGGTCAACGTCAGGGCAAGTCCCGCTGGCTTCATCCGCCCGCCCGACGATGATTTCGATCTTGCCGGGTGGAAAGCGCAGCGTGGCATGGGTGCCTTGTACAACCAGATAGCCCGGGATCGCAGTCCCAGGTGCATGGATTGCTGGAGCAGGAGAAGCAGCCGGTGCGCCGCACATGTCGCAGAACTTGCTACCCGCTTCCAGCCGAGCACCACACCTGGAGCAGGCCAGCGCGTCGGCCGAGATTCCCGCCGCCGGTGGGGGCGCAGGAGCAGCCGCCGGCGCTGGCGACGCAGCACCTGCCGCGGCAGTCGCCGCTCCCGCCGGTGCACCACAACGTTCGCAGAAGGTTCCATCGGGCTTCAGTGGGCTCCCGCAGGCAGAGCAGCGAGCCGCGGCCAGGGCAGTGGGAGTATACCGTGCTGCAGTGTCCTCCATTGGCGCCGCTATTGGCATCGCCATGGGTGCATCGGCTCCCAATCTCGCCCCGCACTCGTCACAGAAGGCGGCCCCGTCGGGCTGTCGCGAACCGCAGTTTGGACATACGGGCATGCGCTCTCGCTCCTCTCCATTCCTCAATTCTCTACCTGCACGATCACGACCGTGATGTTGTCTTCCCCCCCGGCCTGGTTGGCCGCTGCCACCAGGCGGTCACATGCGACCTGGGGTGAGGTAGAAGTGCGCCAGATTTGCCAGATCTGTTGGTCTGGCACCATGCCGCTCAACCCATCTGAGCAGAGCAGCAGGGCCTCGCCGGGGGCCAGCCCTCGCTCGTACAGGTCAGCCTCCACCTGGTGCTTTTCGCCGATCACGCGGTAGATGATGTTTCTCTGCGGGTGATTGATGGCTTCCTCTGGCGTGATCTGGCCGGCGGCCACCAGACGCTCGACCAACGAGTGGTCGGTGGTGAGCTGGACGATTTCGCCCTGTTTGAGCAGATAGGCGCGGCTGTCTCCCACGTTGGCGATGAGCACCTTGTTGCTGACGACGAGTACCACGACCAGGGTAGTGCCCATGTCGGTGCCTGCGGCCTTGCGCTGGTCGTAGACCGACTGGTTGGCAGCCTGCATCGTGGCCATCAGCCACTGGCGGAAGTTGGGCAGCGATTCGCCGCCGATGGCTACGGGGAGCACCTGGCTGACCATCTGCCGGGCGACGGCCTGAATTGCCAGCCGGCTGGCGACGTCGCCCGCTTCGTGTCCCCCCATCCCGTCGGCCACGGCGTATAGGCCCACCGGCGCGCCGCTGGAGCGGAATATCGGGGCCGCGTCGAGCGTCAGGAGACTGTCCTCGTTCAGTGTGCGTTCCTGTCCCACGTCGGTGCGACGGCCGACGACCAGGTTGACGATGGCCGGGCACCACAATTCCTGGAGTACGGCTTCGAGCGCTGTAGCAAAAGCACCTGCGCTGAGCCTGGTCGGCGCAGTGAGTGCCTCGGACAAGATCGCTGCGACGCGCTCCGGCAGTGAAGCCTCAGTCACCTCATGTTGCCCGGTTGCCAGGTAGAGCAGCGCTGCTCCAAGCCCTTGCACGTCCTGGACAAAATCGCTGGCCGCCGTCGTCTGTGCTGCTGGCGGGATGACGTATGCCACGTTCAGGTTGACCCAGTAGGCCTTCTTCCCCGCCACGGCCATGTGCTCCAGGCCGACCCGGCGCAGCGCGATGTGGTGCTGGTGTAGATAGTCCAGTGCCCTGGCCAGGGTCACACCCCATTCCAGTACCTGGTTGAGTGCCTGAGGTACGGTGCGGAACGTTACCAGTGGCGGCGAGAACTCTGGCTCCACCCGGTAGTAGCGAGGAGCGCCGTAGGGGGTCTCTGTGAAGATCGCGCGGGGCAGGAACAAACCGGGATGCTCCAGGTTCATCTCTAACAACTGGGCTTCCATCGCATAGGCTTGCTCGTCGGCACTTTCCTGGATCAGGTAACGGGGGTGCAGGGGCTCGATGCCGGAAATGTCGGCCCCGCAGGAGGGGCAGAAACGTTCTTGTAGGTCGAACGTCTCTGTCCAGCACTTGGGGCACAGCCGTACCCAGGCACTATCCTCTGCCAGGTAGACGTTCCTTCGTTCAGCCGTGGCGAGCACTTGCACGACCACGTATCGGCCGGCATGGAGCGCTGCCCCCTCTGGCACAGGGGCAAAGGTGGCGTCCGCTTTCGGCACCGGGCGGGTGTCCAGTCTGTCTCCCTGTCTTTTTCTCTTCTCTCGTTTGGGCGGGCTGGGTCGCGTCAGCGCGGCGCCGCATTCCTGGCAGAGATCAGCATCCTTGCGGTTTGCGTGGCCACAGTTTGGACATTTCATCGTTGTGCCTCCCCCCATGCTGGGTGTGGAAGACGGACTCCGCCCCACCTGCGCTCAATCGCTGGCCCTCGTGCAGCAGGTTGTGGCCAGTGCGCCTTCCTGATAGGATATTGTACTACCCTCCATCTGGTTCGCAAGTCAATTTCCTCCCCCTCAAGACAACCAGGATAATTCAGAATCGGCACGTCGGGGGTTTCATCTGCGTTACAGCAGTGTTTCGGATGGGTGGAGCGGTCATTGGACAGCCCGGGCGACATGGGCTACAATGGGAGGAAAGTATGGGAGGTAGTGACGATGGCGACCGAAACCCCCAACCGTCCGTGGCTCATCACGCATGCCCGTCTGGCCACCCTGGGCGATGATCCAGGTCTCATCGAGGATGGAGCGTTGCTCGTGCAAGGGGCTCACATCGCAGCGGTGGGTACCAGCACGGAACTGACCACGCGCTATCCGGCTCCCGAACGCTGGGATGCGGCTGGCCAACTGGTGCTTCCGGCCTCCACGTGTGCCCACACCCACTTTTATGGGGCCTTTGCCCGTGGGATGGCCATCCCGGGCGAGCCACCGGCCAACTTTCCCCAGATCCTGGAGCAGTTGTGGTGGCGGCTGGACAAAGCGCTCACGCTGGAAGACGTGCGCTATTCGGCCTTGGTCTGCCTGGTAGATGCGATTCGCCACGGCACCACTACGTTGATTGACCACCACGCCAGCCCCAACAGCATCGAAGGCTCGCTCGACGTCATCGCCGGGGTCGTGCAAGAGGCCGGGCTGAGGGCCAGCCTGTGCTACGAAGTCACCGACCGGGATGGCCCTGAGCGTGCCCGGGCCGGCCTCGCCGAAAACGTCCGTTTCGCGAAATCTCGAATCCCCCCCTGTCATTCCGAGCGCAGCGAGGAATCTCGAATCCCCCTCTGTCATTCCGAGCGCATACGGGTGTACTCACCCGCGGAATCTCAAATCGCAGCATCCTTCGGTCTGCACGCCTCCCTTACCCTGTCTGACGAGACGCTGGCCGACTGTGTGGCCTCCGCAGGTGAGGTGGGCCTCGGGTTCCACGTCCACGTCGCTGAAGATCAGGCCGACCAGGAGGATTCCCTGCTCAAGTCCGGCCAGCGCGTCGTCCACCGGCTGCACGACGCGGGCATCCTCGGCCCTCGCACTGTCGCCGCCCACTGCGTCCACGTGGACGAGCCAGAGATCGCCTTGCTGGCGGAGACGGGCACCTGGGTCACGCACCAGCCGCGCTCGAACATGAACAACGGGGTGGGAGTGGCCCCGGTTGAGGCCATGCTACGCGCCGGGGTGAACGTGGCCCTGGGCAACGACGGCTTCTCCAACCTTATGTTCGCCGAGATGAAGGCCGCCTACCTGGTGCACAAACTGTGGCAGCGCGACCCCCGGGCCATGCCCGGCGACCTGGTGGTCCGGCTGGCCTACGCCCACAACGCCCGGCTGGCGCGCGTCTTCTGGCCTGACCTGAGGCTCGGGGAACTGTGCGAGGGAGCGGCCGCTGACCTGGTCTTCCTGGACTATTCCCCCACGACGCCGCTGACGGCGGGGAACCTGCCCTGGCATCTGCTCTTCGGCCTCGAGGCCTCGGCCATCACGGCCACCGTCTGTGCCGGACAGGTGTTGATGCGCGACCGGCGATTGCTCACCCTGGACGAGCAGGCCATCACCGCCCGCTCGCGCGAGTTGGCAGCGGCGGTGTGGGAGAGGGTGGGGCGCGCCGCTGGCTGACCGCCTGCTGCGCGTCTATTCCCGCGCAGCCTGCTTGTGGGCCATCGTATCAGTAGGTCACCGTCAGACGGTAGGGCTGAGTCGTCGAATGGCCCTTGGCTGTGTTCACCCGCACGTAATACTTGCCTGGCCCCAACGAGTGCGGGCCAAGTGACATGGAGGAGTCGCCGGGGGGGCCATAGTAGTCAATGAGGTTCCCCCGCTCGCTCCCTGTGGCTGGGCCATAGAGCATGACGGTGCCGTTACTGCTGGTGGGCGCAAAGTCAGTCACGCTGACGTTGAGCGTCGCCGTTGCCGAGAGCACGAAGTAGTAGTAGTCCTCGACGTCGTTGGGGTAGGCCAGGTAGGCCTTGCCAGAGGCTAACGGGCCGTAGGCGTCCAGCCAGTGGTCGTTCTCCTCGTAGTAGGCGTCCCAGATGCGGTAGTTCCTCAGCACGACAGGGAGATAGACGTAGCAGCGCCCGACGCAGGTCGAGCAGTCTCCCCTGCCGGTGGGTATGGCCTCGACGTTGCCCATCCAGTCCTCGGCGATGGTGGCGAAGGAGTAGGTGCCGTCTCCGTAGGTCGGGGTATAGGTAAACGTGCCGGTGCTTTGCCCGCGCTGGCTCAACCCTGTGCTCGTCCATGCCCCGCCGTTACTGTGCTTGACCCACAGGGTGACGCGGAAGATGTGGCTGGCCCCGTCGCTGGCAGACCAGGGAACAGAGACCTTGCCATTGGCGTAGGTTGGACTGTGGGCGCTTGATACGGGCGCGACCGCATCCACCAGTTCCCCCACCCCACCAGATGTGCCGAACCACAGCCGCCCCCCACTGTCCACGGCGATGGCCTGGACCCGGTTATTTGCCAGGCCATCGGCATCGGTGAAGGTGGTCCAGGTGTCGTCCTGCTTGTCGAAGGGTGTGCCACTGTGGTCCAGCACACTCACTCCGTCCTCTCTAGGTGGCCACATCTCCCCCCCCTCGTCAAGGAGATACCAGCTCTGTTGGCCCAACCACAACCGCCCCCTACCATCCACCGCGATGGCCGGGACGGTATTGCTCGCCAATCCATCGGCGATAGTGAAGTTGATCCAAGTGTCATCTTCCTTGTAGAAGGGCGTCCCACCGTGGTCCAGTACACCCACTACGCCGTGCATCGTACCGAACCACAGCCGCTCCTTACTGTCTTCGGCGATGGCTTGGACGATGCGTCCTGCCAGTCCGTCGGCAGTGGTGAACGTCATCCAGGTGTCGTCTTGCTTGTCAAAGGGCGTCCCGCCGTGATCCAACACACTCACCCTGCTCTCTGGGGGTAACAATCCACTCTCTTCGTGTTGGCCGAACCATAATCGCCCCCTACTATCCTCGGCGATGGCACAGACGCTGTTATCCGCCAACCCGTCGGATTCACTGAAGGTGATCCAGGTATCGTCTCCCCTGTCGAAGGGTGTGCCGGCATAGTCCAGTACACTCACCCCGCTGAATGTACCGAACCACAGCCGCCCCCCGTCATCCACGACGATGGCACAGACGCCGTTATCCGCCAGACCGTCAGCATCAGTAAAGGTAGCCCAGGTGTCGTTGTCCTTGTAGAAGGGGGTACTGCCGTGGTCCAGCACACTCACCCCGCCAGATGTACCGAACCACAGCTGGTCCCCGCCGTCCACGGCGATGGCCCGGACAGTGTTATCTGCCAGGCCGTCGGACTCGGTGAAGGTGGTCCAGGTGTCATCCCCCTTGTCAAAGGGCGTGCCACCGTTGTCCAGCACGCTCAGCCCGCCGTTCGATGTGCCGAACCACAGTTGGCCCCCGCCGTCCACAGCAATAGCCCTCACCTCATTATCCGCCAGGCCTTCAGCATCGGTGAAGGTGGTCCAGGTGTCGTCCCCCTTGTCGAAGGGTGTGTCCCCATAGTCCAGCGCGCTCACCCCGCCGCCCCACGTGCCGAGCCACGTCTGGTTCCCGCCATCCACGGCGATGGCGCGGACGTCGTTGTACGCCAGGCCGTCGGCGGTGGTGAACGTAGTCCAGATGTCGTCTTCCTTGTAGAAGGGGCTGCCCCCGTGGTTCAGCACGCTCACCCCGCCGCCCCCCGTGCCGAACCACAGCCGATTCCCGCCATCCACGGCGATGGCCCAGACGAGGTTACTCGCCAGGCCGTCGGACTCGGTGAAGGTGGTCCAGGTGTCGTCGCCCTTATCGAAGGATGTGCCGCCGTGATCCAGCACGCTCACCCCGCCATCATGTGTGCCGAACCACAAGCGTCCCCCCCTGTCTATGGCGATGGCTCTGACATCGTTGCTTGCCAGGCCGTCGGCGGTGGTGAAGGTGGTCCAGGTGTCGTCGCCCTTGTCGAAGGGGCTGCCGCCGTCGTCCAGCATGCTCACCCCGCCGCCGCAGGTGCCGAACCACAGCCGCTCCCCGCTGTCCACGGCGATGGCCCGGACCCAGTTGTCCGCCAGGCCGTCGGCGGTGGTGAAGGTGGCCCAGGTGTTGTCCCCCTTGTCGAAGGGCGTGCCCCCGTGGTCCAGGACGCTCACCCCGCCGCCCCACGTGCCGAACCACAGCCGGTTCCCGCCGTCCACGGCGATGGCCAGGACCGCGTTGTCTGCCAGGCCGTCGGCGGTAGTAAAGGTAGCCCAGGTGTCATCGTCTTTGTCGAAGGGGGTGCCGCCGTCGTCCAGTACGCTCACCCCGCAAGGGGTACCGAACCACAAGCGCCCCTCGCTGTCCACAGCGACGGCGTAGACGGGATCACACGGTAGGCCATCGGCGGCGGTGAACTTGACCTGCTGGGTGGCGCTGTAGCAGACCACGCCGCCTGTGGTCGCAACCCAGGTGTAGCCCCCGCCCAGCGCCCCGCCCCCTTCCGATGCCAGGTCATTGACATAGTTGGCATTGGTATACACCTGCCACCCTTCCTCCGGTCCCTGGGCCCGGGCCGGCCCGCCAGCACCAGGCAGCAGCAGCATCAGCCCCACGAGCCACCTACACTGCCTGAACCTCGTCATCTCCTCCCCCCTTGCCCACAGGTCCATTGCGGCGCAGCCTGCCTGCGGGCCGTCGTATCAGTACGCCACTGTCAGACGGTAGAGTTGGGCCGTTGAATGGCCCTTGGCCGTGTACACGCGGACGTAGTACTTGCCTGGCCCCAGTGAGTGCGGGCCGAGCGACATGGAGGAGTCGCCGGGGGCACCGTAGTAGTCAATGCGGTCCCCTTGCTCATCTCCCACGACCGGGCCGTAAAGCATGACGGTGCCGTTACTGCTGGTGGGCGCAAAGTCGGTCACGCTGACGGTGACCGTCGCCGATGCCGATAGCACAAAATAGTAATAGTCCTCGGTGTCGTCGGGGTAGGCCAGGTAGGTCCTGCCGGAAACCAGTGGGCCGTAAGCGTCCAGCCAGTCGTCATTCTCCTCGTAATAGGTGTCCCACGTACGGTAATTCCGCAGCACAGCGGGGAGGTACATGGTGCACGGACCGCTGGGGCCACCGCTGGTGCGGGGCCACCAGTAGCCGGAGCCGAGGCCATAGTTGGCCTCCGGCACGAAACCGCCGGCTATAGGCTCACCAAGGGTGCCATTGAGGATAAGGCTTCCTCCTTTCGACTGCTCACCCCCGCTGCCGAACACGCTGCGTTCGATGACCGGGCCGTTGGCAGCCAGCACGCTCCCTATCAGGGCCAGGCTGCAGGCCAGGATCAGCGACCCCACCATGGCTTTCGCTTGTTTTTTCATAAGCCTTCCATTCCTTGCTTCAAAACAGCCAGGGAACCTCCACTGAAGCAGGGGCTCTGTTGCATTTTGCGCCAAGGATAGACCTGGCTAGGTCCAGGCCTGGGCCTAGTCCGTGTGTCCCAGCCGCAGGCGGATGCCTCCCACATATATCGTGTGTTCGATGGCACCAAACCACAGCCCCAGTTGAAGGGTGAGAGGGCCTCCAGAGGCTGTCAGTGTATAAGGGCTGGTTGTGCTGGGTATTACTGAGTATGAAGAGGGGGAGGTGCTGGCGCGGCTTTCGGAATCAAAAACAAGCTCATCGTAAGACTCTACACCAGTCAGCTTGATCAAACGGGTGCGGTTGATGTAGCTTGTACTGTCGGTCGTGTAGTAGTAGACCATCAGTTCTTCGACTCTAACCTCTTGACCGTATAGCTGAGCAGGTGTGTTTACAGGGATATAGAAGAACTTCTGTCCAGGGGTATTAGCGGTCAGCCTCGCAGAGCCTATGAATTCGGTGTCAACGTTTACCTCTTTATCGGCAGTGGTGGAGGACCTACCGACTATGGCAGGTACCCATAGGTAGGAATCGCTGTTGCTCTTGTATCCCTGGGCCTGCACAAAATCGGGAGAGTAGATGCCAACGTCTTCACCAGTGCCGGTCCCTTCAGCGTAGATACCATACTGCCCCCCTAGGGCATGGATGCCGTAATTCCTACCCTCGGCATACAGGCCGCTGTCGGCGCTGCCAGTCCCAGTGTTTTTCACCCACAGAGCATAATTGTTGCCCTGAGGATCCCCCTCCACCTCTGCACCAGGGACCAGGGCGAAGGCATACGCCACGGTGCGCACCGGCTGGCGGTTTGTTAGAATGGCGCCGTTCACTTCCACCTGCAGGAATAACGCCTCGTCGAAGTCGTCGGGGGATAATGTCGCCCACTTACCCAGGACCACCTGGAACAATCCGCGGTCAACCTGGACGCCGTTATGAGCCTCCGGCCCCCACTCTCGCGTGCCGCCTGTAGCGGCGTCATACAGTGAGAAGGTCAAATCGTACGTGCCCTCCAAGGGGGTACCGCTGCCGTCCGTCAGGTATCCCTGGTAGTTCATGGTATAGGGTGGCTGGGCCAGGACGATCTCTGCATCGGCAGGCTCGGCCAGACCTTCCACTTCTTGGTCTACTTTGTCCGGGAATCTGGCTGGTTGACCTGTGGTAGGCGGGGTTGCGTCCCTGTCAGGGTCGGGAGCCTGACCCAACACGACACCGACTGACACGAGCAGCGACAGCACGATGACTGCGATGCCGAGGTATTTCCATAGATTTTTCGCCATAGTGGTTCCGTCCTTTCGCTTGAGCGATCAGCGAGGTTGGGCTTGCCTTCGAGGCTAGGAGCAGTGGGTGCATCCGTGATGCCAGGCTGGGAGCAGGCTGGCCCGTCGAGACTTGCTGCATTCGACGTGGTCTGTACTCGTTGTAGCAGAAAACTGCGCGTAAGTCAATACTTTGTTGCGAACAATCGTTCGATCAGGATGTGTTAGTGGTCGTGGCCTCGTCAGCAGAGATCTGGCAGGTGCAGGAAACCTGTCAGGTGTCCGTGATCTGTCAGGCGCTGGGCCTAGTCCGTGTGCCCCAGCCGCAGGCGAATGCCTCCTATGTAGATCGTGTGCTCAGTGGAGCCGAAATAGAGCCCCAACTGAAAGTTGAGAGCTCCCCCAGAGGCAGTCATGGTGTAGTTGCTGGTTGCCTCCGGTGCCAATGAGTACGAGGAAGGCGAAGTACTCGTGTGAATCCCTTCGTCGTCAATGAGCTTATCGCGGGAGTCTGCACCGGTCAGCTTCGCCAGGTAGGTAAGATTGATGTGGCTCGCGCTGTCGCTCGTGTAGTAGTAGACGGTCAGTTCCTCGACTCTGACCTCCTGGCCGTACAGCTGCGCAGGCGTGGTGACAGGGATATAAAAGTACTTCTGCCCGGTGGTAGTGGTAGTCAGCCCCACCACGCCAAAATTCGCGGTGTTAACATTCACCATACTCTCGGGAGTGCTGGTAGATCTGCCGGCTAGACCAGGTACCCAGATGTAAGAGTCGCCAGTGCTCTTGTATCCTTGGGCCTGCACAAAATCGGGGGAATAGATGCCAATGTCACTCGCAGTGCCACTCGCTTCAGCATAGATGCCGTGACTCTCTCCACTGGCATACAAGCCACCGTCGTTGCTGCCAGTTCCAGTGTTTTTCACCCACAGAGCGTAATTGTTGCCCTGAGGATCCCCCTCCACCTCCGCACCAGGGACCAGGGCGAAGGCATACGCCACGGTACGCACCGGCTGGCGGTTCGTCAGAATGGCGCCGTTCACTTCCGCTTGCAGGAACAACGCCTCGTCGAAGTCGTCGGGGGACAATGCCGCCCACTTACCCAGGACCACCTGGAACAACCCGCGGTCAACCTGGACGCCGTTATGAGCCTCCGGCCCCCACTCTCGCGTACCGCCCGTGGTGGCGTCATACAGTGAGAAGGTCAGATCGTACGTGCCCTCCAGGGGTGTACCGCTGCCGTCTGTCAGGTATCCCTGGTAGTTCATGGTATAGGGTGGCTGGGCCAGGACGATCTCTGCATCGGCAGGCTCGGCCAGACCTTCCACTTCTTGGTCTACTTTGTCCGGGAATCTGGCTGGTTGACCTGTGGTAGGCGGGGTTGCTTCCCCGTCAGGGTCGGGGGCCTGACCCAACACGACACCGACTGACACGAGCAGCGACAGCACGATGACTGCGATACCGAGGTATTTCCATAGTTTCTTCGTCATAGTGGTTCCGTCCTTTCACTTGAGCACTCAGTGCGGGGACAGTCCAACGAGCCAGATGCACCGCCTGACCTCGTCATCTCCTCCCCCCTTGCCCGCAGGTCTATCGGCGCACAGCCTGCCTGCGGGCCATCGTATCAGTACGTCACTGTCAGATGGTAGGGCTGGACGGTCGAATGGCCCTGGGTCGTGTACACGCGGGCGTAATACTTGCCTGGCTCCAACGAGTGCGGGCCGAGCGACATGGAGGAGTCGCCGCCTGGTCCATAGTAGCCAATGAGGTTCCCCCGCTCGCTCCCTGTGGCCGGCCCGTACAACATGACGGTGCCGTTGCTGCTGGTGGGCGCAAAGTCGGTCACGCTGACGTTGACCGTCGCCGGTGCCGATAGCACAAAGTAGTAGTAGTCCTCGACATCGTCGGGGTAGGCCAGGTAGGCCTTGCCGGAAACCAACGGGCCGTAGGCGTCCAGCCAGTGGTCGTTCTCCTCATAGTAGGCGTCCCAGGTGCGGTAGTTCCTCAGCACGGCGGGGAGATAGACGGGGCAGCGCCCGACACAGGTCGAGCAGTCTCCCCTGCTGGTGGGGCTGGCTTCGACGTTGCCCATCCAATCTTCGGCGACGGTGGCGAAGGAATAGGTGCCATCTCCGTGGGTTGGGGTGTAGGTAAACGTGCCCGTGATTTGCCCGCGCTGGCTCAAAGTTGTCTGCGTCCACATCCCGTCGCTACGATACTTGACCCACAAGGTCACCCGGAAGATGTGGCTGGCCCCATCGCTAGCGGACCAGGGGACCGAGACCCTGCTGTTGGCGTAGATTGGACTGTGGGCGCTTGATACGGGCGCGACTGCATCCACCAGTTCGCTCACCCCGCCGAATGTGCCAAACCACACGTGCCTGCTGCCATCCACAACGATGACCTCGACGCCGTTGTCCGCCAGACCGTCAGATTGGGTGAAGGTGGTCCAGGTGTCATCACCCTTTTCGGAGGGGGTGCCGCCGTGGTCCAGCACACTCACCCCACCCCCCGTGCCAAACCACAGCCGCCCCCTGCTGTCCACGGCGATGGCATAGACGACGTTGTGCGCCAGACCGTCGGCAGTGGTGAAGGTGGTCCAGGTATCATCACGCTTGTTGAGGGGCGTGCCGTGGTGGTCCAACACGCTCACCCCACCTATCAAGTAGGGCCAATCGCCCCACGTGCCAAACCACGGCCGCCTCTCGCTGTCCACAGTGATGGCACTGACCCGGTTGTCCGCCAGGCCGTCGGCGGTGGTGAAGGTCTGCCAGGTGTCGTCGCCCTTGTAGAAGGGCGTGCTCCCGTGGTCCAGCACGCTCACCCCGCCGCCATTCGTGCCGAACCACATCCGGTTCCCACCGCCCACGGCGATAGACCTGACCTCGTCGTTCGCCAGGCCATCGGTGGTGGTGAAGGTGGCCCAGGTGTCGTCTCCTTTGTCAAAGGGCGTGTCCCCGTCGTCCAGCACACTCACCCCGCCATATCCTGTGCTGAACCACAGCAGCCGATCCTCACTGTCTACAGCGATGCCATCTACCCAGTCATTCGTCAAGTGATCGGTGGTGGTGGTGAAGGTGGTCCAGGTGTCGTCTCCTTTGTCGAAGGGCGTGCCCCTGTGGTCCAGCACGCTCACCCCGCCACCCCACGTGCCGAACCACAGCCAGTTCTCGCCGTCCACGGCGATGGCCCAGACGGCGTTGCTCGCCAGGCCGTCGGACTGAGTGAAGGTGGTCCAGGTATCATCCCGCTTGTCGAAGGGCGTATCACCATAGTCCAGCACGCTCACGCCCCCGTCGTAGGTGCCGAACCACAGCCGTTTCCCGCCGTCCACGGCGATGGCCCGGACGTCGTTGTGCGCCAGGCCGTCGGCGGTGGTGAAGGCAATCCAGGTGTCGTCGTCCTTGTAGAAGGGCGTGCCCCCGTGATCCAGCACGCTCACCCCGCCACCCCACGTGCCAAACCACAGCCGGCTCCCGCTGTCCACGGCGATGGCCCAGACCCAGTTGTCCGCCAGGCCGTCGGCGGTGGTGAAGGTGGCCCAGGTGTCGTCGCCCTTGTAGAAGGGCGTGCCCCCGTGGTCCAGCACGCTCACCCCGCCACCCCACGTGCCGAACCACAGCTGCACATCGCCATCCACGGCGAGGGCCCAGACGTCGTTGCTCGCCAGGCCGTGGGTGGTGGTGAAAGTGGTCCAGGTATCACCCTGATTGTCGAAGGGTGTGTCACCATAGTCCAGCACGCTCACCCCCCCGCCGTAGGCGCCGAACCACACCCGGTTCCCGCTGTCCACGGCGATGGCTCTGACATCGTTGCTCGCCAGGCCGTGGGTGGTGGTGAAGGTGGCCCAGGTGTCGTCGCCCTTGTAGAAGGGCGTGCCGCCGTGGTCCAGCACGCTCACCCCGTTACCCCACGTGCCAAACCACAGCCAGTTCTCGCCGTCCACGGCGATGGCCCACACCCAGTTGCCCGCCAGGCCGTCGGTGGTGGTGAAGGTGGTCCAGGTGTCGTCGCCCTTGTCGAAGGGTGTATCACCATAGTTCAGCACGCTCACCCCCCCGCTGTAGGTGCCGAACCACAGCCGTCTCACGCCGTCCGCGGCGATGGCATAGACGTCGTTGTCCGCCAGGCCGTCGGCGGTGGTGAAGGTCTGCCAGGCGTCGTCATCCTTGTCGAAGGGTGTGCCGCCGTGGTCCAGCACGCTCGCCCCGCCGCCATTCGTGCCGAACCACAACTGGTCCCCACCGTTCATAGTAATGGCGCCGACACTGTTATCCGCCAGGCCATCGGCAGTAGTGAACTTGACCTGCTGGCTGGCACCATAACAGACCACCCCTCCATTTGTCGCGGCCCAGGTGTAGCCTCCACCCAATGCCCCGCCTCCCTCGAGCGCCAGGTCGTGGACGTAGTTAGTGTTGGTGTACATCTGCCAGCCCTCCTGCGGCCCCTGGGCCTGGGCCGGCCCGCCTGCACCGGGCAGGAACAGCATCAGTCCTATCATCCACACGCACCGCTTGAGCCTTGCCATGTTCCCTCCGCCGAGTCAGTACGTCACCCGCAGCGTGTACGGGTCAGTGCTGCTATAACTCGATGCTGTGTAGATGTAGACGTAATACCAGCCGGCTGCTGCCGTGTATTCGATGTGGTAGGGTTGGGATGTGACCCAGGCCACCCGGTTGTCCACCGTCTGATAGAACAACTGCAACTGCACCCCCTGGCCCGTGTGGTTGAGCAGGTCTATGGTGATGTCTCCATCGGTGCGCAGGTAAATGCTAAAGTAGTCTTTCGCGTCGTCGGGATAGCCATAGTAGCCCCTGCCTGAGCGCAACGGGCCATTGGCTGCCGTGTAACTGTCGTTGTCTTCGCTCTCCCACGGGCCTTCGAAGTAAGCGACGTGATCCTTCAGCGTCAGCGGCAGATAGACGGCACAGCGCTCGACATAGGTCGAGCAGTCCCCGTATTCGGTAGGCGAGGCTTCCATGTTACCCATCCAGTCCTCGGCCACAGTAGCGAAGTAGTACGTGCCATCTCCGTAGGTGGGTGTGTAGGCAAATGCCCCACTGCTTTGTCCCCCTTGGCTTAGCGCCGTATTCGTCCACGACCCGCCTCCGTGTTTGACCCACAAGGTCACCCGGAAGATGTGGCTCGCCCCGTCGCTGGCCGACCAGGGGGCAGAGACCTTGCAGTTTGCGTACGTTGGGTTGTAGGCACTCGACGCAGGCGCAACTGCATCCACCAGTTCGCTCACCCCGTCCCAGGTGCCAAACCACAGCCGCCCACCGACGTCCGCGGCGATGGCATTGACGTAATCGTCCGCCAGTCCGTCGAGTTCGGTGAAGGTGGTCCAGGTGTCGTCCCCCTTGTCGAACGGCGTGCCGCCGTGTTCCAGCACGCTTACCCCGCCCTCTGTGCTGAACCACAGCCGGCTCCCGCCATCCATGGCGATGGCATAGACACGATTGCTCGCCAGACCGTTGGCGGTGGAAAAAGTGGTCCAGCTATCGTCTCCCTTGTAGAAGGGGGTGCCGCCGTGGTCCAGCACGCTCACCCCACCGCCCCACGTGCCGAACCACGTCCGGTTCCCGCTGCCCACGGTGATGGCCCGGACGTCGTTGTACGCCAGGCCGTCGGCAGTCGTGAAGCTGGTCCAGGTGTCGTCTCCCTTGTAGAAGGGGGTGCCGCGGTGGTCCAGCACGCTCGCACCGCCGCCCTCCGTGCCGAACCACGTCCGGTTCTCACCATCTACGGTGATGGCCCTGACGCTAAGGTTTGCCAGCCCGTCGGCGGTGGTGAAGGTGGTCCAGATGTCGTCTCCCTTGTCGAAGGGGCTGCCGCTGTGGTCCAGCACGCTCACTCCGCCCCACGTGCCGAACCATAGCCGCCCTCCGCTGTCCACGGCGATGGCTGTAACCCCGTTGTCCGCCAGGCCGTCGGGGTGGGTGAAGGTGGTCCAGGTGTCGTCGCCCTTATAGAAGGGTGTGTCCCTGTTGTCCAGCACGCTCACCCCGCCACCTCGCGTGCCTAACCACAGCAGCTCACCGCTGTCCAGAGCGATGGACCTGATGTAATTGTCCGCCAGGCCGTCGGGGTGGGTGAAGGTGGTCCATATGTCATCCCCCTTGTCGAAGGGGGTGCCGCCGTGGTCCAGCACGCTCACACCGCCGCCGTAGGTGCCGAACCACAGCCGGTTCCTGTCATCCACGACGATAGCCCTGACGCCGTTGTCCGCCAGGCCGTCGGCAGCAGTGAAAGTGGCCCAGGTGTCGTCCCCCTTGTCGAAGGGTGTGTCCCCATAGTCCAGCACGCTCACCCCGCCGCCCCACGTGCCGAGCCACACCCGGTTCCCGCCATCCACGGCGATGGCCCGGACGTCGTTGTCCGCCAGACCGTCGGCGGTGCTGAAGGTGGTCCAGGTGTCGTCCTGCTTGCCGAAAGGAGTGCCGTTGTGGTCCAGCACGCTTACCCCGCCCTCTGTGCCGAACCACATCCGGCTCCCGCCATCCACGGCGATGGCCCACACGAGGCTACTCGCCAGGCCGTCGGCGGTGGTGAACGTGGTCCAGATGTCGTCGCCCTTATAGAAGGGGGTGCCCCTGTTCTCCAGCACGCTCACCCCGCTCTCTGTGCCGAACCACAGCCGCCTCCCGCCGTCCACGGCGATGGCCCAGACGAGGTTGTCCGCCAGGCCGTCGGCGGTGGTGAAGGTGGTCCAGGTGTCGTCGCCCTTGTCGAACGGCGTGCCGCCGTGCTCTAGCACGCTCGCTCCGCCGACTTCTGTGCCAAACCACAGCCGGCTTCCGCCATCCACGGTGATGGCGTAGACGGAGTTACCCGCCAGGCCATCGGCGGTGGTGAAGGTGGCCCAGGTGTCGTCGCCCTTGTCGAAGGGAGTGCCGCCGTGGTCCAGCACGCTCACCCCGCCGCCGTAGGTGCCGAACCACAGCCGTCTCCCGCCGTCCACGGCGATGACATAGACGTCGTTGTCCGCCAGTCCGTGGGCGGTGGTGAAGGTGGCCCAGGTGTCGTCGTCTTTGTCGAAGGGAGTGCCGCCGTAGTCCAGTACGCTCACACCGCCATCCCACGTCCCGAACCACAACCGCCCCCCACCATCCATGGTGATGGCCCGCACATAGTTGTCAGCCAAGCCGTCAGCAGTGGTAAACTCGGCCTGCTGGCCGGCGCTGAAGCAGACGACGCCGCCTGTGGTCGCAGCCCAGGTGTAGCCTCCGCCCAGTGCTCCACCCCCTTCCAATGCCAGGTCATTGACGTAGTTGGCATTGGCATACACCTGCCAGCCTTCCTGCGGTCCCTGGGCCTGGGCCGGCCCGCCGGCACCGGGCAGGAGCACCATCAGCCCGATCATCCCCACGCATCGTTTGAGCCGTTTCATGCTGCTCTCCTCCTTCCCTCATGCGTGTGCCCATTCTATATCTACCGTGGTGGTGTATTCGTTGGTTCCGGTCCTCCATCGCCGCCGCCGTCCCCACCACGGGGATTGAACCAGAACATCCACTCCGCTGAGGTGGCTGCGCTGTTTCCCCCCTGCACTACCGACACCGTCCAGCGCCATTCGCCGTACTTGTCGCCGGGCAGGTCCGCCGTCCAACTCTGATCGGCCAACAATCCACTCTGGAGCGTGTGGCCGCTCTCGGTGTGCCGCGCGGTGACCTGGTACGCCTGGCCCGCACCGAGTGCCCCGCGCCATTGGAAGGTGACGGGGCTCCGGTACTCGCCTCCATAGTCCGGTGCTACCGGTTCTGGCGCCGTCGCGCGGGGAGGTAAGGGGGTCGCTGTCACCTGCGGCCGGGGCGTCTGTGTGGCGGTGCGGATCGGCATTGGGGTAGAGGTCCAGGTGGGGGCAGGTGTGCGGGTGGGGATCGAGGTTGGGGTAGAGGTCCAGGTGGGGGCAGGTGTGCGGGTGGGGATCGAGGTTGGGGTAGAGGTCCAGGTGGGGGCAGGTGTGCGGGTGGGGATCGAGGTTGGGGTAGAGGTCCAGGCGGAGGCAGGTGTACTGGTGGGCTGTGCTGTGGGGATGCGTGTGGGTGTTGAGGTGGGCGTGTGGCTGGGCCGGCCTGTCGCCGTTGGCGAAGGGAGTGGCGATTCCGTGGCCGTTGCCTGTACGGCGTGGGTGAGGGCTGCCGTGACCGTCGCCCCCGTCTCATTGGCCTGCGGTGTGGTCGCAGCCCTCTCCCCTCTGCCCCCAAACATCAGCACCACGCCCGCCACCAGTGTGAGCATAGCCAACGCTGCCGCTATGCCCAACCCCCAGACTCGGATGGGAATGGGCCTCTTCTTCTTAGTCTGGATAGCGGGAGCAGGCCGGGCCGAAATAACCTGTGTGCCGACAGAATCTGCGAGTGTACCTGCTAACGCTGCCTGCATCTCCCGCACGCTCTGAAAGCGGTCCTCCACCGCCAGTTCCATCGCCTGTAGCACCACGGCCTCAGCGGAGGGGGAAATGTGCGGGTTCAGCGTCCGCGGCTGTTGGAACGCGTGCCGGCTGGCAGTGCGCTCCGTCGCCGTCGGTGGGGCCTGGCCGGTCAGCGCATGATACAGCGTCGCTCCCAGGCCGTAGATGTCGGTGCGCGCATCGGTGTAGCCCCTGTCCGGGTGATACTGCTCCGGCGGGGCGTACTCCGGCGTGCCCATGCCCCGCATGGCCGTCCGGGTGCGTGGATCGTGAGGGTCCCACAACTTCACCAGCCCAAAGTCCACCAGCACCGCCCGCCCATCGGGGCGAATGATCACATTGTGCGGCTTGATGTCTCGATGCAGCACGCCTTGAGCATGGCAGTAGGCCAGCGCGTCCAGCAACTGGCCCGCCCAGGTCAGCACTTCCCCCTCCGGGAGCGGCCCTTGCTGTCCGATGTGTTGCCCCAGGCTTTCACCCTCGATGAACTTCATCACCAGGTAGACGTTGTCCTCTTCCTCAAAGAAGTCTATGACACCTACCAGGTGGGGGTGGTCCAGGCGGGCCAGGACGGCGGCCTCCCGCTGAAACTGCTGGCGCAGTGTGGCGAGCATAGCGGGCGGCAGGTCTGGTTGTGGGATCATCTCTTTGATCGCGACGGGGATGTTGAGGTGGAGATGCCAGGCCCGGTAGATCGTCCCCATCCCGCCCTTGCTCAGGAAGGAGATGATCCGGTAGCGGTTCTGTACGACTTGTCCAGTTGCCAGTGTCATACGTCACTCCGTACCAGTTTGTAGGTGGTCCTGAACGCTACTGCTCCAGCAGCAGATGATGCCGTAGCAGCGTTGCAGGGCACACCGATTGAGTGTTCAACTTGCCATGGCGGCTGTGAGGGGCAGATGACGAAGGTATTGTAGCACAGCTCACACGCCATGTCCAGTGGCGCGCCATGTCCAATGGCGCATCATGTCCAGTGGCGCGCCAGACGGCCTCCCATCTGTGCTGCCATTTGGTACGCCGTACGTTTTGCTTCTGCCCACATTTCAAGTATAATTATGCTATGCTGGCGCTGAACGACTTTTACGCCATCCAGCCCGCGCTGCGGGATGAGATGCTGCTCGATGCCATTCGTGAACGTCACGCCTGGCACTATGCCTGCAACTGTGCCTATCGTGCCACCGTGTCGGCGCGTGGTGTGGGTGCCAGCGTGCGCCCAGAGCAATTGCCGCGCCTGCTGCGGATCAGTGCCATCACTTTCAAAGGATACGTCGAGCAACTGGGCACCCCCTTCCCCCAGGATCAGCCGCGGCCTTTTCTGGAATGGTTGGCAGCGCAGCTGTCCATCGAACTGCCTGTGGAGCGCGCCGTGCACCTGCGTCCCCGGTATCCGACGCTGGAGCGGCTGCTACGTGCCATAGAAACGCTGTATGCCGACCTGGGTCTCGAGATCGTCACCAGCAGCGGCACCTCTGGCAGGTTCACCATCCTGATACGGGACAAGGCTGCCATCCAGGTGGCCACCCACGCCTACTTCACAGCCATCGCCCGCGCCTGGGGCATCTGCCCTGGGCACGATCTGGTGTTCGTGATGCCCGCGCGGACCCGCGTCGCTATGGCGCACATCGCTCACCTCGGCACGCGCGTCCTGGAGTGGACCACCCACAATACAGTCGCGTATACCATGCCGTTCGAGGCTGACCCCGATACCATCCGCGTGCGCACGGGCCGTACTTTCCGGCCCGGCATGCGGGGGCTTTGGGAGCAGCGCGTGCTGCAGCGTGCGATGGTGTGGGCCTATGAGTCGCTGGCAGAGGACCGCTTCATCGGCATGACGATCCAGGCCCTGGAACGGTGCGCTGCCGCGGGTCACCCGCTGATGCTGCTGGGTGGCCTGGTGCAGCTCGACGCTGTCGCACAGCGCCTGCTCGTCCGGGGCGGGATGGAACTGCCCGCTGGCAGCCGGATCGCTACCGGTGGTGGCCTCAAACAGACCTACCCGCGCACCCCGGACCAGATCTGCGCCAACCTGGGGCGGGCGCTGCGGGGGCCTGGTGGCGCGTCGCTGCCCGTGGCCGACGTTTACGGCATGGCCGAGGCCAATTGGGCGGCATTTCAGTGTCCCGCAGGCAACTATCACGTATCTCCCTGGGTCTACGTGGCGGTGACGGACGATGACGACTGCTTGCTCCAGGGCAGCGACGCCACTGGGTTGCTGGCCTTCTGGGACCCTCTGGGTGGCGGCGATATGTACCCTCCTTTCTTTCAGACCACTGACCGGGTCCGGCTGGTCAATGGTAACGGTCACTTCGACCCGGCGTGGGTCTGTCCGTGTGGCGAGGCGACTCCTTACTTTGTCCATCATACCATCCAGCGTGTAGATCTGATAGAAGAGGCCGGCTGTGGCGCGACCTTATGAAGTCCTCGATGCCTTTTGGTTGCCCGCCTCCCTGCGCGCGCTGACCCGTGATATGGAGTGGGAGGTCCATCACGTCGCCGCTGGCCGTCCGGTTCCGCCCGGCGAGGGTGTAGCCGTGCGCTGGCCCAAGCCCACCCACGCTCAATGGAAGGCCCTGTTGACAGGTTTGCGGGCCGCGCGCGGCCCGGCCGCCCCCGATTTGGTAGCCCGCTGGCAGCAGGCGTTGGGTGCCGTGCCGGAGATCCTGGTCAGGCGGCCCGATATGTTGGAGACCATCGCTCGCTACACCGGCTACCCCAGTGCCATGCTGGCCTTGGCTTTCACCCAGGGGGAACTGGTGCGGCTGGATGCGATGGCTCAGGTGCTGCGAGACGTTCCTACCTGGGCCGCCGCCCGCTCCTGGCAGCCTATGCTGGGGGGACTCCCCGGTGCGGTGCGTTTTTTCCCGGCCCGCCCCCTCGACCGCTGGACGGCCGCTCCGCGAGGGCGTGCGCCCTTGTTCCGCCCGTTGCCCCCGGTATCGTGGGCTGTTGGTTTTGCGGCTGGCAACGTTCCCGGCAACGGGTTGCTGATCGCGCTGCTGTTGCATATTGCCAACCACACCAGGCTCGTTGCCGGACCACAAATGCCCCCGCTTGTCCTGGTGCGCAACAGTCGCCAGGCTCCCTTGCTTGCCCCCTGGGTGCTGTCGGCCATTGAGCAGGTAGACCCCGAGTTGGTGGGCGGGCTGGCCATGTTGGTCTGGGACTATGATGACGCGACGCTCCAGCGCGCGCTGCTGGCTCAGGCTGATCTGGTGATGGCCGCTGCCAGCGATCTGTCCATCTCCTCGATTGACGCACATCTGCGAGCCTTGCGGAAACCGATTCGCTTTCATCGTCACGGCCACAAAGTCAGTTTTGCTGTGCTCGGGCGGGCTGCTCTGGGTGAAGACCCCGCACTGCCCGCCCGCCTGGCGGCGCTGGACTCTACCTTCTGGGACCAGTACGGCTGCCTGAGTGCGCGCGTCCATTTCGTCGAGCGAGGCGGCCGCTTCTCCCCCACCGAGTATGCGACCGCGCTGAGCGATGCGATGTGCCGGCTGGCCGAGCGCCTGCCCCGCGGGGTAGCGCCCAGGCGCCTTCTCCATCGCGCTTACGACATATACAAACTCTTGGAATCCACCGGCGATGTGTACGTGTTGACCGGCTACGACGACGATTACCTGGTAGTGATAGACCAGCGGGACTGGAACGACGACCAGTGGCGTGAGACGGTCAACCGCTGCACCGGCCGGGTGGTCGTGGTGCGCCCGGTGGACGACCTGGCCCAGGTCGCCGCTCGTTATCTGTGTCGGCTGCCTTCGGCCAACCTGCAGTCGGTGAGCGTGGCCGTGAGCGCCGAGCGGACCCTCGAGCTGGCCGAGGGGGCTGGGCGCTGCGGGGTCACCGCGCTGCGCAGCCTGGGACATGCCGCTTTTCCCCAACTGGCCTATTCGTGGGACGGACTGCTGCCCCTGGACCTGGGAAACCACCACCCCCCTGGCTATTTCACCACGCTGGAGACGGAGGACCCGCTGGCCGACCTGGCGCTGACCGCGTCTCGCCTGGGTCTCTGAACTCCTCTGATGCGTTTGGACCTCAAGCCCTGCCTGCCCCCTTCGGCTGGGACTTGTCTGTAAACCTGGTCTCACTGTACAATGGGCCCCGGACGCGTGCGACGCCAGGCCCCGTTGGCGGTGCCAGCGTGCAGCAGCACAGATTTCGGCTGCGGCGGGCCGGGCGCAATGTGGCGTACAGTCATGCCCTCCAGGCCGAAGCGTTCGAATTCCTCTCCCCCGTCGGTGCTATACCAGGCCCCGTTGGAGGTGGCCGCGTAGAGCACCTGTGGCTGGTCGGCGTCCAGGGCCACGCCATAGGTGGCCCCGGTGTAAACCGCCGTCCACGTGATGCCGGCCCCGCGGTAGAGGCCGCCTTCGGTGGCGACGAAAAACGTCCCGCCGTTTCTCTGGACGACCTCGAACACGTTGTTGTTCGGCACGTTCAGCCGATTGGGCGTCCACGTTGTCTCAGTCAGGGTCAGCCGGTAGGCGTTGCCCCCCCAGGTAGCGACGAGCAGCGTGTTGGAGGCCGGCAGCGTCAACCTGGCGATTGCGCCAGTGTTGGGCTCGAAGATGCTCTGCCAGGTGGTTCCGCCATTGCCAGACTGGTAGACGCCATGGGATGCCGTGCCGGCGTATAGCCTGTCGGACGATGGATCTGCGACGACGGTATACAGGTAGGGCTCGGGCAGCCCGGCGCTCAACCCACTCCAGTGGTTACCACCATCTATGGAGTGCTGTACATAGTGGCCGAAGGTAGCAGCGTAGATCTGGCTGCAATTCGTGGTTACGTCCAGGCCGCGCACGGCGATGCCCTGAAGCCCGGTCGCTTGCCACGAAGCGCCTGCGTCGGTGGATCGAAAGACACCTGTGTCCGTCCCGGCGTACAGGTATTGGGGGTCCTGGGTACATACAGCAAGCTGGTATACCGTGCGACCCGCCAGGCCTCCCTGGCTCCAGTCCGGCACGTAGTTGCGCGCTGCCAGCGGCAGGTAGGTGGTACGATTGGTGACACTGACGACCGTGGTATCGGTGACCGTGGCGGAAACGGTCGGGCTTGGGCTTATGGAGGTAGCGCTAACCAGGGTGGTGGCGGTGACGCTTGCCGGGGTGGCGGGAGGGACTGTGACGCTGACGGTGAAGGCAGCCGCCCCGCCTTCCCCGCTCACGGTGAGGGAGAGCGAGGGGGTACCGTCGAGTCCTGCGCCGTCCAGAGTCACCGTCCACCCGTGCGAGTTGGCCGCTTGCAGGTAGAAAGTGTCGGTGGTCGGGCCGGTGTTGGTGATGGTATGGCTGTAGGTGACGACAGAGCCGGGGGCAGCATATTGGCTGTAGCCCGGGGATAGTTGGACGCCAGCATCCTGGCCGATGGCGGTGTCAGCGGCGGTAGGCCTCGCTTCGGCGTGCCCGCCGCCCAATAGCAGCAGCGTGACGGTGAGCAGGAATGCGCTGCCCAACAGGCTTGTGATGACAGATAGTGTCTTCTTTGACATAAGCATACCTCCCAGCGCCAGATGAAACGGCTTCATCATCGTCTATGTCACGGTATCATGGTCGGTGGCGGCGGCATCGTTGGCAGTTGCGGTTTGGGCTGCGGTGTCTCCGTCGTCGGCAGTTGTGGTTTGGGCTGCGGCGCCTCGGTCGGTGGCGGCGGTGGGGTGGCAGTGGGTGTAGGGCTTGGCAGCCTGACGTACAATATCCGATGTTCACTCTGGTGGATGACCTGACTCTCGTCCCCGAGTTCTACCCACCATTCGTAATCCCCTGCCTGCAGGCGGGTGGAGCAGAACTCCTCGCTCGACCGGCAGAGTTCCCCCGCGGCCGTCTTGATCACGAAGGCGAATGACAGTGGCCGGTCGCCGATCCACTTCCAGCGGAACTGCACGTCTCCCGGCAGGATGGTCTTCCCATCCGTTGGTTCCAGGAGGCTAAGGGCGGTTTCGCGCGTGGCAGTCGGTTCGCTCTCAATCACCCGTGGGGTCGAAGTGGGCAGCGGGGTGTTGGTAGGGACGGTAGTGGGAGCGACGGTCGGCGTGGGGAGTGGGCTGGTGGGAGAAGCAGGCCCCTTCGACCCCAGGAACTGGGGCACCAAGAACAGCAAGACGACCAGTATTACCACGCCGATCAACACGGCTGCCCCGACGCCAACGACCCGGGGTAGCAGGGGCTGCCTGCGGGGCGGGGCCGCCGGTCGCGCAGTCGGCGCAACTGGTTTTTGTGGCGCAACGGCAACCGGGGGGGCGGCCCTGACGATCAGCACGCTGATGTTGTCGTTGCCCCCACGGTCGTTGGCCAGTGCGATCAGTTGTTGAACGGCGTCCTCCGGCAGGTGTCGGCTCAGTATGTGCTGCATGTCCTCTTCTTGCACGTGCTCCGAGAGCCCATCCGAGCATAGCAGGAGGACATCTCCTGCCTGTAACTCGCCTCTGTAGGTATCTACCTCGACCTCAGGCTTGGAGCCCAGCGCGCGTGTGATCACGTTGCGCTGTGGATGCGCGCGGGCCTCTTCGCGGGTCAGGATACCAGCGCGGATCTGCTCCGCGACGAAGGAGTGGTCTTGGGTGACCTGGCTGACCTTACCCTGGCGCATCAGGTAGGCACGGCTGTCGCCGACGTTGGCCAGGTACAGTTCCCGCCCTCGTACGACGGCGGCCACGACCGTCGTCCCCATGCCGGTTTGGGTCGCCACTTGCTGGGCCTGCTGATAGATGAACGCGTTCGCCTGCTGGATGGCACGAACCAGCGAGCTGGGGATGTCCAGGTCGGGATCGGCGCAGTAATCGCCCCAGATCAGGTGCACGGCGTCCTTGCTGGCCACCTCGCCAGCCTGGTGCCCTCCCATCCCGTCGGCGACGATGAACAGATCTCCCTTCTGCCGGCGCTGGTTGGCATCGGAGGAAATAAAGGCCTCTACGTAATCCTCGTTGTGGTCCCGGGCGCGGCCGGTATCGGTGCCCCTGGCATAGGTGATCTGGATGGGTTCTGGTTGCGCGTTTTCATTGGACATAGGTATCTCCTTGGGCAGGACTGCGAGGCGCAGTCTCATTGGCCGGAAATGCGCTTGTGAAGCGATGCAGCGTCGCCGTCGCCGGGTGCTCGATGGCGGCATACCTCCCTCTGGCCGAAGATGCGGACGTTGGAGGCTGGGTTGGAGGTGGGGGCTTGGGCGTCGAAGTGGGACGGGGTGTGGCAGTCGGCGCCAGCGTCTGGGTAGGCGCGGGTGACGGCGTGAGCGTGGGCCTGGTTGTAGAGGTGGGTAACGATGTGGCGGTCGGCGTGTTAGTGGGAGTTGGTGTGGTCTTCAAAATAGGCAGAGCGATGAGTGCTATGCCCAGGAACAGGACGAGCGGTACCACAATAGCCGGGATCAGCAGCCCCCGGCCAAGCCCTTTGCGCCGACCTGATACGGCTCGGCTCCTCGCGGTTCGAACCCGCTCAACGAAGGCACGGGCACTGGCGGGGCGTTGACGAGGGTCTTTGGACAGCGCGTTACCGATGACCTTTTCCAGTTCGCGCGGCAGGTGTGGATTGGCCTGCCGCAGCGGCCGGGGAGTGGCCTCCAGGTGCTGCCGCACCAGCACGATGTCCAGCTCACCGCCGAAGGGCAACTGGCCGGTCAGCATCTCGTAGGCGACGACGGCTAGTGAGTACACGTCGCTTTGCGCACTCACGAGCCGGTCACCCGCCGCTTGCTCAGGCGACAGATACCTGGGCGTTCCTTCGTGCGTGGCACCGCCAATCTGGCGCGCTGAACCAAAGTCACCCAGCACGACCTGTCCGTCTCTGAATATGAAGATGTTCTCCGGCTTGATGTCCAGGTGTACGATGCCCATGCCGTGGACATGGTCCAACACGTCGGCCACCGGGCCCAGGGTGCGCGCCACCTCCTGCTGGCTGAAGGTGCGTCCCTGTTCCTGGCGGGCCCGCAGAAGTTGGCGCAACGACGTATCCACGAACTGCATGGCCAGGAAGGGATAGCCGTCGGGTGTCTGGCCAGCGTCGTATACCTGGCGCACGCTACCATGGCCCAGATTGGCGGTAAACTCAGCCTCCCGCCTGAATTCCTCAAGCGCGCGCGGGTCCTGCTTGCGCAGCACTTTGAGCGCCACCCACCGTCCGGTGGTGCGCTGAGAGACCTGGTAGACCACGGTGCGGCCACCGCGCCCTATCTCGCTGTATATCTGGTAGGAGCCGATGACGTCACCGGGTTGTATCTGCATTGTTGTCTCGACCTCAGGCTCATCGTACTATTCTCTCACTTGCACGTCGTCCACGTACGTCCACGTGCCGTACCAGTCATCTGGGTGCGTGATGTTGACCAGCCTTAGCAGAATGGTCTGGCCCCGGTAGATACTCAGGTCGTAGGTGAACGATCGCCAGCCCAGGTCATTGATCGGCTTCTCGCAGCCGAAATTCGAGCCCGTATTCCCCAGGCGGCTCAGCAACGTGCCATTGACAGAGATCTCGAAGCGATCATACTTTTCGCCGCCGAGCTTGTCGTAAGTCAGGATCCGATAGTACACCGTCAACTGGGGCAATCCGGAGGAGGGTACTGCGACGTTCTGGTAGATCCAGGATTGCCCGACCGGGCCACCCTGTCCGACTCTGCAAGGGGCGTTCTCCTGGCCCAGCACGACAGCGTAGTTACCGCCGTGGCGTTGTGAGTTCACTACCTGGGGTGTCAGGCCCGGCGCGTCACCGCCGGCTACCCAGCCCGAGAAATTGCCAGTCTCGAACCCCCCATTGGTCACCCAGTTCTTGGGCGGCGGCGGGTACTCCTTCTCGACGATAGGCATGTATACAATCTTCGGACCGGGTGGAGGGCGAGGCGTCATCGCTGCCAGCACGGTGTTGCCGTATCCGTTCCAGCTCGACCATATCTCGCTGTGTCGCGTGCGCTGGAGGACGGTGGCAGGTGTGCGGATATTGCCGTTCGCGTCGGCCAGCGCGTAGAATATGTATTGTGCCTCGTCATCGTCCAGCCAGGTCATGATCAGGTTGTCGTCCTCGTCGGTGGTGATCGAGACGTAAACGTTGGCATCGCTCAGGCTGTTGTCTACGGTGTAGATGGCCTGCGGTGCGGCGGCATTCTGCGGGTCCGCAAGGGCGGAGGTAGCGCCGCGTATATGCGTCATATACGCTGGGGTCTCTACGATCCGACCACCGCCAGAATCGGGTGCCGCGCTGCTCGTCCCTGGGCACGTTGCGGACGTGCACTTGCGCAGCACGATATTGTCCACATAGGCTCCTTCGGGGTATGTGACTGTGCTGTCGCTGTTGAATATCAGCGCAACCCACACGTTGGGCTGGCCCATCAGGTTCCCCAAGGTATAGACATCTTCCAGGTCCAGAACCCGGGCAGTCCAGCCGGATGAATTTCCTGAGGTGCACGTCCCGGAGTACTCTGTGCCGTCGATTGAAGCCATCCGGCAGACCTGATCATAGTTCTGCTCAGTATTCAGCCACAGCATGAAACTTAGGTCACCAGCCGTGGCATCGGCCAGACTGAATGGGCCGTAGGTCATCCAGGAAGCGGCGTTGTTGGGATAGTTGCTGCCGCAACTCAGCGCACTGCCGTTGGCACCGCCACCAACTGCCCAGCCGCTGTAACTGCCCGCATAGGGTCGGCAAGTGCGCCTGGCCCAATAATACTCCCCATTGGTCGTTCCGTTGTTGTCATGGACACGCCAATTACCGGGGAATGAGCCCTCGAAGGTCTCGTTGACGATGATTACCCACTCTTGAGCAGTGACCGACTGGACGTTGCTCCAGTTGCTATTTCCATAAGGGTTGTTCGCCCTCACCCGGTAATAGTACGTCCCTGGCGCCTTGCCGCTCGCGTTCCAGAACGTGCCCGTGCCGCTGTATGGTGTTGCTGGAGTGGTGAATCCCGAGTTGTCATCCTCCTGCAGGGTATACGTCTCGGCCCGGCTGGCCGCGCTCCAACTCACGGTGTAGTTCCCATCCCCATCAGGGTTGCTGATGGCGTTCAGCACGGGTGTGTCGGGGGTCAGGGATTGAACAGTGACTGACCGCGCGCTACTCCAGCCGCTGTCGCCACAGGAGTTGCTTGCCTTCACCCGGTAGTAGTACGTCCCTGGCGCCTTGTTGCTCGCGTTCCAGGACGTCGCGGTGCCGCTGTACGCTGTTACCGGACTGGAGAATCCCGAGTTGTCATCCTCTTGCAGAGTATACGTGTCGGCCCCGTTGACTGCGCTCCAACTCACGGTATAGTTCCCGTCCCCGTCAGAGTTGCTGATCGTGTTCAGCGCGGGTGTGTCGGGGGCCGAGCATATCGGGCTGACGATAGTATACTGGATCTGCTGGTCGCCGTCGGAGTCTTGCGTCCACGCGATTCCCAGCCGGTTGTCCGACAGCGCGATGGCGTCCGCGTACATGCTGTCGGCGCCACTGTTGCCGTTGCTGGTGACCGCCGTCGGTGGGATGGTTACTGTGCCGCTGCTGTTCACGACGGCGTAATAGATCTCCAGGTAATCGTTGGCATTCAAGCCCGTATATACGATCGCGGCCTCTCCGTCAGGCATGGCGGTGACCCGGGGCATGAAATTCAAGCCCGTTCCGTCCGTCAGGCGGGTGGCCGACTTGAGGATTCCCCCAGTGTTGGTCAGCAGCGCGTAGTATACGTCCACCGGCCCCTCCGCACTCGTGGCCTGTTCCCACGTCAGCACGAAACGGTTGCCCGTCAGCGCAGCGACCGAGGGCGGGTATGCGCGCGGGTAACTGCCCATGAGGTTCGTCAGCGCAGTGGGGGGCTTGACGACGCTGCCGCTGCTGCTCACGATGGCATACCGCACGTTGTACGTGCCCGGCTGCCGCCCCCACCCGAAAGCGATGTTGCCGTTGGGCGCCACGTCCCCTGCCGGGCTGAAGTCGTAAGTCTTCTGCGTCGCGGTGGAGTTGTCCATCAGCCGCGTCACCGAGCGCACCAAGTCACCGTAGGGGTTCAGCACGGCATAGACGATCTCGCTGACCCAGGCGGCGCCGTTGTAATAGTCCACGTCCCACATGGCCACCACGTTGTTGTCCGGTGTTGTCGCCACCGCAACCCAGCCCTGGTCGTATTCGTCCGTCGTCACCCGCCTGCTGTAACGGTGCCCGGCCTGGAATGTGTCAGGGTAGATCTCTGCATCCTCGGTGCCATCGCCACTATCGTCATCTGTGTAGATCTGAGCGAACGAAGTACCGGCCATCGTGTCCAGCGCAATCTCGTGATATCTGCTCGCGTCGTGTTGTGGCGTGGCACGGATCGTGGCCCGCGTCCAATCGCCAACGGCAGCGCCGCCAGGGACCTGCACCTTGACCACGATCTCCTTCTCGCTCCCTGACGCAATCGTCCCCGTGCTGTTCCCGGCCAGCGGAGTCGTTCCGTTCGCTTCGTAGAAGCTGACCGGCCAGTTGGAACCGGCGTATGTGGCCCGGCTCATCACGAATGACTCGTTGCTGGCGCCCAGGTTCTTCACCGTCAGGCGGAAGGAGGTCGCCTCCTCGCGCGTAGCTGACGAGCCCTGGTGTTCCGGCGTCACAAAGACGTTGTAGGCCGGCCGATTGTAGTCGAACAGCACCGCGCGGTTCACGCTGACGGGAATCAGGTACGGATACTCCAGCCCAATTGTGCCGTCCGCGTTTTCGATGCCGACAGTGGCTGACCTCGTGTCGCCATATTCCCCCTGGCGATTGTTGGGGTACTGGAACTTGATATCGTTGCTTCCCTCGTAGAGAATGACCTGGAAGGTCTGGGCTTCGGCTGGCCTATAATACAACGGCACGCCACTCCATTCCACGACCAGATATCGGTTTGGCGAGGAGCCGAAGGTCCGGTAGCGCACTGTGCCGCCCGAGGAGGGGTTGAGATCGTCCCAGAATGGCGCGATCAGGTTGTTGGGCTGTCTTACGCTGGGCGGACTGGTGTTGACGTAGTAGGACGCCGTCTGAGTGGTGTCGAAACCGATATAACCGTTCGCGTCCACGTAAAACTGGGTATAGCCCTGGTCATAGAATCTGAAGGTGAATCCGACGTTGAAAGGCCCTGCCCAGTCTTCGTCGCGCAATGTGATAGACGTACCGCCGGAAGTGCCAATCCAGGCGTAGGTTGCGGCGTCGTCCCACGTGTAGCCGAAGCGATCGGGCCCCCCGGTAGCCTGAGTGTTGAGGGGAGCCTTGGTGTCAGGCAGGGCATGTACCTGCGTCACTGTCTGGCGGTCTCGATCAATCTGGTAGATGGCGCGTTGTTCGCTGCCCCGTGCGTGCCCCCGCACGTGCACGTCCAGATACGCTGGTATGTCCATCTGGCCTAATCGAGCGATGAGCCGATACTCGCCCGGGCCCAGCGGCTGCAGGTGAATGACAGCCTGTTGTTGCCCGGACGCATCAAGCAGGTAAGCCTGGCCGCGCGCGTCCATGCGCGGCCGTCCCTCTTTGTCGGATACGGTGACTGTGCCAATCAACAGGTCCCCGGAGAAGGTGACTTCCAGGCGGAAGACGTCCTCAGCGGGTTGGTCCTGCGCCAACGCCGTCTCGGCAGGTGGTGGTGGACCCAGGTTGGGGACCCAGGCCTGCATTGGCATCAGCAGTGTGACTGCGACCAGGCTCGCGACGAGCCTGACCTTGCTGTTGACTACTCCCCTTGACATTTTATATCTCCTCTCCTTGCTCATGGCTCCCGGGTGGCCTGTGACCGGGTAGGCTCTGGCTGTTGCCCTGAGCCTGCACTGCTTGCATTCATGTTCCGCGCCGGGCTCGAACACTGCACCGTGTGTTGATCTGCGGCCATCAGGAAGGCTTGCCACGTATGTCCTCCCTCTGTGGCTTCCCAGGTGACCTCCCACTGCTGCAAACCGGAGTTGAACCAGGCTGCTCCTACCGAGTGCCCATCCACTCGTACTTCATAGTACTCCCCCTCTCCCGGCTGGAAACCGGTCCAGTGGAAGGAGACCTTATGCCCAGGCGTGAAATTGGCTCCGTCGTCCGGCCCTGCCACACCGATGCTGCATCTGGGTTTGGGCGTGTTCGTGGGGGGGGGGCTCGTCGGTGTAGATGTAGGCGTTGAGGTTGCCGTCGGCGCTGCTGTGGCGGTGGCTTTCGGAACGGGCGTCGGTCTCGGTGTGGATGTCCAGGTGGGCGTCGAGGTGTTGTCAACTTGTTCATCTGACACCCCCTCTATGGGCGTGACACGCGGCGCAGGCGTGTCCGATGGCGCGGGGGGCGGTGGGGCGTAGCGTGGAAGAGCGTTGAGCGCAAGCGCTATAGCGGCTCCGCATACGCCCAGCAGCAGGATACCGCTCACGGCGCCCAATATCTGCAGCCACTTTCTGTTGTGCGATCTAATGGGGGCAGTGGGTTTCGTTTTCCGGGGTACCTTCAACCCGCGCGGCACCTGGCCCGCGATAGCCGTCGCCAGGTCGCGGGCCAGCTCAGTGGCCCGTTCATAACGGGCCTGGGGGTCTTTGGCCATCGCCTTGTGCACGACAGCCTCGACCGCCAGGGACAGCGACGGGTTGATGCTCGTGATGGAGGGCGGATCCTGCGTGATGTGGGCGATGAGCACCGCGTGGGGTGTGGATCTGCTGAAGGGCACCTGTCCCGTCAGCATCTTGAATACGACCACCCCCAGCGAGTAGATGTCGGTGCGCTGGTCCACGTGCGCCCCTTCGGCCTGTTCAGGCGACATATACTCGGGAGTACCGATGATGGTGCCGGTCCGCGTGAGATCGGTGCCTTCGGCCGCCCGTACCAATCCAAAGTCCATCAGCGTCACGCGGTCGTTCTGTTGCTCGTCCACCATGATGTTGGAGGGCTTGACATCGCGGTGAATCAACCTCTGCCTGTGTGCGTGCTCCAGTGCGTCGGCCACCTGGGAGACGATGTGTACGATGCGCGGGGGAGGCAAAGGGCCACTCTGGAGCAGTTGCTCCAGCGTCTCGCCCTGGAGATACTCCATCACGATGAAGTTGATGTCGCCTTCGCGGTTGATGTCGTGGATCGTCACGATACTGGGATGGTGCAGGGCTGCTGCTCCCTGGGCCTCGCGCACGAAGCGCTGGGCGAATTGCTCGTCAAATGCGAGCTGTGGTGGCAATACTTTGATGGCCACGTAGCGGTTGAGGGATCGCTGATAGGCTTTATACACGACCGCCATTCCGCCGCGTCCCAGTTCTTCGACAATCTGGTACTGTCCCAGTGTCTGGCCTACGAGGTCCATGGGCTACCCTCCTGTGGGGTGAGGCAGTGTTACACGTTGTCCTTTCGCTTCTGGAAGACGATGGTCAAGCCCAACAGTCCGACCAGGATCAGGCACGTCATAACCCAGCGCGTGGTATAGCTGCCCTGGAAGGCGCGGCCATAACCTTCAAAGATGGACTTGAGCAAGCCCTCGGCTCCACCGACTGCCTGCTCCCGGTACCGTTGCCAGTCGGCACGCTCGTCCGCGTAGCCCTCCATCGCGCCCTCGTACTCGTCTCCCTGCTTCTCGCGCAGGTCCTGATAATCATCTCCTTGCTCCTCGCGCAAGTCCTGGTATTCGTCTCCCTGTGCCTGGCGTAGGTCCTGGTATTCGCTTCCCTGCGCCTGCATATCGTCCATATAGCCACTCAAGTCGGCCGGATTCGACGGTGTGGGCCATGGTGTCATCGTGGGGTAAGGGGTTTGGGTGGGCAGAGGAGTCAGCGTGGGCCACGGCGTCGGTTGTTCCGGCTGGGCTGGCTCTGCCTGGACCAGCGCGGCTCGTGCGTCGGCTGTGTAATAGTCCTCGTTCATCACGCCAGGGAATTCACTGCAGGGGCTGGTGAAGATGCGTGAACCCATGCAGGTACATCCAGCGGCGATCTTTTCTTCGTTGCTCAGGTTGAGATAGTCGTTCCATCCCAGTTCGCCCTCTTCCCCATACTTGGGCCGATCGTCCCAGCACAGATCGTCTACCAGCGGCTTGCCGAACTCGGTGATATTCACGGCGGCCTCGAAGGCCCAGCGGGTGGAAACGACGTAGCTGATGGTCTCACCGCCGGGGATGAGGTCCAGCGGCAATAGTCCGCCTGCGAAGAGGAACTGAGGCACGAGCACGACGATGATCAGCAACAGTGCCATGTTCTGATTGGGTGCACCGGCCGAGATAGCCAATCCCATCAGGTAGCCCGACATCGCGCCCAGGAACAGGGTGACGTACAGCGCAAACCAGCCGCCAAGGCCCAGCCGGTCAGGGCCCAGGCCGGTCATAATCCACGTGAATATCAGGAACACCAATGCCTGATACAGCGCCAGTACCAGGCCCACCCACACTTTGGACATGATGTAGGGCACGATCCTGAGGTTGACGGCCCGTTCTCGCTTGTATATGTCTATCTCTTTGACGATCTCGCGGACGCTGCCCAGCGCGCCGACCAGGATGGTGATCAGGCCCATCATGAACAGCATCGTGATGATCTTGGCCGGATCGCCCTTGACCGGATCGAACAGGTCGTGGCCCCACATGAATTCCATCAGCCCGATGAGAGGCGAGAGCGCCAGCATCAGCGCCAGGCTGGCTCTGTCCTGGGCCATAATGCGCAGGTTGCGCATAGACAGGATGATGAACTGGCGCAGCGCCGATACCCGCTTAGAGGCCACCATACTGTGCAGGCGAGTGGCCGTAGCACCGGTCGGTGTGGCAGCATCTGGCGCCGGGCCTTTGCGTTCATGCAACCGTTTGACCACGCAATCCCCGTACTGGGAGGAACGCTTGTATCGCTCGGCCCACTCCTCCGGTGTGCCGCGCTTCTCATCCTCCAGGATAGTGTAGATATCGTCGAATTCGATGTCCTTGGTGCGTCGTTCGTGCTCGGTGCGGAACTGGTCAAAGTACGTCAGCGCCTCCTCCGGCGGACCATAGTACGCCAGGTAGCCGCCGCGCACCAGGATGATGACCTTGTCACACATCATCACGTTCTTGGTGGCGTGGGTGATCAGGACGATGGTGCGGCCCTGGTCCGCCAGTTTGCGCAGCAGCCGCATCATGTTGTACTCGGTGCCAGGGTCCAGGCCACTGGTCGGTTCGTCGAGGAAGAACAGGCGTGGCTTGGTGAGCAATTCCACGCCGATGGAGACGCGCTTGAGCTGACCACCGGACAGCTTGTGGATGGGCAGGTCCTTGCGCTCAGCCAGATCCAGCTCCTCCAATACCTCCATGATGCGCTTCTGGCGCTCGGCGACCGTGGTGTCGGCTGGCATGCGCAACTGGGCGGCATAGTCCAGTGCCGTGTACACCGTCAATTCAGTGTGTACGATGTCTCGCTGCGGCACGTATCCCATATCGTTGCGGAACATGTCGAACTTAAGGTACAGATTGATGTGGTTGATGAACACGGCGCCGTGAGTGGCAGGCCGGAAGCCGTTGATGGCGTCCATCAGGGTGGATTTGCCCGACCCACTCAGCCCTACCAGGGCCACGAATTCCTGGGGGTGGATGCAGAGGGAAATGTCTTGCAGCAGGTTCTTCTTCTTGGTGACCCATTTCCGCAGGCGCAGCACATCCACCCGCAGCCCTTCCTCGGCCATGCGCTGCAGCGCGTTCTGTCCCACGCGCAACCGGTAGGGGCCGATCTGGATCTCATCCCCTTCCTTGATCCAGGCCTGTTTCTCGATCCGCTGACCTTTGACGAAGACGCCATTGGCGCTCTTGAGGTCCATGATGCGCTGTCGCTGTGGACCTAAGCGCTCGATGAGGGCGTGGTAACGGCTCACCTGGGGATGGTCGAGGACCATTGCATTGTCGGGTGAGCGGCCGATCGAGATCGTGTCGGTGGTGACCTGGAGTGTCTGGATAGGGGGCGGAGTGGCTGCCTCGGCGCGAGGGGCTATGGGCTGGAAGCCGATGTGCTCGTGGAACTGGAGCGCTACGTCCTTCCCAATGTACACGATATCGCCATCAGCCAGCGTCTTCTGCTGCACGCGCTGCCCTTCGAACAGGAGCCCATTGCTGCTGCCCAGATCGGTGATCCAATAAGTGCCTTCGGAGTGCTGGATGCGGGCGTGATGGCCGGAGGCTACAGGAGATGCCAGGACGATGTCGTTGTCAGGTGAGCGGCCCAGCGTGACCGCGGTTTTTTCGAGTACGTGGCGCATCTGTTGACCTGCAACGTAGATCGCCAGGCCGGCTGGCACTGCGGGTGACAGGCGCACCTGGGTGCTGAGGGGGGGCAGCGCCGGTTCGCCGGTGCTGGCCTCGCGCACACAGAAGGTATAGTCAGTAATCTGGATGGTATCGCCCGCACGGAAGGGGGTGGACACGCGCCTGGCCAACGGTCTGCCATTGAGCAGCGTACCGTTGAGTGAGCCCAGGTCCATCACCTGCCAGCGGGCCTTGCCGAAGCGAAGCTGGGTGTGATGGCCTGACACTAAGCGGCCTTCCAGGATCACGTCGTTGTCGTCGGCGCGTCCCAAACTGAGTTCCCCTTTGGTGAGGGCCATCTCGTCTACCCGCCCAGCCACTTGCACGTGCAGCACCAGGCCAGTGCTTCCCAGTTCGTCGGACAGGGGGGGGATGGTTGTCTCAGGAAACTGCACGTTCACGGTTGTATTGCCCATTCGCACGCTGTCGCCCGGGTTTACCGTCCAAGCCACGTGGGTGGGGACGAGTTGTCCATTGACGTGCGTGCCATTGCTCGACCCCAGGTCCACTATCGTCACGCTGACCCCGCTGAGCTGGATGCGGGCGTGATGGTCGGAGACTTGGGGGTCCTGCACGGATATGTCGTTGTCGTGGGACCGTCCAACGCTCAAGCCTGGGGGGCCTAGGACGTAGTCGTGGGTCTGTCCGTCGGGTGTGCTGACACGCAAGGTATAATTGGCGCTCAAATCTCTCCTCCTTTGGACAGTCAATACTCTGCGGCAGGCGTTTCTTTCACTTCTTTGTCCCGCAGACCAGAGTTTAGAGGAATCAGCCGCGTCTAGGCGTCCAATGACACGATTTTGAAGATGAACTCCATTTCGCCGAAGCGCACCGTGACACCATCCTCGAGCACGATGGGTTCACGGACCCGCTGCTCGCCCACGAAGGTGCCGTTGGTGCTGCCCAGATCGTACACCCGGAATTGGCCCTGCTCCAGTTTGATCGCTGCATGCTCGCGAGACACGGTAGTGTGGTCAATGACCACGTCGCAGCTCTGCGTCCGGCCAATGGTGATCGTTGGTTTGACGATGTCGAATCTGCGTTCCAGATGCTGGCGGTCAATCAACGACCCCACTATGGACATCTTGGGCTTGCGCTCGATGAGACGCGTACCACTCGCCGCAGACGGCTGGACTTCTGGCCCGGCAAAAAGTGATCGGGCGCCCACTCCAGCGGAAGCGGGCGGTGACGTCGTCCCGCCCATGAGCTCAGTACCGGTCTGCCCGGGCGCGCCGCCGGCGGTCGCCCTGCCCACATTATCGTTCCCGGCCAAGGCTGGTGTAGGCGTGGCGGGGAAGGGTGGGGCTTCCGGTGGCAGTAGGACCTCTTCCTCCTCTTCCTGCCCCCTCCTGCGGATTGTGATGATGACCGTGGTTAGCAAGCCCACGGAAAGCAGCCCGATGGCTGCGACGATCAAGATTGCCGGAAGCGTGTTCTCGTCTACCCAGTCCCGTAATGTGGACACAAACCCCTCCACCGTATCTTCGGAGGGCTCAGGTGTAGGTGTCGGCGCTGGTGGGGACGGGGTTGGCGTGGCTTCCTGGGCCACGCCCTCCTGTAGTGTGCCTGGCGTTTCTATTCTGTGTTCCTGGAAGCCCTCCAGCCCCACGGGTGTGCGCACGTGTACCACCAGACTGTGGGTTTGGCCGTCTTGCGGCAGCGCAGAGTCATAACTTAGCACGTACTGGGTACGCAGCATCGTCAGCACATTGGAGAACAGGAGCGAAAAGTCGTCCGGCGTTTGGGCTGCCTGGTAGGTGCCACCGGTCTGATCGGCCAACCGTCTCAAGTACTGTTCGTTCAAGCGGCTGTTGCTGAGGCCGATGGTGAAGATGGGCGTACGCATCCTGGTCGCGCTCTGAATCGTATCGCTGTCCGTGCTTACGCTCCCAAAGTCCTCGCCATCCGTCATCACGATTACTGCCCGGTGCCCTACTGGCTCGGTCGCTGCTGCCAGGCGGACTGCCTTGACGAGCGCATCGTAGAGTGGGGTGCCAGCTCCCTGCTCCATGTTCTCGTGCAGGAAGCTGATCACGTTCAGCAGTTTGTTGCGATCGTTGGTGAACGGAACCTCGTATGTCTCGTCAATCTCCGCCGGATCAGTGCTCAAACCCTGGCGCACGCCGACGAAAGCGGCATGGTCTGGGTCGTTGGGTTCGTTCAACAACTCTGCCAGCAAGTCACTCGTGGCTTGCTGGGCTGCCTCGATCGGCTCACCGCTCAAGGTGCGGTACATATCAATCACAATAGCGATGGCTACCTGGGCCTGCGGGTTGACTTGGGTGTCCACGCTGGTGGGTTCGAACGTCGCCGCACCATCTTCGATGATCTCGAAATGCTCCGCCCCCAAGTCGTGGATCGGTACACCGTTCTCGTCGCGTATGCTCACACGCAATTGGACGGCAGGGAAGTCGGATATGTCTACCTCATCAACCGTCACCGTGATGTCAGTGCTCTGGGCACATGCGTGATGGGCCATAGGAGTGAGTGCACATCCTGCCAGGATCACACTCAACACTAGTCGCAAGAAAGTCATGAGCCGCATGTTCATGTGGTCTCCTCCTGAAAGAATCGCGATGCAGGTGGCCTGGCGCTGCCGACTGCTTATACCTGTTTAAAGACTAGCGTGGTCTCTCCAATGAGGATGAAGTCTCCGTCGTGCAATTCGTGCCGATAGACGCGCCGGTCCCGGTATTCCTCTCGCTTCCCGGCAAAGGTGCCGTTGCCGCTGGCCAGGTCGTATAGCACGAACACCTGTTTCTCTGCGTTCTCCTCGCTGGGCTCGAGGCGTATCTTGGCATGCTGTCCGGAGATGCACATATCTCCTGCGAGGGTGACCTGGCCGCTCTTACGCCCAATCATGCTCTCCCGCTGCAAAGTGAACACTTGGCCCCGCGATGCTCCGGGGCCTTCGGCCACGGCCAGCCAGGCCAGAAGGGGAGGCGGAGCAGGCGGGCCCATAATAACGGTCTCGCCAGCCCCCTGCCGTGGTGACACCGGGCCAAATGGCACACTTGGTGTGAACGGCGGCTGGACGGGAGCATGTGGTGCTGGTCGTGGGAATTGGGCTGCAGGAGATGTGGCCGGCCGGCCCTGCGCGCCGGTCATATCCTCAACGGGTACCGTGGCAGGGGTTTGGGCTTCTTCTCTCCTTGCGTCCCGGTCGCCGAGCGAATCCATCTGTACAGTTGGCTTCTCTTCCATTTTGAACTATCTCCTTTACTGTGTTGGATAGCGATACCTCATAGGATGAGTTACTGTGCATACGGCATCACGCGCAATACACTCTCTCCGATCCCGATCTCATCTCCAGGCTGCAGCAATACCTCTCCAAACACCCGCTCACCATTGACGTGGGTGCCGTTGAGGGATGTATCTTCCAGCCAGAGCTGATTGCCACGCAGGGAGACGATGGCGTGTCGCCGGGATACGTGCGCTTCCTCTGGACAGAGATTCGCACGCCCGATAACGACACTTTCGGCCTCCACTGGGAAGCAATGCTCTATCAGCGTACCCTTGGTAACGACCAGGCTGAACTTCTGTAGGGGCGCCGGCTCGGCGGCTTCGAGTGAGGTACCGGCCTCGTACCCCAAAGCCTCGCTCATAGCCAGTGCGGTCGGAAACCGCTTGCGCGGCTCTTTTTCGATGGCACGCAGGGCGACTCTCTCCAGGTGGGGCGTGACTTGGGGGTTATGCTCCCTGGGAAGAGGCGGTGGGGTGTGGATGTGCTGTCTCAACACAGTAATCGCTGCCTGGTAAGGGTCGCCAGTCCTAGGCAGTGGAAAAGGTACTTGCCCAGCCAGCAATTCGTACAGCACGATGCCCAGCGCGTAGATGTCGGCGGTTGGCTGGATGCTTTGCTCGCCCTGGGCCTGCTCGGGTGACAAGTATTCCGGGGTACCTACTACGTGGTCACTGGTCACGGTTACCGAGGAAGTCAACTTGGAGATGCCAAAATCAGCGAGTTTTGTGGTACCATCGTGGGTGATGAGGATGTTCTCAGGTTTGATGTCGCGGTGCACGATGTGCTGCTTGTGGGCATAAGCCAGGGCCATACAGGTCTGGCCCACGAAGCGCACAATCTTTTCGTCGGACAGTGCACCAATCAGACGCCGTAGGGGGTACCCATCCACGTATTCCATCACCAGGTATAGGTTATGGGTCTGGCTGCGGCCCATTTTATGGACTCTCCGAATGTAGGGATGGTCACACAAAACCGCTCCAATCTGCTGCTCCTGGATGAACTTGCGCACAGCGTACTCGTCGGTCACGTTGAGGATCTTGATGGCGACGGTACTGCCTTCAGGACTGCGCGCTTTGTACACTACCGACATTCCGCCTTGTCCCAGTTGTTCCTCGATCGCGTATCCCTCGAACAGGCTGCCAGGACTGAAGGCCAGGCTTCCTGTTTGCGGCGCTGCTATCGGGGGCTCGGATACAGGGGATAGGATCTTGCCCGACCGGCTGAACGCAAAACAGGCCCCGCAAATCTGGATCTGATCGCCATCCTGCAGTTCGTGACGGAATATGCGCTGGTCGTTTACCGCTGTGCCGTTGACACTGTTTCGGTCATAGAGCACGAACGCATCGTCTTCTGGCACTACCTGTGCGTGGTAACGCGAGACAATCAGCATGTCCGAGATTACAATGTCGTTGTCTGGGTTGCGCCCAATCGTGAGCCCCCTCGGAGCAGGGGGAATGGGGAAGATTCGTTGTGCCAGCGAGCCGGAGAGTCCGATTAGTGCTGGGGTGGGTTGATCTGACTTGGCGGTAGGAGGCAGTGGCTCAGGTGGGGTCCTGCTACATGCGGGACAGCTGGTTGCATCCTGGGGCAGTGGGAAGTGACACCTGGGGCATACGTCTCCCCTCTGGTCGGGAGCCTGCTTCCGCTTGCTGCCAATCTGCACGGCCAGCAAGGTGGCAACACAGAGAACAATGCCCACGGCCAGTATGCCGGCAACGATCACCAGAACTGTCGTGCTCATGGTGTACCAACCTGTGAACGTCAGGGGTACTGATTGCCCAATATTCTCATGGTGTTCTGCTTGTCCGCTTGGCCTAAGGGGGTGTATACCACTACTACGTGCCCAGTGGACTTGCTCTAGTTTAGCACATTTTTTGCAATTTGTCCACTATCTGACGGGTGGAGGATGTATGATCTGAGATTGGGAGAGTCGCACGAGGGAGCAGCCGCCGAGAGGCCATCACTGCTTGGTTGCGGAAAGTGGCAGCGGAGGCGCGGGGTAGAGTCAAGCGCGGCGCAGTGAGTTCGTAGTAGCGACTTCAGTCGCCTCTTCTGCCTGCGGTTCGTAGTAGCGACTTCAGTCGCCTCTTCCGCCTGCGGTTCGTAGTAGCGACTTCAGTCGCTTCGTCCCGCCTTCCTGGCCGCCTCGAACACCTGATGGAGCGGGATGGCCTGCTCGCGCGCGATGCGGGCGCAGTCCTCGTACTCCGGCGAGGCCGCCGCCCGCTCGCCGTTCAACCATTTCTCTTTGACCCGTACCTTGCCCCACGGGGTCTCAACCTCCCGCACGTGCCGTTCCACCACCATGCGCTCTATGGGTAAGACGCGCAGGCCCAGCGTAGGGGTCTCGCGCAGCACGACCTGCGCCACGGTTGCGGCCCGGCCTGGCGGCACCAACACCGAGAGCATGACCCCGGGCCGGCCCTTTTTCATCTGGATCGGCGTGAACCACACGTCCAGTGCGCCGGCGGCGAACAGTCGCTCCATCGCATACCCCAGCGTCTCACCCGTGATGTCGTCGAGGTTGCACTCTAACAGCGTGACCTGGTCCCGCCCTCCTCCCCCCTCCCCTCCGTGGAGTGCCTGAGGGGCATCTCCTCCTCCCTCCCCCCCGGGGAGGGGCTGAGGGGCATCTCCTCCTCCCTCCCCCCCGGGGAGGGATTGAGGGAGGGGCGCTTCCTCACCCAGCCAGACCCGTACCGCATTGGCCCACGGGAACTCCTTCTGCCCAAAGCCATAGCCGGCCGCCCGCACCCGCATGGGCGGAAGTTCGAACGTCGCCCATTCCGCCAGCAGCGCCGCCGCCGTGGGGGTGACGATCTCCGTCTGCGCCGGGTGGGGGCGCGTAGGTGCTCCCACCTCGGCCAGTAGCGCCAGCGTCGCCGGCGCTGGCACCGGCAGCAGGCCGTGTTCCGTTTCGATCGTTCCACTGCCCAGCGGCACGGGTGATGAGAACACGCGCTCTACCTGCAACTGCTCCAGGCCAGCAGCAAACCCAACGACGTCCACCAGGCTATCTACGGCGCCGATCTCGTGGAAGTGGACCTCGTCCACGGCGACGCCGTGAATGCGCGCCTCGACCCGCGCCAGGCGGGCGAAGACGGCCATGCTGGCCTCCTGCACCCGCATCGAGAGAGCGCTGTCTTGGAGCAGGCGGCGAATGTCTGGCAGGCGGCGGGCGGGGTGTGCCTGGGCCACGTCCCGTACCAGCAGCCGGGTGCCGCTGAGGCCGTGACGGACCTGCCGCTCGGCCACCAGTTCGTAGCCGGCGAGGTCCATCTTCTCCAGTTCGGCCCGCAGCGCCTCCAGCGGCAGGCCGGCATCCAGGAGTGCACCCAACAACATGTCGCCGCTGGCGCCGGAAAACAGATCGAGATACAGGATGGTGCTCACGGTGCACCTGTCTCCGGGGACGCCCGCCTGGCGGCCGCGGCGCGGTTCGCGATCAGGCCGGCGATGGCCCCGGCCCCGATGCCGTTATCAATGTTGACCACGCTCAGGCCAGGGGCACAGGTCTGGAGCATACTGTAGAGGGCGGCCAGGCCACCCCCACCGATGCCATAACCGATGGACGTGGGCAGGCCGATCACGGGCACGTCTGCCAGGCCGGCCACCACCGAAGGAAGCGCTCCATCCATGCCGGCGACCACGATCAGCACGTCCACCTGCGCCTCGTCGAGCAGCGTGCCCAATGGCTCGAACAGCCTGTGCAAACCGGCTACTCCGACGTCGTAGGCGGTGTACACCCTACATCCCATTTCCCGGCACAACAGTGCGGCCTCCTCGGCCACGGGCACGTCAGAAGTACCGGCTGTGAGCACGCCCACTCTTCCGCCCGTCTGTGCGATCACAAAATCTGGCCGCCGCAACACGGCAGCGCGCGGCAGGGCCACCCACTCGCATGCCGCTTCTGTGGCAAATTCGCTTCGTAGCCGCGCCTCCAACTCCGGTCCCACCCGGCTGAGGATCGCGCGGCCGGTGCGCGCGAGGAAGGCACGCGCGATGGTAAGGCTCTGCTCGACGGACTTGTGGTCGGCCAGGATGACCTCGGGCACCCCTTTGCGCTGCGCCCGCTCAAAGTCCGGCACGGCAAACTCCAACCGCCCGCTCAGTTGGCTAGTCGGGTTGCTCATACCTCATTCGTCCATTCGTAGATTCGCCGATTCGTTCATACTGCCACTCCGAAACCCCTGCAGGTCGAGCGCCACGTACTTGTATCCCAGTTCCTGTAAGCGTCGAACGATCTCCTGGCGCACCTCGGGCTGAGATAGGCGGACGATGTCATCCTCGGGTACCTCGATGCGGGCCAGGGGAAAGTGGTCTCGTACCCGCAACTGGCGCAAAGCCAGGCGTTGGCGCAGCGTGGACTCGGCGGCGTCCACGCGCGCCAGCGCCTCGCTGGTCAGCGGTGTGCCATAGGGGATCCGTGAGGCCAGGCAGGCCATCGAGGGCAGGTCCCACGTCGGCAGGTCCATCTGGCGCGACAATGACCGCACGTCCGCCTTGGTCATTCCCGCCTCCAGCAGTGGAGCGCGAACCCCCATCTCCTCCGCCGCGCGCAGGCCAGGCCGGTAATCCCGGGTGTCGTCGAGGTTGGCCCCGTGCACCAGCACCGCCATCCCTTCGGCCTGGGCAATCTCCTGGAGTCGTCCAAAGATGGCCTGCTTGCAGTGATAGCAGCGGTCAGGGCGATTGGCGGCGATGTCGGCGTTGCTCAATGCGTCAAAGTGAACGACGCGCTGGCGTACGCCCAGTTGGCGGGCCATCTCGGCCGCCTGGGCTTGCTCCACGGCGGGCACCATCTCCGCCTGGGCAGTCAACGCCACGACGTGCTCTGGCCCCAGCACCTCCCGGCAGACTGCCAGCAGCAGCGTGCTGTCCACGCCACCCGAGTAAGCGACGCCCACACTGCCCAGTCCAGCAACGATCTGGCGCAACCGCACCGCTCTAGTTGGCAGGTCAGGCCCCCCATCACCCATCACGCACCACGCATTACGGATTACGGATTACGGATTACGGATTACGGATTACGCATTACGCATTACGCATTACGCCTCACGCCTCTATCACCGTCGGGATCACGATGGGGCGGGTCTTGGTCTCCTGGTAGAGAAACCTGGACAGCGCGGCCTGGATCTGCTTCGCAATCTCTGCTGGAGGTGTGCCTGGGCTGGCCGAAGCCGCCGAGAGGGTAACCTCCTCGGCCCGAGCCAGCAGGTCCTCCTCATCGGGCACGGAGATGAAGCCACGGGTGACGATGCGCGGACGGCCCACGGGCCGGCCCGTCAGGCGGTCGTAGCGCACGATAGACGTAAAGAAGCCATTCTGCCCCAGTTCCTCCCGCTCGTGCATCACCTCTGGCCCGATTTCACCCACCCGTGCCCCGTCCACGAAGACGTAACCGCCGGGCACCCGCTCTCCAACCTGCAGCCGCTCGCCCAAGGTCAACGGGTAGCCGTTTTCGACCACGGCGATGTTCTCGGCCGGGATACTCAACTGGTGCGCGATCTTGCCGTGTTGTTTCAGGTGGCGTAGCTCGCCGTGGACAGGGACGAAGAAGCGCGGATGTAGCAGGTTGATCAGCAGTTTCTGCTCCTCCTGGCTGGCGTGGCCCGAGACGTGCACCGACGCGAAGGGGCCATAATAGACGTCGGATCCCTTCTGAAAGAGGCGGTTGACGACGCGGTGAATGAGTTCTTCGTTGCCCGGGATGGTGTGCGAGGATAGCACGACCGTATCTCCCTCTTGAATGTACAGCGAGGGATGCCGTCCTGTTGCCAACCGGCTCAACACCGCTGTCGGCTCCCCCTGCGAGCCGGTCGCGATGATGACCACCTCGTGGGCCGGCAATTTCTTGACCTCCTCCAACGTCGCCGACGCGCCATCGGGGATGCTGAGGTAGCCCAACTCGCGGGCCATTTTGGCGTTTTCGATCATACTCCTGCCGGCGATGGCGATCTTGCGGTTGTACCGCGTCGCTGCGTCCACCACCTGCTGGATACGAGAGATGAGCGAGGCAAATGTCGCCACGATCACCCGGCCTGGGGCCTGCCGCATCACCTGATCGAACGCGCCGGTCAACACGGCCTCCGAAGGGGTGTTGCCGGGGCGGTCGGCGTTGGTGCTGTCGGACAATAGCGCCAGTACCCCGCGCCCATTGAACTCGGCCAGTTTGGCGTAATCGGTCGGCCAGCCATCTACCGGCGTATGGTCGAACTTGAAATCGCCGCTGTGCACGATCAGTCCGGCCGGCGTCGTAATCCCCAACCCCACTCCGTCGGGGATCGAGTGGCACACGTGGTAGGGCTCGATGGTAAAGGGGCCGACGTGGACGGCGTCGCCGGGTGCGTAGGTATGCAGGTCGGTGCGGTCCAGCAAGTGTCTCTGTGCCAGTTTGACCTCGATCAGGCCGCGCGTCAACTGGGTGGCATAGACCGGCACGTTGAACTCTTCCAGGAAGTGGGACAACCCGCCGATGTGGTCCTCGTGGCCGTGGGTGATGACGATCGCGCGCACGCGGTCTTTCCTATCGCGCAGGTATTTCCAGTCGGGGATGATGTAATCAATCCCCAGCATGTCGGATTCGGGGAACATGATCCCCGCGTCCACGACGAGAATATTGCGGCCATACTCGATACTGAGCATGTTCTTGCCGATTTCCCCCAGTCCGCCCAGGGGTACGATGCGTAAAGTCTCAGTCATATCCTTTCGCTCCTTGGGGGAATGTTAACATGCCTTATTGGTTCTGTCAAATTCGCGCCTGGCCTGGCAACCTGGTCGGTGCGTGATAAGGAAAAGAGCCCCGGCGCATCAGGCTCCGGGGCTCTGGCTTGGGTACGTACTACCTACGAGAGTAACTCGGCCATCGGCTGCGAGCGGCCGTCGTGGCCCACCAATTCCCCCACCCGTAGATCGAGGCTGGCCGGCGGGGTGAGCGCCGTCTTGAGTACCTCGTCCAGGTGCTCGACCAGCACGAAGGACAGGTCGTTCCGGATCTCTTGCGGCACGTCGTCCAGGTCTACCTCGTTGGCCTGGGGCAGAATGATCGTCCTCAGCCCGTGCCGGTGAGCGGCCAGCACCTTCTGCTTGACGCCGCCGATAGGCAGGACCTGCCCTTGCAGCGTCACTTCGCCCGTCATCCCCACCTCGCCGCGTACGGGCCGCCGGGTCAGTTCCGACACCAGCGCCGTCACCAGCGTCACCCCGGCCGAGGGGCCGTCCTTGGGGATGGCCCCCGCCGGCACGTGCAGGTGCACCGTCTTGCCCTCCAGTGCATCCTTGGGTAACCCCAACCGCTCCAGTTCACCCTGCACGTAACTGAGCGCGATGCGGGCCGATTCCTTCATCACGTCGCCCAGTTGGCCCGTCAGGATCAGGCCATCTTTGCCTTCCATTGCCCTGGTCTCGACAAAGAGCACCTCGCCGCCGGCAGGCGTCCACGCCAGGCCCGTCGCCACGCCCGGGAGCTCCGTGCGCAACTGGGCTTCATCCCGGAAACGAGGCTTGCCGAGGAACTCGCGCACACGCTCCGGGTCCACGGCCAGGCCGCACTCCGCCTCGGCCTTGCACGCGGCGACCCGCGTGGCCACCTTGCGCAGCGCTCGGCCGATCTCCCGCTCCAGGTTCCGCACGCCGGCCTCACGGGTATAGTCACGGATGATCGTCCTCAACCCGTCCGCCGTGAACTCGACCTCGTCGGGCTGCAGGCCGTTGGTCTTGAGTTGGCGCGGCACCAGGTACCCCTCGGCGATCTTGACCTTGTCGTACTCTGCGTAGCCATCAAGCTCGATCACCTCCATGCGGTCCAGCAGCGCCGGTGGGATCGTGCTCAACGTGTTGGCCGTGGTGATAAAGAACACCTGTCTCAGGTCAAAGTCCACGTCCAGGTAATGGTCGCGGAAGGCATGGTTCTGCTGCGAGTCGAGCACCTCCAGCAGTGCGCTGGCCGGGTCCCCCCGCCAGTCCGTGCCGACCTTGTCCACCTCGTCCAACATAAAGACCGGGTTACGGGTGCCCACGCGCTTGAGCGCCTGGATGACGCGGCCGGGCATGGCGCCGATGTAGGTGCGGCGGTGCCCCCGGATCTCCGCCTCATCCCGCACGCCGCCCAGGCTCATGCGGGTGAATTCCCGCCCCAACGCCCGCGCGATGGAACGTCCCAGGCTGGTCTTGCCCACGCCTGGCGGGCCGACGAAGCACAGGAGCGCCGTCGCGTGTTCGTCGCCGTCGTCTACCCCGCGCTCCAGCCGCAACTTGCGCACCGCCAGGAATTCCAGGATGCGTTCCTTGACCTTCTCCAGCCCATAGTGGTCCTCGTTCAGCACCTGCTCGGCGTGGCTCAGGTCGAGGTCGTCCTCCGAGAGTTTGTTCCACGGCAGGTCGGTCAGCCAGTCCAGGTAAGTCTTGATCACCCCCGCCTCGGCTGACTGCGGGCTCATCTGGGCCAGCCGCGCCAACTCCCGCTCCGCTTCCTTGCGCGCCTCTTCCGGCAGGTTGGCCTCTTCGACCTTGCGCCGGTAGTTGCCTGCCTCCGAGCCTTCCTCGTCCTCCCCCAGTTCCTTCTGGATCGCCTTGAGTTGCTGGCGCAAAAAGTACTCGCGCTGCGTCTTTTCCATCTCCGATTGGGCCTCGTTGCGGATCTGCTGGCCCAGTTCGAGCACCTCCAGTTCGTGCTGCAGCACGGCCAGCAACGCCCGCATCTGGGCTGCTACGTCGTCGCCGGCCAGGATCTTTTGTGCCTGCTCCATCTCCAGGCGCACATTGGAGGCGATCATGTACAGCAACATGCCCGGCTCGGCGAGTTGCTCCAGCATATCCACGACCCCTTCGGGCACCCCCGGCAGAAAGCCCACCAGCCGCCGCGCAGCAGACAGCAACTCGCGCCGCAGCGCTTCGACCTCGGTCGCGTCACTGGCTTGCTCGGGTGCCAGGTCCACCTGCGCCTTCAGATACGGCTCCTCGGCGATCCACTTTCTGATGTGCACGCGGGCCAGCCCGCGCATCACGATCTGATAGTTGTCTTCGACCCGCAGCGCCCGTTCCACCTCAGCCAACGTGCCTACCTGGTATAGCCCATCGGTGCCAGGCTCCTCGACCGCTGGATCCGTCATGGTCACCAGCACCAGCAGCCGGTCGCCGTCGAGCACGTCTTCCAACAGTTTGACAGAACGGGGCAGGCCCACCGCCAGTGGCAGTAGTCCGTGCGGGAATGCCACGACGTTGCGCAGTGGCAGCACCGGCACCTCACGCAGCCGATTGCGATCCCAATCCCCTTGCCCTCGCTTCTCTTTCCCCTGAAATAACGGTATCAACATGGTTCACCTCTTATGCATTACGCCTTACGCCTTACGCATTACGAATTACGCATTCCGCGTGCTCCGTGTTGCGCGTTCCATCTGCACATCAACGCCGGTACATTATCCACGCCGGGCATTAGAAACACGTTTTTATCCGCGTTAGATTTGCATTAGAAATCCTCCTGCTATACAATAGAGAAACCAGTCATCCTTGCGAAGGTTGCGAATGGCCTTGTCAATGGGGATGTTCTCGGTAAACGAAGGCCCTTTCGGCCCGGAATCTGCTCACAAACCTTCGCAAGGATTGAAGTATGGCATCTTTATCTGAGGGGTTCTCATGCGCATTGCAGTCTTTGGCACGGGTGCCGTGGGAGGCTACTTTGGCGGGCGGCTGGCACAGGCCGGCGAGGAGGTCGTTTTCCTCGCCCGCGGCGAGCAGTTGCGGGCGTTGCGCGATCGAGGACTGCGGGTGACCAGCCCCAAAGGCGACTTTGTCGTGCAACCCGCGCACGCCACCGGCGACCCGTCGCAGGTAGGTGTGGTGGACGTGATCCTGGTGGGAGTTAAGGCCTGGCAGGTGCCAGAGGCAGCGCAGGCGATGCGTCCGCTGGTAGGGCCAGAGACGGTGGTCCTTCCGCTGCAGAATGGGGTAGAAGCACCATCCCAGTTGGCGGCGGTGCTGGGTGCCGGGCACGTCCTGGGTGGCCTGTGCCGGATCGTTGCGCTCGTCGTCGAGCCGGGCCACGTCCGCCACGCGGGGCTGGAGCCGTACGTGGCCCTGGGCGAGCTGGACAACCGCCCCAGCGAGCGGGCTGAACGGCTGCGCCAGGCGTTCGCACGGGCGGGGGTCACGGCCGAGATCCCCCCCGACATCCAGGTGGCGCTGTGGGTCAAGTTCCTGTTCATCGCCTCGTTCAGTGGAGTGGGGGCCGTCACGCGCGCGCCGGCCGGCGTATTGCGCACCATGCCGGAGACGCGCCGCATGCTGGAACAGGCCATAGCGGAGGTGCTCGCCGTGGCGCGGGCGCGCGGGATCGCGTTGCCGGAGGAGAGCATTCCCAGGACGATGGCCCTCGTAGACAACCTGCCGCCGGACGGTACGGCCTCGATGCAGCGGGACGTCATGGCAGGGCGCCCCTCGGAACTGGAGTCGCAGAACGGGGCTGTGGTGCGCCTGGGCCAGCAGGCGGGAGTGGCCACCCCGCTGCACGCCTTCATCTACTATAGCCTGTTGCCGCTCGAGTTGCGAGCACGTGGCCGGGTGCAGTTCGCGCTATGAGCCTCCACAAAGTAAACGCCAGGTTTATCGTACGCGCGTTGCTCCTCGCGCTACCGGTCGCTGCACTGGCGACGGTGGTTGGCTTTGCGCTGATGGTGACGCGTGAGTGGCCGCCGGCCGGCCCCATTCCGCCCCCTCCGACGATCCTGGCGCCGCGCGGCGAGTTGCCGGCCGGGCCGGTCGGGTTGGAGGAGTGGGTCCAGGTGCAGGGCGGATCGTACAGCCTGGTGGGAAGCGGGTTCCTCATCCTGCTCGACGGTGGCGAGGTCGTGGGTGTGACCACGGCGCACAGCGTGCTGCTCGGCAATCCCGCCCGCCCGCTGGAACGGATCGCCTTGCGCATGGCCGGTCAGCCAGATTTCGTGGCCGAGTTCGATACACTGTGGGGGCATCCGGGTCGGCCCCGCACGGGCGGCGACATGACGGTGGATTACGTGCTGATGAAGACGGATCGGCCGGTGGATGCCAGCCTGCTTTTGATGCCCGACCCGCGCGGCGCACCCCAACCGGGCGAACGGGTATCCCTGTTCGGCGGCCTGGGAGACGGCCACGGCGGCCGGCGTGTCCTGGAAGGGACCGTGCAATCGGTCAGCGATACAGCCGTGTGGGTGGCGATGGATGGATGGTTCAGCCCAGGTCTTATGAGCGGGTCGCCGGTCGTCAGCCAGCACACCGGCCAGGCCGTGGGGATGGCCATCGCGGTCAGCCTGCGGCGCTATCGGTTGTTCCTGGGTCTGCACCCCATCGGGTCTATTGTGCGCCTGGCCGAGTCGGCGACCGAGTTTCCAGTATTGCCTGCCTATTAGAACAGGCTCGCAAGGAGAGTAGAGATGCAAATCGTGACTGATAGTGGAACAGATCTGTGTCTATCCGCTGAGCAAGCAGCCGAACTGAACATCCACGTGGTGCCTCTCGTCGTTACCCTTGAAGGTAAATCCTACCGCGAAGGCGTGGATATCCAGCCGGGCGAATTCTATCGCTTGCTGGCAGCGACCGACAGCCTTCCCATCACCTCCCAGCCCTCGGCGGGAGACTTTGCTGAGCTCTACCGGCGGTTGGCGGCCACCGACCCTGACATCCTGTCTATTCACATGACTTCCGGTCTGAGCGGCACGTTCAACACAGCCCAGGCAGGGGCAAAACTGGTGCCGGAGGCAAACGTTACCCACGTGGACACAAAAACCTTGTCTGCCGCAGCAGGATGGCAGGTGGAGGCAGCCGCCCGAGCGCTGAAGGCGGGTTGGCCGCAAGAGCGCATTCTGGCTTTGCTGGAGCGCATCGGCGCTGCCAGCGACAGCCTATACACCCTCAACGAACTCAGGTACCTGATTCACGGGGGACGTATCAGCCACATGAAAGGGTTGATCGCTTCGCTGCTAAATATCAAGCCGCTGATTGGGGTGGAAAAGGTGAACGGGACGTATGTGCAACTTGGCCAGGCCCGCACGTTCAAGCGAGCGGTCAAAGGGCTGGTTGATCTGATGGCCCGGCAGCATGTGCCCGGCACTGCTTTGCGTGTACAGGTGCTTTACTCGGACAATCCCGCAGGGGCGGCCATGCTACGCGAGCAAGTGGATCAGCAATTTGATTGCACCTGGCTGCCGGTTGGCCCCATGTCTCTTGTGCTGGGCGCCCATACTGGCCCTAGCATGGTGGGCGTTGCTTACGCCCCTCTGGCCGCTTTTGCCGATATACCATAAAGACCTGCCAGGTCTTCTGAGACCTGGCAGGTCTAATTACAGGCGGAAGGGGTGGGATTCGAACCCACGGTGGCCACAAGGACCACAACGGTTTTCGAGACCGTCCCGTTCGTCCACTCCGGCACCCTTCCGAATTTTCACCGCTGAGGCGCAGAGTTCGCAGAAATTCCTCTTATAGCCTCTCCGTGTCCTCCGTGTCTCCGTGGTGAGAAGTTATTCAGTTTTCTTGTTACCCCGCAATGGGGCGAAGAAACGTTCCAACAATGCCTGCGCTTCCTCCGCCAGCACCCCCCGGCTGACGGCCACCTGGTGGTTGAAGCGCCGATCGCGCAACAGTTCGACCACCGACCCCACCGCGCCGGCCTTGGGATCGTCGGCCCCGTACACCAGCCTCGGCAGCCGGGCCGCCACCATCGCCCCCGCGCACATCGGGCAGGGCTCCAGCGTACAGTACAGCGTCACGCCCACCAGCCGCCAGCCCCCCAGCGTGCGTGCGGCCTCCCGCAGCGCGATCATCTCCGCGTGGGCGGTCGGGTCGGCGTCCGCCTCCCGGCGGTTGTGCCCCCGCCCGACGATGACGCCATCGCGCACCGCCACTGCACCGACCGGCACGTCGCCGTGGGCCAGCGCCCGCTCCGCTTCGGCCAGCGCCTGGCGCATCCAGGCCACGTCGTCCACAGGGGTATTATAGCACAGGCCAGGCGAAGCGGCAATTCTCCAACCAGCCCTCACTGATCCGTGTCCTATTTCGGGCCACTTGAACGCTTACCACTTTCGGGAAGGTTCATTCCTCGGTGTAGGCCCGCACCCGTGGGCCGGTCTGCAGCACCCCGAGCAGCCGTTGCCGTGCTTCCAGCGCGTGCTCCCGGCTATCGTACTTGCCGACCGTGTACGTCGTAAGGCCGAGCCGCAACATCAGGTAATACGTATCGGAAGCCCGCTCCCGCTTGTCGCCGGCCACCCGCCGCAAGTCGAGCCCAAAAACGTCGAGCGGCGGATAACGCCGCTCGCGCACCTTCAGCCCGACCAGCAAGTTCACCACGCGCACGGCGCCCGTCTGGCGTTCCGCCACGATGCGCAGCCGGATCTGCGAGAGCACCAGCCCCGCCAGGAGCAGCGGCGCGGCCAGGATGAGCAACCACCAGGCGCGGTTGATCAGCCCGATGGGGACAAACACCAGCCCGCCGATCCCCAGGAGAAACCCCATCGCCATCCTGGACCGGATGGGGATGCCATCGTATATCACACTCGTGTCTTTGTCCGGCATAGCCTCCTGCCCCCCTTTACTCATCTACCCCTTTCCTCATTTACCCATTTACCCCTTCCCCCCTTTCCCCCCCTCCCTCACCACCACGTTCACCAGCCGCCCCGGCACGTAGACGACCTGGCGCACCTCCTTGCCCTCGATGTGGCGCAGCACGTTCTCGTCCGCCAACGCCGCCTCCCGCGCCTGCTCTTCGCCGATGCCGGCGGCGACCTCCATGCGTGCCCGCACCTTGCCGTTCACCTGCACGACCAGCGTGATCATCTCCTCGGCCGCCAGGCCAGGGTCGAACTGCGGCCACGCTTGCTGGTGGATGCTGTAGGGGTGGCCGGTGCGCGCCCACAGTTCCTCGGCCACGTGCGGGCAACAGGGGGCCAACAGCAGGAGCAGCGTCTCGACCGCTTCCTCCCACGCCTGGGTCCCATAGACCGGCGTCCCCCTGACTTTGTGCAAAGCGTTGGTGAACTCCATCAGCCCGGCGATGATGGTGTTGAAAGCGAACGCCTCCATGTCAAGCGTGACCCGGCGGATGGTCTTGTGCGTCCACCGCCGCAAGTCCGCAATCTCCCCCCCCTCTTTCCCCCCCATTGGGGGGGATGAAAGGGAGGGCTCCACCACCAGGTTCCACACCCGGCGCAGCCAGCGATCTATCCCCTCGATGCCGTGCGAGTCCCACGGGCCGCCCTGCGCCCAGCGCCAGCCGAACATCAGGTAGCCGCGCACCGTATCGGCCCCGTACCGCTCCACCAGGTCGTCGGGCGCGATCACGTTGCCCCGGCTCTTGGACATCTTTTCGCTGTCCTCGCCCAGGATGATGCCCTGGTTGCGCAGCATCGTCATCGGCTCGTCAAAGGCCACCAGCCCGGCGTCCCGCATGGCCTTGGTGAAGAAGCGCGTGTAGATCAGGTGCATGGTGGCGTGCTCGATCCCGCCGGTGTAAACGTCCACCGGCAGCCAGTACCTGGCCTCCTGGGGGTCGAACGGGCTGGAGTCGGCGTGGGCCCGCTCCTCCTCCTGGTAGTACGGGCTCAGGTAGGCGTACTGGTACCACGAGGAGCAGGCGAAGGTGTCCATCGTGTCGGTCTCGCGCGTGGCCGGGCCACCGCACTGCGGGCAGGTGGCGTGCAGGAAGCCCGCGTGGAATTTGAGCGCATTCTCCCCCGTAGGGGGGATGACGGCGTCGGTGGGCAAGACCACCGGCAGCTCCTCGTAGGGCACCGGGACCGTGCCGCACTGGTTGCAGTAGACGATGGGGATGGGCGCGCCCCAGTAGCGCTGGCGGCTGATCAGCCAGTCGCGCAGCCGGTAGTTGACGGCAAACTCCCCAACTCCCCGCTCCTCCAGCCACGCCGTCACCTTCTGGACCGCCGCGTCGCCGGGTGTGCCGCTGAAGGGGCCGGAGTGGACCATGGTGCCATACTCGGCGTGGAACAGCACGTCCTGATAAAATGGGAGATGGCTGAGCATCTCCATCGTCGTGCGGTTGGACCGCACCGGCGGGTAGAGCGCCTGGCAGCGCGCCAGGATCTCCCGGTCGGCCTCCACACAGTCCAGTTCCCGCACGCCGTCGTCGAAGATAAAGGCCCACCGCGCGCCGGCGATCTCGTTCCAATTGTCCGGCAACAGGTACTCGCGCATCAACTCGACGTACCGCTCAATCTGCTCGCTGCCGTGCAGCGTGACGTACAGCCCCTCCCCCACGTCGCCGGCCGGCCCGGCCTCGAACTCGATCCCCGCCGCCCGCAGTTCGCCGGCCAGCCCCTCGCGCACCGAGCCGGGGAACACCAGGCTCCTGGCCAGGCCGTCGGTGCGCTCAATCACCGGGATGATGGGCAGGCCGAACTTGACGGCGAACTGAAAGTCCCGCTCGTCGTGGGCCGGGACCGCCATGATCGCCCCCGTGCCGTACGTCATCATCACGTAGTCGGCAATCCAGATCGGGATGTTTTCCCCATTGACCGGGTTGACCGCGTAGGCGCCGATGAAGACGCCGGTCTTTTCTTTCTCGGTAGACAGCCGCTCGATCTCGCTCTGGCGGGCGGCCTGGTACTGGTAGGCTTCCACCTCCGCCCGGCGCTCCGGGGCAGTCAGGCGGTCTACCAGCGGGTGCTCGGGGGCCAACACCATGAATGTGGCACCCCACAGCGTGTCGGGCCGGGTGGTGAACACGATGATGCCCGCGCCCTCACCCCCCGTCCCCCTCTCCCCAAAAGCGGGGGAGGGGGGGGCAATCGGGAAGGTGACGTTGGCTCCCTCGC
>Ga0315284_10000306_pt1 | contig 66886 bp, 84 predicted proteins | sample YL17G09_16_MG_FD_203696 | JGI IMG/M metagenome (GOLD analysis project Ga0315284, IMG submission 203696) | Sediment microbial communities from Yellowstone Lake, YNP, Wyoming, USA - YL17G09_16 | ecosystem: Environmental > Aquatic > Freshwater > Lake > Sediment | place: USA: Wyoming | collected...
CGGGCGATAACGTGGACCTGACAGTGGAACTGATCGTGCCAGTGGCGCTCGAACAGGGCTCCAAGTTCGCCATCCGCGAAGGCGGTCTCACCGTCGGCGCAGGTGTCATCACCAAAATCATCGAATAGGTATATAAAGAATATGACGAAGCAGAAGATCCGCATCCGCCTCAAGGCTTACGATCATCGCATTCTCGACCAGTCTGCCAAGCGGATTGTCGAAACCGCCGAGCGTTCTGGTGCCCATGTGGTTGGCCCTGTACCCTTGCCAACCAAGAAAGAACGGTTTACAATACGCCGCTCGACTTTCATTGACAAAGACTCGCATGAGCACTTTGAAATCCGCACGCATAATCGTCTCATTGATGTTCTTGATCCTGACTCTAAGACGATTGATATGCTGATGCGTCTAAACCTGCCTGCGGGTGTGGATATCGAGATCAAATTATAGTTTGTAGGGAGTTGAGAAGTAGAGAGTGGTATATGATAGTCTCACTACTGTTCTCCAGTCTCTAATTTACTCTCTAATTTTGGCAGCACAAGAACGGTTCTGCTCGTAGGCCCCACTACTCTATGCGCCGCGGCAGGCCGATTGACTGTGCTGTGACCGAGATGATGCAGCCAAGCCCAGGCTGACAGTCTCGCAGGACAAATTGGAATATTGTCCAACCCTTTGAATAAGGAGAAAACCGAGCATGATGAAAGGGCTGATTGGCAAGAAGATCGGCATGACCCAGATCTTCGATGAGACCGGTGCGGCTGTGCCGGTAACTCTGATCGAAGCTGGGCCTTGCTATGTTACGCAGGTACGCCTTCCGGAAAAGGAAGGCTACGCAGCGGTGCAACTCGGATTCGCAGAGGCGAAACCCAAACGTCTGACTTCAGGTCAACTTGGACACCTCAAGAAGAACGAACTGCCTCCGCTGCGTTTTTTGCGCGAATTCCGCGTCAAAGATGCCGAATACAAAGCTGGCGATAAAGTCACTGTCGCGATTTTCGGGCTTGGCGAACACGTGGACGTGATTGGCACCAGCAAAGGGAAGGGCTTCGCTGGCGTCGTCAAGCGCTACCACTTCCGCGGCGGTCCCAAGACGCACGGCGCTTCTGACCGTCTGCGCGCTCCTGGTTCGAACTCTTCGACGACCACCCCTGGCCGCGTTTATAAGGGTTCGCGACGCCCTGGTCATATGGGCCATGAACGCGTGACCGCCCAGAGCTTGAAGGTCGTCCTGGTGGATGCTGAACGCAACCTGCTGGGTGTGCGTGGCGCTGTCCCCGGGCCGAAAGGCGGCCTGGTCATGATCCATGACGCGCGCAAGCAGTAAGCGCGGATGATGGGAGTATGGGTATTATGAAAGTAGACGTTTTCAACATGAAAGGCGAGAAGGTCAAAACCGTGGAATTGCCGGCCGAAATCTTCGAAACCCAAGTGAATGTAGATTTAATGCACCAGGCCTACATCCAACAGATGGCGAATGCTCGCCTGGGCACGCATAAGACCAAGACGCGCAGCGAGGTCTCCGGCGGTGGTCGTAAGCCGTGGAAGCAGAAAGGGACCGGTCGCGCCCGCCAGGGGTCCACACGCGCTCCGCAGTGGGTGCATGGCGGCAAGATCCATACGCCGCGCCCGCGCAAGTACACTCAACACATGCCCCTCAAGATGCGCCATGCGGCGTTGCGTTCTGCGCTGTCTGCCAAGGCAGCCGAGGCTGGTGTAGTTGTGGTAGACGAACTCGTTCTTGACGAGCCCAAGACCCGCCTGATGGCACAGGCTTTGAACGCGCTGGTCGGCGGAGCAACGGCTCTTATCCTGGTGACTGAAAAAGGCGCCAATTACGATACGGTCGCCCGTTCGACCAATAATCTCCCGGATGCCAAGTTGCTGATGGCAAACTATCTGAATATCCGGGACTTGCTTGGTTACGAAAAACTCGTCATGCCGCTGCGGGCATTGGACGTATTGAAGACTATCCTGGTATAGGAGGGCAGCATGACTACGATTTATGATGTAATCCGCCGCCCGCTGGTCACCGAGAAGTCGAACTACCAATCCAGCAAGCTCCACCAGTATTCCTTTGAAGTGGCTTCCGAGGCCACCCGGACTCTGGTCAAGGATGCCCTTGAGACGTTGTTCGACGTCGAGGTCGTGAGTGTAAATATCATGAACACGGCTGCCAAGCGTGGCCGCCGCCGCAACCACCGCTTGCTCGTGCGCGATCCCGGATTCAAGAAAGCAATTGTTACCCTGGCCGAGGGAAGCACCCTCGAGATCTTTGAAGGGGTGAAGTAATGGCTGTCAAGAAATATAAACCCACGACGCCCGGCCAGCGGGGGATGACCGGGTATACATTCGAAGAGATTACCAAATCCACTCCTGAGCGCAGCCTGATTATTCATCCGCGTAGACATGGGGGACGCGATACTACCGGCCGCATTACAGTACGCCATCGTGGCGGCGGGAATCGCCGATATATCCGCATTGTGGATTACAAGCGTGATAAGCGAAACATCCCAGCCAAGGTTGCAGCGATTGAATACGATCCGGGCCGGACTGCTCGCCTGGCCTTGTTGAACTATGCTGACGGTGAGAAACGTTACATCGTCGCTCCGCTCGGGATCAAAGTTGGCGATACGCTCTTTTCCGGACCTCAGGCCGAGATCCGACCTGGTAACTGTCTGCCGCTCTCGAATATCCCTGTTGGCACGCTGGTCCACAACATCGAATTGAAAGAAGGCAAGGGTGGGCAGTTGGTCCGTTCTGCGGGCGGTTCGGCGCAGTTGCTGGCCAAAGAGGGCGAATACGCTCAGATCCGCCTGCCTTCGAGTGAGGTGCGCCTGGTTCGCCAAACCTGCTATGCGACCATCGGCCAGGTTGGTAACCTGGATCATAGCAACATCAAATTAGGCAAGGCTGGTCGCAAACGCCACCTGGGCATTCGCCCGACGGTGCGTGGTACCGCCATGTCTCCGCGTGACCATCCGCACGGCGGTGGTGAAGGCCGCCAGCCGACCGGCATGCCGGGCCCGAAAACCCCGTGGGGTAAACCCGCGCGTGGTTACAAGACCCGCCGCATTAAGCGGACCGACAAGTATATCGTGCGCCACCGCAGCAAGTCCAATCGTTAGGCGCTGAGAGTAAGCGAGGTAGGTAGATATGTCTCGTTCGTTGAAAAAAGGGCCTTACATTGCCCCGAAACTCTTGAAGAAAATTGAAGCGATGAATCAGAAAGGCGAGAAAAAGGTCATCCGCACCTGGAGCCGCGCCAGTGTGATCTTCCCCCAGATGGTCGGTCACACGATTGCGATCCACGATGGCCGCCGCCATGTGCCGATCTATATCACCGAAAACATGGTAGGGCATCGCCTGGGCGAGTTTGCGCCGACGCGCTTGTTCCGTGGTCATGTAACGGGCGAGAAGACGTCGAAGGCAGCCTAGGAGACAAGCAATGGCCCACGATATTCGAGCACAATTGCGTTTCCTGTCCATTTCGGCTCAGAAAGTGCGCCTGGTGATTGATCTGGTGCGCGGCAAAGATGCGGTGCGAGCGTTGGAAATTCTGCGTTTCGCACCCCAGGCTGCCGCGCAGCCGGTATCCAAGTTGTTGGCTTCTGCTGTTGCCAATGCCGAGGAGAACTTCGGCGTCAGCCGCGATGACCTGTTTGTCGCCAAGATCTTTGCCGATGAAGCGCCCACCCGCAAATGGCGTCGCTTTGGAGCACGCGGTCGCTTCAAGCCGATCCTGCGCCGTTCGTCGCATGTGACCGTTATCCTGCGCGAGCACCAGGCTGCCTAACCGGCAAAGAAAGGACGAAGGAAATCTTATGGGTCGCAAAGTTCATCCGATTGGTTTTCGCCTAAATGTCAATCACGACTGGCGTGGTCGCTGGTTCGCCGAAGGTGCCCAGTATCGCGAGCAACTGGAACAGGATTTCGCCATCCGCAACATGATCTATCAGGAAGCTGGTCGTGCGGGCGTTTCCCGTATTGACGTGGAGCGTTACCCTGGCAAGTTGAAAGTATCTGTTTTTACGGCCAAACCCGGGATCTTGATTGGCCGCAAGGGTGAGGGCATTAAGAAAATCCGCCTGGGCCTGGAAGGGCTGACCGGAAAGAAAGTTGACCTGGATATCAAGGAGATCAAGGCCCCGGATTGCGATGCTTATCTGGTGGCTCACAATATTGCCGACCAGCTTGAACGCCGTATCAGCTATCGTCGCGCCATGAAACGGGCCATTCAGCAGGCCATGCGTCAGGGGGCGCAGGGGATCAAGATCGAGGTCGGTGGCCGCCTCGGTGGTTCAGAAATGGCCCGGAATGTCTGGCTGCGCGACGGGCGCGTCCCGCTACAGACTCTGCGCGCGGATATTGATTTTGCCCGCACCGAAGCCGCAACTACCTATGGCCAGATCGGTGTCAAGGTGTGGATCTACCACGGTGATATGAAACCTGAAGTAGAAGAAAAAATCGAGACGACCGAAGGCGTGTATGTGAGTGAATAGTGATTAGAGAATTGAGATTAGAAGACCGGAGTTTGTAAAAAGGTCGTTACCTAATCTCCACTCACTACTCTCTAGTCTTTGGAATGAGGTTGAAGCTATGTTAATGCCAAAACGTGTGAAGTATCGCAAGCAGATGCGTGGTCGCATGAAGGGTAAAGAATCGCGAGGCGTTGAAATATCCTTCGGCGAATACGGTTTGCTGGCGATGGAACCGGGATGGGTGACAGCCCGTCAGATCGAGGCAGCCCGTCGAACGCTCGTGCATGCTATGAAACGCCGCGGCAAGGTCTGGATTCGAATTTTCCCGGATAAACCCTACACCCAGAAACCCCCGGAAACCCGTATGGGTAAGGGGAAGGGAAATGTGGAGTATTGGGTCGCTGTCGTCAAGCCAGGTCGTGTTATGTTTGAGGTCGGTGGCTTGGATGAACTGACTGCCCGCGAGGCGTTGAGTCTTGCCCGGCGCAAATTTGCAATCAAGACCAAGATCATTGCCCGTCATGAGGTAGTCTTAGGAGAGCAGGCATGAAACCGGAAGAGATTCGCAAAATGTCTGCCGAGGAGATGCAGGCGAAACTGATGGATATGCGTGAGGAGTTAATGAAACTTCGTTTCCAGCAGGTGACCGGTCAATTGACCGATACCAGCCGCCTGCGCCAATTGCGCTGCGATATCGCCCGAATGGAGACGATCTTGAACGAGCTTAGCCAGACGGCTGTACAGGAAGGTGAAGCATGAATAACCGTCGTCGTATGACTGGTGTTGTCACCAGCAATAAAATGACCAAGACCGTGGTGGTCGAGGTCAGCCGAACTTTCCGGCATCCGTTATACCGTAAAGTTGTCCATCTGAGCAAGCGCGTCAAAGCGCACGATGAGCTCAGTTGCCAGATCGGTGACCAGGTCCAAATTATAGAAAGCCGGCCGATTTCACGCGATAAGCGTTGGGTAGTCGAGTCAATCGTCAAGCATGAGATCCGCACAGCCGATCCTGGCGTGGCAGAGATTGTTGCAGAACCCGATACGGCAGGCGCAGCGGCTGGCGAACCCCAGACGGAGATCCAGCCATGATCCAGCACGAGTCTCGCTTGAAAGTCGCTGATAATACCGGAGCGCGCGAACTGCTGGTTATCCATGTCATGGGCGGTTCGACCCGTCATTATGGCGCTATTGGTGACGTTGTAGTTGCAACAGTCAAGTCGGCGACTCCGCAGGGGTCGGTCAAGAAGTCTGAGATTGTCAAGGCCGTGCTCGTCCGTTGCGCCAAGGAATGGCGTCGCGAAGATGGTTCTTATATCCGCTTCGATGACAATGCAGCCGTGATTTTGGATGTTGACGGCCAGAATCCCAGGGGCAGCCGCATTTTTGGGCCGGTGGCACGCGAGTTGCGCGAAAAGGGCTTTACGAAGATTGTTTCGCTGGCCCCGGAAGTGCTCTAGGCCAGTGAGGAGCGAACGATGAAAGTCAAGATCCGTAAAGGTGATACCGTTGAAATCGTCAGCGGGAAGATCGAGGAAAAGGGCAAGCGCGGCGAGGTGATCAAGGTCCTGCCGGATGAGAAGCGAGTGGTGGTCCAGGGCGTGAACGTCCGGACCAAGCACCAGAAGCAGGTCCAGACTCAAGGCCGCACGATTAACCCCGGCCGGATGAAGTTCGAAGCCCCGCTTGACATCTCGAATGTTATGCTGGTCTGCCCCAAGTGCAGTGAGCCGACCCGTGTTGGCGTCCAGCGTAACGAAGACGGTGCGCACCGCGTCTGTAAGAAGTGCCAGGCGTTGATCGATTAGCCGCCGGTGGAGCATTAATCTATGAATAGAATGCAAGAACGATATCAAAAAGAAGCCATGCCAGCCCTGCTAAAGGCATTTCAGTATAAAAATATCATGCAGGTGCCGCGCATCAAAAAGGTTGTGCTCAATATCGGCCTTGGAAGCGAACAGGACAACGCAAAGGCGCTCGAAGCCGCCATGGGCGACCTGACGATCATTACCGGCCAGAAACCGGTCATGACCAAGGCCCGCAAGAGCATCGCCAACTTCAAGCTGCGTGAAGGCCGCATCATCGGCACGAAAGTCACCTTGCGCGGTAACAAGATGTGGGCGTTCCTGGACCGGTTGATTAATGCTGCGCTGCCGCGCGTGCGCGACTTCCGCGGCGTTTCTCCGGATGCTTTCGATGGGCGCGGCAACTATACCCTTGGCCTGAAAGATCAATTGATCTTCACGGAAATCGAGTACGACAAGATCGACAAAATAAGAGGCATGGAGGTCACCATCGTGACCACCGCCAAATCCGATGACCATGCACGGCTGGTGCTGCAACTCTTGGGCATGCCGTTCAAGAAGGAAGCATAACTATGGCAAGCACTTGCATGAAGTATCGTGAAATCCGCCGCAAGTATCCCACCCGCGTACGCAATCGCTGCTCAATCTGCGGACGCCCGCGTGGTTACATTCGTCGTTTTGGCCTATGCCGGATTTGCTTCCGTGAGCTGGCGTTAGAAGGAAAAATCCCTGGCGTCGTGAAGTCGTCGTGGTAGCCGGGTGGAGGTAGGAAATGAGTATGACTGATCCTATTGCTGATATGCTGACCCGCATCCGTAATTCCATGCTGAGTGGTCAGGCTATGACGGCCATGCCCTATTCGAAGATTAAAGTGGAAATCGCCAAGATCTTGAAAGCAGAGGGCTATCTGGAGAATTTTGAAGTTGCCGATGGTGAACGTCCGAGCCAGAAGGTCTTGCGCTTGAAGATCAAGTATTTCGGCGAGCGTCGCGAGCGCAAGCCGGTGATCACTGGCATCGAACGGGTCAGCCGCCCTGGCCGTCGTGTTTACACCAAGAAGCAGGATATTCCCTGGGTGCTTTCGGGCATTGGCGTAGCCATCCTGTCCACGCCCAAGGGTATCATGACTGGTCAACGTGCCCGCCAGTTGGGTGTGGGCGGCGAGATCCTCTGCAAGGTCTGGTAGAGAGGAGGAAGTAAAGTGTCTCGAGTTGGACGTATGCCCGTGGTCATCCCGGCTGGTGTGCAGGTAGAAATCAGCGGCACGAATGTCGGTGTGAAGGGCCCGAAAGGTGAAATGAAGCGCGCGTTCTCCCCGCTGATCGGGATTGCGATGGAGAATGGTCAAATTATGATTACTCGCCATTCTGACCAGCCTGCCGAGCGTGCTTTGCACGGGACAACCCGTGCAGTACTGGCAAACATGATTCTCGGCGTCAACACTGGTTTTGAACGTGTTCTGGAAATCGAAGGTGTCGGTTACCGGGCCGAGATGAACGGTAAGAATCTGGTATTGAATATGGGATATTCACACCCGGTGGAAATGGAACCGCCTGCCGGTATTACCTTTGACGTGGACCAGAAAGCCCGCCAGGTCTTTGTGCGTGGCTTTGATAAGGAATTGGTTGGCCAGATTGCGGCCAATGTCCGCAGTGTGCGCCCGCCGGAACCCTATCACGGCAAGGGTTTACATTACCTTGGCGAAAAGATCCGGCGCAAGGCTGGTAAGGCCGGAAAGGCAGCAAAGTAATCTATGGCTGAGAAAAATCGTTCTGAGGCTCGCGTCCGACGGCACATGCGTGTTCGGATTAGCGTGCAAGGTACGCAGCAACGCCCTCGTTTAAGTATTTTCCGGAGTCTCTCGGAGATTTATGCACAGGTCATTGACGATCAAGCCGGGCATACGATTGTCTCGGCCTCGAGTATTGACCAGGAATTGCGTGGGAAGATGAAAGGCCTAAAGAAGGCAGAACAGGCCAAACTGGTCGGCAAAACTCTGGCTGAGCGCGCCAAGGGGAAAGGCGTGCAGACGGTCGTATTCGACCGTGGTGGTTTCAAGTATAGTGGCCGGGTCAAGGCCCTGGCCGATGGCGCCCGCGAAGGCGGCCTGGAATTCTAAGGCCTGATTGGAGAAAGCTATGTTGGATTACCAGGTGAAAGAAATCGAACAACAAGCGGAAGCATTCGACGAGCGCGTGATCGAAATTGCTCGTGTAGCAAAAGTTGTGAAGGGCGGCCGCCGATTCCAGTTCCGTGTGACGCTGATTATGGGCGACAATCGCGGCAAGGTCGGTATGGGTGTTGGCAAGGCTAACGCCGTACCGGATGCAATGCGTAAGGCGACCGAGCGCGCCCGCAAAAATATGCACGAGGTATTTCTTTCCGGGACAACCATCCCGCACCAGTCTACTGGCAAGGTCGGCGGTGCGATCATCTTGCTCAAACCAGCTTCTCCGGGTACGGGCGTCATTGCCGGTGGTGGTGTACGCGCCGTGCTCGAAGCTGTGGGCATTCACGATATCCTGACCAAGTCGCTTGGTTCCTCGTGTGTTCTGAATGCTGTCCAAGCGACTCTCCAAGCCCTCGCGGCGCTTAAGTCGCCGCAGGAAGAGGCCGCCCGGCGCGGCAAGCCGGTCGAAGACTTGCTGCCGTACTGGGAAAGGAGAAAGAAGCATGGCTAACAAGGTCGAAGGTAAGACAATTAAGGTAACGCTGGTACGCAGCCCGATTGGCTATCCGGAGCCGCAGAAGGCAACGGTACGTGCCCTGGGCTTGCGTCGCCTTCATCAAACTGTGGAACACCAAGACTCGCCGTCTGTTCGTGGTATGTTGGCGAAAGTCATCCACATGATTCGTGTTGAAGAATAGGGATGAAGATGAAACTGAACGATCTGCAACCCAATCCGGGGTCCAAGAAGAACCGCAAGCGTGTCGGTCGTGGGATCTCCGCCGGTCAGGGAAAGACCTGCGGCAGGGGAACCAAAGGCCAGGGTTCCCGCGCCGGCGAGGGCGGTCGTCTGTACCGCCAGGGCGGCAACCTGCCGTTCTTCCGCCGTCTGCCGTTCGTGCGTGGTAAAGGCTTTACCCCGCCTTACGAAGCCCAGTTTAATGAAGTCAATCTTGACCAGTTGTCCTCCTTCAAGGCTGGTGTTGAAATTACCCCTGAATCACTTGAGAAGGCTCGTCTGCTGCGCGACCCCCGCGACCCGGTGGCGATACTCGGACGCGGCGAGTTGAAGACCGCCCTCAAAGTGCACGTTCATCGCGTGACGAAGAGCGCTAAGGCTAAAATCGAGGCTGCCGGTGGCACGGTGGAATTGATTGGATAACTCGTACTCACGAGGAGACTCCTTATGAAAACCCTATTTTCGGGATGGCGTTATCTCTGGAAGTCGCAGGACATCCGCCGCAAGTTGATTGTGACCCTGATTATCCTGGTCATCTATCGCCTGGCGGCCAATATCCCTGTGCCGGGTATCAACGGGGCTGCCCTGAAATCGCTATTACAGGGTGCGAGCGGGGGATCGTTCTTCGCTTTCCTGGATTTGCTTTCGGGCGGCACGATCTCACGCTTCTCTTTGCTTGCTATGGGCGTCTATCCGTACATCACAGCGCAAATCATCCTGCAATTGCTGACCCCCATTTTCCCGGCCCTTCAGCGTAAAATGGAAGAAGACCCTCGTGAGGGCCGCAAGTGGCAGGAAAAATGGACCTATTACCTGGCTGTCCCGATGGCCGCACTTTCCGCCCTCGGCCAGATCAACCTGTTCAACTCCTATTCAGTGCAGGGGGGGCAGGGCCAGGTTGTACCTTTTGGATTTTCAAGCGCCCTTTGGCTGCCTTCGCTGACTCTCCTATTGACCATGATCGGTGGCACGATGTTCGCCATTTGGTTGGGCGAGTTGATCTCGGAGTATGGCGTTCGCGGCCAGGGTCTTTCTCTCATCATCTTTGCAGGCATCGTCGCTCGTATGCCGGCCCAATTCGGTACGCTATTGGCAGATAAGCAGCACGGTTGGATCCTGGTCATCTCGATGGTCGTAGTGATGGTCGCCGTCATCTACGCCATCGTTTTTGTCCAACAAGGACGCCGGTACGTGCCGGTCATGTATCCCGGCCGCCGCGTCGGTAGCCGCATGTCCATGCCGGTGAAGGGCACATTGCCGCTGATGGTAAACCTGGCAGGCATGATCCCGCTCATTTTTGCCAGTGCTATCTTGCAGTTTCCGTCTATCATTGCCAGTTACTTTGTCAATTCAACTAACGCTGCAGTGGCAAAATTTGCTTCGACGACACAGGTCACCTTCAATGGCGGTTCCTGGGTCTACTATCTGCTGTATTTCCTGATGGTTGTAAGCTTTACGTTCTTCTATACGGACGTGATGTTCACCCAGCAGAACTACGGCGAGAATCTGAAGAAGGTTGGTGCACAGATCCCGGGTGTCAATCGTGGCGCACCGACCCAGAAATACCTGACCAAGGTCCAGCGCCGCGTCACTCTCCCCGGTGCGCTGTTCCTGGGTGTTGTTGCGGTCCTGGGCTATATCATCAATCTGATCCTGAAAGCGGTGGGCATCGGAGGAACAGCCTCATCCTCGACCATTTTCCTGGTCTCGGCGGCCGGCCTGCTCATCGTTGTTGGCGTGGTGCGGGACCTGTTCTTGAACATCGACGCCGAACTGAAGCTCCACGGCTACGATGACGCCCGTCTGGTGAAATAGGCTTGATTATGCCCACCTACATCGTTCTCCTCGGACCTCCCGGCGTGGGCAAAGGCACACAGGCGAAACTCGTCGCCGAGACCAACGGTTTGCCACACATCTCATCGGGAGACCTTTTTCGTGAGAACATTAAAAACGAGACCGAACTTGGCAAACTGGCCCAATCTTTTATGAATAAAGGCGAGTTGGTGCCGGATGATGTGACCATCGGTATGATCCGTGACCGGCTTTCTCGCCCGGATTGTAAGGATGGGGCGCTGCTGGACGGCTTTCCCCGCACCACGGTGCAGGCGGAAGCTCTGGAAAAATTGCTCGCCGAGTTTGGTGGCAAGGTGAACTACGTTCCGTACATCACTGCTTCAGAGGCCACTCTGATTGAGCGTCTGAGCGGGCGTTGGACCTGCAAAGCGCAGGGCCACGTCTTTCACGAGAAGCACAATTCGCCGAAGAAATCCGGCGTGTGTGACTTGGATGGTTCAGAACTTTATCAACGCGATGATGACAAAGCCGAGACGGTCACGCGGCGTATCCAGGTGTATTTTACCCAGACCGCTCCCCTGATTGCTTATTACCGTGAACGCGGTTTGCTATCTGAGATTGACGGAGATCGGCCGATCGAGAAAGTCACCGCCGATTTGCTGGCGGTACTCAGAAAGTAAAATGGCTTTGGATCGCGATATTCAAATCAAAAGTCCGGCTGAAGTTATGTTGATGCGCGAAGCCGGTCGAGTCAACGCCCTAGCGTTGGCGGCTGTTCGAGAACTTTTACAACCCGGCGTCACTACCGCAGACCTCAACGCGGCTGCTGAGGAAGTCCTGCGGAAACACGGCGCTTACTCGCCTTTCAAGAACTACGGTCATCCACCGTTCTCCGGATCTGTTTGTGCCAGCGTCAATGAAGAGCTGGTGCATGGTATCCCTGGGAAACGGAAGCTGAAAGAAGGCGATATCATCTCTATTGATTGTGGGGCGGTCGTCGAGGGTTATGTCGGCGATGCAGCCTTCACGGCTGGAGTAGGGCAGATTTCCCCTGAAGCCAGCAAACTCATTGAGGTGACTCAGCAAGCGCTGTACGTTGGCATCGCGATGATGCGCGCCGGAAACAAGACGGGCGACGTCTCCGCGGCCATCCAGCAGTTTGTGGAGGCCCAGGGGTTCCAGGTCGTCCGCGAATATACCGGACATGGCGTTGGCCGTAAAATGCACGAGGAGCCGCAGGTGCCGAATTATGGCACCCCAGGCAGCGGGGTCCTGTTACGACCCGGCATGACGATCGCCCTCGAGCCGATGGTTCTCGTCGGCACCTACCGCACCCGTGTCCTGCCCAACCAGTGGACGGTTGTCTCCGCTGATAGGTCATTGACGGCGCACTATGAACACTCAGTAGCCGTCACCGAAGGCGACCCTCTCGTCCTGACTGTCCCGTAACCAGACAGCAAAGACACCGCCAAAACTGGACGGATAAGAATAGAACAAGTATAATTCGACCTTTGGCTGTATTACCGAAGTAAGGAGAACGCAATCATGAAAGTAGGTCCCTCCATTCGCAAGCGCTGTGCGAAGTGCAAAATTGTCAAGCGCAAGGGCAGATTGTATATTATCTGCGAAAATCCTAAGCATAAACAGCGACAAGGATAGTAGACCATGGCAAGAATTGAAGGTGTTGATCTCCCGCGCAATAAACGCGTTGAAGTGGGCTTGAATTACCTGTTCGGGATTGGTCCGACGCGCTCGCGCGAGATTCTGGCGGCGACCAAAATCAACCCAGATACGCGCGTCAAAGACTTGACGGAAGCCGAGGTTTCAGCCATCCGCGAGTACATTTCGAAGAACTGGAAAGTCGAAGGCGACCTGCGCCGTCAAGAGCAGATGAACATCAAGCGTCTGGTCGAGATCGGCTGCTACCGCGGCTTGCGCCATCGTCGCAATTTACCTGTCCACGGACAGCGCACGCGCACCAATGCACGCACCCGCAAGGGCCCTAAGAAGACCGTGGCCGGACGTGGACGCCGCAAGGGCGGTAAGAAGTAATCTGTAAACAGGAACGAGAGAGGTATTATGGCTCAGACTGTACGTTCTGCGCGCCGCTCCAGTGGCGCTAAAAAAGGGAAGCGCACGCTGTCGGCTGGACAGGTGCATGTCTTCGCCTCGTTCAATAACACGATTGTGACTATAACTGACCCGGATGGTAATACCCTGTGTTGGGGTAGTGCTGGTTCAGTTGGTTTCAAGGGCTCCCGCAAGAGTACACCCTTTGCTGCCCGCCTGGCTGCAGAGCAGGCGATCAAAGCTGCCCAAACCATCGGCATCCAGGAAGTGGACTTGTTCGTCAAGGGTCCCGGCCCTGGTCGTGAGTCTGCCATCCGCGCTGTCCAGTCAATGGGCTTGAAAGTCAAATCTATTTCGGATCTGACGCCGGTTCCGCACAATGGTTGCCGGCCTCCCAAGAAGCGCCGCGTTTAATTCTGGTGAGAGAGGTTAGTACGTATGGCGAAATATACAGGGCCGGCCTGCAAACTGTGCCGGCGTGAAGGTGAAAAATTATTCTTGAAGGGAGAGCGTTGTTTTTCTCCCAAGTGCGCATTCGAGCGCCGCGGTTTTGTCCCCGGCCAGCATGGCCGTTCCGGTGGCCAAGGCAGGCGTGGCGGACGCGGCGGACGCGGAGCCTCAGGCCGTGAATCGGACTATGCCAAGCAGTTACGTGCCAAGCAGAAAGCGCGCCGCATTTATGGCGTTTATGAGCGCCAGTTCCGTCGTTACTACGGCAAAGCTTTGAAGGCGCGTGGTATTACCGGCCTGATGCTGCTGCAGATCCTCGAATCTCGGCTGGATAATGTCGTCTTCCGGCTGGGTTATGCTTCGAGCCGTGCCCAGGCACGTCTGCTGGTGAGCCACGGCCACTTTACGGTCAACGGCCGCCGTACAGATGTCCCGTCAATGACTTTAGTCATGGGCGATGTTGTTGCAGTCCGTAAAGGCTCGCTGGATGCTACGTATTTCAAGGAATTGGCTCCGTTGGCCGAGGCCCGCAATATCCTGGCTTGGTTGAACCGCGATCTGGAATCCCTCTCCGGCAATGTTTTGCGTCTTCCGGAGCGCCCTGAGATTGACGGCAACCTGAACGAGCAGTTAATCGTTGAGTACTACTCGCGCTAATCCGAGTCTGTTATCTTAGACGCGGCGTACCGTTCGTACGCCGGGGAGAGGTGTATCGTGACTATCACGAACATGGTAATGCCGAAGATCGAGCGCGAAGCCGAAACTCGCAATTATGGCAAATTTGTCATCAGCCCGCTGGAGCATGGCTATGGCGTTACGCTGGGTAATGCCCTGCGGCGCGTATTACTTTCCTCGCTCGAAGGCGCGGCGGTGACATCTATCCGCATCGTGGATATCTTGCATGAATTCAGTGACATTCCAGGTGTGCGCGAAGATGTTTTACAGATCATGTTGCAGGTCAAGCAGTTGCGCCTGATGCTCGAAGGCATGGACACTACCCGCATGCATCTGGAAGTGCGTGGCGAGGGTGTGGTCACCGCGGCGGATATCATTGCTTCGCCCGAGGTTCAAATTATCAACCCGGACCTGTACCTGTTCACCGCTGATAACTCCAAGACCCGCCTTGACATCGAGTTCACGGTCGAGCGCGGGCGCGGCTACGCTCCTTCCAATGAACGTGGGCGTATGCCCATTGGGGAATTGCCGGTGGATGCCATTTTCAGTCCAGTCAAGCGCGTCAATTGGGAAGTCCAAGCGGAACGCGTTGGCCAGAGCACCAATTATGACAAACTCGTCCTGGAAATTTGGACTGATGGCGCGATCTCGCCGGAGAAGGCTTTGAGCGCCTCCGCCAAGATCCTGATCGAGCACCTGCGTTATATGGCCGGCATCAGCGAAGAGACGCTTTCCATTGCAATGGAAAAAGAAATCGTCGGTTCGCACCTGACCAGTGAAGTGGCCGAGACGCCGGTCGAATCGCTTGACCTTTCGGTGCGAGTCTTCAACTCGCTCAAACGGACCGGCATCACCACCGTCGGTGATGTGCTCGAACTGCTTGAGAAGGGCGACCAGGCGGTCATGTCCATCCGCAATTTTGGCGAGAAGAGCCTGGATGAACTGCGTGCCAAGATGCAGGAAAAGGGTTATCTGAAGGACGAACAGAAGAAAGAGTCGGAGTGATCTAGCAATGCGACACCAAGTAGCAGGTTACAAGCTTAATCGTACCAAAGGCGCGCGCATCGCTCTGCGCCGCAATCTGATCAAGCAATTATTTACCCATGAGCGTATCCGCACCACCCAGACCAAAGCGGCGGCCATCCGCGGCGAGGCCGAGCAGATGATCACCATTGCTCGCAAGGTCAAGGATGCCAGCGACGCCGAAAAAGTATCCGCCCGCCGTCTGGTTGCAGCCAGATTGGGTAATAATAGCAACGACGTCGTGAAGAAATTGTTCGATGAAATTGCCCCACGTTTTGCCGAGCGCAATGGCGGCTATACCCGTGTTTTGAAACTTGGCCCTCGCTTTGGCGACAAGGCGGAGATGGCGCTGCTCGAACTCGTGGAAGAGTGATCCGGAAGGATGAATGATGAATGGTGAATCAGGATGAAATTTCCATTCAGCATTCATCATTCTGACTTCTGCCTTCAAAAATGGCACGTTACCAGGTTGTCCTCGCTTACGACGGCACCGATTTCCTCGGAAGTCAGCGGCAGGCTAATTCCCGGACGGTGCAGAGCGAGCTCGAAAAGGCTCTGCGTAAGATCAGCTGGCAAGGGAAGAGCATTCTCCTGGCCGGGCGCACGGATACCGGTACCCATGCCAGTGGGCAGGTGGTGGCCTTCGACCTCGACTGGGGTCACGGGTCCGACAAATTGCAAGATGCCCTGAATGCCCATCTGCCAGGCGATATGGCGGTACGAGACGTCAAGGCGGCGGCGGACGATTTTCATCCGCGTTTCGATGCCACCTCCCGCTGCTACCGTTACCGGCTGTTTTGCGCCGGCGTGCGGGACCCTTTACGGGAGCGTTATGCTTGGCGCGTCTGGCCAGCCGTGACTGACTTGACGCCGTTGGCCGGTATTTGGCCCGGCACGCACGATTTCGCCGCTTTCGGAACCCCGCCCCGGCCTGGAGGCAATACTGTGCGGACGGTCATGTCTGCCGAATGGAAGAAGCAAGGCGACGAGTGGATTTTCGACATTCAGGCCGATGCCTTTCTGTACCGTATGGTGCGTCGGCTGGTCTACGTCCAGGTAGCCGTTGGGCAGGCGAGACTCCCGGCGGAGACGCTGGCCCGGGCGCTGGAGAACAGGCCCGAGGTTTCGCCCCGAGGCTCAGCCCGAGGGGTGCGGAAAGAAACGCAGGGCAAAATCCCTGCTGGCCTTGCCCCGGCGAGCGGCCTGACGCTGATCGAGGTCCGTTATGATAATCTGGTCTGAATTCGTTTAGTCTGGAAGTTTGGAGAGACGAAAGTGTATAAATCTTACTATCCTAAGGCTGCCGAGATTAATCGCCAGTGGTTGTTGGTAGACGCCAATGGTGAGAACCTGGGCCGTCTGGCAACCAAGATTGCCGGACTCCTGCTGGGCAAGCACAAACCATCTTTTACGCCCGGCGTCGAGATGGGCGATTTTGTGATTGTTATCAATGCCCAGAAAATTACCGTCACTGGCACGAAGACCCACACCAAGCTGACCGAAAAGATGTACCATAAGCACTCGGGTTATCCCGGTGGCCTGAGGTCAATCAGCCTGCGCGACCAACTGAACACCCACCCAGACCGCGTCATTCGCTCCGCAGTATGGGGTATGTTACCGCACAACAAGATGGGCCGCCACCTCATGGCGCGGTTGAGAGTCTACGGTGGAGCGGAGCATCCGCACACTACCCAGAATCCGAAGACGGTCGCGTAAAGGAGCAGGAATATGTCTGTGCAGTATTTTGAAGGCGTTGGACGCCGCAAACAAAGCATCGCCCGTGTGCGCCTCATGAGCGGTTCAGGCCGTTTCATCGTCAACGATAAAGAGGCTCCGGCTTATTTTAATCGTTTGGGCGACGTTGAAGCCATCTTAGCCCCCATGAAAGCGGCTGGTCAGGACCAGAAATCTTTTGACATCACCGTCGTTGTCACTGGTGGCGGCGTGACCGGCCAGACCGACTCCGTACAGCTTGGCTTGGCGCGTGCCCTGGTCAAGATGAATCCCGAGAACGTTTCGGCCATGCGCAAGGGCGGTTTCCTGACCCGCGATGCCCGCGTGAAGGAACGCAAGAAGCCTGGTCTGAAGCGCGCCCGCAAGGCTCCTACCTACACCAAGCGTTAGTTCAAAACGTAAAACGCAAAACGTAATGTGTAATCCGTAACTCGTGATGTTACGTTTTGCGCATTACGTTTTACTTTTACAGAGTACTGCGTAAATATCTGACCTATAAACCTGGCTTGTGTGAGTAATCCGGTCAAAGCCGGTTCAGAATTCTTTGTAAGAAACAGTAAACCATAGTTTGTTCAGGAGTTTTCTATGTCTGGAATTACTCTGCTTGGTCTCGGCCCCGGCGATCCTGCCAAACTGACGCGTGAAGCCTGGGAGGTGCTTTTCTCCGCCGGTGAGGTCTGGCTGCGGACCGAACAGCATCCCGCCGTTGCCGGTTTGCCGGTTTCCGTCAGGGTTCATTCTTTCGATGATTTGTATGAAAAAAGCGAATCCTTTGACGACGTATATGCTGCCATTGTGAATAAAGTGCTGGTACTGGGGCAGCGGCCGGAGGGGGTGGTCTACGCTGTGCCGGGTGACCCGTTTGTGGCGGAATCCACCTGCCCGGTCATCGTCGAGCGCGCCCGGACCCTGGGCTTGCCGTTGAAAATCGTGAGCGGAGTTTCTTTCCTCGAGCCGGTCTTCGCCGCTCTTGGTCTGGATCCATACCCACGCCTGACCCTGGTGGATGCGCTGGAACTGAGCCTGGCGCACGTACCAGCCTTCCCGCCGGATATGCCGGTGCTGATCGCCCAGGTTTACTCCCGCATGGTGGCTGCCGAGGTGAAAATGACTCTCAATGCTCTCTATCCTGACGAGCACCCGGTGCGCCTCGTCCATGCCGCCGGGACGAAAGATGAGTTGGTTGAAGATATTCCACTTTACGAAATAGACCGTTCCGAGCATATCGGCATGTTGACAGTGCTCTTCCTCCCACCGCTGGGCGAGGGGACTTCTTTTGAAGCCTTTCAGGAAATCGTTGCCCATTTGCGCGCTCCGGATGGCTGTCCCTGGGATAAAGAGCAGACGCACCGGTCGCTCCGTTCACACCTGCTCGATGAGGCTTACGAGACCCTGGCGGCGCTGGATAGTGAAGTACCGGACAAGATGGCCGAGGAATTCGGTGACCTGCTACTCCAGATTGTGCTCCATGCCCAGATTGCAAGTGAAGAGGGTGAATTCAACATGGTGGATGTGCTCAAGGGTATTTATAGCAAGATCCTCCGCCGCCACCCGCATGTCTTTGGGGAAATACAGGTGGATGGTGTGAAAGGCGTTTTACAGAATTGGGAGAAACTCAAGGCGGACGAACGTCAGGCCAACGGCGAAAATAAAAAAGGTCCGCTGGACGGTATCCCGTTGGCGTTGCCGGCGCTCATACAAGCTCAGGAATACCAGGACCGGGCCGCCCGCGTTGGTTTCGACTGGCCGAAGATTGAGGGTGTGCTGGAGAAAATCGCCGAGGAGATTCAGGAGGTGCGGGAGGCGGCGGATGAAGATGAACTGGAGGCCGAGATCGGCGACCTGTTTTTCGCCTTGGTCAACCTGGCGCGTTGGAAAAAAGTGGATGCCGAGTCCGCTTTACGGGGAACGAATATACGTTTCAGGGAACGCTTCACCTATGTCGAGGCTGGAGCGAAAAAACAGGGGAAGAAGTTATCCGAGATGACCCTGGACGAGATGGAAGCATTGTGGCAGGAAGCGAAGAAGTGGTATCTAACTTGATATGCTCAATCAAGAGCCTGATTGGACGAGGAATTTTGAGCGAACGAAAAAATTTAAGGTAAATTGCCCGTTCGTCCTCTTGTTTAGTCTTAACAATTAGGATAGAATGATGTATAGTTTTCCCCGTATATAGGGGGATTTGGTTTTTGACCACCACATATGGCGGCTATATAGATCTACTGCTTCTTGCATAAATTTCTGAACCAGCTTTGACCGAATTACTCGTATAGACCAGATTCATTATTCAGATATTTACGCCGTACTCTGTAACATAGTGGAGTGAGAAGAATGCGCTGCCCGTATTGCCAGAATGACGACTCGAAAGTCGTTGATACAACTCACGACAATCACGGTGGCATTCGCCGGCGGCGCGAATGCTTGAGTTGTGGGCAGCGTTTTAGTAGCTATGAACGCCCGGTCCTGGCGACGCCATTGATTGTCAAGCAGGATGGAACACGCGAGGAGTTTGATCGGGAAAAATTGGACCGTGGTATCCGCATTGCCTGCGCCAAACGCCCGGTCTCTGCGGCAGATATTGAGCGTTTAGTAGGGCAGATTGAAACAGAATTACAGCATCTGGGAAAACCCGAAATTTCATCGCGTGTGGTTGGTGATTTGGTCATTAAAGGCTTGAAAGAGATGGACCAGATTGCCTATATCCGTTATGCCATCGTCTACCTACGTTTGGATGATTTGCATGCTCTGCGTGATGAAATTGATCACTTGTTATTAGAGCTATAAGCCTTTCTCGACGCCGGCTCTCCAAAGCGGGGAGGTGAATCGGCGTCTATGTGTCTCTTAAGCAAAAGTATTACTCACTGTTTATCGGAATAACCGGAGCAAACATTTTAGAAGCAGAGGAGAATTACAGCATGGTCATTGCCCCAGCGCCGTCGAAAAAAGGATTTCTCTCCACCCCGTCCATGCCTGAGGACCTGCCTGGTGCGAAATTGACCGAGAATGCCCACCAGGTATTGGGACGCCGTTACGTCCGCCACGGCGACGATGGCCAGCCGGTCGAAACCGTTGAAGAGATGTTTTGGCGGGTGGCATACCAAGTTGCCATGGCTGAAGAAGCGTACGACGGGAATGTTATTGGGCGTGCTCGCGAGTTTTATCTTTTACTGACCTCTAAAAAGTTTTTCCCCAATTCTCCAACATTTACCGGAGCCGGCACGCCGTTAGGACAATTGGCGGCATGTTTCGTCCTCCCGATCACCGACGATATGGGCCGTGACCCGGCGGGTATTTTCCAGTCCCTGCGGGATGCGGCGCTCATCCAACAGACCGGCGGCGGGAACGGCTTCTCTTTCTCGCGAATCAGGCCAAAGGGTGCACTGGTCAAATCGTCGGCTGGACAGGCTACGGGTCCGGTGGGTTTTTTGCGTGTTTACGATCATGCCTTCGGTGAGATTGCCCAGGGCGGGACGCGGCGTGGGGCCAATATGGGCGTTCTGCGTGTAGACCATCCCGATATCGAGGAGTTCATAACTTGCAAGATAGATGAGAATCAGATTACCAACTTTAACATCTCGGTGGGTATTACCGACGCCTTTATGCAAGCGGTGAAGGACGACGCCGATTGGGGGCTGTGCTTCCCGGACGTCAGCGATCCGGAATATCGCGGCTTCAGTGGCACACCGGAGCAGGCCAAGGCGAAAGGGATACCGCTCCGCACCTATAAAACGATAGGCGCGCGCGAACTCTTTCAGAAGATTGTGAACCAGGCGCACCACAATGGCGAGCCCGGTTTGCTGTTCCTGGATGCGGCCAACCGTTCCAACCCGGTGCCGCACCTGTACCCGCTGGAGGCAACGAATCCATGTGGCGAACAGTGGCTCGGACCGTACGAGAACTGTTGCCTTGGATCTGTAAACTTGGCCGAGCATTGCGGACCGGACGGGAGGGTGGATTGGGATGGCTTGCGGAAAAGCGTAGAACTCTCGACCCGTTTCCTGGACGACGTGGTGGACGTGAATGCCTACGTCCCGGCAGTACCGCAATTGAAAGAGGCCGCGCACAGGGCCCGACGAATCGGTTTGGGTATCATGGGTCTGGCGGATTTAATGTACCACGTCGGTGTACGTTATGGTTCACCGGAGGGACAGGAGTTCGGCGCGCAGGTGATGGAGTTCGTGCGTTATCATTCCATGCGAACGAGCGTGGCCCTGGCGCGCGAGCGTGGGGCATTCCCGGCCATCAAAGGTAGTATCTATGACTTCGAAGACCTGCGTTGGACGCCTCCACAGCCGCTCACGCCTTACGCCCGCGAGTGGGATCGCCCTGTAATGAACTGGGATGAAATCCTGGAAGGTATTAAGAATTATGGTATCCGCAATGCCGCGCAAACGACCGTCGCTCCGACCGGGACGATTGCCACCGTGACCGGTTGTGAGGGCTATGGCTGCGAGCCGGTGTTTGCATTGGCGTATGTGCGCCATGTCAACGACAAAGGGCAGGACCTGCAATTGACCTATGCCAGCCCGCGCTTCGAGCTGGCCCTGGAGAAAGCCGGCATTGCCGGGGAAGCGTGGCAGAAAATCGTCGAGCAGGTGATGCAGCACGGGACCTGCCAGGACATCCCCGCAGTTCCGGAATCTGTGCGGAATGTGTTTGTGGTGGCAGGGGATATCGGCGCCGAGGAACACGTCCGGATGCAGGCCGCACTCCAGGCATTCGTGGATAATTCCCTGTCCAAGACGATCAATTTCCCCGAAGGTGCAACGGTGGAGGACGTGGCAGAGGCCTACCTGCTGGCCTGGGAACTGGGTTGCAAGGGTATCACCGTCTATGTGACCGGTTCGCGCGAGAAGGTGGTGCTGGAGACCAAGGCCACCGCCGAGAAAAAGCAACCGCAAGGCACCAGCAACAGTCTTGCCATCCCTTACTGGCCGTCTGTCACGGGGGATGCCGCTCCCGTAACGGTGGCCGAGTCGGAAATTGCTACACAACTGGCAGCCTGGCACGAGACCAAGAAGCCGCGCCCGCGTGCCCTGGTCGGCAGCACATTCCGGGTCGAGACGCCACTCGGCAAGGCGTTTATCACCGTCAACGAGAATGGCGGCGGGCATCCGTTTGAAGTCTTCATTAATACCGCCAAGGCTGGCTCAGAGACGGCGGCTGTTTCGGAGGCCATCGGGCGGCTGATCTCATACGTCTTGCGGCTGGCTTCGCCCATCCCGCCGCGCGAGCGGATGGCAGAGGTGGTACGCCAACTCTCCGGCATCGGCGGCGGACGCTCGTTGGGCTTTGGCCCGAACCGGGTCCGTTCTTTGCCGGATGGGGTGGGGCAGGTGTTGGACGAGTACCTGACCGGCAGAATGAATCACCGGGTGGACGAGGCCGAGGAAAAGTCGGAATCTCAGCCGGAGACGAGCGGCAAGAATTATTTCGGTGAATCCGTCCCGGACCTGCTGACGGTCGCTGCGGATGGAGCCTATCAACCGGCTGCGTCGGCCCGGCAAATGGCCCTCAAGACGAGCGAACTCTGCCCGGAGTGCGGCGAGGCCACCATGGTAAATGAAGAGGGCTGCCGGAAGTGTTATACCTGTGGGTATAGTGAGTGCTAGTTGCTGTACAATAATCCCCTCTTTTGTAAACTACGTGCTTGTAGAAGAGGGGATGAATATTCTGTATTTTTTACATAAAGCAGGGACTGCTTTATAAATTCCTCTTTTCTGTATGGGCATTTTGCGATATGATGGGGGCTCGTTGGACTTTTGGCCTGTTTCGCAGCATCGCATCCTTATTACTGAACCTAGCAGGGTGTTGGGCGGGGAACTTATGGGGGGGGTGCACCGCGCAGGACCTTCCAGGAGGTACGTTATGTTTTCTGTGAAACGCGGCCTCGCGCCCAGGCGCAAGTCGCCAAAACCGATCAAACATCTTTCCCTCAGGCGGTACGAGGCAAGGGTCGGATTTCTATTCCTCCTTCCCTGGTTATTGGGATTCCTTTTTTTTAAAGCGGTTCCCATTCTGGCTGCATTGGGATTTTCCTTTACGAATTTCAAGATGCTGGAGCCGGAAAAGACTCATTTCATCGGCCTGGCCAACTATGCCAACTTCTTCCACGATACGGTAGCGGGGAGCAGTCTTTTTGGCTCGATCAGCTATTTCCTCCTTTCCGTTCCGCTTGAAATGGTGGTGGCCATGGCGCTGGCGGCCATCTTTTGCAGCGACCGTTTGCGCGGGAAACGCATTATGCGCACGCTCTTTTTTATGCCCAGCATCATCCCGGCAATTGCGATTTTCATTATCATGTCAGGCTTGACCGATCCTAACACTGGATGGATCAATAGACTCTTGCACTTGTCTCGTTCAACGCCGTTGTATACTTTGTTCCCTGTTATCCTATCCCTATGGACGATTGGACCGGGATTCTTGATCATGTTGGGAGCGATGCAGGCTGTTCCGAAGGAACTCTATGAAGCGGCCCGCGTGGACGGGGCGGGACCGATTAATCGCTTTTTCTCAATCACCCTTCCAATGAGCTCACCGGCTATATTTTTCTCTCTGGTGATCAACATGATCAGTTCTTTTGGTGGGGTGGCATTGCTTGACCGCGGCTTTTCTTACAGCCAGAGTCTTTCGCCGATGGAATCCTATATCACCTATCAGATGTTTTCTTTCATGAATCTGGGTTATGCCAGTGCCCTGGCATGGATTATGTTCATCGTGGTAATGTTTATCACGGTACTCCTGTTCCGTTCGGCCCGCTATTGGGTGCATTTCCCCGAGGAGAGCAGCAATGAAGAAATCTAAAAACCCTCGCCGCAATTCCTCTTCGACCCTGACCCTGCGCCTCTGGGAGTTTACCGGCACGGCGTCGTTGACCCTGTTTATCTGGATTTTCTTGATCATCTTCCTTTCGCCATTAACTTACATGGTGGTCACCTCTCTCCGGTCCGCAGATGAATTCCGAGAAAGGACAGCTCCCCTCTATCCGGCTGAAAGGTTGACATACGTTTACAATGGGAAAACGTACCAATTGTATAAAGTCCCGACCGAGGACGGGGTTGTCCATGACTGGGCACTGGTCAAACCTGGGTTGACTTCCAGCCTGTTCATTGATCCTGCTCATCCAGAAAACGGTCTCATTGATTGGAAGGGGTCATGGCGGAGCCTCAGTGGGGTCTATCGCTTCCGGATCTATTGGAATAATTATATCAATATCTGGAATGCAGTTGACTATCCCCGTTTTCTTAAAAATACCCTTTTCGTCGTTATTTTGGGAGAAATTGGCGTTCTGTGTTCCTCTATTGCCGTGGCGTATGGCTTTTCGCGTTTCAGGATTCCAGGTGGAAGGTTCCTGTTTTTCTTGTTGATTGCTACGATTGTGATTCCAGACAGCATCACCCTGGTGCCGAGCTTCGTTATTTTCTCTCGCGTTTTGCCTTGGAATGGCACTTTTTACCCTCTGATCGTTCCGGCTTTTTTCGGCAGTGCCATTTATATCTTCCTGCTGCGGCAGAACTTCAGAAGCATCCCGCGCGATCTGGATGAGGCAGCCATGCTGGACGGGGCAGGTCCCCTGCGTACCCTGGTTTCCATCATTATCCCGCAGTCTATCCCGGCTATCGTTACCGTGGCCCTGTTGCACTTCTTCAACGCCTGGAATGAATTGCGCATGGCCAGCCTTTATCTGGGCACCCGTCCAGATTTACAGACAATGGCTTTCACCGGCCAGGCTTTCACCACGTACGGTTTTACGCCGGAAGTTCTGCAAACGAGTGCAGTGTTGCTCATGGCGGTACCGTTGGTCGTCCTCTTCCTGTCACAGCGTTTCTTTATGCAGGATATGGTCGTGACCGGAATCGAAAAGTGAGAATTGAATTATGAATAGAATCGCTTTCCGAAACATTTTCCTTATTTGGCTGACTTGGGCGCTGATCGTGATCGGTTTCCAGGCCCTGGCAACCACCCGTTTCCAGCCGCAGTGGCCCGATCGGGCGCAGACATGGACGGAGTCATACACTCTCCCAAAAACATATCAAGTAGGTCGTCCCTATCTTGTAGAGCCGTTTATGAATGGCCAGGTATGTTGGGACTCGGAATATTACATCGGGATCGCTATTGGCGGATACGATGACCCGAAGGTACCGCACCTCACCCCCTTTGGTTCGACGACCTATTGGCGTGACGGTATGTTGGTCGGAGGGGAACGCTACAATGGTGAATCTCTTTCACTCAGTTATGCCTTTTTCCCATTCTACCCGTGGGTGATGTGGCTTTTTGCCCAACCTTTGAAATTACTTGGGCTGAATATTGTTGCCACCACTACCCTGGCAGGTGTGATTGTCTCAGCGTTGGGGGCCTTGGCTGCGATGCTGGCTCTTTACGATTTGACCTCCGATTCGCTCGGCGAAGACGGGGCGATGCGGGCGGCTTTCTACCTGCTCATTTTCCCGACCGGTTTTTTCCTGGTCCAGGTTTACACGGAAGGATTATTTGTTGGGTTGGCTTTCAGTTGTCTGGCGATGTTGCGGCGTGGTAAGTGGCTCCCGGCTGCTTTATTTGGGGCAGCCGCTACTTTGACGCGCGCCGTTGGCGTGGCGCTCATCATACCGATGGCGCTCACCTGGTTCCGCACTGGGGATTGGTTGGATATTGACCTGGAGTGGCGGCAGATCTATTACTGGTGGAAGGAATCCTGGCGGGCGATGTTCCTGGCAGTACGCAAGATCGTAAGGGCGATTATAGGCATCCGAAAGCCCGATGATCCGGATTGGGCCTGGTTCCGAAAAGAGTTGGTTGTAGTGGTCTCATTTGGGAAAATGCTCCTGGCGTTCTCTCCATTGATTGCCTACCTGGTCTGGAAATTTTCCCGCCTGGGTTTGAACTTCGATATTGTGGAGACTAATTACTTCGGTCGCGGTTTCCTTGATTTTGGTAGCGCTTTTTACAACTGGTCTACAGCTTTCCATGGCATGTTCGTTGGCATCCCCGAGCGGACTGCTTACTTCCTGACCGAATTCCTTGGTCTTGCCATTGGCGTTGTGACGTGCATCGTTTGTATTAAACACTATCCTGAGATTGCATGGTTCAGCTTGGCGGTCTTGATTATTTCCTGGGGAAGCGGACCGGCTCAGGGCATCATCCGCTACATCCTGGGCGCTCCGGCCGTTTTTGTCATGTTGGCGAAATGGGGCAAGAATCCGGTCTTCGACCGGGTCTGGACGATTGCCAGTATCCTGTTGATGGGTTTGTTGGCAACATTGTTCGCCTTCAACTATTGGGTGGCATAGGAACGGCTTGCTATTCACAAATAGCGGTCAGCGTCGAAGTGCTGGCCGCTGTCTATTTCAAATCGAGGTGCTTTTTATGAGCAAACTTGTCCCCGGATTAACCGCCGAACTTGAGATGACCGTCACGGCCGCCGACACCGCCTCCCGCTGGGGCAGCGGACTGGCACCGGTCTTCTCGACGCCTGCCCTGGTCGGGCTGATGGAAAGCGCCGCCGTCCAGGCGTTGAGCGGGCACCTCTCCCCCGGCCAGACGACCGTTGGCGGGCATATTGACGTGCGTCACCTGGCGGCCACGCCGGTCGGCATGAAGGTACGCGCCCGGGCGGAGTTGATCGCCGTGGAGGGCCGCAAACTGACCTTCAAAATCCAGGCCTGGGACGCGGTGGAACTGATCGGGGAAGCCACGCACGAACGCTTTGTCGTTGATGAAGCCAGATTCCTCGGGCGGGTACAGGCGAAAGTCAAGTGATGCTCTGGCGTCTTCTTTGAAGATGTCTTGGGAGAGAGATGGGAAGCAACAAACAGGCTGGTGTTGCCAAGCACGCACCAGCCTGTCGGTTGAAGAGATTCGTCTATACTTATCCTTTGAGTGCACCGGCCATTAGCCCGCGCAGGAAATAGCGGCCGAGGAAAACGTAAACCAGCAGAGTCGGTAAGGCTGCCAACAATGTGGCTGCCATCAGAACGTTCCATTGAACGAGTTGACTGCCTGCCAGGTTGTTCAGTGCTACCGTCACGGGCCAGTGTGACTGATTGGTCAGGACGACTGCGAACAGGAATTCATTCCAGGCCTGGGTGAACTGCCAGATGATTACCACCGCGAAGCTGGGGGCGGATAGGGGAAACATGATATAGCGATAGAGACCCATCAGGCTGGCGCCATCGATACGGCCTGCCTCGAGCATTTCCGTCCCAATCCCTGCATAGTAGTTGCGGAAGATCAGTGTGGTAATTGGAATACCGTAAATGATATGCACCAGGACCAGGCCGGGAATATCTCCGTATAACCTGATCGTCTGCATGAACTTGACCAGCGGGATCAGGATGCTTTGATAGGGGATGAACATTCCAAACAAGATCAATGTAAAAATCAGGTTCGAGCCGCGGAATTTCCATTTTGAGAGCAGATACCCATTCAACGAACCGAGCAAGGCAGAAAGGATTGCCTCCGGGATAACCATCATCAGGCTGTTATTTATATTCGGTGCAAGCTGCTTATAACCTGCGATGAAATTTTCGATATGGAGACCATTGTTTGGCATACTCCACATCGTCTTAAGGTCGACCTGGCTGATGGACTTGAATCCCGTGAGTAACATTAGATAAACGGGAAGCAAAAAAACAATCGCAAGCGCGGTCAAGAGGATATAAAAAAGGATGTGAAGCAAGATCCGGCGGGTCATAACTCAGTCTCCGTGCGCATATTTTGAACCAGGTAGGGCACCACCAGAATCGCTACGCTGATCAGCATCAAAATGCCAATCGCGGCTCCCTGAGCATAATTGGTACCGTCGAAAGTCGTCGTCCACATATAGATACCCGGCACATCCAGGCTTATGGCTTTATTACCCAAGGCGACTATCAAATCAAAGATTTTCAACGACATGTGCGCCAGGATGATGACTGCGCTAAGGGTCACCGGTTGAAGCAAGGGCAAAATGATATAGCGATAAATCTGAAATTCACTGGCTCCGTCCACACGGGCGGCTTCGCGCAGGTCCTCTGAGACACTGCGGATGCCACCCATATACAATGCCATCGTAAAACCGGATAACTGCCAGACAGCCGGGATGACGGTAAAGGCCATGCCCCAGGGCTGCGGGGTGGAGTGCCACAAGCTGATCAGAGAGTTGAGGCCGAGGGATTGAAAGATGAGATTGATCCCGGTGATGCGATTCCCTGTTGCCGGGTTCATCAGCCAGCCCCAAATAACCCCCGTGGCGATGAAAGAGATCGACATTGGAAACAGGAAAATGCCACGATAGATCGCTTCGCCTTTAAGCCTTTGATCGAGCAGGATGGCCAGTCCCAACCCCAGGATCAGGCAGCCCAAGATGAATCCAACCGTGAACATGGCAGTATTGCGGATATCGATCACGAAGCGTGGATCGTTATGGAAAAGACTATAGTATTGTTTCAGGCCGACCCAGGTGAAATCCGGATTCAGGCCCTTCCATTGACTTAATGAAACTCGAACAGACCAGCCGATAAAGCCGTAAACAAAAATGGCGACTGCAACGATTGAGGGCAGAAGCAAAGCGATGGTAAGCACCGTTTCGCTTTGAAACATGGATACGATAATCAGCACACCGGCATAAAAGATCAATCCGCTGATCAGAAGGGCGAGCGAAGTGAGATTTTTATCCGCAATAATCAGTGGCACGCTTCTTAGTGTTAAGATAAAAACCATACCCAGCAGAATCAGGGCAATGGCAAGAACAAGTTGCGGCAAGCGAAGCTCGAACCTTCGGAACATCGGTTATCTCTCTTTCGGAATGGGCGGCTCGACAAGAGCCGCCCATTCGCCTTCCTTACGGGATTACCGGTTCAAATTACTTGCAGGTGCCATCTGCCGCGCAGGCGGCAACCAGTGCGGCCTGGAAGTCAGCGGTCTTGCTCGTGTCGGCCTGGAACAGGCCAATGGCAGTGCTGGTCGAGGTGAGCCAGGCGGGGGCGGCAACCACACCGTGCATCAAGCTGCCGACCACAACATTGCTGGTCCAGTCCCTGGCAGCATCCTGCGAATATTCGGGGAACAGCGATTGATCGCAGTCCGTGCGGGCGCAGATGGAGCCCTTGAGCGGATTGAAGGCTTCCTGACCGGCCTTGGAAGCGGCGACGGTCAACCAGGCAGTGGCACCATCCGGGTGCTTGGCGCCGACGGGCAGCACGAAGCTGTCAGACAGGAAGTTGAAGATGCCGTAGGTGCCCGGGGAGGCGGCCCAATCGAAGTCAGTGTGAGGCGTCAAGGCGAGGCCGTTGGGAGCTGCATTGGCGAAGTAGCCATAAGCCCAGTCGCCCATGATGTTGAAGGCTGCGTCTCCATCCGTCATCATCTTGGAAGGAGTCTGCCAGTCAGACAGGGTGGAGGCGTCGGGGTTGGTGTATGAGAGAACCTTGGCGAAATTGGCGATACCCGCGGCTACATCCGAGCCATTCCAGTCGGTGGTGGGCGGGTTGCTCCAAAGGCCATTCCACTTGTCCGCTCCCATCGAGCCGAGCATGACGTTTTCGAACAGGTGGACACCGGTCCAGGGGGCGCCCAGGGACAGGCAGATCTTCCCGGCGGCTTTGATCACATCACAGACAGCGAAGAAGTCATCCCAGGTATTGAAATCGGACTTGGGGTTGGCGGTGACGCCAGCGTCGGCCAGGACCTTGGGGTTGTACCACATCACGTTCGAGCGGTGGATATTCACCGGGACGCTGTAGGGATGACCATTCTGCGAGATTAACGGAAGGAGTGTCGCGGGCAGGACTTTGTCAAAGCCGGTCGACGCGAACAGATCATCCAGCGGCTCGATCTGACCAGCGGCCAGATAGGTGGCGAGGATTTCCTGACCGGCATGGGCCTGCCAGGAATCGGGCGCATCGTTGGCAGCCAGGCGGGTAGCCAGAACAGCTTTGGCGTTCGTGCCGGCGCCACCGGCGACAGCTGCATTAACGAACGTGATCTTGGGATACTCGGCATTGAAGACCTTAACCATGGCGGCCAGGCCATCCGCTTCACCGGGGCCGACCCACCAAGAGAATACTTCTACTTCGGTGCTTGTCACACCCTTTGGTCCACAGGCCGACAGGACAAGCATAACTACGAACAGTAGACTCAACAGACTGAATTTTTTAGACATTCTCTTTCTCCTTATGAAAAATTATTGGGGCAGGGTTTGAGATGAAATAAGCAGATATCGACTCAACTGTACGCACCTCCTTTCTACAAATTCCATTATACACCCAGATATACTGCCAGGATAGCAGTTAGCGATTAAAATAAGTATATTCAAGATGGTGTTTTGTCTCAATTACCTTACGGACACGTGATGGACATTGAACGGACATGGACCGGCAACCGTTTACCAGCCTGTTTAAAGACCTGATCTCCCGTTTGTACAACCGCATTGCGGTAGAGACGCATCCTCTCTCCCCTTACTTTCCGGTGGCGGAGGATTCGTCCACGCGGCGGGCGGAAGTAATCCAGCACATCATTCAGGACGAAATTGAACAGTTACGGCCGGAGGGCAAGGAGATTATCATCCAATCCACCGAATGGCGCCTTTATCTCATCTTATCCCAACGCTACATTGAAGGGCAGGATCCTCACGAGATTGCCAAGTCCCTTTACATCGGCGACCGGCAATTCCGGCGCGACCACAGCCGTGCGCTGCAGGCACTCAGCCTGCGAGTCTGGCAAAGATATTTTCAACCGGTTGCCCAACCACCTGGAGGGGAAGCAATAGATTTGTTCGAGGATCAGGGTGCGTTTGAGCTTCACGCCGAGCAATTGGATTTGAATGAGGTGATTCGGGGCGTCATAAACCTTATTGCGCGGCGATTGGAAATAGAAAATGTTCAATTAGAACTTGCTCTCTCGCCATCCCTGCTACAGGTATTCACCAATCGTATCCTGCTCAGGCAAATCCTGTTGAGCTTGCTTAACTACGTCCTGCACCTGCGCGGCATGTTGGCACGCTTGCAGCCCAAGGAGGAAGTGCTCCTGCTGGGCTGGGGCGTCCCGATGCCGCTGCCGGTGAAGTCACGCCGCTATGACGATAATTTCTGGCGCGAGTTGTTCGGCGCGGGGAGCAAGAAGAATGAAGCGCAGATTATGAAGGAGTTGGGATATTGATAGGTTCTTTTTGAATTAAAATGTGTATAATCAAGATAAGCACAAACAAAAGTTCTAATTTCGTGATCAACTATGTATTACCGTAGAAAAGTATTACTTGCTTTACTGGAAGCTTTCGGCGGCAGACTGGGTAAGACAGACTGCGAGAAATTGCTATTCCTGTTTTGCCAAACCTTCCAACGAAATTATTATGATTTCTTCCCATATCAATTCGGCGGATTCAGTCTGGTTTCTTATTACGATAAAAACGTATTAGCAAATAATGGATTTCTAAATGATGAGGATGATTTTGTACTTGCTACGGAGGAATCCTTTCTTGCACAGTTAAAACCGGAAGATAAAAAGGCGCTGGGAATTCTTGTAAATCAAACTCTTGAACGAGGCGATGCCCTAATCAAGAAAATATATTTAGAATACCCTTACTTTGCTCTTAAAAGCAGAATAGCAACTCGTTTATTAGATACAGAAGAGAAAAAGTGGATTAGTACATTTTGGAATTTGGATAACCGCCCATGCCTTTTTACTTTAGGATATGAAGGATTGACGATTGATGCTTTCTTGAATAAATTAATTGCCAACAATATTCATGCGTTGGTGGATGTGCGCAACAACCCGTTCTCAATGAAGTATGGGTTTTCCCAACCAGGATTTAGAAACCATGTGGAAAGGGCTGGTGTACATTACGATCACATCCCGCAATTGGGGATTCCTTCCGAGCTAAGAAAGGGGCTTGGAACGAAAGCAGCATACGCGAGTTTATTCACCTATTACGAAAAAAATATTCTGCCTGAAAACTTGTCTTATATAGAAAAAATCAAGCAGATTATCCAAGATTATTCTCGCGTAGCTTTAACTTGCTTTGAATCCGATTATCATTTTTGTCACCGCCACAAGATTACAGAGTATTTGCATAAATTGCAAAGGTTTGATATCAAGATTTCACATTTGAATTAGCAACCACATGGGAGGAAATTTATGTATCTACCTGATGAACTGCCCAATGCTCGAGTTCTCATTACAGTAAAAACGTACCCTTTTCCGTCCAGCGATCATGGTGAAGTGGTATGTACTGCTGGGTTGCTAAATGGCGAAAAATGGGTACGAATGTATCCGATTTCATCCAGCGTGTATGATGAGAAAAGATATCCAAAGTATGGTTGGGTCGAATTAGATTTAGTAAAGCATCCAAGCGACACTCGGTTAGAAAGTTACATGCCTCGTCATGGTTTAGATGAGCCTATGCGATTTTTGGACAGAATAGGCACGAAAAATGAGTGGGCAGCACGAAAAGAAATTGTTCAAAAAGATGTATTTACATCGATGAAACACTTAATTTCTCTAACAATATCCGAGAACAGATCGTTAGGAACATTGAGACCCAAAGAAATCACTGGCTTACTTATTGAAAAAAGTGAAAGAGACTGGGATCCCAAACTGATTGGAAGGCTAAAACAAATGAGTCTCTTTGAACTTGACGCTGACGGTCAAGCTAAACAGCGACGTTTAATCAGGAAACTTCCTTACGACTTCAAATATAAATTCTTGTCTGATGGAGACGAAAAACCCAGGGAGTTAATGATTCTTGATTGGGAGATCGGTACACTATTTTGGAATTGTTTAAAGCAATCTGATGGGGATGAAAATGAAGCAAAAAAACTCGTCCGCAAAAAATACCTTGATGAATTTGTGACACAAAAGGATATTCTTCTGTTCTTAGGTACACATTATCTGTTCCACATGAGGAGAGTAGAAAACCCATTCATGATTATAGGAGTGTTTTACCCACCAAAGACTCCTCAATTGCCGTTGTTTCAGAATCCCTAAATGACCGCCTTCAAAACCATCCTTTTCTTCCTGCTCGTCCCCGTCCTGTGCCTGGGGGTGGTGCCGCTGCTCATCATACGGGCGAACGCACCGCTGTTTGACCCCGGTCTCTGGCGCTGGGCGGCGCTCCCGCTCTGGCTGGTCGGGTGGGGGGTCCTGGTCTGGTGCAGCTGGAATTTCACCGTCCAGGGACGCGGCACGCCCAATCCGCTCGACCCGCCCAGGAAATTGGTTATCACGGGATTGTATCGCTACGTCCGCAACCCAATCTATATCGCCGCAACCGCCATCCTGGTGGGTTGGGCTTTCTGGTCACCTTCCCTGCCCATCCTGCTCATGCCGGTCATTTGTTTCGCTGCATCGTACCTATTCGTCACGCTCTACGAAGAACCACATCTGCGCAAGACATTCGGCGCGGCATACGAGGAATACTACAAGTCCGTGCCAAGGTGGATCCCGAAGCAAAAGAGAACAAAATGACCGCCTTCGCCCTCCCGCCGGTTCCCAATCACTCGCAAAAAACCTCCCCGCTGATTTCGGGGAGGTTTGCCGTTATTCTTTCCAACCTTCAGCCATCCTGATCCGTTTGCCCAGCGGAGGGTGGTCGTAGAACATAAAAACAACCCACTTCTCCGGCTCCACTTCGCCCAGGTTCTGGTTCGCCAGGCGCACGAAGGCGGAAGCGAAGGAGGCGGCTTTCCCTTCTTCCCCTACAGTGGTCATGGCTTATATCTTCTCCAATTCTAGGATAACCTTGTCTACTTCTATCACCTGCCCATAAGACTTGAGCGCTGCCAGGAAGGTCGCGTGGACCTGCCCGGCGGGGATTTTTGTCTCGCCATAAGTCAGGGCACGCGTGGTGCAGGCATCCGCAGCGACGATCACGGGGTAGCCGAAGTCCGCCGCGGCGCGCACGGTGGCATCCACACACATGTGGGTCATCATGCCGCAGATGACGAGACGCTCGATGTTCGGTCCCTTCAAGTGCTCCAGCAGGTCCGTCTCGCGGAAGGAGTTGGGGAAGTGCTTGACGATGACGGTCTCGCCGGCCAGCGGGGCGATGGACTCGTGAATTTTCACGCCGTCCGTATCCGGCAGGAATGTGGTCGCGCCGGGACGGGTTGCAACGTGCTGGATATGGACGGTCGGCCACTTCTGCTGGCGGAAGAAGTCCAGCAGCTTGCGGGCCTGCCTCGCCGCTTCGAGTGGGCTTTCCAATGCCCCTTTGCCGCCGGGAAAATAGTCGTTCTGGATGTCAATCAGGATCAAGGCTGTTTTCATGGCTTCATTTACCTCAGTGATCATGGTGACAGTCACTCCAAAAGTGACCGTTACCTGTCTGGCATTTATTGCCGCTAATGGACTTTGATCACCACCGTCCCCATCGCCAGCGTGGAACCGTCAGCGGCGCTCAAGTCGAGGAATTGGATGAGGACTGGGCCGGTGATGCCAGCGTTGCTCAAGTCGAAGTCCTGGGAAAAAGTGCCCTGTCCGCCCAAGACCCCGCCCGAATCTACGATCAACGAAGATTCGTTGACGAGCGTGCCGTCGGGGAGATAGATCCGGTAAACCAAGTTGTTTTCAAAAGGAGCGATGGTCACGTCTCCGCTGACGGTGAAGGGGTTGGTGACGTCGGCTCTATCAGCCGGTGAGTTGACGGTGATGGTGCGCTCGTGGTTGTCGGGTGTCCAGGTTACCCAGCGTGTTTGGACCAACTGGCTGCCGAACAAGCGTTAACCTTGCCGGGTCTGGAGGGTTGGGCAGCACATGGGATCGTCTGCATTATGGAGGATGATATCGGACAGGATTTCATCATTGGCGATGGACAGGCTGTTGATCATCGGGCGGTCATTGAGGAAGGCCGATGCAGCAAAGACCGGTGCGCCGCTGTTATTCAGCACCGCCGCGATGTAGGTGAAGACGCCCGTCCCGCCGCAGTTCACCCCCAGCACGACAACGGCATCGTCAACGCCATCATCATTGAGATCGCTGAAGGGTACCTGGTCGCCCATGTAGATGGCGACGTAATCAGCCGTAGTTGGGTCTGCACCGGAAACATAGGGCCCGTTGATCAGTTGAAAGGTCTGAACCGCTCCGCTGCATCCTTCGAGGTTGTACCGGCCGTTGTGCAGCATGTCCAATGTCAGGCCGGAGGGCGGAGGTGGAATGGGTGTGTCGGTGATTGTCACGGGTGGGATGGGTGTATCCGTGACGGTGATGGGCGGCTGGTTAGTCGTATTGATCTGGAGGCTGCAGGCCAGGACGGTCCATGCCAGGGCTAGAACGGGCAGAAGGATTTTACGAGTCATCTTATTCTCCTATGGGTCCTTCGCTATGGGATTAACGGTGTCCAGATAGCGCCGCTGTCGGTGGTTCTATACAATTGCGAATGGCCGGAGTCATCCACGCTGGTGAGCACCCATCCGGTGAACCATTCGGTGGTGCTAGGGACGAAGTCCAATTCTGACAAGCGCCCGCTCAAATCGAGGCTGGCAGCCATCCCGCCCCACGTTTGTGCGCCGTCGGTGGTGAAATACAGATTCACACCGCCATCCCAAGACCAGGCGTGCAGGGCATCCGCCAAGGCGTAGCGGCCGGGCATGACGATCCTGTTGGCGTCGGTCGGGTCACCGCTCCAGGTGGCGCCGCCATCGTGTGTGGTATAGAAGGTGAAATCAATTGTGCTCGAAAGGTAAATCATCAGTGGCAGGAAGCCATCGTTCCCGAAGAAGACCGGCGCTTGTGACATATACTGGTAGGTCTCGTAGCCTGCCGGCAGTGGGAGGCTCTGCTGGGCCCAGGAGGTGCCGCCGTCGTGGGTGACGAACAGGTACACGTCCCCGTCCATCGGGCGCGAGCCGGTGACCCAACCAGTATTGGCATCCAGGAAGGTCATGCCGCTCTTAATGCCGCTGAGGGGCAGGCTGTTGGACGAATCGGGCTGGGTCGGGTCGTTATGGAAGACGCTGACCCACGTCGCGCCGTCGTCGGAGGTCTGGTACAGTTCGACCGCCTGGGACCCGGCGCCGGCTCCCCGGTCGGCCAGGGCGCGACCGGTGCTGGCATCCAGGAACTGGAGCGTGGCTCCTCCGAACGGGACCGGGTTCGAGGTCCAGGTGACACCGCCATCGGTTGTCCGGTAGAGCGTGCCGGTGAAAAAGTCCGCGCCTGGGGCTAATACCCAGACGGTGTTAACGTCCAACACGGAGAAGCTTGTCGAGTAACCAACAGTGCCGATGCCCGGCGGAGTGGCGTTCAGCCAGGTTGTGCCGGCATCCACCGTGCGTAGGATGTAACCATCGGCGACGCCCCAGCCGTTATTGATGTCTTGAAAATCAATATGGGCAAGTGTGGGGGAGGCGACTGCCGGCAACGCTGGTGGGACGGGCGCGTTGGTGACGGAAGGGACGGCTGTGTCGGTGATGGAAGGAACCGGTGTATTGGCGGCACCCATTGGGGTGGGCATGGCCACGCCGGTCTGGAGATTGCAGGCCAGGATGGCGAACAGCAGGATGCCAGAGGCGAAGTAAGTTTTTGAACGCATAGGATGCTCCTTTACGAAGAACTTTTCAGATGGTAAGTCCCGATCGTCGTTGCTACTCCCCAATCCACTCGATGATGGTCGCTTCGCCCTGACCGACGCCCACGCACAGCGTCGCAATACCATAGTAAGGGCGAGTCTCAGACTCGCCCCTACGGCGCATCTCATGTAGCAGCGTGGTCAGGATGCGCGCCCCCGAGCAACCGAGCGGGTGGCCGAGGGCGATCGCCCCGCCGTTGACGTTGACCAATTCCGAATCCAGGCCCAGGTCTTCCATGACGGCCAGGGACTGCACGGCGAAGGCTTCGTTCAACTCGACCAGGCCGATGTCTTCGATTTTCAACCCGGCGCGGGCGAGGGCTTTTTGCACTGCCGGGATAGGACCCAGTCCCATCGTGCGCGGCGGGACGCCTGCGGCGGCGGACGAAAGAATCCGGGCCATCGGTTTCAACCCCAATTCTTTGGCTTTTTCGGCGTTCATCAGCAGCAGGGCAGCCGCCCCATCGTTGAGACCGGATGAATTCCCGGCGGTCACCGTTCCACCTTCGCGGAAAGACGGCTTGAGTTTCGCCAGCGATTCCAGCGAGGTATCGCGGCGCGGGCGTTCGTCTGTGTCTACGATCTTCGGCTCACCTTTGCGCTGCGGGACGGCCACCGGGACGATTTCCTCGGCAAATTTGCCCGAGTCAATGGCAGCGATAGCCCGCTGGTGCGAACGCAGGGCGAAGGCATCCTGCATTTCACGCGTGAGGTGCGGACGCTCGGCGGCGATGTTTTCGGCCGTCTCGCCCACGGACTCGGTTCCATGCATCTCTTTCATCTTCGGGTTGGGGTAGCGCCAGCCGAGTGCCGTGTCGTAGGCGGTCAGGTTGCCGAAGGGATAGCCGGACTCAGCCTTGGGCAGCGAGTACGGTGCGCGGCTCATGGACTCGACTCCCCCGGCGATGAACACCTCGCCTTCGCTGGAGCGGATGGCGCGCACCGCCATATTGACAGCCGCCAGCCCGGAGGCGCATAGCCGGTTGACGGTCACGCCCGCCACGCTGACAGGCAGTCCCGCCAGCAGCAGCGCCGTGCGGGCTACGTTCCGGTTGTCTTCCCCGGCCTGGTTGGCGCAGCCGAAGTAGACTTCCTCGATAAGCACCGGGTCCAGGGAGTTGCGTTCCACGATTGTTTTGATGACGAGCGCGGCCAGGTCGTCCGGGCGGATGGCGGCCAGGGCGCCGCCGAGGGCGCCGATGGGTGTGCGTATGGCGTCTATTATGACAGGGTTGGGCATGAGACCTCCAGAGGGTTTATTTTTCCGGTTCGGGTGTCTTCGGCTCCGCCTCGCCCAGGAAGCGGATGCGCTGAACGTTAACCAGCACCGTATCCCGCTTGAGGATGAGTGCCGGGTTGGCCTGGAGCGTGACGGTGGCCTTTATAATTGGCAGGAAGAGCACGGCGGCGTTGGTGATGGCATGGCGCAAATCCAGGGGGCCAGGCAAATTCAACAGGCCGTGCACTTCCATGCCATCCGTTGCAAGGAAAACATCATATTTCTGTTTCGGATACTTGATGAAACGCCGACCAGGGGGAGCCGCCTTCTGGGGTGGCTCGAATGCCAGCACAATCCCGTCCTTGGGGATGACGGAAAAGAGCGCTTTCTCCAGGATTCTGGCGGGTTCCTCCAGGCGGGCTAGGCTGGCGTTGCGCAGCGTGATGGTTGTCTCGCGCCGGTCATTCAGGAAATCTGAAACCCGCTGGTCGTGCAGAAACAGTCCACCCGCGATGGAATGGTGCTGCGTGAAAATGACGATTTGATAGGGGATAGATGTATCAACCATAGTGTTCTCCTGACTCAATCAGATATCTCTTTCATTTTATCATCCCGGCGAGGTGTGTCAACTTGGAAAGGGCCATATAATATGCAAAATGTACTTCACACCGAAATCGGATGGGTTGTTTTTAATACGCTGGACAGGATGTTCGTATTCCCGAATGATGACGCTTGGCACTACCCGTCATTGTCAGACAACGCCATAATCTAATCAGATGTCTTGTCAAGGACAGTAATGTCCCATTCCTTACCTAGGAGACCCAATCGATGCCTGCAAAAGGATGGATTGAAGTCAATGATCTCTATTGTAAAGGTTGTGAGTTATGTATCACAGCCTGTCCTCCGCAAGTGATGACGCTCAACAAAGAGCGCCTGACCCCCAAAGGATACCACCCGGCGCATGTCTTCAAAGATGGCTGCACCGGGTGTGCTATCTGTGCACTGGTCTGCCCGGATGCGGCCATCACGGTCTACCGTGAAGTGACTAAGTCCCAGGCTCAAGTCGCGGCGGCGGGAGGCTGACATGCCACGTGAACTATGGGAAGGCAACCAGGCTATCGCCGAAGCCGCCGTGCGGGTTGGGCTGGAGGCGTACTTCGGCTACCCGATCACCCCGCAGAACGAGATCTTGGAATGGCTCTCCCGCCGGATGCCGGAACTGGGACGGGCCTTTGTCCAGGCCGAGGCGGAACTGGGCGCCATCAACATGGTCTACGGCGCGGCCTGCACCGGAGCGCGCGTGATGACCTCCTCGTCCAGTCCCGGCATCAGCCTGATGATGGAGGGACTTTCGTACATCGCCGGGACCGAGATCCCGGTGGTGCTCGTCAACGTGATGCGCGGCGGGCCGGGACTCGGCAACATTGCTCCCTCGCAGGGCGACTACAACCAGATCTGCAAAGGCGGCGGGCATGGCGATTACCATCCTATCGTATTGGCGCCTGCCTCGGCCCAGGAAGCGGTGGACTTGATTCCGCTGGCTTTCGACCTGGCCGAGAAGTACCTGACCATCGCCTGCGTCCTGCTGGATGGATCCATCGGTCAGATGATGGAACCGGTCGAGCTGCCGCCCATGCGCGAGGTCAAACGTCGGGAGTTTCCCTGGGCTACCACTGGCGCGATGGGCCGTGAGCGGCATATCCTGACCTCGATTTACCTGGAACCGTTGGACGAGGAAAAGACCAACCTGCGCCTGCTCAAGCGTTGGGAAGAGATCCAGGAGAAAGAACTACGCTACAAGGAATATTACCTGGAGGATGCCGAGATCGTCGTGGTCGGTTTCGGGACGGCCGGCCGGGTGGCGCTTTCGGCCGTCCGCGCCGCCCGCGAGCAGGGCCTCAAGGTCGGCCTGTTCCGCCCGGTGACCGTCGCCCCGTACCCGTATGGGCGTGTGGCAGAGTTGGCATCTAAGGCGAAGAGCCTGCTGGTGGTCGAGATGAATTCTGGCCAGATGCTTGAGGACGTGCGCCTGGCCGTCAATGGGCGTACGCCGATTGAGTTCTACGGACGCCTGGGCGGCGTCATCCCGTTCCCTGATGAAATCCTGAACGAAATCCAGCGCCTCGCCCAAGAGACCCCCAAAGTGGTGGACGATCCGGCCAAGGTTTGGCTGAAACGCATGACTGCCGTGACGAAATAGAGGTAAATATGGCTACGATGGTAACCCCTAAAAACCTGGTGTACGAACGCCCCGCCTCCTTTACGGACGCCCCCACCCATTACTGCCCCGGCTGCACCCACGGCGTGGCGCACCGTCTGATCGCCGAAGTGCTGGACGAGATGGACTTGACCGGCCGGACCATCGGCGTGGCTCCCGTTGGCTGCGCGGTGTTCGCCTATAACTATTTTGCCACGGACTTCGTCGAAGCGCCGCATGGACGCGCTCCGGCCATGGCGACCGGCATCAAGCGTGTCCTGCCGGACCGTATCGTCTTCACTTACCAGGGGGACGGCGACCTTGCCTCTATCGGCACGGGCGAGATCGTCCATGCGGCGGCGCGCGGCGAGAATATCACGGTCATTTTCATCAATAATGCCAACTACGGCATGACCGGAGGTCAGATGGCTCCGACTACCCTGCCCGGCCAGAAGACGACTTCTTCGCCCAACGGCCGCGACGTGGAGTTGCAGGGCTACCCGATCCGTATGGCGGAGTTGCTGGCCACGTTGGAGGGGGCGGGCTACATCGTCCGCCGCAGCCTGCACGACCCGAAGAACATCCGCCTGGCGAAGAAGGCCATCCGCAAGGCGTTCGAAGTGCAGGCGCGCGGCCTGGGTTTTGCGCTGGTCGAACTGCTCTCCACCTGCCCGTCCAACTGGAACCTGACCCCGGTCGAGTCGCTCAAGTGGCTGGAAGAACACATGCTCCCCTATTACCCGCTGGGCGATTACAAGGTGGCGCCGGCTATTGAGGCGGCGAAAATATAATTACCATGTCATTGCGAGCCCCGCTTGCATCCCAAAGTGCCCCGTAGGGGTACGAAGGGGCGCAGGGGCGAAGCAATCTCCCCTTTGTGAGGAGACTGCTTCGGTGGCTGCGCCGCCTCGCAGCGACACGGGAAAGGGAATTAAAAAATGCACACTGAGATCATTCTCGCCGGTTTTGGCGGACAAGGGATCATGTTCGCTGGGCAAATCCTTTCGTACGCTGCCATGGACGCTGGGAAGCAAGTGACGTGGATCCCGTCCTACGGTCCCGAAATGCGCGGCGGCACGGCCAACTGTACGGTGGTCATTGCCGATGAGGAGATCGGCTCACCGGTCGTAAAAAACCCGGATGCCGCTCTCGCTATGAACCTGCCTTCGCTGAACAAATACGAACCGCTGGTCAGGCCGGGCGGCGTACTGGTGATCAATGCCTCGATGGTGGACTGTCTCGCCAGACGCACGGACATCACCACGGTGTCCATTCCTTGTAATGAAATTGCGGAGCAGATCGGCAATCCGCGTCTGGCGAACATGGTCGCCATCGGCGCGCTGCTGGCTTGCATGGACGTGCTCACGCTGGCGGACCTGGAAACGGCGTTGAACAACCACATGCCGGGACGCCACAAACACCTGCTGCCCAAAAATGTTGAAGCGCTCAGTAAGGGGGCCGAGTTTGCCAGGAAAGAGTTGAAGAAATAAGCAGAAAGCCCGTCTCGATAAGAGGCGGGCTTTTTATGCCTGTGCTATAATCCGGTGCTATGAACTTCCTCATCACCGGCGCAGCCGGATTCCTCGGTTCTCATCTTGCCAACCAACTCGCCCGCGAAGGGCATCAGGTGCGTGGTCTCGATGATCTTTCCACTGGTGATCCACAGGTGCTGGACCCCGGCGTTCATTTCACGCGTGGGGACGTGAATGACCGGCCCAAGTTGTGGACTCTGCTCCAGGAAGTGGATTGCGTCTATCACCTGGCGGCCAGGGTTTCGGTGCCAGAATCGATCTTGTACCCGCGCGAGTACAACGCCTCTAATGTCGGCGGGACCGTCAGCCTGATGGAGGCCATGCGGGATGTCGGCATCCGACGCGTCGTGATGGCTTCCTCTGGAGCCATTTATGGTGACCAGGATATCCAGCCTCTCACCGAAGGGCAGACGCCGCGCCCGCATTCCCCTTATGCGGTCTCGAAACTGGCCGCGGAATACTATGTCCGTACGATTGGGAACCTATGGGGTATCGAGACAGTCTGCCTGCGCATCTTCAATGCTTATGGCCCTGGTCAGCATTTACCCCCCTCTAACCCGCCGGTGGTGCCCTACTTTCTGCGCCAGGCCACGCGCAATGGGACGCTGATCGTCCACAGCGATGGACAGCAGACGCGAGATTACGTCTACGTGGATGATGTGGTGGCGGCCATGGTCGCCGCGGCGACTGCGCCGGATGTCAACGGTTTGGTCATCAACGTCGGTTCCGGGGTGGAGACAAATTTGCGTAGCCTGGCGAAATTTGTCCTCGATGTGACCGGTAGTCGAGCCAATGTGGTCTACAATGCCAAAACCTCCGGCGGCGTCTCGCGTCTGTGCGCGGACCTGAGTCTGGCCGCGCAAAGGCTAAATTACCAGCCGGCCATTTCACTGGAAGAAGGTTTGCGACTGACCTTGAAAAAGGATGTCCACTACAAGGTCACGAAGGAATTGAAGTCGAAAGATAGGGGCAAAGAAAAATAGCCAGCCATTCTTTCTCCGTGCTCTCCCCCGGTACCAGCGTCCGGGGCAGGTGAGTGAACTTTGTGGTTAATCCCCTTCCTCGTGAATTTTACAACCGCTATACATTGATCGTCGCCCGTGAACTGCTCGGGACTCGGTTGGTGCGGATTCTGGACGGCGTGCGGCTGGTTGGTCTCATCACCGAGGTCGAAGCCTACATCGGCGAAGAAGATTTGGGTTGCCACGCCAAATCCGGAAAAACGAAACGCAATGCCGTCATGTATGGCCCGCCTGGACACGCCTACGTCTATTTTACTTACGGGATGCATTGGATGTTGAACGCAGTGACAGAACAGACGGGATTCTCGGCAGCGGTGCTGATCCGGGCGATTGATCCGGTTGAAGGCTCAAATATCATCTCCGCCCGCCGCCAGGGGCGCGATACCCTCGGCCCGGCCAAGCTGACCCAGGCGCTCGGGATTGACGGGGCGCTGAACGGCATCAGTTTGTGCGACCCGGACTCGGGTCTGTGGATCGAAGCGGGGATTCCTGTCGTGGATAATGATATCCTCACCGGTCCGCGTGTCGGACTGTTCACTGTGCCCGAACCGTGGAAGTCCCTACCCTGGCGCTTCCGGATGCGCCGAAGATGATAAAATAGGGCGAAGATTCGTGCTGTGAGAAAAACTATGTTTAAACGTAACGGACAACCTACTCAGCCCGCCACCATACAGACCGTGGAACGCATCACCTCGGTGCTCGGCGCGGACGTCATCTGGCAGGGCAGTATCAGCGGCTCCGGCGGCGTGCGTGTGGAAGGCACGTTCGAAGGGCAGATCTTTCTGAAAGACCTGCTTGTCATCGGCGAGACCGGCAAAGTGACCTGCGATAACGTGCGCGCCGCCAGTGTCATCGTGGCCGGGGCAGTCAAGGGGAATATTGCTGCCCAGAAAGTCGAAATCCGTTCCACCGGACGTGTCTGGGGTGACATCGTCACGACGGCTTTTGCCACCGAGGAAGGTGCCTTCCTGCGCGGCCAGATTCGCATGGAAGATGCGGTGGACCTGGAATTGGATGCTCCTGCCAAGGCATCTGTTGAGGAACAGACCACTCCTGAATCTCCCAAGGTCTAACTTGACCCAATCGACTCATCCCAAAATTCCCATGTCCTCCCCCGACCTGGCGGATTCTGACCGCCAGGGGATGCGCGCCGCGCTTCGCCAGGCTGGTCTGCCAGAAGATGACCTGCAATCTGTCTTGAAGGTGCTCGAGGGCCCCAACCTGAGCATGGGGCCGCAGATCGAAGCCTTCGAGAAAATATTCCGCGATTATAGCGGCGCGCGACACGCTATCGGCGTCAATTCCGGCACTGCCGGTCTGCACCTATGTGTGCGTGCCGCCGGCATCGCTCCCGGTGACCTGGTGCTGACCACCCCCTTTTCATTCGTGGCCTCGGCCAACGTGATCCTGTTCGAGAACGCTATCCCGGTCTTTGTAGACGTGGATCCGCGTACCGGCAACCTGGACGTGGGCCGTCTCGCTGAAGCGGCGCGTGACCTGGTCGCGGGCGGCGAAAAAGCCCGGAATAGGTTACCTCGCAAAGGGGTAAGGGCGAAGCAAGGTACCCCGAAGGGGTATGCTTCGCCCCTACGGGCCATCCTTCCGGTCGACGTGTTTGGCCAGCCAGCCGACATGGACGCCATCCGCCAGGTTGCCGATGAGTTCGTCTTGAAAGTTATCGAGGATTCCTGCGAGGCGCTCGGCTCGGAGTACAAGGGACACAAAGCCGGCTGTCTAGGCGATTATGGCGTCTACGCCTTCTACCCGAACAAGCAGATTACCACCGGCGAGGGCGGCGTCATTGTCACCGACGATGACCAGGCTGCTAATCTCATGCGGGCTTTGCGCAACCAGGGGCGCGCCCCCGGCGATACCTGGCTCCAGCACACCTATTTGGGCTACAACTACCGCCTGGACGAAATGTCCGCCGCGCTGGGCGTGACCCAGATGCAGCGCATCGAGGAGCTGCTCGCCAAACGCGAGCAGGTGGTGAAGTGGTACGACGAGCGTCTGGCCGAGACTCCCGGCGTTGAACTGTATACTGTCGAACCGAACACGACGCGCATGTCATGGTTCGTCTACGTGGTGAAGTTCGCCAAAGGCGTTGACCGCGACGGCGCAGCCCGGGCGCTGCAAGCACGTGGCATCCCGGTACGCCCGTATTTCGCCCCCATCCATCTCCAGCCGTATATGGTCGAGCGCTTCGGCTACCGCCCCGGGGATTTTCCCGTGACGGAAGACTTGGGTGCGCGCGGATTGGCGATCCCTTTCTCCAGTGTGATGACCGAGGCGATGATCGAACAGGTCTGCCAGGCCATCTGTCAGGTTCTTCAAAGCAGCCCCAAAAATGAGTCCAGTTGATTTCCCTCCTCCCCGTTCGCGTGGGCTGACTCTCCATACTATACTTATTGTAGTTCTGGTCGTCATCGGAGTAGTCTTTGCGGTGCTGGCATACCGGCAGCCAATCGATTTGCTTTTTACGTTTTACATCTCGATCGCTGCGCTCGTGCTTTTCTTGATTTCTGTCCTTGCCTATCGCCTGTATGCCCTGAGACGCGCCAACTACAGCCTTGACCGGGACAAGCTGATCCTTGTCTGGGGCTTGCGCGTGGAACAAATCTCCATTTCGGATATCGAGTGGGTGCGCCCGTTGACAACCCTGGCCAAGCCCTTGCCTTTGCCTGTGTTCAGGCTGCCGGGCTCCGTGCTCGGCGTCCGCCGCCACCCGGACCTCGGTCCGGTGGAGTTCTTGGCTTCAGACGAGAGATCTTTGCTGCTGGTGGCAACACCTCGGCGGATTTTTGCCATTTCGCCAGAAGCCCCGGTTAATTTTCTTCAGGATATCCAGCGTGCCATCGAGATAGGCAGTCTTTCACCCGCTATATCACAGTCGCTATACCCGTCATTCGTCGTGGCACAGGCCTGGGAAAGTTTGCTGGCGCGTTTTCTCTGGCTGGCCGGGCTGTTCCTGAATATTGGACTGCTGGCCTGGGTCAGCCTGACAACACCTTCGCTGGGACCTATCTCGCTTGGTTTTTTGCCCTCCGGTGCGCCGCGTATGCCGGTTACGGGCCTTGCGCTCATCCTGCTGCCTATTGTCAGCGCCTTTTTCTACATGGTTGGGTGGGTGGTCGGGTTGATTATTTATCGCCGTGAGAGCCAACGTTCGATGGCGCACATCGTCTGGACTGGTGGGGTGGTTTCTTCTCTCTTGTTCCTGGTGGCGGTGATGTTGATTGTCACTACGCCTATATCGTTGCCATAGATATCCCCTTTGGGGAGCTGTGCGATTATCAGCCCCTGCCTTTCGTGAAAGAATGATCCAACTTGTTCTCGGTTTCCTCTTCGCGGCCGTCATTGCCTTCGCGGCCTATCGCGCCCACAGCTTGAGCCGTTCGGGGGCGTGGGGTGCGTTCCTGGAAGGGACGATCATCTTTGGCCTGGGAGGTTGGCGGTGGGCCGTGCTCCTGTTGTTTTTTTTCATTTCCTCGAGCGCCCTCACACGTCTCTTTGCCAGACGGAAAGCTGCCCTGGCCGAGAAATTCGATAAGGGCGGACAGCGCGACATTGGCCAGGTGCTCGCCAATGGTGGGATTGCCTCTATTTTTGCCGGTCTGCATTTCTTCTTTCCCAGCGCTTCCTGGACCTGGGTGGCGTTCGCCGCTTCCCTGGCCGCGGTCAACGCGGATACCTGGGCCACTGAACTGGGCGTGCTCAACCCGTCCCTGCCGCGACTGATTACCAGCGGTCAGCCGGTGGAGCGCGGTACATCCGGCGGGGTCTCGCTCTACGGGACGCTCGCCGCGGCGGGCGGCGCGGCGTTGATCTCTTTTCTGGCGGTATTGATTATTCCCTCCCCTTTTTTCCTTTTTACTTCTCCCGTCTACCTTTTTCTTCTTTTGACTCTTTCTGGGTTAACCGGTTCTCTTTTCGACTCTTTCCTCGGTGCGGCCGTCCAGGCCATCTATCGCTGCCCGCACTGTGACAAAGAGACCGAGAAGCATCCCGTCCACATCTGCGGGACGCAGACGGTGCAAGTCCGTGGCTGGAAGTGGTTGAATAACGACCTGGTCAATTTGGGCTGTGCAGCAGTAGGGGTGGTGGTTGGGATGATTTTTTAGTTGCAAACCAGACCTTTTGAAAAGCTCTCGTAGATTTGGGTCTGCGAGAGCTTTTTGTTATAACCAATCTTCCAATCTCAGACCTGCTTTTCCTGCCAGGCGATTGAAATGGGCTTGATTATGGGTCACAAGAGAGGAATGTTGCTCCAGTGCGATGCTGGCGATCTGTAGGTCCAGATCGCTGACAACTTCCCCTGTCTGTTCCAACTCTGCTTTGAGTTGCCCGAACCGGCGGGCGGCAGCTTCGTCATAAGCAAGGATCGTCAGAACAGATAATAGCACATCCAGCCGGGTCAAATTATCGGCCACGTGCTTTGATTTGTGAACTCCATGTGCCAGTTCGCCGACACTGATAGAGGTAATGCCCACTTCTTCATCTGGCCGGATGCGGTTTTCCAGGTCTAATTGGCCGCGTAGAATGGCCACGCAGTGGTCGCTATCCAGGATTTTCACAGGTCAACCCGACCTCGTCCAGAATCTTTCTGCCTGTCAGCACGGATCTCATCGGCCAGGTCTGCCAGGTCCGGGTCATCTTGCCAAAGACCGAAAGCGGCCATTACGGGATGGGCCTCATGTCGTTCCACACGACCCAGCAGTTCCTCGCTTTGGCCCAGCGCCAACGCCAACCGCCGAGCAGCCTGCGAACTGTGTTCCAGGCGTTCCAGATCGGCGGGACTGATGAGCACGGCAATCGTACGCGCCCGCCGCCGGATGATGAAGCGTTCTCCTGACGAGGCGCGGCTGATCAACTCAGAAAAACGGCTCTTGGCATCAGAAACGGTAACAGATTCCATGTTTTACCTCTCGATTGAGTCATTATGACCTGTTTGCGTTATTATAGCATGGAAATCGCCCTCCAGCCTTTCCGGAGGGCGCTGTTGTTCTATCGGCTACCCAACCGGTCGAGCATTTCAAAGCAAGCCCGGCTGTGGTGGTAGGGACATTCCCAGGGTCCGGTTTTGAATGCACCGGGGTCCGGCGTGCCGTCCCGGTGGAGTTTTTTGAGCCAGTCCCCATACGTCCGGTCTACTATCCTGTTTTGGATGTATTCCCAGCAGCGATAGGCTGCCTGGGCGAAGTGTTCCTGCCCGGAAAGCTGGTAGGCGTTATAGAATCCCACCATGGCCTCGGCCTGCACCCACCAGGACTTTTCAGGGTCCACCAGCCCTTCTGAATTAGCCTCATACGGTATGCTGCCATCCTCCTCAATCCCATCTTTATAGACGGCGGCTGCAATTTTGACCGATGCCTCCTTCACCCTCTCCAGTAACTGCGGATCGTTCTGCATCTCGACGGCTTCGACGAGCAACCAACTACCCTCGATGTCGTGACCAAAGGACATGTTATCCAATAACGAGTTCCACGGATCGTCAAAGAAGAGCTTGAAATGACCGGTGGAGGGGTCAATAACATGCTGCAGAAAAGTTTCGATCAAGGCCTTGTGCTGCGCCTTCAGATGGACATCATCCCATACTCGAAGTAGATTGGTGTACGCTTCCAGGATATGCAAAAGCGTATTCATGGATTTACGACAGTTGAGGTCCCGGTCGCTTAGGCGCATGTCTTCCAGCGCTTCCCACTTTCGGCTGCTGCCCTCGATATAGCCTCCATAGGGTGGCTCGTAGGCGTGCTTTTCCAGAAAACGGAACAGTTCCTGGGCCAGTGCCAGGCTGTGCGGCTCCTGCGTAGCCCGGTAATATTCTGACAGACCGTAAATCCCAAACGCCTGGGCGTAATGGTGTTTGCGATCAAAGACCGGATTGCCTTTGTAATCTACCGTCCAGTAGAGGCCGCCATACTCCTGGTCCCAAAAGACGCGGGTGAGATAATCGTAAGCCCACTTAGCCATGGATAGATATTCCTCGGCTCCCATCCGCCAGTAAGCTGCGGCGTACGTCCATAGGATGCGCGCGCACAGGATGGCGGAGCGCGGAACTTCATTATGGATTTCCAAATCATTAGTCAAAGCCCCGTAAAAGCCACCATTGACTTTGTCCACCGTATGAGCCATCCAGAAAGGCAGGATGTCTCCGGTCAGTTCGTTGTTCAACTGTTCTCGGAAATCGGCTTTGTTGAATTTAGGATGTTTTGAATACATAGATCCTCTCAATCTCGGCACAGAAGCGCGCATGAACTTTCCCAGCCGTCTGGGTGGAAATTGGGAATAGCGAATGACTCAGGATACTTTGAACAGGGATTTACAAGAGAGGCTCAAGGAGTTGAACTGGCTGTTCAAGAGATAACATAAACCCTCCCGGCGATCAAGTCGGGGTGGTTTGTTTTCAAGGTTTTGGTTTTCGAAAGGGAAATTGATACTCTCTATGTTTGTCCCACCGGGGTGCGTTTCCACAACCCATTTCCAGCGGCAATGTGTTTTAGAAGCATTTCCCGCACTAGTGCCTGGTTAAGTTCACAGCGTACCCCGTGTTTTAAATGACTGTTGGGGTCAGGGGAAAAAGATCGGATCAGGCAGTCACCGGCACAGGTCCAGTAACAAAAACAATCGCGGCACGAGGCGCGCCGCTCGTCGATTTTTTGTCTCAGACGCGAACGCGCTTCTTCGTTGATCTGCACGCCCTGAGGGGTAATCCGCCCGATGGTGGCCAGTTGAGCCAGCGGATGACTGTCGTTAACCACCTCGAAACAGGCCACCAAGTTAGCCTGTGGTGTGACAACGAGAGTGTTGAAAGGCGAACCGCACGATACTGAGGTTATCTTATCCACATCCGAACCAGCGCATCTAAGCGTCCGCCCATATTGTTCCGCCAGTCTCTGGGCTGCAAAGAAAACCTGCAGAAATTCCAACCCTTCTTCCAGTTCCGGTTGACCTTCCTCTCCACGCCGGGTGTTAAAGGCGGCTTCCATCTGCATCTGTTTACAGCGGGTGTTCTCGCAAAGAAAGCGAATGTCTTCAATCAACCGGTCAAACGGCGGGACGGCGGTCAGGCGTAACCCGAAGGAATAATTATTTACTTCCATCATCCGCAGGGTTCGCATCACCCAACGGCTTGACCCTTTGCCCGAGACCGTCGGGCGTTGCAGGTTCTGCGTTTGCGGACTGCCATCCATCGAGATGCCCGTGGAGCCAATATACGCCATGATCCATTTGGTTTGCTGTTCGGACCAGATGCCGTTCGAGGTGAGTGAAAATTCGGTGGGGATGGGTTTCTCTTTCGCGTAAGCCACCAGGGTTCTCAGCATTTTCCACGGGAAAGTTGGTTCGCCGCCGCCATGCAGTGAAATCGTAAATTTTGGAAAATTCAGTCGTTTGAGGTTTTCGTAGGTGTAATCAATTGCAGCGTAACCTGTTTCGAGGGATAATTGCTGACGCGGAAAATCTCCTGCTGCGGCATAGCAATATGTACAACGAAGCTGGCACTGATTTGTCATCAACAGCGCCAGGCCTGTCGGGGAAAAGGCTCCCGAGTCGGGCGGAGGGGGGGGAGAAGGATCAGAACATAAAAAGCCAATCTTCTCCAGGAAGGTATGTATATCCTCACGCACCGGCTGGGATAGATCCTGGGCCAGGGATTTAGCCAGGGTTGCCATCGCCTGGTTCCCAACAAAAGCCAATCCCAGCAGGGGCCGGTAAACGATATACGCGTTATCGTGGTCGGCACCGGAGATTGGAATAATGTATAGTTCCATGCTTATGTGATGTTGCACGAAGGGAATGCATTGCAGGCACAGGGGTTAGAGTCGCAGGGGCAGGGAAGATAATTGCAGGTGCAAGGAATTAGGTTGCAGCTACAAGGATTTAAGTCGCAGAGGCAGGGGTTAGGGTTGGAGTTGCAACTGCATGGGGCGGTATTGCAACTACAGGTGTAGGATGCACAAGGAGTTTTGGTAGGGGTTTTGGTACGGGTATTGGTGGGAGTACGGGTTTTGGTGGGGGTATTGGTGGGAGTGGGAGTGGGCTCGCTCACGACAACGATGGGCAAATAGAGGTAGTATGCAGCGGTTGGCGTCTCCGTCGGAGTGGGCGTATTGGTGGGAGTAGGGGTAATAGTTCCGCAGGTCAAATTTAGCGAAACCGAATCAATTACGAAACTGGTGATGCTCGCAGAGTCTGTTGTAGCTTTGAATTGGATGTGCATATCCTGGTCCGCATGACTGCTAAATCCGGGGAGCTGTATGGACTGATGCGACCAGTCCATCGGTGAAAGATTGTCCGCGATCGAGGTATCAGCGCAAATGGGCGTTCCACTTGCATCGAGGAGTCGCAGAACAAGTTTATCATATGCCGTGGTAATGGAACTCTCTCGTGTGGTCACCTTTAGATAGAATTCCAGTGTTTGAACATCCTCAACATCCGCAGGCGCGTGGAAAAGTTGAGTAAGTTTATCCAGTGCATTATTAACACCTACCAACCTAGCCACCCAGGAACCCTGGTGAGGATCAGGCCAGGTGTTCGTTATCAATATGTTGGTTCCGTGTGAACTTTCTTCAACCCAGGAAGCATGTCCAGCCTCAAAGTCTCCATTCTGAATAACCTCCCCGCTAGATTGGATGCGAAGGGCATTGGGTGCAGAGGTTGGCGCAAGCGTTGGAGTTTGGGTGCCGCTCAGGCCAAAATCCCCGGAAGCTGACTTAAACGCACGGGTAAAATCAACAAAGCGGCGGTTCAACCACCCACGCTGGTCAGACCGTGTAGCAACTTCCACCCAGCCCAAGTCGGCATGGTCGCCTATCAGGAGCACGATATCGTTTGGATGTAAGGTGTCCACGATATTCGAGTCTATGCTCGGCTTGGCGTGAAGGTAAACACCGGGCAAAGGATTCATCCCGGCCTGGACCGGCTGGGTTGTTGTGGAGGCTGGGATTGCACCGAAACGCGGGCAAACCCCCTTGACCAGCAGTGTTCCTCCTACTGCCAGGGCGAAGTAAAGAAAATCCCTGCGCGAGAAGTGCAATGAGCCATCTTGATCCTGACTGACAGAATATACCTCGGCATGCTCATTTTCTTCTTCGGGTGGGGTCTGAGAAGGTTGTTCAGGTTGCTCTGCCATTTTTTATACTCCAAAACAAATTCCTTGTGCGAAATGATGATTTCAGTATGGAAGTGCCTTCGTTTGCTAGGAAAACCACCCGCTAACTATTGATTCTACTCAATATTGCCGCATAACACCCTACAGAGACGTGTGTCCGCAGCATGTGAATAATTACCTCAATATACAACTATTCTTATTTGTACGCAATAGGCTTATAATCCTTTTTCGGACCTCGACGTCAGCCAAATCCCCGCCAGGATCAAGACTGCTCCACCGATCTTGATCCATCCCGGTTGTTCCTGCAAAATGAAATAGGCCAGCACCGTCGAACCGACCGGTTCACCCAGCAGCGTCACCGAGACGAGCGAAGCCGGGATGTATTTTAAAGACCAGTTGAAAATCGAATGCCCCAGCAATTGCGGCACCAGCGCCAGCAGGGCAAACCACAGGTACGTCTGGGGGGAGAATCCGAACGGGCTTTCCTCCATCCCGAGCATGATGGCGATCAGCACGACTGCCGACATCCCGTAGACGACGAAAATATATGGAATAAGGTCCATCTTGGCGCGTAGTTTTCGCCCCACCAGCATATACCCGGCCGCCATCCAGGCCCCCGCGAGCGCCAGAAAATCGCCCAGGAAGGCCGTCCCGCTGAAGAGGGACGCCGCGGGCGGGCATACCCCTAGCGGGGCACTTTGGGATACTGTACCGGCCTGCCAGGTGCAGGCGTCACTCAACCCGACCACCGCGCCGCCCGTCAGCGCCAACGCCAGCCCGGCGAAGGCCGCCGCGCCGAGGCGTTCACGCAATACCATGGGCGAGAATAACGCTACCCACAGCGGCGTGGTCGTCACCAGCACGACCGAACTGGCGACGCTGGTGTATTGCAGTGAAGTAATCCAGACCGCAAAATGCAATGCCAGGAAAACGCCGGAAAGCAGCGCCAGAATCCACTCCCGCCGTGTCAATTGCCTCAGTTCGTGGCGGTAACGGGTGAGAGCGATGGGCGCTAGCATCAGGCTGGCAATCGTCAGCCGGGCTGCCGCGATGACGACGGACGGGGCGCCTTCGTGCTGGGCGAACCTGATAAAAATCGAAGCGGTGGAAACGGCCAGGATGCCGACCAGCAGGCCGAGGGTCAGGGTGGAGCGGCGTGGGGAGGCGGTCATTCGTCCGAGTATACTGCCTGTGCGGGGCTGTGTAAACGATTCGTTAGAAATCCTGTCCATGTATTGACTCTAGGATTCTGAAAGTATATAATAAAGATGATAAATATCATAAATATTCATTTGCTTGCAAAAGGAGAAAAACCATGACTTTCCAACTTGCCCCTCTTCCGTATGCCTATGATGCGCTAGAGCCTTTCATTGATACGCTGACGATGCAGATCCATCATGACAAACACCATGCGGCTTATATCAACAATCTGAACGCCGCACTCGAGAAACATCCTGAACTGGGCAGCAAATCACTGGAAGCGCTGCTCGCGGACCTGAACACGGTCCCCGAAGATATCCGCACCGCTGTCCGCAACCACGGCGGCGGGACGTGGAACCACAACTTGTTCTGGGAGATCATGGCCCCTAAAGCTGGCGGCGAACCGCAAGGCGGACTGGTCAAGGAGATAGAGGCTGCTTTTGGCAATTATGCCAACTTCAAGGCCGAGTTCGAGAAAGCCGCGACCGGGCGTTTTGGTTCCGGCTGGGCCTGGCTGGTCAAGAAAAGTGGCAAGTTATCCGTTGTCTCGACTGCCAACCAGGATAACCCGCTGTCTGAGGGCATGACCCCGCTGCTGACGCTGGATGTTTGGGAACATGCTTATTACCTGAAATATCAGAATCGCCGCGCCGAATACATTACGAACTGGTGGAACGTGGTCAATTGGGAAGCGGTGGCGAACCGCTACGCTGCGAAATAGATTTGGTGAAGGTTACGACGCCGGAGTTTAGCCCCGGCGTAAACTACTTAATTACGCAATTCTGCCAAGACGGATATAATATGTCTGGCTTTTCCTTATTCCATTTATTAGGAGGAACGAAATGACCCATATCATCACCAGCCTGTGCCTGCGCGACCGTGGCTGCATCGAAGTCTGCCCGGTGGAGTGTATCGTCCCCGGTGAGCCTGCCGGCGAGTGGCCCTGGATGTATATAGACCCCGATACCTGTATTGACTGCGGCGCGTGCATCCCGGAATGTCCGTTCCTGGCCATCTTCCCTGAGGACGAGGTCCCGGCGGCCTATACCGCCAGGGGCGGCGAATACATCAGCAAAGTTGGCCTGACCGGTCACTATGAGGGTGCCAACCATCACGGGACGAAGGTGGTGTTGGATACTGTCAAGCAGTTAGCCGCGGGGGAAGTCGTCAACTTGCGGGACGACATCCAGCCCAATTACGATTACTTCAAGAACGGTCCCGGTTATGGAGCGAAAGACCAGGATAATGGTATGTAAGGAACTGTGGGATGCCCGGTGTCTGTTTGAGACACCGGGCGTCTCTTTTTTAACCGGGGTATAATTATTCTGAAAGAATGCTGCCAGAGGATGTGATAGACTGTGATCATGAATTCAACTACTCGTATCGAACGCGACTCGCTCGGTGAGGTCCAAGTCCCCGCTGGAGCGTTGTATGGGGTGCAGACGCAGCGAGCCGTGGAGAATTTCCCAATCTCCGGCTTGAAGCCCTGGCGGGCCTTTATCTGGTCCATGGCGATCATCAAACGGGCCGCGGCCGAAGTCAACCGGGACCTGGATTTGCTGGATGCCGAGCGGGCGGACGTTATCGTCCGTGCTGCCCAGGAAATCGTCGAAGGGAAGTGGGATGACCAGTTCGTCGTAGACCCTTTCCAGGCCGGCGGGGGAACCAGCCATAACATGAACGTCAACGAGGTCATCGCCAACCGGGCCACGCAGTTGCTGGGCGGCGGGCTGGGCGAGTACTGCGTCCATCCCAACGACCACGTTAATATGGCGCAGTCCACCAACGATGTCATCCCTACCGCCATCCGCCTGGGCTGCCTGTGGCGCCTGGACGAATTGCTGGTTGTGTTGAAAGAACTGGCAGAAGCCCTGAATACGAAAGCCGCCGAATTCGACGATGTGATCAAATCGGGGCGCACTCATTTGCAGGATGCCGTGCCGGTGCGCCTGGGACAGGAGTTCGGCGCCTATGCCAAAGCCGTCGGACGGGACGCCGAACGCATCCGGCGCTCCGCCGAAGGGTTGCGGCGGCTGGGGATCGGCGGAACGGCCGTCGGGTCCGGGCTGAACGCACATCCGGAATACCATGCCCGCATGGTCAAAAAGCTGTCTGAATTAACCGGTCTCCAGTTGTACGAATCTGATAATTTATTCGAATCCATGCAGTCCATGGCCGATGCAGCCGATTTTTCGGCCTCTTTGCGCACCCTGGCGCTGACCCTGATCCGCGTCGCCAACGACTTCCGCCTGCTGGCCTCCGGGCCTTCCACCGGGCTGGACGAGATCCGCTTACCGGCGGTACAGCCCGGTTCGAGTATCATGCCGGGTAAGGTCAACCCGGTGCTGGCCGAGATGCTGGACATGAGCATGTTCCACGTGATGGGCTGTGATACGACCGTGGCGCTGGCGGTCCAGGCCGGGCAGTTGGAGTTGAACGTGATGATGCCCATCATCGCCCACAACCTGTTCGAAGCCATGCAGGTGACGATCGGCTCGGTAAAGGCTTTCACCGAGCGGGCCGTGCGCGGCGTGACCGCCAACCGTGAAAAGGCGACCGGCTGGCTGGCGAAGAATGCCATCGTCGTGACGGCGCTCAATCCGCTGATCGGGTATGCCCAGGGTGCCGCGCTGGTCAAGGAAGCGCTGAAGCGTGACCTGATCATCCGTGAGGTGGCGCTGGAGAAGGCTAAATCGGGTGCGCTGAAACACCGTGACCAGGAGCGTACGGTGACCGCCGAGGAGGTCGAATCCGCGCTGGACGATCTGCGGCGGCTGACCGAAGGCGGAATCGCCGGCGGCGGAACTGGCGGCTAAGTGGTGAATAACGGAGAGACAATATGACTTTTGACCCAACTTTTCTGAGTGGTTTTACCCTCACCCTGACAGGCTTTGCGGGGGCTTTCCTCGTCGCCCTGTGGGTGGCGCTGGTGGTGTGGACCTACCGCGACATGCGCGCCCGTCACCGTGACCGGCTGGTGCACATCCTGGCAGCCGTATTGGTGGCGCTGCTGAACCTGCCGGGCATCCTGATCTATCTCATCCTGCGCCCGGCGCGTACACTGGAAGAAGAGTATCAGCAGACGTTGGAAGAGGAAGCTCTCTTACAGTCCATTGAGGACCGGTCCGTCTGCCCCGGTTGTGAACGCCGCATTCAGGAAGATTGGCTGGTCTGTCCCACCTGTCAGACCAAGCTGCGCAAGCCCTGTCATTCCTGCGGACGGCTGATGGAACTGCCGTGGAACATCTGTCCGTATTGTGGGACGCCTGCGCCGGGGATGCGCAAGGAAGGGACGACGATGGAGGAGGTGGTGAGGGGGTTGAAGGTGGAAGAGGAGCAGGGCGAAGGTTGAGGAGGGGGGAAGGGACCAATGCCCCTTTCATTTGTCCGACGTCATGCTCCCAGGAGACCCGTTGCGAAGTCTGCCATCCTGAAATACCTGCTTTCCTTGGCGGTCGCCTGCCTTCTGGCTTGTGGACTCGTCTGCACCCCGATCGTAAAAGATGTCCTTATCCATGATTATGCCCTGTATCAGTATTCCCAGACTATCCATTGTTTAGAATATCCGGAAAATACGATCGTCCTCTCGTCCAAAAAACAGGCTGGGCTGTTCTCCGGCAGCGGGGACCAGTGCAATTACTTTGTCGGAAAACTGAGGTGGTATACCGGAGACCGGCATGCCATCGAATCCTTTTATCTTCCTCAGCAGGAAGTTGATTCGATAGTGGGCGTGTTATTCGTCGGGAATGGCGAGTTCCCGGACAATGCTTCGTGGTGGCTGCCACGTGATATCGACTCTCTTCCGCTTGGCTGGGTTCTCCCGCCGAAGCGCGCGACCACCTCTACCTGGTCTTTATCTGGGGGATCAGCCTCAACTCCGGGTGAGATCTGCGCTGTTTTTGAATCGGTCCTGGATGCCTTTTCCCCTTATCAGAATCAGATAGGATTGGTGCTTTGAGCATACCATCTTGGTTTATCGGTCTCCTATCCCTCCCGGGATGTTCGTGTTAGGATCTACGCCCCTCCCGCCTGGGGAATGGGACAGGGGCGGGGTCCGGAAAGCCCTCTATGAAACTCGACTCTCTCACCCTTCACCACCTTTCGATGCCGCTCGTCGCTCCGTTCGAGACCTCCTTCGGGCGGACGACTGACCGCGAGTGCATCCTTATCTCCGTCCAATCTGAAGGGCTGACCGGCTGGGGCGAATGTACCGCCGACCGTGAGCCCGGTTACTCCTACGAGACCACCGGCACCGCCTGGCACATCCTGAAAGATTTCATTGCCCCTCTATTGCTCGGCGAATACGTATCCGACGCGACGGATTTCCAGCGGCGTGTGGAAGATATCCGCGGCCACAACCTGGCGAAAGCGGGCGTCGAGATGGCGCTGTGGGATTTGCTTGGCAAGCGCCAGGGCAAGTCGCTGCGGGAGATGCTGGGAGGAGAGCGGGAGCGGGTGGATGTAGGTGTCTCGGTCGGCTTGCAGTCTTCGCCGGAGGCGCTGGTCAAGACGGTGGAGAAATATCTGGCAGCCGGGTACGGGCGCATCAAAATCAAGATCAAGCCCGGGCGGGATGTGGTTGACGCCGAAGCTGTGCGCAAAGCCTTTCCGAACATCAAACTCCAGGTGGACGCCAATACTGCTTATACGCTGCGAACCTGTCAGGTTTTGCAACCTTTAGACAGGTTGGGCTTGCTCCTCATCGAGCAGCCGCTCAACGAAGACGACCTCTGGGAGCATGCCAAACTCCAGAAGCAATTCCACACGCCGATCTGCCTGGACGAGAGCATCCTCAGTTTGCTCCACGCTCGTTCTGCCCTCGAAATGGAAGCCTGTAAAATTATCAACATCAAACCCGGGCGGGTCGGCGGGTTGAGTCAGGCGGTCGCCATCCATGACCTGTGCCGGGCACACGCCGTCCCGGTCTGGTGCGGCGGGATGCTGGAGACGGGCGTCGGGCGCGCCGCCAACCTGGCGCTGGCGTCCCTGCCCGGCTTTACCCTGCCAGGGGATATTTCCGCCTTCGACCGCTACTATGCCGAAGATATCACCCGCGAGCGCTTCACGCTCAATCCCGGCAGCACGATTGACGTGCCCACCGCTCCCGGTCTCGGCGTGACGGTGGACAAAGCCGCGCTAAAGAAGTTTACCCTGGCAGAATTGCGATTGGACGCGGAATGAAATTAGAATTATGTCGTTGCAAGGAGGGTCGAGTAGCGAAGCATATCAAGACCCGACGATATCATACCTATAGGGTAGGCAATCTCCTCGCGGTGCAGGGGATTGCTTCGGGCGGGAAGGGGCATCCTGCCCTTGTACGTCGTCCCCGCATCGTCCCCGAAGGGGGAAGGGGAACGACATTTCGTATTTGCACGTTTATCTTTGATCTTTGTTTATTCCTCTCCGCCTGCGGGCCGCTATGGGGTAGTTCTGCTCCGGCAACTATCATCTTTTCCCCAACCGCGCCTTCCGGCACGGCCATATTGACACCCTTCCAGCCTGAAGGCTACACCCCTCCGCCAACGGTCACGGTCTCTCCAATCCCCGGTGAGCCGACCTACACTCCCGTCACGCCCTATCTGTGGATCTCTCCCGCTGTCCCGGACACCCTGCGCCAGTTTGCGCTGACCTCCGGCCTGCCGCTGGCCGACGATCCGGCATCTGCAACCGTCCGCCTGGACGTTTCGTCGTCTGCCGGGGCCACCTGGATTTATGTACTGGTGACACCCTTCCCGACCACGACGGATGACGTCTCGCTGGCTGACATTCAAAATGCCTGGGCCGGAGCGGCGACGGGACCCTTTGCCGGTTCGCCGTTATGGATGGATAAAACCACTCTGGCGGCGTTTACGGCCATTTGGGGCGCGCCAGCTTCCGGGTCCGTGCGCGTGGCGGCGGCAGACCAGTTAGCCGGTTCGGCCTGGGCAGAGCGTCCATCCTGGGCCATCCTCCCGTTCGAGGCGCTCGAGTCGCGCTGGAAAGTCCTCAGCGTAGACGGCCAGTCGCCCATCCATAATGATTTTGATGCCGATGCCTATCCCCTTAAAATCGCTTTTTCCCTTCAACCTTCTGCATTCAGCCTTCCACCTTCGAATCGCGACTCGAGTAAACTGACCGTGCTGGCGATGACGGGCGTCACGGCGCTGGTGCGCGCTACTGCCGACCGGATGGAGAAACACGGCGTGCTGTATCCGGGTGAGGAGATTCGCAGCGTGCTGCGGGCCGCCGATCTAACGCACGTCAGCAACGAGGTCTCGTTCGACCCGAATTGTCCGACCCCCGAACCCTGGACGAGCAGTATGCTGTTTTGCAGCAACCCCGCTTACATTGCTCTACTGGAGGACGTTGGCGTTGACGTTGTCGAACTGACCGGCAACCACCTGCTGGACTACGGCCCGGCGGACCTGCAGACAACCCTCGACATGTACGACCAGCGTGGCTGGCTGCATTTCGGCGGCGGAGGCGACTTACAGGATTCGCTCCAGCCGGCTCTCGTGGAGCACAACGGCAACAAGCTGGCTTTTATCGGTTGCAATTATGCCGGTCCGCCCGGCGACTGGGCCACGGATACGCGTCCTGGTTCGGCGCCCTGCGATTTCGACTCTCTGACAGCGGAAATCGCCCGTCTGCGCTCGGAGGAATATTTGCCGATCATGACCTTCCAATACAGCGAATATTACCAGCCCAACCCGACCGATGAGGAGCGGCAAGATTTTCGTTCGATGGCAGAGGCTGGTGCAGTAATCGTCAGCGGCAGTCAGGCCCATCAACCGGCTTCCATGGAATTCTATAACGGGGCTTTCGTCCATTACGGCTTGGGCAACCTGTTTTTTGATCAGATGTTCAGCCTGGAAACACGTCAGGGATTCGTGGACAGGCACGTTTTCTACGACGGGAAGTACATCAGCACCGAACTACAGACCTATCTCAGCGAAGATTACGCCCGTCCGCGCCCGATGACCGAGCAAGAACGTACGGATTTTCTCCAGTCCATCTTTAGCGCGGCGGGATGGTGACGGGATTCACGATTGACGATTTGCGATTTTCGGCTGACGATTGAGGTGAAAAATGAAAATCTACGACATTACGCTCCCCATTTCCCCGGATATGATTGTCTGGCCCGGCGACCCGACGGTGGAGTTGGAGCGGATCTCTTCGATGGACGCCGGGGCGCACGCCAACGTTTCCCGGCTGGCGTGCGGCGTCCATACCGGCACGCACGTGGACGCACCGCACCACTTCTTGAACAATCATCGCACGGTTGAGTCTCTTTCGTTGGATGTGCTGGTCGGCCCGGCCTGCGTGGTCCAGGTGCCGGACGAGGCGGACGTGATTACCGCGGATGTTTTGGAGAAAGCCGCCGTCCCATCCGGGACCTTACGCCTGCTGCTGAAAACTCGCAACTCCCAGCGCTGGGAGCGCGGCGAGAAGGCGTTCGACGATAAGTTTGTGGGCGTTTCTGCCGATGGAGCCGGGTGGTTGGCGCAGCATGGAGTAATATTGGTAGGAATTGATTATCTTTCAGTCGCGCCATACGAGCAGAGCGTTCCGACACATCGAACTCTACTTGGAGCGGGAATAATCATTGTGGAAGGGCTGGATTTGAGCGCCGTCCCGCCAGGGGCTTATGATCTGTATTGTCTGCCGTTAAAACTGGCCGGTTCGGATGGCGCGCCAGCCAGGGCGATTCTGGTTGGTTAAAATCAAACTCCCGCAGCTTGGAGCTGCGGGAGTTGTTCTCTCTAATATCTGCGCTGGCCGCCGCCGGGTCCGCGGCGACTCTTCCCGCCACCGGGACCGCCGCGTCCATAACCGCCGCCACCACGCCGGTCACCGTAGCCGCCGCCGAAACCACGTTCTTCTTTCGGGCGGGCCAGGTTGACCTTCAGCGGACGGTTCGACAGGGTGTAACCATTGAAGGTCTGGATGGCCTTCTCGGCTTCACTTTGGTTGCTCATTTCCACGAACGCGAAGCCCTTGGATTGCCCCGTGTCGCGGTCTTTGATCAAAGCCACCGATGCAACTGTCCCTGCCTGGGTAAAGAGCGTGCGCAGGTCGTCTTCGGTGGTTTCGTAGGACAGATTGCCTACATAAATCTTGGTTTCCATTTCTTTCTTCTCTCCTTATTGAGTGGGGCAGTGGGCCTGTGAAAAAGCCGCCAGCCTTGTACAGGGCTGGCGGCGCGTAAGCACACAAATCCTACTGCAAGTGCGCATATTCTAACACAAAGGGACTCGTCTGGGAGTATCAATTTGCCGGGAGAGTATAACCCCCGTCCACCACGATGACCTGTCCGCGGATCATGGACGCTGCGGGTGTGCACAGGAAGGCTACTACCTCGGCAATATCCTCGGGCGTCACCAGCCGCCCGGCCGGGGTGGCGGCAATGGCTTTTTGGATCACGCCCTGATAGTTCAGCGCCTCGAAATGTTTCAGGGCCTCCGTCTCGACGATGCCGGGAGAGACTGCGTTGACGACGATGTTCTTCGGAGCGAGTTCCACGGCCAGGTAGCGGGTCAGGCTTTCGATGGCGGCTTTGCTGGCTCCGACGACCACGTAATCTGGCAGCACGCGCCCCGACCCCGGGCTGGAGATACTGACGATGCTCCCGCCGCCGCGTTTTTCCATCAGCGGCGCACACCGTTGCGCGCTGAACAAAAACGAACGGGCGTTGATATTCATCGTCCAGTCCCAGCCTTTGGGTTTTTGCTCCATCGCCGGGCGGTTATACCCCGAAGCGGCGTTGTGGACGAAGATATCCAGCCCGCCAAATTCCTTTTCCACTTCGTTGAAGAGACGATTCAAATTGTCCAGGTCGCCCACGTCTGCCTTGACCAGCAGGGCTCGGCGACCCAGCTTCTCGATCTCGGCGACGGTCGCTTCGGCGGGAGCGCGGTTGCGGAAGAAGTTGACGACCACATCCGCACCGTTGCGGGCAAAATGAAGGGCGATGGCGCGCCCGATGCCGCGTCCCGAGCCGGTAACGAGGACGATCCTTTTCCAGAAGGGGAGTTGGGTTGAACTGGACATAATGGGGGCATTATATCATTCCTCACATACCGGCAGTTTTGAGCGAAGCCAGCCACCGTTCCGCCTCGCCCGGGGACCGGAAACGGTAAACCCTCAAGTGGGCATATTCGGGTAAGCTGGGAAGACTGGTGTAGTTCTTGCGGTGTTTTCTGTGGGTCTTGAGTGCCCACAGGAAGAGAGAATCTTTGCTGAAGAACTGCAGCCCCAGTCTTTCCGTGTTCGTCCCCCAGAGCACCTCTTTTGTCAGCACCCGCTGCCAGGTACGCCACCACAGCCGCCAGAAGATGAGCGGCATGGAGTAATCCAGCCAGACGATCGCCTGGGCGCGCGACCAGAGGATATCGCGTAAAAAACCGTAGTTGCCATCTATGACCCAGGTATCACTGCGCACGATGCTCTCGACACGGCTGCGCGTAATTTCCCGGTCAGATTCTTTCCAACCCGGCTCCCAATGCAGGGCGTCCAGTTCGATGTGCGGGAGGTGGAGGCGCCGGGCGATACTTTCGGCCAGGGTGGATTTCCCGCAGCCGGTGGTGCCGACGACGGCAATACGGCGGATCGAGGGCGGGAGCGGGGAAGTCAGCATGGCCCCCTTATACCATACTCCTGGTTCGTTTCCTTTCGATGACCAGAGCGTTTTTACTTGCCGGTCGGTAAGTAGAGATGTATCAAAGACGACCCGGCGTGTCAATCCTTATACTGCATCTTGCATACTGCTGCGCAGCACACAGTAAATCTTTGAACTTGCTTTTATCGAATTACTCACCAATGACGGGATTTTAGTTCAGATATTTACGCAGTACTCTGTAATTCCTTCCTGATATAATAACCAACGTCAATCGTCAATCGTAAATCTACTGCTTCTTGCATAAATATCTGAATTTGCTTCTATCGAATTGTTCTTACTGCTTCTTGCATAAATTTCTGAACTTGCTTTTATCGAATTACTCACCAATGACGGGATTTTGGTTCAGATATTTCCGCAGTACTCTGTAGATTACGGGATTTTGGTTCAAATATTTACGCATTACTCTGTAAAACCGTAAAATTTCTGAGGTTCCCATGTTTGATCTCCCCGACGATGAAATCCTGCCTCTCTCAAAAAAACACGTTTTCTGGACCTGGTCGGCGCAGGCGAAAGTGAACCCGATTCCGGTGGTGCGCGCCAAGGGAGTCTATTTTTGGGATATCGCCGGCAAGCGCTACCTGGACTTCAACTCGATGACCATGTGCGTCAACATCGGTCACGGCGACGAGCGCGTCATCAAAGCCATCCAGGCGCAGGCCGCCGAACTCCCGTATGCCGCGCCGGGCATGGCGACCCGAGTCCGGGCGCTGGCGAGTAAATTGGTGGCGGATATTTCGCCGGGCGGGAAGCTGACCAAAGTCCTGTTCACCCTGGGCGGGGCGGACGCCAACGAGAACGCCATCAAGCTGGCACGCGGCTACACTGGCCGCTTCAAGGTTCTCACCCGCTACCGGTCCTATCACGGGGCGACCGCCGGAGCGATGGCTGCCACCGGCGACCCGCGCCGGCTCGCCTGGGAACCCATGCTGATGCCCGGCACCGTCCACTTTCTGGATCCGTACCGTTATCGTTCCACCTTCCACCGCACCAACCCGGATATTTCCGAGGAAGAATTCTGCCGGGATTACCTGAACCACCTCGAGGAAATCATCCGGTACGAGGGTGCGGAGACGATTGCGGCGGTGCTGATCGAATCCGTCACCGGGGCGAACGGCGTCATCATCCCACCGGATGGCTACCTGGAAGGCGTGCGGGTATTGTGCGACAAATATGGCATCGCCATGATTGCGGACGAAGTGATGTCCGGTTTTGGCCGGACCGGAAAATGGTTTGCCGTGGACCACTGGGGCGTCGTTCCCGACATCATCACGATGGCGAAGGGACTCACGTCGGCTTATGCGCCGCTGGGGGCGGTGGCAATGAAGCCTGAGATCGCCGCGGCGTTCGATGAGCGCGTTTTCGAATCCGGGTTGACGTATACTTCACACCCGATCTCGCTGGCTGCCGCGATCGCCAACATCCAGGGAATGCGGGAAGATAAAATCGTGGAACACGCTGCCGAGATGGGGCCAGTGCTGCATAAGCTGCTGTCCGACCTGGGCGAGACGCATCCCTCGGTGGGGGAGGTGAGATCCCTCGGGTTGTTTGGGATCATCGAGTTGGTCAAGAACCGAAAAACAAAAGAGCCGATGGCCGCCTGGAACAGTTCCAGCCCAGAGATGATGGCTTTCCGCAAGGCTTGCCTGGAGCACGGCCTGTACCTATATACGCATTGGCATACGGTACTGATCATCCCGCCGCTGATCATCACCGAAGAGCAGTTGAAGGAAGGCTTTGAAGTGTTGGATCAGGCGCTGGAAATAACGGATCGGGCCATGCAATGAAACGAAAGCCACCCCGGCGGGCAAGTCGGGGTGGCTGCTTTTCAAAGCCCTGGCCTTCCGGGGGAAAAACCTTATTATGAAATATTCAGGCCTATGCGAAGGGGGTGACTCAACGGCTTGCGTTACCGGCGGGACGACAGCCCCATCCGGTGGACGCATCGTTGGGCGTTTTATGCCCACACAAGAGTCTTTGTTTTTAAAAATTGCTAACTTAACGTGAATTATGGATAAGAAAACCATATGTCTTTGCGAGGAGGGCGTAGCCCGACGAAGCAATCTCCCGGTCTGCGAGGGGATTGCTTCGCCACCTTCGGCGGCTCGCAACGACACAATCTTATGTTTTTTGCATATCCATAACTGATGTTAACTTAAGAGTGTGCTCAGTTTTTGCAAAACCTCATCAATTATCGCAGAAGGCAATTTACAAATCAATTCAGCTTGTCTTAATTTCCAATCAAGGCTTTTTACCTGGTCAGACAAAATTGCCCCGCTTATTCTTAATCCATCGGGTATCAAAACTTCAAATGGATACCCTTTAATTTGGCTCGTAATTGGGCAAAGAATCGCTAACCCAACTTTGCCGTTATAAGACGCTGGCGATAAAACGAATGCCGGGCGTCGCCCTGCTTGCTCATGCCCTGCCTGTGGATTGAAAGTAATCCAAACAATGTCACCACGATTCGGAATATAAGCCATAACTTCACCAAACTTCATTTCCTACTGCACCGCCAGTGTCAGTTTCGTGATGAAGATTATTGCTGGTTACGCCAGATAATAATTGTTCAAGTGACCAAGCTTGCGAGGCAACCGGTTTGATGACAATTTGACCATCCACAAGCGAAATTTCTACGACTGAGTCGTTGTCTAAATGAGCATCGAGCGCAAATGCTTTAGGAATTCTTAAAGCAAGGCTGTTGCCCCATTTCTGAACTTTTGTGAGCATGAGGGTTATCTCCTTTTGTGTCTACAACGAAGATACACCTTTTTGCTCGATTAATCAAGTACTTTTCACGGTGAGAAGGAAACGCCCAACGGTTTGGCTTCGCGCAGCATCCCTTTGGGGCAGCGGCAGGGCATGACCCGCCCGCAGTTCGCGCGTTATTACCTGATGCGGCTCGGGATTGGGAATGAGTTGAAACGTGTGGCCCTGAACCCACAATTTCCGTACAGGCTGGCTAGCGAGGAGGAAATCCTGGCGTTGAGGCCGGAACTACTACAACCACCTGGGTGAAATAGTCTCTTCTCTTTTGAAGAAAAAACAACCCCGTTGCGAGAGTGGCAGCGGGGGCGGCGAAGCGTTGCCAGACAGAGAAAAAAACCTCCCAGGAAAGAAAAAACCGGCTGCGTAAGGAGAGCTTTCACAGCCAGTTACTCATCTTCAGACAATTTTCAATCACTTTCCTCTTTCCCCCTTGACACTGAGGTTAATCGGTAGGTGGCTTTTTGTTGCGCCAAGAACTTTAGGTGTGGTTTTCACCTTGACCTTTAAGACCATGCTTTTCAATGGCTTTTGAAAGCGTTACAAGCCAAGATATTAACAAGTTTACATCTTCTTCAGAGAATTTTCGGACAATTAGACACTTTAATTCTCTGCCAGCAGGCTGAAACAAACCAGAACCCTTTGCTTCTGCTGCCAAACCTTGTATCTCTTGCTCTGAAATACCTGTTTTGCTCAATAGACCGCCACGCCCGACGAGAGCCGTATAAAGCGATTGCCGATAAACCGAATGAGGCGGATACCCAAAACAAAAGGCTACATGCCTTCCAGATAAATCAACGTTTAGAGAAAAACCCTTCGTGCCCCAATGAATAGGAAATGAATTCATTTTTGCCCATTCCAAGATTTTCTCAAAAACGAATTTTCCGTTTTCATCCAGTGATGCGAGAAAACTACCTTCTGAAATTATTGGCAATGAACCTGATGTTACTTTGACAATAGCATTAGATTCATTTCCAACCACAATACTTGTTGACAATAAACGTAAACCGCCATCGGCTTTGAAAAAGGTAAATTCCAGACAAGTTACTCTTACACCTTTGTTTCTTAAAAAAGATGACGTTTGGCGGATTTCTGGCGTAACTTGCTGCCCTACAATAACAATTCTCTGGTCATTGTTGAATACAACTGCTTCATCAGAGACTAAACCGAAATATTCCTTATGGTATTGGGCAAGATTTAAGGCTTCATCATCTGCATAATTTCTCAAAATGTCCTCGAGTTGCTCATAACCCAATTTCTCAACAAAAGAAGCATATTCGAGTGCCTGAGCAAGCGTTTCACGAGGGGTGCGGTCTCGCTTTAACTCGATAACCGCCAAATCACCTTGTCTATCAATAGCAAGAAGGTCAATAAAACTACCAAGATTCGTTGTAACCTGCCGCCCGACAATAAGTAATGAGCCGTTTTCGATAATCTTATCGGGATTGTTTTCCAACCAAGACTCTAAAACCATTTCCTGATGTTCATGTTGAAAGCCAATTTCGGCATATTCTTGGAATTTGTTTTCAGGCGTGATGCTGTAGATTTTCATGATGTTTTTCTTTCAAACTGCTGATTATCAAAGATAGCCAGTGGGTAAGGGAGAGGGGTTTCCTCTCCCTCCCCGTTGTCGCAATAGGGTCAATTCCCTATATTATACCGGCGTGCGGCTTTCCCGCACCGGGCGACCCCTGCTGCCTTGCCCACATAAGGGA
>Ga0315284_10000307_pt1 | contig 66598 bp, 66 predicted proteins | sample YL17G09_16_MG_FD_203696 | JGI IMG/M metagenome (GOLD analysis project Ga0315284, IMG submission 203696) | Sediment microbial communities from Yellowstone Lake, YNP, Wyoming, USA - YL17G09_16 | ecosystem: Environmental > Aquatic > Freshwater > Lake > Sediment | place: USA: Wyoming | collected...
TGAGAGCTCGCGATACTCCGTCGGGTCACCGAGGTTGTAGATGCATGAGACAGAAGCAACGACGATGACATCTTCACGAGTCATGAGGGAACGCGTCGTTGAGGCTCTGAGCTTTTCAATCTCAGCGTTGATGTCGGTCTCCTTCTCGATGTACATGTCCTTGCTCGGGACGTATGCTTCGGGCTGGAAATAATCATAATAAGAAATGAAAAAATCGACTGCGTTTTGTGGAAAGAACTGTTTGTATTCTGAAGCCAGTTGTGCTGCAAGCGTCTTGTTGTGCGAGATTACAAGTGTGGGACGGCCATACTCTGCGATGACATTGGCCATGACGAAGGTCTTTCCTGAGCCAGTGACTCCGAGCAGTGTCTGATCCCGGAGCCCACTCCGCAGCCCGTCGACGAGCTTCTGCACTGCCTGAGGCTGATCCCCTGTGGGTTTGAACGGTGCCACTAGTTGGAAGTCCGCCATCTGCTCAAGCCTCGACCAGCGCAGCCCATGCCTGACCACAAGTAAGGATTGTGGTACCTGCCACGCGCCAGTCTTGGTCGGCGAGGCGGCTTGTATTAGGAGATATCTGTCGATGGACCTTCAGAGGCGTGGATGTGTTCATTCTGGAGGGGTGACTGAAACTATGTGTTGTTCGCAGAACCTATTCCGTGTCTGTTGCTTGGCAAGCGCTGCCCCTTCGAATGAGGATGCGATGGTCTGGGGACTAGTCGCAATGCCCAATGATGCGCGCAAGAGCGAGAAGGTGAGTCAGTGGCTGAGCGAACGTATCAAGATACTACTCTCTGAGGCGAGCAAGCCCGCATGACGCCATAGACCGACTTGGAGCGTTTCAATCCCTAACGTTAGCTGCTGAACAACACGACTACGGCTCTCAGGTGCTTCTCACATCACTCTAACAGAACGCAGATGAACCGACAACCGGTGGACCAATCCGTCGCGTTCGATGCTTGCAACCAAGACGTTTCATCTAAAAGAAGTGGAACCACTCTCCAGTGGGAAACTCTTCATGAGGGACCGACCTCGATTCGAAGCTTTTCCAGAGTGTTCTCTTGCCCTTCCTCTCAATAGCCAGTCTAAGCCTAGCCGAGTCGAATTCTCCCGTTGATTCTCGGCGGCAGAAAACAAACCAGCGTTGAGTTTCAGTACCACTGATACCGAATTCGGTTACTGGCGATGTGTGTCCTCTAGTGACATACCGCAATTCCCGTCCAAGTTTGTCAAATATCGTTATGTTGTTGATTCTCGTTTCTCTTTCGGCAGTATTTGAGATGCTAAGGTCCACGCTGTGCAAGTTTAATCCTCCATCGAAGGTATGCACAGCTGATTCGATCTTAACTCGTATGTCGGGCTTGAGTCGTTCCTTGACTTTCCCGGCGATTTCCTTGAAGAAATGATTGAACAGTAGCGTAAGACCTGCTGTAAGAAACAGGACGACTATGCCTACTGTGACAAGAATGATATCGAACTGCAAACCAACGCCCTCTTTCATACAGCAGTGATGAGGCCTTTTATCTTTGGTCCATTCTTGAATGTTGCACTCTCTCAAAGACAGGGCCGGACACGAGAAGTTGGTACATCAAGGAGGGCATTGGCAGAAGTTGGTGGTTGGGGTCAGCAGGGAATCGTGGTAGGAGGGGGGAGTTTCGTAATTGAGGGTATGTAACGAAAACTAGCCCTGCCGACCAGCCGACCACCGATGATAAGCCTGCTGAGGCTGCTAGTAAATGCCGCACATTCCTTCATGTTGGCTGGCAGAGGATTTCGCGCAGAATCCCTAAGTCTTCGGTCCCACAGAATTGACTGAGATTCGATCTTGATGCGATGCATGCATGGTGAACAAGGGAATGGGGTTCTGTGATGAAAGTATCAAATCTGGAATACCAATTACGGATCGAGCGACCTCAGAAATGCAGATTTTGACACAGAAGGCTCAACCGAGAGGGAGTCATATACCACTCCAATGGGCTAGGAGTAGATCTGGTTCCCAACAGAGCGGGGGGCGCGCTCATCGTGTCACATACCTCATTTTGGGGTCTATGATGACTTAACACCTCCGAACAGAAACATCATGTATTCTCTTGCAGATGCTCTGTGCACAGTACATGATTATTATTCAGGACCACTTGAGGGAGAATGCAGATGTCTGCGGACTTTGACTCTGATGACCAATCTTTTGACGCAACCCGTTTCGCCGCGCTCTTGGCGTTCGCTGACCCGGCCCCCAATGAGCCGGTTTCTCTGAGAGCCATCGCTGCTCTGTCTATTGACGCACGCGCAAGAGAGGAACGCGCTGAACGCAGAGCGTCAATCATCTACTGGGATGATACCGGCGAGAGAATGATGTACAATCGGGGCGGAGCTCTTGCGACCGGCGACGAGATGGAGGAGAAGCCGCCGACGAGCTAGTTGGCCTGAGGAACAAGGTGGGGAGAGCCATGACGGAAGCTGATCTTCTTCGTGCAATCGCGGCCGCTGCGGACAGGTCGGGGCACGATGTGGTCTGGGACAGCGCAATCCTTGTCGAAGAGAAGAACGCGCAGCTGCCAGGGCTGATCCGTGATGTCGGGTTCATGACAGACTGGATTCAGAAGGATGTCGAGGGAGTCAGCACAGTGTTCACCGAGCTCATAGGAAGAGCAAGGATATGGCCCAAGGACCAGTACTACCTGACTGGCATCGAGATATCAATAAGCGGGCGTGACCTAGACTACATCCAGAGAGGGATACAGCAGGAGCTGGACAAGAGAGGGTTCATGTATGCTGATTATTCCCTCGACCTCAGACAAAGCGATGATCGTATACTGAAATGCGTGTTGCTCACTGTCAGTCCTAGACCGAGGAGGTACTACACACATGATGAAACAGTCCACGATGGCAAGCTGTTACCAGAGTTGAAGCAGCGGGTCTATAAAGTGTTGAAGCGGGTCTCCAAGAGGACTCACATGAGTGCCGTCATAGACGCGTTCCTTTGGACCTGCTGCAAGTGTCAGCAGATAGAACTAGCGATCAATCTCATCGAACTATCCCTGATGTGGAATAATGCAGACAAGCAGGAGATGGTCGCCGCTGAGATGTGCCTGAGAAGCCTCTGCGACCTGAGGGTTGGGACGAGTCTTCTTTCACTCTGGGAGAGCAGGGATGAGATACGACCACTGTGGCGAGAAGAGTCTGACAGGGCTGAGGTGTTCGTATCGCAGGTCTGCGAATGGTTCAGAGACCTGCGGGACATGAGATGTCACACTCTGGTCCTTGCAGAGCACGTGCCGAAAACGGGGGAACCTGATTGACATTGAAACTGACGGCTTAGGGCCTTCTCAAGTTCTGTGAGCCAGACAGGGGGTTCATGGTGCCTTGAGAGAAGAAGAGACAACAGTAGTCCGGGAGCAAGGAGGGTGATACCCTGACAACCGACGAGGATGTGCAACCAAGTCTCGAGGAGATTGAGCACCGGGCAAGGAGCCTTGAGCAGAGCAGGAGGACAAGGGATGCCTCAGACGCCTATCTTGAGCTGGCAAAAGGGCTTCAGAGCGAGGGGTATGTACGAAGGGTGAGCAGTGTCCTCCTCAGGGCCCTCAGGCTGAACGAGAAAAACGGTGAGGCTTGGCATCTTTTCGGTGTCCTGCATCGTGAGAGGGGCAAGCCGTTCGAAGCAGACAGAGCTTTCAGGAAGGCTATCAAGGCGGGACCGAATGCAGCCGAACACAAGGTGGAGTATGGTGTGCTCTTGTACATGACCCGAGAGTGGGAAAAGGCGGAGGTTCAGCTGAGGGCGAGCCTTGAGACCGAGAGGACAGTGCGCGGACTGCAGTTTCTTGGACTGACGCTTGCCGAGTTGGGCGACATGAAAAGTGCGGTGCAGCTTGCGCAGGAGGCACAGACACTCTCACCAGAGGACACTGAGGTCGCGTTCTCACTCGGTGCGGTCCTGTTCAGAGCGAGGCGAGTGGCGGAGGCCCGGGAGATCCTTCAGCGTGTGGTGGAGGAGAAGCGACATTCAAGGGCAGGGGTCAAGAGGAGGATTCGCGATGCTCTGAACATGGGACCGGACAGCGTCCACTCATGGATGGTCATTGCGGACATCTTCGACGGGTTGGAGCGGAGATGGGAGGCTACGCTTGCTCTCCGGATTGCCACCTGCATTGACCGAGACAACGCGCGTGCTTGGTACGAGCTGTCAGAGACAGTCCAGAGCGAGCACTTCCACCAGGAGGCTTTGAACAGGGCAATCGTCCTCAATCGCGGCGACCCAGACATCCTGTGTGCGAATGCGATCAGCTTCTACGAGTCTGGCATGAAGAAGGAGGCACTCGATACTCTCGAAGAAGTTCTTGTGATTGACCCGGAGCACGTCGATGCCCAACTATGAGCCGACAGGATAGAGGAGGAGTTCGAGGAACAGGAGGAGATGGGGGAGAGCCCCCGACTCGGTGAGTATGGTAGTTCTGCTGACTACGACGACTACCAACACTACCCAGACGATGACGACTGGTGAATGTCCGTATGGTCCACTCTATCGCTCCCGGTGAGCGTTGCACTCCTGACTATCTCACTATTCCATAGGAAGCTCCACAGTCCGTAGATATCGTCCTCAATGTTTCTCATGCCTCACCAGACCTCATCCATCACTGGTGACACACCACTCAAAAACACTTTCCAATGTAGATCAAGTAGTGATGCCAGACAGCTCGACAACCAATCGTGGCAGTGTGCTGAGCGCGTGACGCATGCAGTTCGAAGAAGAATGGCTGCTGCGTCCCGGACAGCACCTTCTGCAAGAGTACTATCTCAGAACCAATGGACTCAAGATAGTCTTCCAGATAGCTGAATGACACCACATCCACCGGATGGGGATTGCCTTTGTACATGTGGAGATATGTTACCCACTCTAGAGGAGCCACATCGAGTTCGCCGTCGGCAGCGAACGTGGCCTCCCACAGTTTGCCCGAGAAGACAACAACTGGATAGACCCGCCAGTGGTCAAAAGGCTTTTTCTCGACGAGCATCTGCCCTGTGACACGGGGTTTGATCTTCCGAGGGAATGCAGAGAAGCTGTACCACACAGGTGAATAGTCAACAGCGAATTTGGGCCCGAAGAACATAGTGGTGGCGACTGGGGATGTTAACCTTGTTAGGCGTGTGTACATGAGGCAGTCAGTAAGACAGAACCTCATTTTCAGAGTGGCGTTTGCTTGTATGATGTGTGTCCTCATTGAATCGATGTTGTGCTGTGTCGTGGACAGGGCGACGATGGGAATGCTCTCTACGCCAATCGTCTTGGTCCCCCGCTCTTGAATGGGGTTACTCTGTGTCCATGCCTGAACGTGGCTGGAGTACTCATTGGTGGTGTAGTCATGGACATCGAACCACTACTGGCTCTCATGCTCTGTTTCGTAGCTACGACAGGTTCTTCAGATCCATTTGACCAATGAGCGGTTCGATCCTAGCCCATCATGTTTCGTATCGCACATTATCCTGCATATTCCACATAGTGGGACCACGACTTGGGGATACGTAGGACACTCACCATTCTTGCCGCAGGTTATCCATAGGCTAGGCTTGTTCCGAGTATAGTCCGATGGACTTCAGCAACTCGTTGGTAGGAATGCCTTTCTTGCTCCAACCGCGAAGAGCATAGTATTCGGCCTTTGCCCTCTCAAGGGTTTCCTGTTGGATACTCACACCTCGTCCGTCGCCCTCAGGTAGCGCCTCATTGGCGAACCGCCCCGGAAGAACATCATCTGATGAGGAAATACCTTCACGAATATTGAAAACACGGATAAGATTCCAGATGCGTTCTCCTGTCGCGAGATAGTCCTCTTCTGTGAATGAGAAACCCGTAGCAGAGTTGAGGATTTCCACCATCTCCGGAACGTCGAACGGGAGAAAATCGCACAGCACAAGGGAAAAACAAACGGATCGCTCATCTTGAGTCCTCTTCACATACTCCGGAACTCCTTTCATACTGAACCGTGGGAGGGTTCCTCCAAGCTCGGCAGACGGCGTCCAGCATCTCTGGTGGCATCCGCCTCTGTCTGAAGTGGAGTAGGCCAAAGCCATTCCCCACGATGCTCGCGGTTCCACTCCCGGCAACTCAAGTCCCTTCACTTGGATTGCATAACTGGAACTGTCATGGCCCAATCGCTCTGCTGCCCGCAGCGCGCCTTCTGCTAGCAAGTTGCCAACTCCTTTCCGGCTGGCTATCAGGTTGATCAGCTTATGAACAGCATCATCATTGCCAAATCGAAGATCAGGCACATCACTCTGCTTGAGTAGCCCTCTTTCGCTCGCTTCCATTGCGAAGGCGATAGACCCCCCAGTTGATATCGTGTCGAGCCCCAAGTTGTCACACATTTGGCTTGATTTCGCAATAGCTGCGAGGCTACCGATTCCGCAGTTGGACCCTAGAAGTGCTATTGTTTCGTATTCAGGCCCGTCTACTTCCAGAGGAGCATATTTTCCCTTTTCGAACCGGGTCCTTTTGCCACAAGCTATTCCGCAAGCATAGCATGCAGTGTGGCCAACGACGAATTCGTCGCGCATTCGCTCTCCAGAGATGGCATCGGCTTCTTCGAACGTGCCCGACTGGAAGTTACGTGTTGGCAAGAACCCTGCGCGATTGGACATGCTGACCCACATGACAGTGCCTAAGTCATGTCTAACTTTGACGCCTGGATTTGCCAGGACCTTTCTCCTGAAATCCTTGGCCAACCTTGAAAACCTCTCGGGATTCGACGCCTCAATCAAGCTTCGCCCACGAGCAACAAGTGCCTTGAGGTTCTTAGAACCCATGACAGCTCCGACGCCCCCCCTTCCAGCTATGTGGGTCCTCCCGGTGACCGCACATGCGTAGGTCACAAGGTTCTCTCCTGCTGGCCCAATGGAGGTGACCTCGGACTCTGGGTGTCGATTCTGGAGTATGTGCTCTGTTTCGAAGGTTCCCAATCCCCATAGGTCATTTGCTGGACGAATATCCACCCTCTCGTCCGAGATGTCAAGGTAAACTGGAGCTGATGCTTTTCCGTGGACTATGACGTAGTCAAACCCGGCTTGTTTTAGCCGATGTCCGAAGTTGCCTCCGATGTGACTGTCATTGAAAATCCCCGTGTGAGGGGACTTCGTGACAATACACCATCGTCCAGAGGTCTGGACAGCAGTCCCGGATAGTGGTCCGGTCATGAATAGAATGACATTGTCTGGACTCAAAGGGCCGATTCCGGCGCTAATACTATCGTGAAGCAATCTAGCTCCGAGCCCCTTCCCGCCAATGTACTTCTTGGCGAGGCTCATGTCCAAAGGATACTCTTTGATAGACTCCTCAGATAGATTAACCTCAAGGTACCTTCCCATATATCCCGTAATGTATCACCTTGAACCCAGTCGTTGTCCACTGAGCGTGCGATGAATGTCCAAGATGTCATGAAGGACGGCGTAGCCTGTTGCCACCTTGCCTGCCCCGGGACCCATGATTGTGACTCGGTCAAGGTATTTCGTTTCATAAGTAAGAGCATTTGTGACTCCTGCTACTACAGCTAGAGGATCATCCAGTGGAAGCTTCTCGGGTCGCACATAGGCTTCCAAAGAGCCATCATCTCTCCTCTTGGCTGCGGCGATCAGCTTCCAGCGCCTACCCTCTGCCCTTGCTTCGGCCACATCCTGTTGTGTGATTTTCGATATTCCTTCACATAAGAATTGGTCCCTAGTCAAGTGCCCTCCCAGTAGGGCATTTGCCAGAATCAGTATCTTGGCGAGAGAATCCAGTCCCTCTACATCCGCCGTGGGATCCGCCTCCGCGTAACCAAGCCTCCGGGCTTGGCTCAGAGCCGTGTCATAGCTCAGGCCCTTATCCATTTCCGTTAGAATATAGTTGCACGTCCCGTTGACGATCCCTCGTAGTCCTGTAATATGTGCCCAAGCCAAGTCTCGCATACCTAGGATTATTGCAGGTGTGCCACTCAAGACCGTACCTTCGAACCTCATTTCTACACCGGCTTTGGCAGCAAGATTCAGCAGTTCTTGACAAGCTAAGCTAAGCGGTCCTTTGTTAGTTGTAACCACATGCTTTCTGTGCTCGATTGCGGTCCGTAAGTGAGTCAAAGCAGGCTCACCTGTGGTGATATTTGTCACTGAAACCTCTATCACTACATTTGCATTTGAGTCTCTGATTGTCTTGAGGCTGTCCCAACCCTTGATCCCACCGGGGTAGTCATGGATGCTCCCTGTGGCTTTGACCAAGTCCAGAATCTTGTTCAGGTCAAGTCCCCTAGGATCGTAGACTGAGCCCTTCTGTATGTCGGAAACCGCGGTCACCTTGAGATCTGCATCACAAAGCACCTTGATCGAATCCTTCTCGTTCACGAGTATCTCGACTAGACCCTGTCCCACGACGCCAAACCCAATCAAAGCGAGTCTGTATTCCATGTTCGATTCACCGTCCACAGAGGATGGCAAGTGAGTGCGACCGAGCAGAGCTTGTTTCTATGTGCAGCTCGTTCTCTCTTGCTCAAAACGCGGAAGGAGGCACGCTCATCTCCTTGAAAGCCGCCAGAGCTATGTCTATCTGGGCTTGGCCACCGCCGATACAGAAGGCGAAGTGACCCGGAAAGAGAGCATCAATACCAAGTCTTTCAAGGTTCTTGATTCCCTCGCGATATGCTGATAGACTAGACCCCTGGCAGTTCAAGAGACTTATCAGTCCCCTGAAGAAGACCACATCACTTGAGAACAGGACCTTCCTCTTACCATAGTATGCATCTTCGACTTCTGTGTAGAAACACATGGTATCCAGCGTATGTCCCGGAACGCTGATGGCCTTGAGCGTGAACTCTCCGACTCTGAACTTATCTCCGTGTTTGAGTTTCACATCAATTGGACACGCCGGGAACACGTAGTCAGGAGGGTAGAATCGCCCCTCGCCACGCGCGACGTCTAGACCTAGAGCCTTCTCGTCAGCGGTTTCGATGATCTTCGTTTCTCCTGCCGGAGCAAGTATCTTTGCACCTAGCAGACCTCGCATGTTCTTCGCGCCTGCGGCATGATCGGAATGCGAGTGACTGAGAAACACCTTGGAAATCTTCTGAGTGTCTATACCATCGTTCTTTGCATTGTCTAGAATCCTCTGAGTTTCACGTCCTCCTCCCGCATCGATGACTGCCATTTCATCCCCGCCGTCAAGGAGGTAAACGTGACAATCGTAACCATTTGAGATTCCCAGACCCGTATTCCCACTACCAACTAGATGGACACCATCCAGAATCCTCATTAAGCATCTCTCCGCAAATTCATAAGATATGGATGAGATTAGTCCTTCGGGAGTGGTCGATAGGCCTTAGGTTGCTCAGCACCAACAACGTTGTCCCTCAGGTACTCTATCCACGTTGCGTTCGTCCAGTAGTCACCTGTCTTTACAATGGACCTGATAGCTTCCTCTGTCTTACCAGCCTTGTAGTGTTTCAGAGCCTCCTTGAATTCCTCGGCAGCTTTCTTTAGAAGGGGTATTGCCTCTTTGTTCTGAAATGACTTCAGAGCGGGGGGGAAGAGGGACTTCTCATAGCTATTCGTTCCTTGCGTTAGGTTTTCCATGTATATATCTAAGGCGGGGAAGATTGTCTTTTGATAATAGAGGAATTTCTCAACTTCGTCCTTGAAGGCTTGGCGTCCTTTTTCGGCATCTTTCTTAGCCGCCAAGGCCAACTCCTTCCCAAGTTTCCGAGCTTTTACGAATGCCTCTTCGAGGAACACAGTATGCACATCGAGGGGACCAAGCATTCTGACTCCCCAAGGAATCACTCTGCGGTTGATCTCTTTCGCAGAGAACCGCTGCATACCCTGATTGGAGGCGCATGAGATGTAGAAAAAGGGCAGTCCGTTCATTTCCCCGGTCCAGAGATACGGGTAGAGTCGCTCAATAAAGGCATGAGCTCCGGCACTTGAAGACCACATATGAACAGGATCGGCGATAATTATGCCGTTTGCCTTCTTGGTCTTGACCCATAGCTTGCCTTCTCCATTTTCACCCATGTCATCCTTGATGATGCACCCTGTTCCTGGTTTCTTGATGCATGCAAAACAACTGTTGCATGGCTTAACCGTGAAGTCGTGGATACGCACAATGTCGAGCTGGGCTCCCTCGACTTCTTTTACACCTTCAAGTGCATGCGAAAGTACTGAGGCTGTATAGCCTTCCTTTCGACTGCACAAGACAGCAAGAACCGTAAACGTCATTTCTTCTCGCTCCAATGTTTTGAGTGGAGTCTAATTGAAGCTAGCTGTCATTTAAATCTTGCCTACGATATTGAACTATCTTGACATTCGGAAAGCCGTGTTTTCGCTTTTTTTCGAAGTCACTTGTTTGATTTGTTCATCCATTTGCCCCCGGTTTGCCTAGAAACCGGCGAGTTGACGCGCTAACATATGATTCACGATTCATCCATATATTACGCTTCTTTACTGCATTTGCTTCTAACCACTACCGGGAATTCCGAAAGACATATATTCCAGAGCACGACAGATGATTGTTTCGGTGAAGTATTGTGACAGAGCGTCCTACAATATGGAAACAGCCAATCAAGTGGATAGTGGGCGTAGTCCTTACGCTGATAATTACTGTCGCTTATTGGTTTGTGTTTCAGAACGTACTGATGTACGACTTGGGAATCACCGGTGCATGGGCATTCTTTGGTTTTGCATTCCTATGGTTCACTACCGGACACGTGTTCGAGATGTGGCCGGCCTCTCGCATCACCCAGAACCGGTATGCTCAAGGAGTGATAATGACTGTCCTAGGAATAGTCTACATGGTCCTTGCAGTTTTCGTCTATATGTTTGTGAACGGCATCACAACGATGGCAGGAATCACGGTCAGCACGCCGTTTGTAACCAATGTAATCTTCATGTTTGGCGTGTGGATCTTCTGGCTTGGCTATTGGCCTGGCAAGATGAACCGAAAAGAGCAGCTCAAACAACCCTGGATGGGACTAGCTATTCTGGTGTTCTCAGTTGTCGCTGGGTATCTTTTCTTGGATGTCGGTATTGACATTCCGTGGATTTGGTTCCCAATCTCCGTTTCACAACTACTTCTTTTCGAAGGCTGGCCGTTTCAGAAGCTAGATCAGCCAGGAAGAGGCATAGTGCTCCTGCCAATCGCATTGTTCTTCACTTGGTTATACCACATGATCCTTAACTGGTTTAACATGTCCTTTTTCACGACCTTAGAGGGCCCCACTTTTACTGTGATTCTGGTGTTCTGGACACTGGCCTTTGTTGTGTATGGTAACCTATGGCCTTTCAGGAAGCGGTCACAACCCGCCAAGGGGTTCGCCAGTACTGCTATTGCCATAGTACTTGCTATTGTCACGTACTACGTGACTGCCATGAGTCTCCCATTCTTCGGAGTGGATTGGCTCTACGCACTAATCCTATGGGCAGTGTTTGTCCTGTGGGAGTTCATCGTTGGCTTAACAGTAGGCTGGTGGTTCTTCGGCTACGGCTTTGACGAGTTGTCAGGTGAGAGAACAGGGAAGTAGCAGCTCTTCGCACATTCGAGTGAACTGGACGAGTCTGTGAAAGAGAATCGTCCAGTTCTCATGTTTCTTATCGGTCGAAAACTCGCGCCGTTGTGTATATCGAAGTCGACTTGAGAACAGCACTTATGATCTGAGGGCAAGAGTATCACTAGGCAGCAAAATGCTGGGCTATTGCTTCATAAATATCGATTGACTTGAAGAGCTGATCGATATCAATGCACTCATTTGACTGGTGGGCCATCTCGATTGATCCAGGACCGCAAATCACGTTCATGATTCCAGCTTTTGGCTGAAGCACTGAACAATCAGTGCCAAATGAAGCGGCACCCAGCAAAGGCCTGATTCCCATCACGCTCTCCACAGCATCCAGAGTTGCTGTTACTATTTCTGCATCTTTGGGTGTGAGTACAGTGGGCTTTGTGCGGATGGCTTCCATGTGAACCTTTTCTTCGAGGCCCTGTTGTGTCAGAAGTGAACTCATCTCGTCCAAGATTCCTTGAGGATCTTGGCCCCCTACTAGCCGCATATCGATTTCAGCCTCACAGTCCTCAGGTACGATGTTAATCTTACTTCCGCCATTTATCTTTCCCAAGTTGAGGGTTGGCTTCCCAAGCAGTTCGTTCCACTCAAACGGATACTGCCAATGCATCAGTGTTTTAAGAGCGGTCATGCAAAGTTCAATCGCATTTTCGCCCAGTTCAGGTGTCGACCCATGGGCAGATTTCCCCTTCACAGAAAGCTGGAGCCAAAGCAAGCCCTTTTCTCCTATGAGGACATTCAAAGATGTTGGTTCGGCACAAACTCCGAATATGACATTCTCCAGCAGGCCACTCTTAACCACCTCTTCGGCACCTCCACAGGTTGTTTCTTCATCTGAAGTGGCCAGCATCAGAAGTGGCTCAGCATGATTCTCTTCCGAATACAATATCATCGTTTCAGCAAGGGCAGCCAAGGGGCCTTTCATGTCGCAGGCACCTCGCCCATAGAGACGATTTCCCTCCAGTTGTGCCGCAAAAGGATCATACTCCCAACATTCAAGATCGCCTGCAGGAACCGTATCCATATGCCCATGCAGGACAAGGCGCCCCGCGTAATCATCAGTCGTCGAGAAGATGAGATTGGGCCGTTCTGAACTGCCCACCGGCCTGCAGCATATTGCATAAGACTCCAAGTGCTCACGAAGAACAGAAGCCACCTCTCGCTCAGATCCGGGAGGGTTTTCCGAGTTCGCCATGATGAGTGATTTTGCCAGGCCAAGAACGCGATGTCTATTGCAGGATGGCATAACAAAACAACCCGTCGTACCGGACTTCAAGTTTTCGATACAGCTGACACCCTCCTTCACGTTTCTTTTCTAGTCAGAACTGGAGAAGCGCCAGCTGTCCTCGTCAGAATTCCGCATGATCCACTTGCCATCTGGGTGTTTCTCAGGAACCGAGATCCGGAGCCAAACCTCGAAAACGGGAACACGCTAACGTTCAGTGGAAGACTGTCATAATAGAGCATACTGGCGATGAATACGCAGAGTTTGCCGAGCGCTTATGCTAGAACTCTAGTTTCGGGTTTTCCTTGAGGAGCTTGGCCACAACTTGGGTTGATGTTTTCCTCACTCCCTTGACTTGGATCATCCTATCGATGATTCCTAGGAATTCTTCTCTATCCTTTGACCGGGTCAGAATAAGAAAATCATAGTCGCCCAGTACGAGGTACACCGCCCAGACCCCGTGAATTTTCGCCAATTCCTCCCCCATAGTTCTGTAATAACCTGAAGCGTAGTCGGCGCACACCCTTATTGCTGTGATATACTCCAAGTCCATCTTCTCTGGGTTTATTCTGGCATTGTAGCCCTCGATGATGCCCTCCCGTTCAAGACGCTTCACACGATAGTGGACAGTAGAAACAGGTGCTCCGACCCTTGCTGCGATTTCCTGTAGTGCCGTTCTACATTCTTCTTGAAGTTCTCGAAGGATCGCAAGGTCTAGGTCATCTAACTTAGCTCTTCCAGTCAACACGATCAACCTCAAAGAAAGGTTTTGAACGATTTTCAAGATCACTACATGGTATTTAATAGTCTTGTCAAGTGCGGAGATTCAATCAGGATTCAGGACCCATTATAAGCCTAATGACAATCACAGAAACAACATACGCGACGTAGGTTTTAGGCAAGACGCCTGGGTTCCAGGTGCTTGCCCCACGGACAATAACAAGAGATGCAGGTGAACTTTCCAAAAGAGAGAGGCTTGTCCTCTCTGATCCAGTCTTTTCCTTGGGAGGGATTAGTATCTGCCGGGTATTGTGAGGTGAAAGATTCCTGGCTCTTGCTCCGGGCATGATGGATGGTGAACTCATCGACAAGGACAAGGTCGGTTGACGCAGTTAAGTCTTCTTCAGCAAGGCATCACGTGCTCTCCTCCTGACTCCAGCTCCGGTCCCAGCATGGCTTGGCTATTTGCTCATTGGTACCGGCCGTCATCATCCCATGCTAGGATGGTCTGGATACTGAGTGAGTTTCATGACATGGCACTCTTGACAACATCGGGTCAGAGTGCTTGCCGTACAGACAAGAGAAGCAGCTCTAGGTCAACGAATGGAGAGAGTTCTTCACTCTCATTCATTCGCGCCACTTAAATATGGGCGTGCGCGCGTTGCTTTAAGATGCGACTAGGCGACTTGACTAGGTGGTTTAACTTGATTGAAGTTCATGGATTACTCTACAAGACTTTGGAGAACATAGTTGGGCCGGAAAACGTATCCGACAAGGATTTTGACCTTGAGGCCTACACTCGGGACTTGAGTTCAGCTCCAGAAAAGAGAGCGTCGTTTGTTGTCCGACCCAGTACAACAGAGCAGGTATCAACCATCCTTAGAGTGGCAAACCGGTATAGGATACCGGTCTATGTCAGAGGTGGTGGTACCTCGCACTGGGGAGAATGGCTTCCAGTACAGGGTGGAATACTGATGGATATGACCTCATTGAATCAGATCGTGGAGATCGATGAGAGGGGATTGACCGCAACCGTTCAAGGCGGATGTACTTGGTTCAAGCTTCGAAATGAGCTCAAGAAGCTCGGCCTATCATGTGAGCCGAGAGAAATGGGTGGTCGGGCCATAACGGTTGGAGCTAGCATAACGAAAATCGGTTCAGGTTCAATAGGAGTCGCGAAACGAGGAAGATTAGGATGGGACGTTTTGGGCCTAGAGGTTGTCCTGCCGACTGGCGAGATAGTAAAGACAGCCGCCGTGGAGTATCTTGGACTCAGACCTTTCGACAGTGGGGGGATAGGGCCAAACTTGACCCAGTTCTTCATTGGTTCAGGGGGGGAGCTAGGAGTGATTACAGAGGCCACCCTGAGAGTCACACCAATTCCATTCGATGCCTACATGTACTTCGATTTCCCGGGGCTTGAAGATGTGGAGAAAGTCGGAGATGAAGTGACTAGGCCTGTAGGTGATGAGTTGGCTTTTCATCTGGAGTACAGCAAAACGGGAGGTTTGTCAGTTGGAACGGGGGCAGAATCCAGGGTCTGGACGTATGGTTATACCGAAAAAGAACTCGAGTTTCGTTGCGAGAGGATAAGAGACATCTGCAAGAAAGCTGGAGGGAGGGAAGGCGACCCCAAGAAAACAGAGGTGACGCATCATCGTGATCATGGCTATCTATGGGGTGGTCTAACTGACTACTTCGAGCCGGGCCCAGTCGACTATGTCGGCGGATATTGTCCAATCTACTCGCTAAGTAGATTCTTTGAAGTTTGGGAAGAGGTCGTGGTCAAGAAACACGGTTGGACCCCTCCTCCAAAGGCCGGCTTCGGAGGATGGTTGATTCCCAGAGGCTGGGGAGTTTTCGGGGAATTTCGCTATATCGACCCGGATGAGCGCCCTCGTATCAGAGAAACCGCCGAGGAGCTCACCAAGAGATGGTTTGAGCTTGGCTTCATGCCTTGGCGGTTGGGCGATCACCTGTTCCTGGCGAAATACTCGATCCCCAGACTTGGTGGCTGGTATGAGCTTGTTAAGCGATTGAAGAAAGAGCTGGACCCAAACGACATTCTGAATCCAGGGAAAATGATTCGATGAACGGAGGCAAAGGAATGCGGATTTCTGAGTATTACGACCAGATTTGGAAGTGTGGCAGATGTGGTTACTGTGGGGGAGGCTATCTTGAAGACCGTTGTCCCTCCCGATTCTTGGGCAGATTTGAATCCTCAACTGCTAGGGGGAAGCTTCTCATTGCAAGAGCCCTCATGAATGGAGAATTGAGCCCCTCCGCTGAGCTCGCGAATAGGGCCTATGAATGCACACTTTGCGGATCTTGTGAAACCATCTGCGATAGAATCATCCATTTGGACTTGGTGGATATTCTTGAGGCCCTTAGAGCCGATCTGGCGGAGGCTGGGTTTGGGCCAATGCCTAGGCACAAGGAAATACTAGATTGGATCAAGAAGGAACATAACCCGTACATGGAAAAACATGAAGACAGACTGAAATGGATACCTCAAGGTAAGGACGTTTCAGGAGAAAGCAAGATACTGTATTTCACTGGATGCACAGCTCCATACAGGCAGCCTGAGATCTCAAGGGCGTCCCTGCAAGTCATGGAAGCAGCCGGAGTTGAGGTTCTAGTTGCTCCCAAAGAATGGTGCTGCGGTTCGATAGCCTTTAGGATTGGGGCAAGAGATGTGGGATTGGATCTCGCGAAGCATAACATTGAATTGTTTAAGTCTCTAGGAGTAGAGACCATTGTAACCCATTGCCCGGGATGCTATAAGACGCTCAAGCTGGACTATCCTAAGCTTCTGGGAGAGATGCCGTGGAAGGTTCTCCACTTCTCAGAGTTTGTTGAGGACCTGTTAAGTAAGGGCAGACTTCAGCTTAATGGCCAAATCGACGCGAAAGTCACTTACCATGATCCATGCCACTTGGGGAGACACGCAGGTGTGTACGACCCCCCCAGAAGAGTCCTCGAATCGATACCCGGGTTGGAGCTTGTTGAGATGGAACGTACACGCCAAGATTCGTGGTGCTGTGGTGCTGGTGGAGGCGTGAAGTCTGCCTTCCCTGATTCAGCACTGAAGGTCGCGAATGAGAGAATCAAGGAAGCCGAGCAGACGGAAGCACAGTATCTCGTTACAACATGTCCATTCTGCAGGCAAAACTTGAAGGATTCATCCGATTCGTCGGGTGGGCATCTGCAGGTTTGTGATCTGATGGAGTTGCTGGCGCGCGTGATTTAAGGCGCTTTCAGCTGAATCGTTGAGCCTCTGTGTGTCCACGCGCAAGAGAAACCAGAGGGGGATTTGGAGGCGGTTTTCCTACCGCCGCCGACCCCTCTCCAATGCTCTCTTCCCCTCGATCTGGGATTAGACTTTGCGACCGGTGCCAGAACCGTCGGAATAGACGTGATGCAGGCTTGATAGCGCTCCGTTTCACAGATGCCTTGGGGTGTAACGTTTCTGCGAAGTGCTTTCTCTGGAAACCAAAGCTTCAAATGTAAAGTGTATTTTACGTAAAATGAACTTTACATCCGAACCGGTGGTTGACTTGATCACGAACAGACTGCGAGAACTTCGTGAAACTAAGATGAATGAATCAGAAACGCCTGAGTTGTGGACACAGGAGGGTCTCGCGAAGCGTCTTGGAGTCACAAGGCAGACAATCATTTCAATGGAAAAGGGCACCTACAACCCTTCTCTTGCACTTGCGTTTAAGCTGGCACACTTGTTTGAGATGAAGATCGAGGATATGTTCGAGTATGGGGGTGAAAAGAATGAATCGTAGTATATTGGCAGCTCTCAGTGCTGTGGTAACGGTTATGGTAGTGCTTGCGATATTATATGCTCTGGATTTATCATCTATGGGTAGCGTTTTTTCAGGCATCGGAGGTGTGGCTGGGGGTGTTCTTGGTGCCACCTATATGCGGCGATTTCAAGATGAACGATTTAGGCAGATTATGAATCTCGCGGCACGCAATGCCTTTGTCTTTCTAATGATCATTCTTCCCTTGAGTTCTATCGTGCTCATTCGGGTGGAAGAAATCACACTTCAGATTGCAGCAGGTCTGATCTTTGTACCATGGATATCGTCACTTGTTATAATGTACCTGTCTCTGTTCTATTACTATAGGAGATGAGCCAATGACTGAATCAACGACAACAAATAGGTCGCTTGTTGTTATGCTAGTCGTTCTAACCTTTTCTTGGTTCTTTGCACTATTCGTCATCAGTCTCATTTTCCCATCTTCGTGGTACCCTTTCTCTCTTGCCTACCTCTTTGCGGGGATAGTATGCATTTCAGTATGGATGGGGTTCATAATATACCGGGTGAAACTTCGAGACGAACGTGCCATACAGGTCTCAGACAAGTCAGCTCGCAACGGATTTGCTTTTGTTCTTTATGGGATTCCGATTGCAATCGTCGGTCTTTCTGCCACCAACGTTTCTTCTGATGCCTCTCTCGCTCTTGCAGTCATATGGGTTGGAGCTGTCGTCTTCGCGGGTATATCTGCATTTTATTATTACCATAGATAAGATCAAGTTGTAGTGTTCTCATCAGAGAAATCCGGAAGTGGTATGTGACCAATCTCCACATTAAGATTGGGCGATATCCATGTGTGTGTCGTACTTTTTGTACAGCTCGAGTCCATAACTGAGAATAGACTCCAAGACATGCAACTCCTCCTAGTTCATAACTAAGGATAGACTCCAAGACATACGACTTCTCATAGGTTTCACTCTACTGCCCGGGCTTACGACGGGCATTCCAATCGTCCTTCTCATGACCCCCATTCTGGCGACGGTGTGGCACATAGCAGTTTCATGGGCGACCACCCGAGCAGCACCCACAAAGCAGTGACGGGCTCGACACTTCCGAGCGCTGGACAGTCAGCCTGCCCTCGAACCCTTCATCCGCTTGGATCATGCTTGTGGTGGCTCCAGAATGTTTGAAGACCGGATACGCAATACCAAATCAGAGAAGACTTAAGAATGGATTCAACCGGAGAATCTCAAACAACGAAGAGACAGGCCATTTCCTCAGAAGTCAGCAAGGAGAAAGTGAAGAGAATGAGAAGAAAATCAGTATGCATATTCTTTGTTCTGTTACTAGTTGTTGCCACGACTATTGGCCTTCTATACGTGTTGCTCTCTCAAACGGAATTGGTCGACTATGATGAAACAGTGGTCATCCATGAGGACACCTATCCAAGTGCTGAGAATATCTCGATCTATTACGATGTGTGTTTTCACAATGTGACATTCAATGTAGTTGACGATCCTGGTTTCATGATCAAGATCAACTGGAAACTCACGGTCCTCGTCGATGGAGCAAAAGGAAAGAACACAGGTCTTCAAGTGACGAATAGCTCCTACGACAAGTATGTGAGCATTCAGATATTGAAAGAGAACCCCGCTGACATATGTGCATTAAGGGCAGGAGATGCGGAAGCATTCGTCAATGTTACGATCAATAGGGCATATACCCTTGATATCGAGGCGTCGGCAGGGAATGGTAACATAAATCTGACTGCCAGCGATGCAAGCTTTCAGAATATCTACCTTCACCATGGGATAAACTGCCTAGGTAACAACGGAATTGACATAGCGAATTCGGTGGTCTATGGGGATCTGACTTGTCAAGTCTCAACAGGCTACTATTGGGTAAGACTTGATAACGTGACTGTTGGAGGTACAGTGTCATGCACACCAGCAGAACGTGGAACGCTAATAGTACTATGAGGTGACTCTAGCGGGGGCAATTTCCGAGGATCGTTTAGAATCAGAAGGTTTGACATTAGAATGTCAAGTTGATGAACCTCATCGGATGTTGGTAACTTCCTTATGGACTCAGTGAAGTTGAACGGGCCCGAGGTCACCATGGTATCGCTGTCAGAATCCGGGTCGTTAGGATGTTCATAACTGAGAATAGACTCCAAGACATGCAACTCCTCTTAGCAGGAGAAGCATGCCTGGAGGAAGAATCTACTGCGCGGCGGCTACGCGGCCTTTGCATTTGCCCTGAGGATCTGCTCGATTTTGTTGAGAAGAGACGCTATCTCGGGATTGTTGATATTGACGATGACCGAAACGGAGAGGTCGGCGGTTTCTTCCTTACCTTTCTTGTCTTTGTATGGGACGTCAATCTTGTAGTTCACTCGGTCGTTGATCTTTGCTCTGAACCCCTTGGCTTCTTGCTCAATTGCATAGCAGCCCTTTATCGGGTACATGACACCGTAATTCACCATGGTGGCAGATCCGCCTATCAAGGACTTCGATATCTGATCCATGATTGACTTGTTGTAGGCGTAGCTTCCCAGCTGAATCATGCTCAAGAACGCGAACATGCCGCCCCCGCTCACCCTTGCGGCCTTCGCCTCTTGTACGCCGGTCGCGATGATGCGGAAGTTCGATACGAAGATGTTACCAGCAATCTGGGACTTGCCCGTCTCGACCCAGCCGTCCGCGATGACAGCGAACTCTTCGCCCGACAGCTTGCAGAAGTTCTGGACAAAGAATTTTTCGTATTCAGACAGCTTTGAGGGGTTTTTGGCCCGCATCATCTTATCGAACAGGATGTATGCCTTCTCGGAAAACGCTTGTGGATCCACCATGATGGCTTCCTTCATCGCTTCGCCAAAGGGCTGGTATTGCGATGAGTCAATCTTTCCGAAGGCGTCCATCAACTTCTTGCCTACGTCGCCGGATTTTCCCTTCTTCATCAACTCGACGACTTCAATCTTCAACTTTGCTATGTCTACTCCCATGTCAAAAACCTCGAAACAGGTCAACTAATTACCAGGTTCCGAAGGTAAGTCAGTGTTCGAGATATTAAGAGTTGCTCGGACGTGCTCGAAGGATGTTATATCTCGGAACCACCTCTTTTTGAAACAGCTTCGTAGCTTATTGATTCAGTCACACTGAATCCATCTATTGCTGTCAGGCGACAGTTGATAATGTACCAATTCAAAAATCGCGTAGACATCAGAGGGTATTTAGACGGCTAGAGCCTTTCCCGCTTTGTCCACTTCCCGCATTTCACACAGCGGAGGTGCACGAACACGATTGTCTTCCCTTCCTCGACCATGGTCTCCTCATGCTTCTCAATGAGTCTGCCTCCACAATGTGGGCATTCTTCGTTCAATGTAGTATCTACTCTTGAGGTCCGGTCCAAATCGGCGACTTCGTTCACGGGATGGCTTGGTTCTCTCAGCCACACCTTGACGTCTAAGCGTAATGAAGCTTCCACTTGGCTGGAACGAACTCCAGCCGGGCGACGAATCAGACTAACGGTTCTCCTCATGCGACAGGTCTGCAATGATGCCTTGAAGCTGTCGTTGGCCTTCCCTGAGACTAAGTCTGTTAGCATTCTTCGGCGAATGATCTTCTGTTCTGCGGCTGTTCCGAAGTTGTCAAAGATTGCGATTCGCCCTTCAGTTGCGGACCCCCTCATGAGCCCAGAAACGAAAGGAGTGGTCGCTATTCCTTGACTCAATCTCACCCAGAGAGAATGCTGATGGGACCTGAGCAAGGAACAAGACTCTCGCAGCACACAGCTACTACTACAAGAACTATTGCTGCCCAGGGGGTTCATGGAGTCCCACAAGTCTGCAGAAGGTCCTTGGTGCGGAACGCTCTCTGCAGGCATGCCGAGTTCGGGCTAAGGAGGTCCTTCATGAGCAGGAATCCGTAGCAGCTTCACTTATCTGCATCGTACTCCCAACCATTGCCGGTAATGCAGGACCATGCAGTCTTTCACAAGTACGCATGGCCTTCGCGATTTCGTCAGCAGTTGCCAGGCGGGGCATGTCCAACGATAGTTGAACCTGAAAGAGACTCGTCCAGCATCCCGAGTTCTGTCGGAAGGAGCGATCTGCTCAATGCCACTAGCAGAACCCTTCTTGATTCTGACGACGCGGAGCTCGCGATTGCTGCCTTGGAGGGCGCGAGAATGCTGAACAAGATAGTCAGCGCTCGCGCTGGAGAAGAGGTGCCTCGACATCTGTTTGAGGAGCAAGTGCACCCTCTTCTCGTTGTGGTGCTGCTGGACCTGAAAACGCCCAGAGTGGACGGTCTTGACATACTTGAGCGCATCAGGTCTGAGAACAGGACGAGGGCCCTGCCAGTTTTGGTGCTGACCTCCTCCAAGGAGAATCGCGACATAAGTGCATGCAATGATCTCGGAGTGAATAGCTATATTGTAAAGCCCGCGGACTTCGAGCATTTCGCATCACGCGTGAGACAGTTCGGTCTGTACTGGGTGGTCCTCAACATGGTTCCGCCTGTCTAGGAAGGTGAGATTGAGATGTCAGTCCTTCGAGTACTCATAATAGAGGGCTCAGAAGAGGAAGCCGAGCTGATGGTCCTTGAACTGAAACGCGCGGGATATCAGGTTGTCCACAAGCGCATTCGGAACCGTGAACAGATGTTGGAGAGCCTGAGAGAGCAAGAGTGGAGTCTTGTCCTGTGTGACTGTACAATGCCCGACTTCAGCGGACTTGAGGCGCTTGATATCTGGAAACAACATGGCTCCGACCGGCCATTCATCATTGTTTCGGGGACCATCGGGGACGAACTGGCTGTCGAGGCCATGAGGTCTGGCGCGCACGACTACGTCCTGAAGACCAACCTCAAGAAGCTTGGTCCAGTGGTTGACCGTGCTCTTCGGGATGCAGACGAGAGGCGTCTGCGGCGTGAGGCCGAGGAATCCTTGCGCAGAGCCATGGACGTGCTTCTGAAGAGTCTCAGTAGTCAGAGGGACGCTGTCCTCGTCCTTGACATGAATGATCCTCCAAGAATCGTGGACATGAATCCTGCTACAACAGAAGTCTTTGGATACTCGCGAGAGGAACTCGTGGGGCAGCTCGCCAAGATTCTTCATGTTGATGAGGCAAGATATGGAGAGTTTTGTGCGATTGTTGTTCGTGGGATGCGGGAACAGGGCTATTCTCAGCTTGCATTCAAGATGAGAAGGAAGGACCGAAGTGTCTTTCCCAGCGAACATGTGGTGACACCGATTCTGGGCGACGGAGGGGTACGTTCTGGGTTTGTCAGTGTAGTCCGCGATGTTTCTAGTCGAGAAGCTGCCAAGGAGTCTCTGAGGGAGAGTGAGTCTGGTCTTGCCCAACGTCTTAGGGAGCTTGACCTGCTCTATGAGGTTACCAAGCTAGTCAACGAACCCGATATCAATCCGGACGAGATGCTCAAGGCACTGGTTTCCCTGTTACCGCAGGGCGTTCGCTACTCTGAAAACGCCGGCGCACGTGTGATAATCCAGGATAAGACAATCTCGACTCCCGGTTTTCACGAAACAGACTTGCGGATCTCATCAGATATCCTGCTAAAGGGAGAGAAGGTCGGTTCAGTAGAAATCTGTTATCTGGACGGGATTCCGGATTCAGATGAGGCCACGTTTCTCAACGAGGAAAAGGGGATGCTAGATAGCATCGCGAAGCACGTGGGCCGGGCCATTGAGGAAAGGCAGGCTGAAACAGCCTTGGCTGCCAGTGAGGTACGCTACCGCCAGCTGGCCAAAGACGGAAGAGATGCCGTATTCCGCTACCGCTTATATCCCAAGAAGGGGGTGGAGTACGTCAGTCCCGAGTCTTTTGCGATGCTAGGATACAGCCCGGAAGAATACTATGCTGATCCTGAGCTCATAGTGAAGACAACCCATCCTGAAGATCAGGCCTGGGTTGAACTCCTCCTACAAGACATACAACTGAACCCGACGATGTCCACTGTCCGTATGATTCACAAGAATGGTAATGTGGTTTGGGTCGAAAGAAGAATAGGCCCTGCGTTTGACGAATCTGGCGCACCCATAGGCATCCAATGGGTTTCACGTGACGTCACGGAACGGAGGCAGACTGAGGAAGCCCTGAAAGCGAGTGAGGAACGTTATCGCCAACTGGCCGAAAACGCAAAAGACATCATACTTCGCATTCGAGTGTATCCTGCGCTGCGGATAGAGTACGTTAATTCCGTTTCGGAAACGATGCTCGGGTACACTCCGCAAGAGTTCTATGCTGATTCCAGGATTATGTTCAAGATAGTCCATCCCGATGACCGGGCCACCCTTCAGTTGCTTTTTCAGAATCCGCCTGTCAGCCCGGTCACACTCAACCTTCGCTGGATTCGAAGGGATGGCAGCGTGGTTTGGACTGAACAGACAGTGATTACAGTGCTCTATGAATCTGGCAAGCCTATTGTCCTCCAAACTATTGGGCGGGACATCACCGAACGGAGGAAATCTGAGCAGGCATTGGAGGCGAGCGAGGAACTGTTCAGAGGTATCTTTAGCAATTCACCTGTTGCGATCAACGTATTTGACTCAAACGGCTATTTGACTGCGGCGAATGAAGCTCTTTTGCGGTTCGCTGGTGTTACTAGTGTTGAGGATATGAGGGAATTCAACATCTTCACTGACCCCAACTTCTCCGAGGAGATGAGAGAGCGACTAAAGAGAGGTGAAACGGTTCTCTATGAAAGCTCCGTGGACTTCTCGAAAGTCAGAGAGCAGGGTTCGTATCCGACATCGAGGCATGGGGTCGCGTTCATACAATCCGGGATCTCGCCACTGAGACTCGGTGGCGATTCATCCATTCATGGCTACTTGGTCCAGCTGATCGACATTACCGAGCGCAAGAAAGCCGAGGAGGCATTGAGAGAAAGCGTTGAGTTGTTCAGAACGACTGTCGAGTCCGCAGCCGACGGCATTCTTGTCACAGACTCAACGGGGCAGGTCAGGCATGCTAACCCTCGTCTTGCGGAGATGTGGGGGATTCCGATAGACACTATCCTGGCAATGAACTGGCCTGAGATACTCGGCTGGCTTCAACTCCAGCTTGAGAATCATGATGAACTCACTTCAATAGCTGAGACTCTTGACGAGACCTCAAGAGTGGGTCCTTTCACGATTACCTTCAGAAGCGGTACGACATTAGGATGCTATTCGTTTCCCATGAAACAGAATCAAGAATCGGTCGGGCGCGTCTGGAGCTTCAGAGATGTCACGCAGCTCAAGAGGGCGGAGGAATCAGCTACGTTGTACCTGGACCTGATGGGCCATGACATCCGCAATCAACTTCAGGGCATGAGTGCAGGCATTGATCTCCTTGAGTTGAAGGGGACAGATGGAGACTCCACGGTGATTCTTGATGAGATAAGGCAGACAATCAACAGGTGCGCCGGGTTGATATCTAAGGTCAAGGCTACGGAACACATGAGCGAGATTCCGCTGACTGTGATGTCGCTAGGGCAAGAAGTTCGCAGGGTGGCTGACATCTACAAGACGCTGCTTGAAGGCGCATCCGTGGAGGTCAGCCCGATTCACACGGATGCATACATCTTAGCAGATCACTTCCTGAGCCTCCTACTGACGAACATCATTGAGAACGCAATCCAACACAATCCTCGAAAGGAGAAGCGAGTATGGATCCAGCTTCTGGAGGGGAATCGTGAGTATGAATTGTCAATTGCTGATAACGGGCCCGGAATCAAGGATGACAGGAAGAGACAACTGTTTGATAGGGGACGGCGATTTGGCGGTGTAGGTCTACACCAAGCTTTGTACATTGCTTACAAGTACGGGGGACGCATCGAAGCTCGGGACCGGGTACTGGGTGATCCTAGCCAAGGTGCAGATTTCCACATCTGGTTCCCTAAGCAGGTCGACATGCAGCAAGAACCATCAGGAAAGACAGAGAAGGTCAAGCAATGACGCCCAAGAAAGCAAGCAAGTCGAAATCAAGCCAACCACCGCAGTCTGACAGCGACGGTCCTATCGCCGCTCAGCGAACTCTCTCTGGTCACCAGCTCGTTTGTCTCTCTACTGCCAGAATGATTCTCTCAGAAATGGAAAGGGACACGAATGATACTCTGAACACGTTTATTCATCTCGTCACAGAGGGGTGGCAGTATCCAGGTTCGGCTTGCTCCAGAGTCACGATTGAAAACCTCTGTGTCCAGTCAGTCAACTTCCTCGAAACACCTTGGAAGCTATCGAGCGACGTAGTGACATCCGAGGGAAAGGTTGGGCACTTGGAAGTGTGCTATCTTGAAGAGAAGAGGAAGTTGGATGAGGGACCTTTTCGATACAGTGAAAGGATGCTGATCGATGCTCTTGCCGATGAGCTTTCGGTTTTCGCTCAAAGGCTGCGTGTGAGGAGAGTCGTGGTCCAGCAACAGCGGGAACTGGAACTCTATGCTTCTCTACTTCGCCATGATCTGAGAAATGACCTAGGGGTTATTCTCTCGAATGTGGACCTGCTTCGTATGATCACCAGCAAGAGTGATGGCGATGTTCAGCAATGCCTAACATCAATAGAGGCGGTTTCCGGGAGAATGATGAATCTACTGAAAGCACTCGGTAGACCCTTAGGCTCGATAGAGCGGAACATCGCAGCGCTTGTCAGGGCAGTGTCCATACAAGCAGAACAGGCTTTTTCGGGCATGAAAGTGAACGTGGTTGTTGATGAGGGTGCTGAAGGCTTGAGAGTCGAGGAAAGCAGGCTTCTGCCGGCAGTGTTTGACAACCTATTGCGAAATGCAGGAGCACATGCAGGTCCGACTGCCATAGTTCAGATTCATGTTTCCCGAGTGGCGGGCTACGCTCAAATCGTCGTTTCAGACAATGGTCCGGGGATACCGGAATCGGTAAGAGATAAGCTTTTTCAGAAGGGCGTTTCGACAACGGGAGGAGGACTTGGACTGTATCTCTCCAGAGAGATCGTTGCCGGGATGGGGGGATCGATTGAGCTCATTGAACCTGAGAAGGGATGCGGCGCGACCTTTAGGATAAGGCTGGCTGCGCTATCGTAGCTTCGCAATGAGCCCAGATTGCCTTCTTGACTTCCACTGCTACAAGGCTGTGTCCATCAGGTGAGAGATCCAAGTCCTGCGGCATTGGTCTTCCGCAAGCAAGACAATGTCCTTATTCACACGGGATGCCATCAGTGGATGATGCTGGATTCTATCAATGAGGTAGCCGACAGCTTCGTACATATTATCCAAGTCGGCCGGAGTCATAGTATCATCAATCACACATCTGGCGGTCAAGTTCCTTCTGAAACGGATCCTTCCGAGCATTGGATGCTGTTCGAGTCCCCGGTTGCAGGCGATTTGGCAAAACCGTCTTGTCCTCGCCGGACCCACAACCCTCGCAAGCACTGCCATGAGTCGTGACAGCACACATTCATGCAGTAGCACAAAGCGTCTTTCAAGCGGAATCCTCTGAACGTATCCTTGATTGATGAGGGTGCCGACCTCGAGCAGAACCCTGTCGGCATACCGAGAGCCCACCCGTTTCAAAAGGGAGGAAACGGAATAGCGGCTATTCAGAGATGCAAGCATCTTCAGAGTTGGAGAGGAGATTTTCATGGGGTTTCCCGGACTCAGAAGCACACTAGATGACTTCTCCGACAGGGCCAGAATGTCATCGTCGGCAGGAATGTACTTCATGTATACTAGGTTTCGCCACACCGCCTCTGACACAAGGCTCTTCACTTCCTGAATCGATAGACCCTGTGAATGAGCGGCTTCCTTGATTGATTCTCCACTTTTCAGGTAGTACAGGAACTTCGTGACCTTGAAGCCGATGCTAGGACTCGGGTACCGGACATGGATATCCCGCCAGTCGGAGCCCTTCAAGACGACGGAAGCCTCTGACAGTCTGTCTTCAACAAACACCCGCATAACGAACATGTCAAACTGGCTGAAGATGGCGTCTTCTACGCCGTCTGCATTTCTGAGAAACGCGAAGCTTTCTTCGAACTCTCTTACAACACTGCGAAGCTTGCTTCGCATTTCACTCGTTTCCCTCATCACCATAAGAACCCCGACTATCCACTCCCCCCCTTCCACAACAAGAGTCGAGCTCGAACCAAAGACTGTTTTCCATCGAGTTTCCTGAAGCCCTGTGACTTCACCCATGAAACTTGACATAGCCGCGACGAATCCAGAAAGGAGCTGCGGGTCGCTTCCGCCAAAAACGAATTCGTGAGAATAGGGAGCGAGCCCAGAAGATCTGCTGAGCAGGAATATTACCTTCTCATTGGATTCCTCAGAAAAATCGGCTTTGGGCGATTCAGGTCTTTCCGCCACTGAGCATTCAGCTAGGGACTCATGTTCACATGAGGGATTTTCTCGCGCAACCCCCCCTGACCGAGGAACTCCTTCCTGACCGCGATTCCCATTCAATCTGTGGTCAGCCTCTAAGAGTCACTTCGATTCGCGGACGATGCGTACTTGTTTATCATCTCGAACAGAATCGCACTGCGAATCGGCTTTGTGAGGAAGTCAAGAGCTCCTGCAGCCATGGCTTCTTCCCTTACTGTTTCATCAGCGCTTAAGAAGAGGATTCTTGAAGAGGGGTCCAAGTGCTGAATCTGACGAGTAGCCGTGGCACCACTCATCATGGGCATTCGCTGGTCCATGAGGATGATGTCAGGTTTCGGGTTCATTTGCACGAATTTCTCAACAGCTTCTGCACCATCGAAGGCATGTCCCGATATGCGAAAACCAGCCGCGACCAGCAGGCGTTCCAGTACCTTGTGAATTAACTGGTCATCATCAACAATGAGAACACTCACCACTATACTGCTCCCCCTTTCTGTTGTCGAGTGGGACTACTTCGCAGCAAGAGAATGAAGTTGGCCCCTTTCGTGTGATCGCCTTCCACTCTGTCCTCCACGTTTATCTGACCCCCAAAGCCTTCAAGAATCTCCTTGACCAAGGTGAGACCGAGTCCTAACCCCAAGATGCTCTGTCTTCTATCGACGATTCTCAGGAATATCTCGTCCTTCTGCTCATCGGTAAGTCCGCACCCGCGGTCCTTGATCTGTATCTTCAGAAAGGGAGTATGCGAAATGCTAGCGGCCTCAACATCAACCTCTACCTTCTTTCGTTCATCAAACTTCATTGCGTTGTCTAGTAGGCTGTAGAACACGTCTCTGAGGTAGCGGTTTGCCAGCACGGAGTATTCGCCAGAGGACAGATTGGTTCTCAGCAAGAGACGTTTGTCACGAAACCTTGCTTGGACATCTTTCGAAGCTTCGCGAAGAACGTCTGCGGGGTCGACCTCAACTATCTCGGTCTTCTCCCCATGAAGTTGCGAAAGCTTCTTGACATTGGCAATCAGGGCCGCTGCCCGCTCTGTTTCGGCAAGGCCTTCTCTGACCAATTCATCCATTTCTGGGGATAGGGCAGAGGTCTGCAGAAGCAGCTCAAACGTCGACAATACCTCTTGATTGATGTTCGTAAGATCATGAGTCATGATATCAACAAAGAACCCAGTACGGATGCGCTCTTCGCGGGCAATTTCCTCTGCCTGCTTGCGCTCCGTAACATTGCGATAGAACCCCTGTGTGCCATCCATCCTGCTCCCCTCGTAGCGGGGATATAGATTTCCCTCGGTATGGACTATGCGGCCTTCCTTCGTCACAAAGGTGACCTCAATGCTGTCGAGACTCTCTCCTTTCATGACCCTGGCCACATACTCCTGATACTGTTTCAGATGGGCGGGGTGGATGACATCGCTCAGATGGAGATCCGGGAACTCCTCTGATGTGTATCCGAGCGTTCTCAGCCAAGACTTATTGACGTACTCGAACGTGCCATCCGATCTAACGCTTTGAACTAGATCATTGGTTCCTTCGATGAGTGTCCAAATCATCTTTGCGCTTTCCACGCGGTTTGCCTCCTTTCCAAGGCCGGTGATTAGCATCAATAGAGGTGATGGTGTTGGTCCTTGTCAAGTACAGCTTGTCCAGCCCGGCCCTGCTTGGTTGATGTTGAGCTTTCGTACCACATTGGCATGGGCACATAACACTCCCTGCCATGAGAGGACTTAAGATTCGTCCGTGGCATCTTTAATAAAGTAACTTCTGATTGACGTCGAGCCGTGTGGAGGATGGCCTGTCCGCCGCAAGGAGAATGATAACATGCGAGAGTTCAGTTTCTGAGAGGGCCCTTCCTGTCGCTGCTGAGAAGTGACAGCAGTCAGGCTCAACATGTTGCTATGATGTTGAAGATACTCGTAGAGCATGCTAAGGAACGCATTGGAGAAGTATTTTGACTTGATCAAGATGGTTGAGTAGCAGTCCCCATAGCACCCCCTGCCTCCGTTGGTCATCGCGCCGATGCACCCACGCACTGTGTCAACAATGTTCGCTGAAGAGAAGCCACGTTAAGTAATCACTCAATCAAGGAAGGGCTCTATGTTGGAGTCACGCCAATCGGTCCATGAAGACACTTTGGCAGGCGTTCACAATAACTGTGGAGGTTGGAGAAACGCAGAGATGTCCGGAGAACAGAGTGTGTTCAGACGTAACGAGAGGTACGAGATCAACAACGCCTCATTCCAAGAGATTCATGTCAAGCAGGACTGGGTAGTCGCAAGGGGTGGATCGTGAATTGGATTCGAACTACCTGTGTCATGCATCAGTGCGGCCTAGACGCAGAAAGCTGGCCGCTTCGGTGGAAAGCTCTTTGCCGCAAGAGCCGTCGTTCTCATTTTCCCATTCTGGATGACGCTACTCATGGGCTATGGGGCGTCTACGTCGATTTCGTGTCCATGTTCCTTGGAGTACCGTTGATACTCATCTGGATGGCCGTCAGGTAAGAGTCAGTGCTGATGTTCACACCTAGCACAGTCTTGAGGCCTGAGAGGAGCGCAGGCTTCGTGGACGCATTGTGGGGACCATCGGTGCAACACAGAGGTTTCAGTAGTTGAGGAGTGAGTAGGTGCGCGCCAGCTCTCGGGTGGCCGCTCAAACCCTCCTACCGGCGAGTCCCGTCTGTCAGTCGGGAGGTGACACACGAACATCGAAGAACCAGACCGAGTCGGCGGGAGACCCGTGTACGTAGAACTCCATGAAGAATCGATCTCTTGCCTGAGCGACCACTGTCCAAACGTGTCCATCGTGACGATAGTACCTGTAGTCAGAGCTGCTGTACCTGACCTCGACCACAGTTTCATCAGGAACGCAATCAAGGTCCTTCACACTCAGTTCGCTGCTGTCCGCCATGGGTTCCGAGACGAAGAAGCGGAAGACGCTGTCGTCCGTGAACTCAAGTAACGCAACGTGTGGACGGTCGACCGGGTTCCAGCGCTTCGGGACAGGGAGTCTTCTGTACGATGAGGCGCCCATAGCAGACTGCATGACCCTTAGCATACTCTCGTCTATCAACTGGACCTCCACCACATTCTGCTGCATTGAGGACACAGAAGGAAAGGGGAGCTCAAATGCTACTCATACCGATTGAATAGTATATAATAGTTCATGATAGCAGATAGAGAATGAAGCGGCCAGAAACATGAGCTCTCTTGCCTCTTAGGGGTCAATGACGACCAATCCTGTCAACAGCCTGTTCCTGTTGGCACTCCACAGCTCAGTTTCGTGCGTTGAAAGCAGACTTCAGGGCAAAAACCTTGCACCCGGTCTTAACAATCGGTCACCACGGAGTCCTGAGTAGGCAAATAGCGGATTCATTCCCGGACTCACAGCATCCCACACTGTGGGATTCTGGTGCTTCCCACCGAAAATGGACATAATGAAATCATCCGAAGCCTGTTTGAGGAGTCGACCACATGAGGCTCAATGGCCGAACAACAGGGTTTCATCAACACGCCATCGCAGTCTTTAAGAAAAAGCGAGCTAAGGAAGAGCACATCCGTTTGGGGGCTGATAGTGTGAACCGCTTTGAGAATCGAAGAGAGAGAAGTAGGCGTAGTGTATCCAACCGCAGGGTGAGAATCTCTCCACTTATGATGTGCGCTATGTTACTTATTGGGGCAACAGCAGCCATCACCAGCCCCTACCTGACAACAATGAACGAGAATCAGATCCGACCGAGTGTTCCTTTGTTGGGTTTGAACACTGGTCAAATAGCTGACGAGTACGTGCTTCATGACCCAATGGCAATCACATCCGATGCCGACTTTGCCAGTCAAGGATGGCCGGGAAGCGGCACGCCCGAAGATCCCTTCTTGATTGAGCACGTCAACATTACAGGTGATCAAGTCTGTATCTCCATACATACCGTTTCAGCCCACTTTGTGATCAGGGACTGCTTCCTGAAGTCGTTGAAGGGCGGTGCCATGTGTTGTGTCGAACTCTCGGGAGTTACAAACGGTTTGGTGGCTGATTGCCACATGGATTCTGGGTATTCCTATTCCTGGGCTGTTGAGGACGTCGTATTCACTACCTATGGTTATGGTGCCCGTGTGTCGTATTCTGAGGACTGCGTTGTTCGGAACAACACAGTCTACAACAACTACTATGGTGTAAGTGTCGCGTGGTCCAACTCCTGTGCGTTCCTTGACAACCGCATTAGTGAGTCCTGGATTGGAATCAGTCTAACAGACTCAATCGGGTGCCTGCTCGACAGGAACGACCTGTCTGGGAATGAATATGGAGCCCTACTCACGCGTGCAGATTCAAGTACCGTCGTCAATCAGACTGTCGACGGCGTAGGCGGCAAAGCAGGCATTGGTCTTGCAGAGTGCAGAAGCTGCAAGATTCACGATAACATATTCAGCAACAGCGGTCTGAGCATCGAGTTGGCGATTCCACTAGATCGACCAAGCTATCTTGAGCACTGGAATCATTCCGTAGTTGGCAATACTGTGAACGGTAAGCCTCTTGGTTACTTCTGGAACTGTTCCAACTCGACTATTGACGCTACGCCCTACGGACAGGTGATTCTCGGAGGATGTAAGAACGTCACAGTTCGCTGTGCTATGATCTCCAATTCCTCTGCTGCAATTCAGCTTGGCCACTGCATGAACGTCACGCTGGTCGACTGTTGTGTATCGAACAACACGCTTCGTGGCGTGAGCCTTTGGTGGTGCGAGGGATGCAACGTCCTGAACAGTACCATGACGAACAACTGGATTGGAGTCCATCTCAGGAATGTGAAGGATGTAAGGATTGCGTGCAACATCTTCTCTGGCAACAGGCGGTCTCTGGATGCTTGGTACGTGGACTCCTCCTCTTTCTGCAACAACAGCATAAGAAAGGCCCTGAATGGCATATATCTTGAGTACGGCTCATTCTGTTCGATCGAGAACAACTCGGTTGCAGAGTGCCAGATAGGTATAGACCTGTGGTTCTCGGAGCATTGCCAGATTGTAGGTAACAGGGTTTTCAATTCCTCACAGGTGGGGATCCGGTTGACGGCGGACTCGCAGTACAACAAGGTGTACTACAACTCCATTGGATGGAATGCGGAGAATGGTGAAGACCGTGGCTCGTCAAACACCTGGGACGATGGTTCTTCACAGGGAAACAAATGGACTGACTACTACGGGACTGGTTGGTACAGCATCCCAGGAACCGCGGGCAGCTGGGACCGGTTTCCTTCCAGACTGGGCGACTCGACGCCTTCTACGCAATTGGCGGCACTGCTTGTGCTGGCAGTCATCGCCCCGACTGTTTCAGTGGTCGTATACTCGCGCTACAAGAGATCACAATGATATTTCGAAATGCATAAGCTTTGCCGGGAAGATGACCTAGAGCACTGGCTCCGTCTACCCAATCTTCTTTGGATGGAGCGGTTTTCTCATCGTGCTCGCCGCTTATGGTTAACATGCGCTCTGCTGTGTCTCGTAGGACGAGCGCTTGGGCATCGGCAGGGGGTGTCGTCTGGATTCGTGTCTTTTTCATGGAAAGCGCAGACCACGGCATACAAGGAAGCCACGGTCTGGGGATTGTCGCAATGCCCAATGATGCGCGCAAGAGTGAGAAGGTGAGTCAGTGGTTGAGCGAACGTATCAAGCTGCCGCTCTCCGAGGTGGGGACGGATCTACTCTGATTGTGTTCGTCGCACACATTATCCTATATATCCGCGGAGGAGTTTCTTTGACTATGGTCAAACTTGAGACCTACACTCGTGATACAATCGACATCAGAGAACTGGGAGCTTTCACTTTCGGGGTCTACCAGTTTCAAGCCCAACCATACAGGTATGGCAACACAGAGGCAGAGATTGAGAGCCTCCTATCCGATAAGCGAAACTGCCCAGACTTTCTTGTAGTCGCGCGAGGAGATGGTGGGGCGATTCAAGGTTGGGCCGGCCTATATCACTGGACCGATTCAATGCCCTATCTATTGAGCTAGCATCCTCTACTGATTCCATTCAGCGTAGGAACTGCGCAAAGAATCCTGCTCGAGTGTATACGACACTCCGAGGAATCGGGCCGTAACAGGATGGAGGTCTTCCTCATGAATCTGACTGACGACCAGAGAGGATTGGCAAATCAGTACAAGGAGGTCCATGAACGGGCAGGGATGAAGCAGGGCTACGAATGGAAATACATGGAGGCTGAACTGGACTCGCTAGATCTGAGAGCACCTCGACTACCTCGGCGTCCAAGGATAAGGCCCCTTGTCGAAGTCACGAACGAGACCTTGTGGCCGAGCTATGATGCCGTATTCATCAGCGGAGGCGATTGCCGGTATGCTAGTCAGTCGCCGAAGGAACGACGTGAGAACTTCGAAGGGTTCTTCTCACGAAGCGTGCCAATCGACGAAAACGCCTCGATCGTGTTCTACGATAATGAGCACATCATTGGATTCGTCAAGATTGATCTCATCAAGGAAGACGCCTACGTGCATGGAGTAGGAGTTGTCCCAGAATACAGGAAAGGAGGTCTTGGCAAGATGATTCTTGGGACGAGCATGTCCCGAGCTGCAGAAAACAACCGGAAGAAGATGGTTCTCGAGGTTGACGTGGATAATCTGGCGGCAATCAGACTCTACGAGAGTCTGGGCTTCAGGCAAGTCAAGGGTTCGATCAGCTATATCTGGCAGAAACTGGGACAGACCACCTAGGCCCCATGATTCTGCGATACGCAGTGTGTCCTCATTTCAGGGACTGCTGACAGTCGCTGAAACCTCGTGCGCCTCCGTCTCCCCTGAAGGGAGCTGGTCAGCACGACAACATGGACGGGCACACGCGTGTCTGTCATGAGTCTAGGCATCTTTGATTTCGAGCTCACGGACCTGCGGACGGATTAAGCTCGTTTCCTCGACGATGCCCATGAATCGCAGGCTTAGCGTCTGGTGGGACTAGCAAATTGTCAGGAAGAGTGATCCGGTGGAGGTTGAGCGTTCTACTATAGATCTGAATCCAAATGAGTTCAATCCTATGAATCTACGTGGACGGGAATTCGTACCGAAAGGCCGACTAATCGAATGACGAACACGAGTTTCAGCAAGTTGCCGAGGTCGTTTTCTTTTTTTGGTAGCTCTGGAAAGAGGCGCCAGAGGCGATGTACTTTGGCTTCTCAAAGGTTTCTTCACTCTTCTCAGCAATTGTGAGATTCGCGATGATTGGCCTCTGGATTATGTTTCTTTCTACCGGGCAGGTACCAGAGCTCTTGACCGAGCCATATCGTATTGCTGCTCATATCCTGGCTGAAGTGGTGACTGCAGCAGTACTGCTCATAGCATCATTTGGGACAGCTACCAAGAAGTCATGGGCACGGGGAGTGTTCCTGTTCGGCTTGGGAGCTCTCTTCTACACGGTGATTGCTAGCCCCGGATACCACCTGCAGATGGGTGTCTTACCCATAGTAGCTATGTTTGCCGTGATTCTCATACTCGACTTCGTGTTCTTCGCAAAGGTTCTGAGGGACGAGTCTGCATTATAGAGCAGCTCAGCGGAACTGGAAGAGCGCCTCAAGGGACTGCTTGGAGCCAAGCTCGACTCTTCCGAGCATAGAACACATGCCAAAGATGCATGCCTAGATGTTGGTCCAAGAAGAACAGATGATAATCGAGTGGCCCAGCGACCGCGTAAGGCTGTCACCCTCCGAGGGGGCGAGTCAGCATTACAACATGGATGGGCTTAGAGCGTCTGAATGCAAGCATCAGCGGGATTCTATCCATTCTGCGAGGCATCTCTTGCCTTCATTTGAACCCAAGATTCCAGCTGACCTCTCTTGAACCTATGATTCCAGCCTTCAAAGAGAACATACCAAGAATCATGGTCGTCCGATGAACCCGTGCCGCCTCCTGGTCTTGAGTATGCTGCGAAAACATGTTGCATCCCACCAAGGTTGCTCTCAGAATGCAGGCCGGAAAGTCGAAAGACCTATCAACAAGCATGTATCGTGATTCTTGAAACTGCGATTCTTCGGCCCCGGCAGGGGAGGGTTGAGTGATGGTTAAGAACGTTCCAATTCTGGGAAATCCTTCTTCTGGGAAGACGACATTACTCATTGCCTTGATTCACAAGCTCCAGTTGAACGGATGGATCAAGTCAAGAGTGAAGGACCTTCCCAAGGAATACCCTATGTGGATTGCTCGTCTGATGGCAGGCGAAGAGATACCTACAACCACTGAGTTCAGAGAAGTCAGGTTGCGGCTGAATTCATTCACATACAAAGGATCCAAGGTGAACTTGGGTTGGGGTGGTATCAACCTGTCCGTCAGAGACATGAAGGGCGACGACTATCGCCGCAGAACGAACGTCTTCCGGGACGCGGTCAAGGAAGCTTCTGCGGTGCTCTTCACCGTTGATTGCACAAAGGATACCATTCTCGGTAGAGCTATATCAGGTCAGGTCGAGCCATTGTTGGAGGGACTTAGATACATCTGCGAATTCGAGCACGAGGTGAAGTATATCGGCCTGGTGTTCACCAAACGAGCGCTTCATTCATTTCCTATCGAACAGATACGGCCATTTGTGACTGAGCAGTTCGCTGTCATGTTGTCATTTGTGCGAGATGCTAGAATCAGATTTGGGATGTTCGAGGTGGAGAGCAGAGGAAGGACCAATGAGCTCAAGCCATGGGGAATCGAACCCGTAATCTATGACTGTTTCTCAACGATTGGCAAGCTGAAGGGGAAGCGTCTGGACGTGACGCTCGGCCCGGATGCAGACTGGGCAGAGAATCAGCGGCTAATCGACAATGGAACCGCAAATCCTCGATGAGGAAGCCGGCCATGACAACAGCATATGTGAGAATCCTGTTCCAGCAGAATCCGGTGGTCTTGGGAAAACTGGACACAAGGACTCTGGAAACTCTGACTGACAACGCCATTCCAAATGATCTGCCAAGGGACTGGTTCAAAGATAACATGTTCAATGTCCATAGCATAATACCGGTGAACCCCGACACCTATGCAATCAGAGTCGTAAGGAAAGGGCCCAATGACGCCGATGGACGACCCAATCTCCTCTCTCACATAGTCGTTGACGATAGCCCCAGCTTCATGGTTGATCCCATCACCCCTCTGCACTGGCTCGCTCGCATTGGAGCGAAGTCGGACATGCTCACTCTGGAGCAGCTGTCTGAGGTCGTCGAACACTCTCGGATGCTCATGAATGAGGGCGCGTGGAAAACCTGGGTGGCTATGCTTCGTCACAGTTGCACTGAAGCCTTCTTGTCAGAAGCTCTGTCTGCTCTCTCATCACAGGGAATTGTGTATATTACATACAACGAGCTTCAGGAGCTGTTTCAGTTCCTCCGCCTCTTCTTCATGGTGACTAGACCTTCTATGAGAATGTATGCCGCCATGGACTCGGACTGCCCTGCGAGGTTCGAGTCCTCCTCCGCCGCACGAATCAGGTGCATTCTGGTACCTAAGGGCTCTCCAACCATTGAGGACGGCGATTCTCAGTTCATCAAGAAGCAAAAGGCCTCCTTGATCGATTTGACTGATAGCAGTGTTCGTACTAGCGTCAAGAGACGGAGGATTGACGAACTCCTCGTTCAGGAGGTCCTTGGTCCGAGCCTCTTTGGCCTGCCGAAGTTCCAACACATCATGATGCTACAGTATATTCTGAAGCTGAGGGATCTGAAGAAGGTCTCCCGTGATACTAAGTTTGACGACTTGGCGGGCGTTTCGCCGGCACTGGACGATGTGTTGTCATCAATCCGCAGACTGAATGATATCCTTGGCAATCTGGAGTAGCATTTCAAGTCTGATAACGATTTGAGCTGGGGAGAGGGTGTGGACGGTGACTGGGTCTTGACAAGGAAAGTGGCGCTTGTTGGTCTGCCAAGTTCTGGCAAGACGCTCTTCGTCATCGGAGTCACACTCGCGTTGGCCGCCAGCAAAGTTGGTCGCATGAGTCCCATTCACCCGGACTACTGCAGGATCGCCGATGAGGCAGTAGCAGGAATCTCTCCGAGGATTGCGACGGATGCGTCTGATGCAAGCTACCAGTTGCGGCTCCGTCAGCAAAGGACGATTGAGTTCGTTGAGAAGGTATTCACTGAACAAGAGTTCATACATGAACCAAAGTCAATCGCAAAGGCGCTTCTCAAGTACGACGGGCTTCTATTGTTCCTCGGACGTCGCTCCACAGGCCGAGGTGTCAAGCATCTAGAGCAAGAAGTCGGCGGAGATGCAGCTGTGTCAACTACAGCTACCAGACTTGCTCCTGTCCTCGATGAGCTATTCCGACTTTGGAAACTGCGAAGGAGCGTGGGTTTCGTCATGTTTGTCCTGACCAACACCAGTCCTGGCCAGTTCAGCCCTGCCGATCTCAAGGCGTCGGTCGAAAGGGTGTATGTGCGGGAGCTACGCCACCTCAAGAAGAGGAAGGTGATTTGCAGCTTCCACTGTATGGAGCTGATAGGAGAGGGAATTGACCTGAGAGGCGGCCTTCAAGACGCTCTGGATGAGATATTAAAGCGATTCGCCTGACAACCAAGTCCTCCGAGCTTTCAGTATGCATCTCCTATTCTTCACTCCCCTTCTGCCTCCTCCATATGTCAACCCCAATTCTTTGCAGGAAAGGAGGTAGAATCTGGTCAACTATCTGACATTGATCAGGGAAATCGCATCCGGGCCTTGCAGGAAAAGACTGGAACCCACTTCCTTGATACGAGAACACACCACTATATCGCTTTTCCTTGTTAGCACGCGTTCCAAGCATGAAGCCGCGTGCAAGAACAGTGAGTCTACACGCGCCCGGTCGCTTTGCGGTTCTCGCTCTAGTAGCAGTAAACGACCATGAGCACATGCACTGCGCCTACTTGCCATGATAACTGTAATAATGACGTCTGGCGCATGCGTCCGAGCAGAAGACCTTTGGGCATGTGCGGCATCCCACAGTGTAGTTACCCATGTAGCCACCACATTCCGGGCATACACCTGCTCTCCGGTAACTACTTCGCTCCTCCTTCATAGCTTCGTCTTCTGCACAGCCCATTAGGCCGCACCCTATGAGAGCTGGGACCCCCGCCAAGACCCAGTAGAAGGGGATTCCCGGGTATACTTGCAAGTACCAGAATCCTGATAATAAATAGTTGCCACTAAATATAAGCAACCACGGCATCACGAAGATCAATCCGCCGAACAAGAGCAAGATGAGTCCTCCGCACTCCTTGTCCAATCTTCCGTTGGCACGCTCCTTCAACGATTCCTGACATCCTTCCACAATGAAGGAAGGCACAACACAGACCGATGACTGTTGTCATTCTTTTAAGACCCGATGATTGTCCGGCGATTTGACCGGAAACTCTTCTCGTTCGGAGGCGTACACTTCACGCGTTGATTGTACTAAGGTCCGATGCTGGTTGTTTCGTCGAAAACGGAATTAGCCCCCACCGCATGTCCACGAGTCTGCATGCATCACTGCGAATGATGACCACGATGTCCTGCTCCGGAGCAATGTTGTATCGTGGGGTCGGAATTGCTGTGACCTCGGTGGCCACGAAGTTGGCGACCAGAATCTCTTCAGGACTGAAGACACTGAAGCGGCCGCACACGGGAGCCAATCAGATTCTACTCACTAAAGGCTTCTGGCATCGACGACCATGGATTTGCGAGATACATGTTTCAGGATTCTGCACCCCACAGGGGACTGACACACGGGGACTTCGCTGAATGATTCCTTGCTCCGTAGGATTCCAAGAGCGGGGTCCGAGCAAGGTGATCTTGTCCGAGCAAGCTGATTTCAATGATGTGCAGAGCCGCAACATTGTGCTTACTTGAGCCGGGATCCACTGGACTCTCATATGGCCAAGGGATTGTGGGACCATGCGCGAGCACAGGGGAAAGGTGGCAAGACTGAACGCGTAGGTTGGCTCAGACGCCGAACCGGACAACAGAAAGAAACAATAGGAAGGACTGGAAGCCATTTGGGTTGTAGGGTTTGGGGCTCAACATGAAGGGAACTGATTTCATCGTGGTGTTTGTGCTTGCAGTCGGGGCCCTTACGCTTCTTGTCGCGCTGTTGGAGTTGGCATCCCTTTGGAGACTTCCGCGTGCCGCTCCAATGGTCGAGCGAGAGGTACCATCGCAGACCATCGTGACTGTTCCCGCTTGGAATGGCCTATGTCCATTCTGTGGTCAGGGCTTCCTTTCGCCCGGCACACGGTTCTGTCCATTTCATAGACACCGACTCACATTGACTCCGATGTGACTAATCTGAAATGTGGAATACAGAACGCATTGGTGAATGATAGGTCGGAGTCATTTCCCCATGAGATGACGGGTTGGACTCATCCCTAGTTGGATCTTACCGTTCTCTCATTAGGAACAGGCAAGTCAGGTTCGCGTAGCACCATCGGAATCGTCCCCAGATGCTGCGCCTCATCAATTCATCTCGCTCTGCCTTCTCAAACATTATGACACGCCTATTGGCTGGGATGACAGACCTGACGCAACACGGGCGGCGTTACAATGATTCCGACTGGTTTCACATAATGAGTAAGAAGATTTATCAAATGAAACGACTTCCGCTTCATGGAAGTGGGCATGTGAGAGCACAGAAGGTTTCGGAGGTCCGTTATGACGACACGAGAGGGATGGGCTGTTCTAGCACATGCATCGTCCTCATCCTCCTTGGGCTCGTCTTCCTGGTGTTCTTCGTTTCCTATGGGACTACAGTCTTCGTGGACCCTTCCACTCTTGTATTCATAGTCCTCGTCTGCGCAGTGGTCATTTGCCTCATTCTGGCGGCAGCGAAGCTCAGTGACAGTCTGCGAGAACCGGAGTGACAGAGTCTGCTATGCGTAGCAGTTCGACAGCCTTGCTGTGAGTCTGCCGATAGCATTCAGGAACAACGACTTGGCGACTGCTAGACTCGTGAGCTCTGTGTTTCCCAGTGATTGGTTCCTCTGGAGGCTCTTGGGAAGACTTATGAATAGGTGCAGGAAGGAGGAGCGGAAGGAATCGCTGATGTCGTACAGACAACCGCCGCCTTTGACACGGGAGGAGATGGAGGCCTTCTTTCGGGAGGCCAAGGTCGCACGATTCTGCAGCATCAACAAGGATGGTACTATCCATGCTGTGCCGGTGTGGTTCAGATATGAACGAGGTAGGTTCATGATTGGGGCACCAGCACACGGCAAGAGAATAGGCAACATCAAGAGAAACAAGAACGTGACGCTCCTCATCGATGTTGAAGGGCCGCCCACAAGGGGTGTTATTGTGTATGGTGAGGCCGAGATCAATAATGACAATATCGAGGAGCTCGCAGTCTCGATATTCAAGAGACACATGCCTCCCAAGGAAGCGGAGGTCTACCAACGAGGGCTTTTCAAGATGACTCAGTGGATCGGTGTGTATGTGACTCCCAAGCGCTACTCATCCTTTGACTACGGGAAGGACAGCGCATATCGGGCGGCCACCAAGGATGAGCTGTAGTTGCATGGGCGATCTGACTATGTGGTGAAGTTGATGAGCCCGTGAATCATCAAATGGACGGCTCATCTGCCAAGAACAGATCAAGGGACATACCAGAGGGCAAGCCACCACGGAGTTGTGTGTCAGATAGGTCCACGGGATATAGCGTATCAGTGTCATATCCAGCATCACCTGCGTTCTTCCCACTCGGTCAGGCACCTCTTGCCCTCATTTGATGGGTTGTTCACGTATGTTGACACTCTGTATGCATCCATCTCCTCAGAAGGAAACGGGTCGAGCAAGGCCTTGAGCAGAGAAGCATCAACCTTCTCCTTACTCAGCCACAACTCGAACTCGCCGTCCGAGAGAATGACGGGCATTCGGTTGTGGATCTCAGAGAGCAATGCGTTGGGCGTCGTTGTGACGATGGTCGCGCTGGCAATGACCTCACTCGTTGGAGATTCCCAGAGGTCATAGAGCCCTGCGAACGCAAACGGCTCGTGCGACTTGAGACGGATGAAGTACGGTGCCTTCTTTCCAGCCGCACCCTTCCACTCATAGAACCCGTCTGCAGGAATCAGACACCTGCGGTTCTTGAACGAGTGACGATAGGTCGGCTTGATTTCGAGGGTCTCGGCCCTTGCGTTGATCGTGCTGAGGTCTGAGGCTGGTTGCTTCGCCCAGAAGGGAATGAGCCCCCATCGCATCTCAGTGAGTCTTCGTGCGTCGTTCTGCACAATGACTGCGATGTCCTGCTCCGGTGCGACGTTGTACCGTGAGGGAATCTCTGCAGTGGTTTCCTTGATGCCGAACTTGGCCATGACGATCTCAGCAGGACTGAAGAAACCAAAGCGACCGCACATGTGAGGAACTCCCGTGGTGTACAGAAGTGCAGCCAGGTTTTCATATTGTCGGCTTCAGCTTCTGTAGCTTTCCATACACGAGTATGCTTGCTGCCTTGATGGATGCGTCGCCGTGTGGACAGGCAGACAGAGGACAGAGGTCTGGGTGCAGTCGGGAATGAGAGGCCCGTGGTCTTGGCCCTGGGCGAGAAGTAGAGCCGGATTACCACACTCCTGTTTCATCCGGACTCCAGATATACCATGAAGAGATGGCCTCCAGCTTTGGAGAAAGCCGATGAGTTTACATGGCTCCGAAGATTCGAATGATTGGCGTTTCCGATGGCTAACGGCAAAGCAAGGTACGTTCTCCCAGCACTTTTCTGCTTAGTAATAGGAGGATCTGCAGTCCAGATTATACTCCTCGTCACGTCCAGTATTCCGCCCGGTGAAACTCTGGGTACATTCAGCATGCCTGTGTCGACCTTCATCGTTGTGCTCCTCGGAGTTTCATTGCCCATACTCTTTGTGGAGTATCTCTTGCTGGCCACTCCCATCGCAGCCGCCTTTCTATTCGTAAATCGGGCAGTGAAAGCGGCATCGTACGATATGGACATCATGAACATAGGACCCGTATTCGGAGGAAGGCACATGATTCGCAGGGCCGCGGCACCTGCTCTCTTCAGTGTTGCATCAGCTAGCATGCTCCGCAATGTGGTTGCCGGCTACCTGGCCATCGGGCCATTTCCTGATAGCCCATTCATCGGTGAGGCAGCACTGTCCCTGATGAGTGCACTCCTGTTCATGCCCATAGCTCTCTTGATTTTCATGCCCACTTGGGTCCTCAACGACTCTGGCATTGTGACCCACCTTAAAAGCAGCAGACTCGAGGTCCGACAGTGTCCTGATACGCAAGGAGTCGGGCGCTGGATCAGCAACATCTTCGGGGGTTACGCGTTGATTGCATTCCCGATTACGATGTTCACAACATACATCTACGAGCCCTACGTCCGCGTCGGAATGATCCCTAATCTCCCTGAACTGCTCGGCGCTCTCACTCTCGTGGTCGGGGTACCTCTGTTCGTCATGGCGTTCATTGTTCCGGTTGTGGTGCTAAACGAACGTTCCCAAGAGAAAATCAGAAGGAAGATGGGACGCCTAGCCATCAAGCTGGGTGCCACTGTTGTCCAGAAGGAAACCATCAAGAAGACGACCCGGATTGTTGATGAGGGCATTCTGACTGAAGCTGCCGGAAAGGAGATCGTTTCAACTGCGAAGACTCTGGACCTAGAAAAGAAAATCAAGCTAGAGCAGCAAGAGATTGTTTCCTCTCAGAAGAGAATCAAGACTCGGAAAGATTCGAAGGGCAAGAAGCACAAGAAGACCTAGGATTCACCCGACCACAGGGACTGATGGTTCTTTCTTCTAAGATAACCACCGTGAAAAGAAAGACTGATGAGGAGCGCGCCCCCAAGGTCACGATATGGCTATGCCCATCATCGAACGGCTTGAGCGGCTTGACAAGAGAGAACGAAAGGGCAAGTTGATGTCTGCCCCTGAGGCTGTGCGGCTGGTCAGGCCAGGGAGTACCGTGCATCTTGCGACCACGCACTCGGTGCCATTCGGTCTCACTTATGAGTTGACTCGCCAGTTCTGGGGTAGAAGACCGGGCTTTCAGCTCGTCACATTGGGTGCGAGTGTGAATGTTCAGGTCATGATAAGAGATCCCGGCTTTCTTAGACGAGTCATAACATCCTATGCGGGAAATGTGTATCCTGCTCCTTCGCCCGCAACAGTGTTTCAGGAGAATTACCGTTCAGGAGGTGTTACGATCGAGAACTGGTCGCTGCTGACACTAGTCCAGCGGTTGATGGCTGGAGCCTTAGGATTGCCATTCATTCCTACGAACAGTCTGTCGGGCAGCGGCATGGAAGCAGAGAACAAAGGAACAGGTCTGGCTAAGGTTTCCAACCCGTTTGCCGATGGCGATCAACTTGTGTTGTCGGCTCTAGCACCTGACTACACTCTGGCCCATGGATGGGCGGCAGATTCCAGTGGCAATATTCTGGCAAGGTCACCTTGGACTGAGAGCAACTACGGCGCTATGGCCGCCCGTGAAGGTGTGATTGCATCTGTGGACCGCATTGTGGGTTCTGACTTTGTGAGATCTCACAACGAGGATCTCTTGGTTCCCTCCTCACAGTGTATTGCTGTGGTTGACATGCCATATGGCGCTCATCCCTCGCCTTGCCGCGGCTATCCTCCAGAATGGGGGTATTCAGAGGATGAGCAGTTCCTTCTGGACTTCAGGAACTCAAGCAAGGACCTCACCAAGTTGGACGCTTGGGCCAAAGAGTGGGTGCTGGCAACCGACCAAGCTGGATATGTCAAGAAGCTTGGTCTGGCCCGTATGAATCTGCTGCGTGAGAGGGCGTTTCCGGATGCTTGGAAAGGACAGACCTCGAACGCGATGAAAGGCCTCGACCTGAATGCACCACCCAAGCCGGTTGAACAGATGGTCCTCGCTATGGCCCAAGTCTGCGTGGAGCAGGTGCGAGCCAAGGGCTATCGGTCAATCCTTGCTGGCCAAGGGACATCGAACTTGTCTGCATGGATGGCATACTACATGCTGGCTGAGGAGCGCATAGATGTCGACCTCATGGCCGAGATAGGTCTGTACGGCTACTCTCCTCGCCCGTCCCAGCCCCTCATCTTCAATTCTGCCAACATCGCCACATGCACAGGCCTCGGGTCGGCACTGGATGTGCTCGGCGTGCAGGTCACCGGCGCTCGAAGACAGAAGTGCATCGGCATGCTAGGCGCCGCGATCATCGATCAGTATGGCAATGTGGACTCAACCTGCGTGCCTGAGATGAAGACATGGCTGCTTGGCAGCGGTGGAGCAAATGATGTGCTGAGCGGTGCTGCCGAAGTTGTGGTATGCTGTCCTCACGATGCTCAAAGGCTTTGGCCGCAGGTGCCGTATGCGACCGGCTTTGGTGACAGAGTCACAGCGCTTGTGACGACAAAAGCCATCTTCCGAAAACCGGCTAGGGGTGGTCCGTTCATTCTGGACTCGCTGATTCCTCCAACAGGCGGGGCCGACCGCATTTCGGAATCCCTGATTGCTTACATTCGAGAGAACACCGGGTGGGAGGTGGAGGTGGCAGCAGGCGTCAGGGTGTTGTCGCTACCGAAACAAGGGGACCTTCAGCTGCTCAGGGCGTTCGACCCCCAGTGTCACTACCTTAGATAATCTACGCCAGTGCGACTCCCCCATAGCTCCTTTGGATGAATTTTGGAAAGGAAGTGGAGTCCCATCGTGCCTTCAGAGAGACAAGCCAAATGCATATCTGAGAGTGCGCCTACAATCAAGACATTGCTCAAGGACATAGGAGTTGTTCTATCTTGAGAAACTGTCCAAAGTGTGGAAGAGCCAATGATGTTACACGCAAGTTCTGCGTCAGATGCGGGGCCTCTCTTCTTGCCGCGGCAGAGACCGCCAAGCCAAAGACTTCCGCTGCTGTTGTTCCCGAAACGGGAAGGGTGACAACCGCAGCCAGCCTTCGGGGGACCAAAGAAGTGGAAGAGATCACTGAAAGAGAGGAGATGGGCGGCGCGGATGAAACCCGGGATCTTCTTGTGGGTGCCCCTAGAGAAACTGAGGTGATCCCTTCTGCCGATGAGATTCCACCTGAAACAACAAGAGACAAAGGCTCGGCCAAGATTGGAGAAGTCGAGTCCGAGCAAGGCAAGGAAATCCTGAAGCTCGTAATGGAGAAGGTGAAACAAGCAGAGGCTCGTGCAAAGGTGGAGGCAGGTACGCCAAAGCTGGACTCTTCTGTCGAAGTTCCTGAGATGGCTGTGACTGAGGAGCAGGCTGAGCCCTTGCTGCCAGAGCGAGAAGAGACTGTGACTACAGCGAGCTTGTCAGCCGAGATACCATCAGTTTCCAAGCCAAGGGACGACGAAACCGAAGGACTGGTTTCCTCAGTTGCGGCGGCCGAGGTGTCCACCACCCCAGACGAGTACCTTAGGGACGAGAAGACTAGAAAGATTGAGTTGGACATCAAGGCCTTCAGCGTCGAACGCAAGCAGCTTCAGTTAGATATGGACAAGCTGCGTGCACGTCTTGATCCAGAAGTGGAGCGTTACCGTGCTGCAGCGGATGGCAAGAGAACGCGTACTGAAAGCATAGAGCGTGAGCTCAGACTCGCGAAGAAAGAGTGGGATGAAGCCGACAAGGAATACAAGAATGCAGAGAGTCACAGGAAGAAAGAACTGTCGGCTGTGGAGAAGCGCATTGACGAAGTAGACAAGCGTACTAAGAAGGCTGAGGAAGCTAAGAAGAAGCGAATCGAAGAGATTGAGAAGGAGAAGCAGAAGCTCGAAGAAGAGTCAAAGAAGACCTAGAATACGAGCCCATCTTCAGATGCCCACATGGCACACATGGAGTTGTATCGACGACTATCCGAGCTCCTTAGTGGAGCATGTCATAGTCGAGGAGGCGTTCACATTGCGGAACTGCCATCAACACGTTGAGCGGCAAGCCACAGAAACACAGAAACCACACGAGGAGTCTATGGCCCATCTCTTCGGCTTGGATTCCTGCAGAGTATCGGCCCAACTACATGCTTTGTGCTCATGCGGCTAGGGGGTGACCGCTATTTCCGACTCTTGGGATGAAGGGTGTGCTGTAATCCCCCTCAGAATAAAACCCAGAACCAAGAGCAACGGGGCACTCGCGATTGTCGTAATGATGAATACGCTTCGAAGGCTTCCTGTACTAATCCAGAGCATCGCGCCCAGGGGAGCGGCTATGATGTTTAATGAGTTCAACAGTAGGTTGTACACTCCCATCGCGCGCCCTTGAGCTTCTTCAGTGACGTTTGCGGCGATGATGGAGTTCTCTGCTCCCATCCAGAGAATCATGAGGGGCGCCGATGTCATGTTCACTGCGAATGCAAGTGCGACACCTCCACCCACACCAGAGACTCCTATCAAGAACCAGTTGCCTAAGACCGCCAAGAATAGCGAAGCTCTCAGATTCCGATCAGCTAGACCGCTCACCGTGTAAGTCAGGAGTGCCTGTGTGAATGAGAACGCTGTCCATGTGAGACCGAAAGTCGGCAGGTCGAGGTACCACTCATCTACGAACAGGTTACCGAAGTATGATAGAGTCATACCAGAGGCGAAGTAGAAGCCCGCCATGCCGAGGATGGTCTTCCAATAATTGAGACCAAAGCTTCGGATGGGGACCTTGGACCCGGCTCTGGCTCGGTCCATTGTCTGTTCTGTCAATGTTTCCCTTAGGACGCGTGGCGCTATCACCAATGCAAGGAGTGACGTGACTGCTCCAATCGAGATCAGCATGTCCTGTGTGAGACCCCAGACAAGTAGACCCGAAGCCACAAGGGGAGCGAGGCCATCAACAAAGATTGCAGGAGCAATTATCATTGAGAATGTCCTTGCCGAGTCCCGTCCCTTGTCCTCAATGACTACGTCTGCCGCCATAGCCCTCTCGACTACCATTATGAATGACCAGCCGAATGCCGCCAGAGCGTACTCGAACACTACAAGCGGCCACTCCGGCCTCATAGCGAGAAGTGCCAGGCCAGCGGATATTGGGACGAAAGAGAGCAACATTGTCTTCTTGCGACCCATCAGATCCGATAGAGCCCCTGAGATGGGGTACCCCAAGAGAGTTGCTACAGTTCCTGAGGCAAGGACAATCCCGATTTGCCACTCGTCAACATTCTTAGCGAGAAACACCGAGAACTGCCAGTACCAGATGCTCCATCCAAATTGTGCCACTGCAACGACGGAGGCCAATCGCCACAGAACAGAGTTGAGGCCCAAGAAACGTCGTTCAAGCCTTGGAATGGCGGTCGGAAGTCTGACGGTCATCGCATGATGATGGACACTCATGGTCTTTTTAGATTTCGGAGTTCTTCTGCATCTTGAAACACTCGCACTCTGAATTCTTGGCAGCTACGTCGCCCGTGGAATGTTTGCGACCGCGGGTTGTGAAAAGTTATAAGACGAGAAGAGTCTTCTGTTTCGTTTGTGGACGTAACGGAGTGAGGAACCGTGGACAGAGCGGCCAAGTTCTGTCTAGTGTCGTTCGTTCTGCTTGCCCTTATGACTTCGCAAGCTGGTGGAACAAACACTCAAGGCTTCTATTGGGGACTGAAGAGCGGCGATAGACTCGACTATGTTTTGACGACGCACAGCAACACCTCCTCCTATGTCCTTTGGCTGAATGAAAGAATCCACATGATTGTGAACGACTTGCCCCAACTGCCTGATATGGCGACGAGCGCCTTAGAGGTGATGTCAAATAACGCGACCGCGTACTGGGCAAACGGATCAGTGATAGCCTATAACGGCATGGCGATTGGAATATCGTACCTCACTGTTGTTGCAGTCGGGAATTGGCCCCTTTTGGCAGATCTTTTGTTTGCCGACTTTTCCCCTTTGTATGAAGTGGTTGACGACTCCTCAGTGTGGGAGATAAGAGGCGGCGACACCATGGGATCTATTCAGGATAATGTGAGTTTGCTCTTTTCGAAGTCAGACGGAGCAACTTACCAGAATTCTGTACTCACGAGTGACGTGACCACAGACGCTGAAACCCTTCACACTGAGGTCAATCGCCTAGCGGTGGGAGTCAGCACGCCCGTTCTGCTTTCAGCTGCAATCATTTCAGCTCAGATTACAGTTACTGTGTTGGTAATCAGAAGATATCACCGTTAGGATTGATAGTGCCTGACACAAGTCAAGAACAGTCTTCCCGTGACCGAGCTGCTGCTTGCCTCATGCAATCCCATTATTACAGGGATTCGGGGCTGGCGCCATGGCCAACAGACAATGCAGAGAGCATCAGTCCATGTCTACAGATCTTACATCCTTTTGATACTGACTATGCTGATCTGGGGTGCATGCTGGGTGGCAGGCAAGCTGGCTGTGACGGCGGTTCCGCCGTTCACGGCAGGGTTCTTTCAGTATTTGTCGGCGAGCGTTCTGCTTCTCATGCAGCTACTTCTTGTCGGGCCAAGGTCGAAACCTCGCTATGGGCGAGGAGATCTCAAGGCTTTCACGTTGCTCGGTTTGACAGGCATATTCGGGTATAGTGCTCTCTTCTTCATAGGAGTGCAATTCACAACTGCGAGCCAAGGCTCCATAATCTCAGGGTTTTCGCCTGCCGCAGTGTTCGTCTTCGCACATCTCTTGAACAGGGAGTCACTTGATTCTCACTGGCAGTACCTCGGTTTCTTGCTCAGCTTTCTGGGAGTCATGCTTGTGATTGGGATCCAAGCTTTTGTCGACTTCCAACTGCCACAGTTCGTAGGCAACGTGATAATACTGGGCGCCATGTTCGCATGGGGACTCTATTCAGCAATTGGGAAGAGAGTGATGGACGCAATATCACCACTCGAGGCACTGACGGGAGCAGTACTCGCAGGGACTCTCATGTTTGGTGTCGGAGCCATTGCAGAGCAGTTCTGGTCTTTGCCGGGACTCCTTCAACCAGTTTTCTGGCTCAACATACTCTTCATTGGTGTCATGGGGTGCTACGTCGGCGACTTGCTGTACCTGAAGAGTGTCGAAACGATTGGACCTACAAGAACTGGTGCCTTTCTGAATCTAGTGCCGGTGTTCGGAGTCATTCTGTCAGTCATAATCCTTGCCGAAGTGATCTCCTGGAGTTCGCTCTTCGGGATGTGCCTCATTGTTGCAGGCATACTCGTGATTAACCGCAACCGAGTGTCGGTTTCGGCTGTTTGATCACTCTAAGACGAAGACCTTGTCGTTCTCATGCACTGCCTTTGTGACCTTGATAGCTATCTCTTGGCCAGGCGTCCCTTGCTGGATCTGTTTGCGATCGATCTGCATGGAGTCTACTACCTGTTCAAGGGATCCCGCTGGTCCTTCTATTGTGATCTTGTTCCCAACAGGTAGCGGCTGTTCAAGCTTGATAGCGGCAACGCTAATCTTGTCGAAGAACCGTGTCACTGTACCGACCTGCTTCTTCTTGGGCGCCTTAGCAGGTGTTTTCGCTGGTGCTCTTGCAGACATACAGCATCCTTTGGATCAACTCACTGAAAAGTGCTACGCCTAATGATTCTGGACCGCTTCACGGGCCTTGACTGACTACTTCGACCCCGGACTGAAGATCGTCTTCACGAGTGCATCGGCTGCCCCGAACTGAGAGATCTCCCCGCTGAACTCTTTGACTGCTTTCCCGAACACGAGCTGGAACTTGTCTGCGAAGTCCTTCACCTTTCCGAGTAAGACACGATAAGGTTGCTTAGCGATAAGTACTGCGGCGAAGCTGGCCTCATGGGCGAACAAGATCTCGAAGTCCCCGACTGACAGGTTGTTGAGACCTGCCTTGCTCTGTGTTATTTCCTTGAACAGCTCCTGCACGCCTGTGATGCCGGCTGCCGTGAGGTTCTCGTCCGTATTCATTGCCGATACGAACTTGTGATGGAAGATCAACAGGCCGCTAACATGAATGACATAGAGCTCGAGCATCTGATCGGTCCAGTCAAGCTCATCCAGAGCCGGGGAGCCGAGTATCGCCGTGCCAAGAATCAGCAGGCCTCCGGCCAGCATCAGACCACCAGCGATGTAGACCACAGGCCCCAAGCTGGCATAGATGAAGTCACTGCGACCCAAGTACCCTAGGAATCCGATGAGAAAGCCATAGAGGATGAGTCGCATGCTGCTTCTCACCAGGCCTGTTGTGTTTCTGACGAAGTACACGAAGAAGAGTGCGAGCATGCCGAAGGCGGCAAGTGAAGCCGTGAGGGCGAGGGCGGTCAGCATCTCTCGAGGAGCTAGGAACGTAGCTGCAACCACAATCGTGCCCGCTACTGAGAAGAAGTGATGCAATCGATATGGTAGGATTCTCTCGAGCGCAAAAAAGAACCCGATCAGTGCTACCATCATCGAGATGTAGCCTGCCTTGATCCAGAGCAGTGACTCAAGGTCTGATATGAAATAGAAGTCAGACATCGTGAATGAGAACGAGTTACATGCCATCCCGAACATGAAGACTGACCAAGCAAGTCGCACATCCGCGAGCTTCCTCAGGGGGCTCTTCAACCAACCGTACACAAGCGTGGCCGCGAACAGCAGCCCATACAGGACGACTGCGGAATCAAGGACTAACACGATATCCCTGATAAGACTGGCCTCTTCGAAGACTGGCATGCTAGTTCTTGCTCCTTGAGCCTCGACCGCTCCTATTCCGTGCTGAATTCCTATTCCGTCATGCGAGCGCTGCGCACAAGAAGCTTCTGTGGATAGAGGCCAGCGGTTAACTACATCTTTGAGAACGGTGCGACCGCAAGACCGGGATTGGGAGGGGGTTGTACCGTGTAAAGGGTGTTCGCGGTTTTACTCGCAGAACAGCTGGGCTTTTCCGCCGACTATGAAAGGCGGTGTCTGCTCAACATCCTCTTGGCATGTCTGGTTCGCCACTACCTCAGGACTGCCGGCCGCAAACCTTATTGAGTTACATGCCGAGAATGAGCTGGACGATTGGATTCGGTCTGGAGGAGAGTCATACGGAATCCGGTTCCCTGAGTAGAAGGCGCTTCGCGGGCAAATGCTTGCTTGTAGTCGGAGCCATTATGGTTTCCGTGGTCGTCCTGTTTCTGTTGGCAGGATTGGTTTCTGCTATGGCCGGTCATCTGGAGATGATTCAAGATAGTGCACAGTTGCTGGTGCCAATGCTCTTGATTGGACTGCTTTTGTCGATGGTGGGCCTTTTCGCGTACAAACTTCCTGAAGGCTACTCAAAAGAAGCAGTATGGGCATGGAAGACCGGGCCTTTCAGATGAATCGTCTGACGACCCACAACATAGCTTCGATGCGAGAGGCAGTCCAAAGACACAACGTCAACTTTAGGTGGAACAATGTGGCTCTGTGAACAGAGTCTGATAGCGGAGAACCAACTTGGATGGCCGTCACAGGTGTTGTCACGAATATCCAGCGGTGTTCAACAGAGGATGGGCCAGGTATCCGCACAACTGTATTCCTCAAGGGCTGCCCTTTGAGATGTCTATGGTGTCATAACATTGAGAACATTGACCCAAAGCCGCAAGTCATCTGGTACGCCGTCAAGTGCATCGGCGACCAGAGCTGCGTGCGAGCATGTCCTGAACACGCCCTCGAGCTTACACCCAGTGGCATGAAGATTGACCGCACCAAGTGTACTGCCTGTGGAGACTGCGAAGCCGCTTGTCCAACAAACGCTATGAGGGTGATGGGCAGACTATGGAACTCTGACGAGCTTGTCAAGGATCTGCTGAGCGACAAGGTGTTCTTCGCGGCCTCGGGCGGTGGCGTCACGTTGTCTGGTGGTGAACCCTCATACCAACCCGAGTTCGCGTCTGAGGTCGCGTTGGGGCTGCGAAGAGAAGGTGTTCATGTCGCCGTCGAAACCTCCGGCTACTGCAGCAAGAGGGTCATGGAGATGATGATATCATCTGTGGACCTCGTGATGTACGACCTGAAGCAGATGGATCCTGACAAGCATGTCAAGTACACAGGTGTCTCTGTGAAGAGTGTGCTTGCCAATGCGCGCTTGGTCGCCTCAAAAGATGTGCCGACTTGGGTAAGGACTCCCGTGATACCAAGCCACACCGATGACGAAGCGAACATCCGGGGGATCGCAAGGTTCATTGTGAAGAACATGCCCCGAGTGCAACGCTACGAACTACTGGCGTTCAACAACATGTGCGTAGACAAGTATGCTCTTTTCGGCCTAGACTATCCTCTGAAGGGTCTTGAACCGCTTTCGAGGGCGACGATGGAGCACCTGGCCGAAGTGGCCCGGCGTGAGGGACTGGAGAATGTCGTGTGGTCCGGCTTGACACGGAGAGAGAGTGCTCAATCACAGACCGCATCCACTGCTTCGGACTCCTGTGGCCGGCCGCCATCCGTGTAGCATGTCCTCCGTTATCTGGGTCACTGCCCAAACCAGGCTGGTCAGACCACAAGCCTTTTTGTTTCCTCACCCGCTGACCGGCAAAGAGGTCTTCTCTTGAACACATGGAGTTACCAGTCAACGGATGGTCGATCGGTCACTGTTCGCCAAGCGAGTGTGAATGACGCGAAGGTACTCCATGATGCGTTCTGCGATGTAGTGAACGAAGGTCAGTGGCTGCCCACCTTCGTATCGACCGCGACTGTCACTGACTGGATGAATTGGATTCAGAGGGCGTCCTCAGGCAGTGAGGTCATCCTTGTTGCAGAGATAGGGGATCAATACGCGGGTCACCTAACTCTTCAGCCTGAAGAGTGGATGGCCTCTAGACATGTCGCAAAGCTAGGAGTCATCGTCGCAAAAAGGCACAGGCAGCAAGGTGTCGGAAGGAGTCTTATGAGAAGTGCCGAAGAGTTCGCTCTCAAAAGGCAGTACGAGAAGATTGTCTTGAGCACTTTCGACGACAACGAGGCTGCAGTTGCACTGTACACCTCTATGGGCTACCGTGTGGTCGGCGTTCGGAGGAACCAGTTCAAGATGCCGAAGGGATATATCGATGAAATCCTTATGGAAAAGGAGCTCGAAACCCATGACCGACCATCACGATGACCATGTCATGTGGCGCATGATCATCGAACAGTTCCGTGAATCTCCAGGGCAGCTGAAGGTAGCCCAAGCCATCATCCGCCATGGCTTTCATGTTGAGTCACCCGGCGTTGTCAGATGCAGGTTGATACGAATTCCTATGAAGTCAATAGCAGACGCACTCAGCGTTGACAGGCGCACAGTGCGTGCTACAACCGCTGCCATCTGCGCAATTCCAAAGCTGTTTGAGTTCTTCTCTCGGCTTCAACCTGCTGGACCATCTTTAGAGAAGGTGAGCAGGTTTCTGGGGTACGGCGTTGTGACGATATATGTCGAGTCGCCAGAGCTTCCAGGGATTCTCTCTGAGGTCACGACCACAATCGCGGGCTATGGCATTCCAATCAGGCAGGTGATCGCCGAGGATGTCGCGATCTACAAGGACCCCTGTTTGAAGGTAATCACCCAAGAGCCCTTGTCTGGTTCTATCATCCAAGCCCTGACAGCGATAAAGGGCGTAAGCCGCGTGATAATCGAGAAGTGAAGCCAAGCTGAACAGGCAAGTGACAAGCCTCAAAAGGGTGGGCTTATGGCCCGGCAGAGGCGCAACCATTTGGGCGACATGGAGTATGGCAACCACAGGACTACGGATTCAGAGGTTTCCAGACGGAGTACTGTGGGCGGAGAACTGCATCAGGTGCTGATGCTTGCGGTTTCGCTCAGCATACTTCAAATGGGCTTTGGCATTGTAACGCCTATTTTCCCGTACTATGTGATCTCACTGGGGGTTGGGGGCATTGAGCTCGGTATACTCACTGCATCGTTTGCGGTCGCGCAGATCCTCTTTGCAGGACCTTTCGGTCATATGTCAGATCGTGTAGGACGGAAGCCTGTGCTGGCGTTCTCTCTGACGGGGTTTGCGGCAGCAAATGTGATATATGCCTTTGCAGGCGACGTAGTCGTCATGACCGTGGCGCGTTTCGCCGAGGGGGCCGTGTCGGCCGGGTTCTTTCCTGCAGCAAACGCTTTCGTTGCCGACGTGACAACGCCCACCAACCGAGGAAAGGCAATGGGCTACTTGGGCATAGGCAATATGGTCGGTTTCATCGTTGGCCCCACCGTGGGCGGCGTGCTGGCAGAGTTCTTGGGGATCCGGTTGCCTTTCATCATCACAGCAATGTTGGCCTTGGTGACCCTCGTGGCTCTGCAGACTCTTGTGGCTGAGCCAGAAACACGTTTCAGGCATCCTGAGGGCAGTAGTGACCGTCTGCCCGTCATGCAGATCCTCTCACTGAGACCAAAAGCGTACGCCGCGCTGGGTCTATCAGTCTTCGCCAATGTCTTCGCAGTTGGAATCCTCCAAGTTGCCTTCGTACTAGATGCGGTTTCCCGATTCAATGTGACACCGCTGACCATAGGGGTCTTCTTTGGAGTCATTGGCCTGATCATGGTCGTGGGTAACATCGGGTTCGGAATGATATCGGACCGGGTGGGACGGAAGTGGCTGATAGTCCTTGGATCATTGTTGGGGGCACTGTCTCTTTTCATGTTCATGATTGGGTGGGACATCATCAGCTTCGTTGAAGCCGGCATCGTCTTGGGTCTGGCAATATCGATGAGAGGACCCACGACTCAGGCCATGATTGCGGACCTCACGGACAAGCGGGTCTATGGCTCTGTCATGGGGGTATTTGGTGCTGTCAGCAACAGTGGGTATGTCGTGGCCCCTCTGCTTGGCGGGTTCTTGTACGAGACCAGCGGCGTCGCCACTGAGAGCCTTGCGTTAGGATGTATCGTGTCCCTCATTGGTGCACTATGTGGTGCGGCCTTGCTTCCAGACAAGGTCATCAGACAGGGGAGCGAAACCGAAGAAGGCAGTCAAGGTGAAGGGCGCTTGGACAGCAGCATCAACTAGCTATAGAATCTCAGCGGCGCAGTAGGCCACAACATGACCCTTGTCCCCAGTCACTTCGCCTGAGTTTGTGTACTTCAGCACTCTGAACTCAGTGGCCCCTCGCTGAATGGCGAATACCATGGCCGCGGCAATCGGACCAGCACCACAGATGCTGAGACCATGACCCCTGACAAACCGAAGGAACCCCTCGGGGTCCATGTTCTCCAGATACTCTAATGCTTGGTTGTCCTTCTTCTTGGCACTCTCAGCAGTCTCGAAATGAGTGAAGTCCGAGCTTGCCACCACCAGAATGTCCATCTTTTCACCGAGCTTCGCCAAGGTCTTGCCAATCGACTCGCACACTTCATAGCTCTGGTCGCCTATGCATACGGGTACGAAGCTCAGCCCCTTCCTGAATATGAACTGGAGGAACGGTAGCTGTACCTCAATCGAATGTTCAGCACTGTGTGCAACACAGTCTATCCTGGCGGTCTTGTTCTGATCTATGATCTGTTGGCCGAGCTGTCGGTCGTATTTGACAATGCCAAGTGGTGTTTCCCAGTCCTCGTCACAGACGGCAAGTCGACCACCCCTGCCGGTATGATTCGGTCCGAGGATGACTATGTGCTCAGGTCTTCCGTCCTCGAAGAGCCTGAGATAGCTGTGGGCTGCAGGCATTCCTGAGTACACATAGCCGGCGTGAGGAGAAACAAGCGCCTTGAGTTTCCTCGAATTGCCCGGCTCGCCTTCAGGGAGCTTCCCTGGTCCGAGCCCCTTGAGGAAAGAGTTCGCTATACGCTTGAGGAGTATGTCTGACTGTCCCTCGTAGAATGATCCTGCAACAACCGGCATGCGTGTCATAGGCAGACCCTGATATCTCAGCTGCACTGTATGAGAAAAATGCATTGGTGACCGAACGGAGGCACGGCAGTGTTCAGCAAGTAGGTCACTGTCAGAACCCCAATTCTAGCTCTTCTGCCCAAATGACTCCACGAGGCTATCAAGTTTGACCTGTCTGGTTGCCTTAGTTGTCATGTCACGAAGACTGACCTCTCCTTTCTTGAGGTCGCGCTCGCCCACTATCACGACATATCTGGCTCTCTTCCAGTCGGCCTGCTCAAGGAGCTTCTTGAGGTTTCTCTCCATAAGGTCAATCTCACATGATATGCCTGCTCTCACGAGGTCACCCATGATTCTCATGCCATTCGCCAGCACAGAGGTTGTGACTGGTGCGATGAGCGCATCGAGTCTTGGGGCCAGAGTCTCTCCGAGTCCTTTGGCGAGCATGACATCGATGAGTCTGCCGATCCCAAGTGATATGCCTGTCGCAGGGCTCGGTACTCCGCCAAGCTTCTCGATGAGGTTGTCATAGCGACCACCACCGGCCACCGAACCGACACGTGGCTCTCCAAGGTATTGACCCTCGAAGACAGGCCCAGTGTAGTAGTCGAGACCTCGAGCGAGTGACATATCAAACTCAGTCACATCAGTCACATTGGCGGCCTCGAAGATATCTGCCATAATGCGCAGCTCGTCAACTCCGCGCAGTCCAATCTCGGATCCTTTCAGAAGCTCTCTGAACTCCTCAAGGATGTCAGTGCCTTTGCCTCTGAGTCCTATGTTGTCGAGAAGGAAGTCACTCTGCTTGGCATCCATTCCCCTATTCTTGAGTTCCTCAAGCACTCCGTCTCGTCCTATCTTGTCAAGCTTGTCAATCGCCCTGAAGCACTCGTACGCGAGCGAATCAGGAATGCTTGCCTTCTCGGTCAAGCCCTTGAGGACCTTCCTGTTGTTGATCCGAACAACATAGTCCTTCCCGAGAATCCTTCTGAAGAACTCCAATGCCACTAGGACCACTTCGGCATCAGCTGCGGGACTGCTCGCACCAATTATGTCCACGTCTGCCTGAGTGAACTCTCTGTAGCGACCTGCCTGAGGCCTGTCGTATCGCCACGCCTTGCCGATGGCATACCTCTTGAAGGGCTTGAGGAGATGGGGATTTGTCGCAACGATTCTTGCTAGCGGGACTGTGAGGTCGAATCTAAGACCGACTTCGCGTCCGCCCTTGTCTGTGAACTTGAAGGTATCAGACTCAACTTCCTCTCCTCCCTTGGCTGCGAGCGTTTCCCAAAGCTCAAGCACAGGAGAGTCTAGAGGTTCATAGTTGAAGAGCCGGAACACCTTGACAGCCGTCTCAATCAGATAGTCACTGATGTACATCTCAGGGCCCATCAGGTCTCTCATACCCCGCACTACTCTCATCTCACTCAAAGCATAATCCTCCGGGAGTGTTGACGAAATCAAGTGAGGTCTGGTCTGTCCTAAGGTATTCAGAATCCAGTATGAACAGATCCACGACCGATCACTGTTGTCACCGGAATGACCGTCACGCTCTCCTTCTTTAAGCCTTCCGCTTGGTTTGAGAAAGATCATCCGATCGGGATGACGCCGGTCTGCAGCAATACGAGGTATATGACTACACCCACGACCATAAGGAGCGAGTCCTTCGCGACATACCATGTCAGAGTTCGGTCGCCTACGTAGTCCCCTGCAAAGACATAGATGATTTTGTTCAGCACAGACGTGGTCGTGGCAATGATGACTGCAAGCACTGCGGTGCCAAGATACAGAGAACCTGCAGCGAACGAAGTGCAGGCGACTGCGACAATCGCTCCGGCAGTGGCAAAGCCCCCGACCACTGCCGCCAAGATGATGCCCCAGCCACTGACGGTTTCCTCTAGGAACAGCGCCAAGAGTGTGACTGCAGAGAAGATGAGAGCAAACCGGAACGCCACGTGAAGGGAGAAGGGGGACGCGAACCCAACGCCGATGTCCTCTGACTCGGGCTTCACTCTCTTCTGTTTCTCATGAATCATCCTGAATGTTCCAACTACTGTCAGAATGGCCAGTGGGCCAATGTACAGCCTGAATATCATCAAGCTTGGATCGAGAAGGACGACCAGAATCCCGTTTCTCAGCACCATCGCGATGTTGTCGAGGATGATGGCCAGAGACATCCTGCCAGGGAACTTCTCCTGGGTCGCGTTGTGGAAGTCAGTGATGCTTGATGCTGTTGCCTCGCTGTTCGCAAAACCACCGAAGAAGCCAAAGAAGTACGGGCCACGGCTCTTGTACTTCTTCACGAGTATGTAATTGGCGAAACGAATGGACAAAAGAATGACTATGATTATGTAAGTCTGAAACAGCGGGAAGGCAACGGGACCGATTTGTACTGTCTGGATTGGCAGCATGATCGGCCAGAGAAAGAGGACGAGTACTCCGAACTCTGCAGCGCCGATCATCTCTTCATGACTGATCGATGCTACAGCATGAGTCAGTTCTTCCTTGAAGCTGAGGACTAGGAACACAAGGAAGGCAATGGTCATCGCTAGCAGTTCCAGAACGCCAATCAGTTGAATGGATGATGGAGTTGTGTCAAGGCCAACCATGGCTCCGAGCACAAACGACAAGGCAAATGCGAGGGATGTGGTCAGGCCCTTGCGCACGGTCCTGAAAAGCTTGAATATGACTTGTACTGAGGTCAGTACGACGGAGATGCAGATTGCGTAGATGAGCACGTAGGGGTTTCCATAGATTGTGAAGACATAAGCAGCCAAACAGCCTAGAAGGCTGTGCAGTCCGAATGATCTCACACCTAGGGACAGTTCCTCAGTCATACGTTTCTGTCTCTCTAGCCCAATGAGTGCGCCTACGGCGAACCCGATCAGACATCTGATGACGAGGTCTTCAGGAAGGAAGAGTCCCTGCATGTAGTACCACCATCCGGACCTATGAGCCACACTCAATTGCTCTTAAGGCGTTTTATTATCTCCTCTTTTGGCATGTCGCAGCGTTGACACGAAAAAGAATGATGCCGAGGCTGAGAATCAGCTCAGCCTCGTGCTCTTAAGAAGAACCGCTAGGGGAATGTCGTAATGCTCTCCTGTTGGTAGCGTACGCCTGACTGTCATCGGCAGGACTCCTGCACTCAGCTCGGCCTCAGCTAGAGCAAACAGCCCTTTGGGAGCAGTGCTCATGTCGATCAACACCGGCGCACCCATGGATATCTGCAGTGCACGGGCTCCAATGATCCGGGCCTTCTCATACTTAGACAGCCACTTCAGCCCGGTGCCAATGCCCATCTCAACCTTCTCCTTGTCGTATCCAGTGTCCAGCGATTTTGGCTGCTCGTCCGGAGCGATTTCCGTCGCTGGCGGGAGTTCGACTCTCTGAGGCTCGATTTCGGCGGCCTTCTTTCGTTTGGTCTTCTTGGTCTTCTCGCCAGCCTCTGCAGCCTCAGAGACTGCTTCGACAACTGCCTGCGCCTCGCTGACGATCGCTTCAGCCTTTGCCTTGCTGAGACCTGGCACTGCATTCGCGAGAGTTTCAGCATCTACAGCTGCGATCTTCGCGATCTCGCCGTAGCCTGAGGCAACAAGCTTCTCGGCTGTCTTTGGCCCGACACCGGGGATACGTGTCAGGACGAAGGCCGGCTCTTGTTCCTCTTCATATTCGTCAGGGCCAGGTTCGTCCTTGTCGAAGTCGTCTGACATGAGTTGCACCTTTCTGCTGCTATTCTAGTCCTCATCCATTTCGCGGTCCGGCCTCTTGCCCTTGTCGCCAGAACCGCCAAGTCCACCCTTACCCCTCGAGCTGATGACATCGTCAATCTTCAGAATCATCTGAGAGGCCTCAGCAGATGAGGAAATCACCTGCTTCTTCACGAGAGTCGGTTCTATGACCCGGGTCCTCTTCATGTCGGCTACCTTGCCCTTCTCGATGTCGATGCCAAATGTGATCTTGCCCTCGGTGTGGGCTGTCCTGAGGTCGACCAAGATGTCGACTGGGTCAAGACCTGCGTTCTCTGCGAGTGTTATGGGGATGACCTCGAGTGCATCTGCGAATGCCTTCACAGCGTACTGCTCACGTCCCTCCAGAGTCGATGCGAAATCTCTCAGCTTGACTGCCACTTCAGCCTCTATTGCACCGCCTCCGTAGTTGATCTTGGGATGCATGATAACATCACGCACGACGTACAGCGCATCATTCACAGCGCGGTCGACTTCGTCCACAACGTGTTCGGTACTACCTCTGATCAACATAGTGACGGCCGCTGACTTGGGCGTGCCTTCAACAAAAAGCATCTTGTCGTCACCGACTTTCCTCTGCTCGACTAGCTTCGCCTTACCGAGGTCCGCCTTGGTGAGGTTCTGGACCTTGGCCACAATCGTTGCCCCAGTGGCCTTGTGGAGTCTCTCGACGTCTGACTTCTTGATCCTCCTCACTGCGAGGATGCCGTTCTTTGCGAGGAAGTGTTGTGCCACATCATCAATGCCCTTCTGACAGATAACAACATTGGCACCAGACTCGATGACCTTGTCGACCATGCTCTTCAGCATCCTCTCCTCCTCATTGAGGAAGCCCTGCATGGACTCAGGATCATGAATCGCGATTTTTGCGGTCAGCTCAGTCTTTGTGATCTCGAGAGCACACTCCAAGAGAGCAATCCGAGCATTCTCCACTTTCAGAGGCATGCCTGAGTGAACAACCTCCTTGTCAAGAACGATGCCTCTCACAAGCTCTGTTGCGGCGACAGACATTCCATGCTGCTTCTGCCGCTGAATGTTGTCCATGTCAATCTCCGTGCCAGGCGGAAGGTCTTTGCTCACGGCCAAGATTGCTTCTACCACAACGTCGGCTAGACCTTCCTTTGACGAAGACACGAATTTGCTACACATGGCTGTCTTGGCAACATCGACTAGAAGCTTTTTGAATGCCGGGCTTGCTGGGTCGACAGGCTCTGCCACCGAGTCTACTATCTCAAGCGCCTTCGCGGCTGCTTTCCTGTAGCCCGTTATGATTGTTGTCGGATGAATCTTTTGATCCAGAAGAGTCTCCGCTTGCTTCAGAAGCTCGCCTGTCAGGACGGCCGCCGATGTCGTGCCATCGCCGACTTCGGAGTCGACTGTCTTGCTGACCTCAATGACCATCTTCGCCGCCGGGTGGGCGACGTCCATCTCCTTGAGGATTGTTGCACCGTCATTGGTCACGGTGACATCACCAAAGGAGTCCACGAGCATCTTGTCCATGCCTTTCGGACCAAGAGCAGACTTGACCGCCTCGGCGATCACAATCGCTGCCATGATGTTGTTCCTCTGAGCATCGTGACCAGTGCTCCTTTCTGTGCCTTCTTTGAGTACGATTACTGGTATCTGCTGCTGGCTCATCGCTAGCGCCTCCAACCTAGTCTAGCCGCAACTGCCGGCTAGACCAGCTCATAAAACTGTACATGGACTTCGCGTTCAGCATTTAAAGATTATCTTCCGAACCCATCTGTGACGGCGCCGCTGGCTCTTGTGAGCTAAAAAGGTTGTCGGCATGTTTCGAGGGTAAGGGCTACCCTATCCTATCGTCGGCGGTCTGCGGAGGACTACGTTGTCGCCTTTCTTAGCATTGATTGCCTGAGCGATGTGAGGACACTTCGCCTTCAGCACATAGTAAGTCTCAACACCGGTGTCTTTCTGTATCTCTGGAAAGGTTTCGACGTTCGCCTGCCCTTTGGAGATCACCATATCTGACCTTGCCACTATGTCTAGGAACTCCTGACTGACCCATCGCTTGGGAACACCGTGTGCCCATGCGCCGGTCGTGGTGATCCTCGTCAGACTCTCTATCTCTGTAGCTCTCACATCCTCTTCCGTCGCATCATTGACCATGGCTCTGGCCTTGACCACATAGATTATGCTCCATCCGAGCTCTGTGATGAGTCTCACCAAGGGGGTGTCGAACAGAGTTTCGCCTGCGTTGTCTGCCAAAAAGACCAGTGTTCCCTTTCTATGGGTCAGCGACTCCCACATGCTGTGAGAGTTGTCGATGGCGAACCCTTCGGTCAGAACAGTCGTAAATGAGGCCTCCAGCTGCTCGAGGTCTGGCCTGTGGCTCGATGTGTTAAAGTCAATCAGGTTACCTGCAATCGATGCAGCCAGCGCGGCCCTCAGCTTCTCGTAGCCTGTCTTTGAGGACACTTCCTTTTCAACCCAAGGCAGAGCTCTCTGCGCAGCTTCGATGCTCATCCGCTTGATTTCTCTCAGAGGGTTCTCAACGCCCTTGAGAGAATAGAGTTCCCTATATAGCAGGATGGAGAGAATGACGGGCTCAACTCCCTGCCTGCAGCCTTCAGACAACCGCTTGTAAGCCAACCTGAAAAGATCGAACTGTTCCTCTCTGTTTTCTGTAAGCAGAGGTATGAGGGTTTCCAGACTGTTCATGATGCACGCTGAACACTCAGGTATGAGGGGCACGACTATGTCATGCGCCGGCATCAATGCTCGCCTCCGGCGCGGCGTCGAGCTTCTTTGTCATTAAGTAGGCGTCTTCTCCGTCCCTGTAGTATCCCTTTAGAACACGCTTGATCTCGAAGCCCAGGTTTTCATAGATGGAGACTGCCGCCTCATTCGACTTGCGTACTTCTAGGAAGCACTCTGCAGCACCGTAGTCTATCATTGCCTTCATAGCGGCCTTTACGAGGTCTGACCCTATCCCTTGATGACGTTGTTCATTTGCTATGGCGACTGACACAATGTGGCCCTTCTTCACAGGAGAGCGCCCGTAAGTGGACATACCTCTCTCAATCCTGCACATGATGTAGCCCACAAGCACATCAATGACAAGTGCGACTAGAAACGCCTTCGGTGCGTGATAGTGCAGCCCCAAGAAGAACTGCTCTGGGTAGTTCTCTGGAAGACATGTCCTGTTGATCTCGACGACCGACTCCATGTCGCTGGGTTCAAACTGCCGGATCGTCCATACCATGATTGTCGCTCCATTGCGCGAAAGGCTCTGTTGCTCGATTGTGACAGCTATGGGTCGGCTTTTTATCAGTTATGTCGTGGTACTCCATCGATGACGGCGATTCTGATTGGAGGCTCTCCAGGCACTGGGAAGTCCGAGGTCGCGGAGGTGTTGGGCACACGGCTCAAGGCCGAAGTCATCTCCATGAGTGATCTAGCCAGACGCAAGGGCTGCATTTCTGCGAGGGACGATGCCCGAGACACCGACATAATCGACGAAGACTGTTTCGTTGAAGCAATAACGGATGAGGTCGAGGGCAAACGTCATCGAGTGATAGTCGAGGGTCACTACATTGACTTGGTTCCATATGGGTCGATAGAGCACGCATTTGTTCTGAGGACTCATCCTGACACTCTCAGAGAGCGGCTGCTTGCCCGGGGCTACTCGAAGGAGAAGGTCTTCGAGAATGTGGAGGCAGAGGTCATAGGGGTTTGCCAGATGGACGCGATTGAAGCGTTCGGGGAGGAGAAGGTGTTCGAGATTGATACAACAGACAACAATCCCCTGCAAGTTGCCGATGTGATAATCCAGTTTCTCAAGTCTCCAGCACCCTCGCCTAGGTACGACTGGATGGAACTTCTAGAGAACGAAGGAAGGCTTGACGGGTTCCTAAGCTAGAACAGCTTCTTTCAGTTGAGGAAACCACTCATCAAGGGAGGTCACTCTTTCTCACGAAGCAGGATCGAGATGATTGACAGAAGAGCTATCAGAAGCATCGTGAAAGGAGTCCCTGTCACTGAGTAGCCTGTGGGGTCGAGCTGTTGACCTATTGAGGTCAGAAAGAAGACGTACATGCCTGCCATAGCCATCATCATCGCTGGGAACACCGAGAAGAAGGTGGCTCTTGGATTCGTGTAGGCGAAGACACCGCACAATATCATGATTGCACCGGCAATAGCCGGAAACAAGAAGAAGCCGCCCCCATATTGTGATAGCGTCGCATCGAAGAAGCTGTCGAATCCCGCGTCTGGCGGATGTACCATGACGGCCAGGAATTCCGTCCAGACCGAGAGCACGCCGCTCAGGAGCAGGGTGATCGCCGGCCACCGGTACCTGACAATGCCCAGTTCCCTCTTGCGTAGTTGTTTCTTCAGTTCCCGGGCCTTGCGAATCCTCTCCTCTTCCTTGCTTTTGGCGATGGAACGTTCTCGCAGTGTCAGCCCATCGTCTTGACTCGCCTTTTCCTCATCCACTGAGCGAGTGATTTCTTCTGCCATCCGGGAGGAATCGTCTGGGACTGGGGTTGTCTTGTCTTTTTCTTCTGCCATAGCGTTCTGGGTCCATTGCTTCTCTCTCTTATTTAAGCATCAGTTTCTAAGCCGCTGTAGGAGAATCCATCATAAACGGAGAAGACTCGATTCTCTTGACGACGGGGTTCTCTAACTCTTCACGGACCAGCATACCCAGATGCTCAGTGTTGAGCACGTCATAGAGTTCGTGAGCAGTGACGTATGCTTCGGTTGAGCCGAGGACCCTGTCGACAGCTTGGAGGAGATCATCACTCTCACCGAAATACAGCGAGTACGCAAGAGCGTCTGCGAGATTCTCCAGGTACATTCGCGCTGCCCTGTCGTCATGTGACGGCTCCCCGATTTGATGGAGCTCGCTCAGAGCCCTGAACAGGAGCTTGAAGGGCTTGTTGAGCTTGGGATATGCGACGGGAAGGTCTTCTAAGATCCCCGTGTTCATGCATGTTGTAAGCTGGGCGTAGTTTGTGAGATAACGACGGCATAGATATCTGACCGCACGCGAGTTCAGTATGGCACCGAGAGCCTCAGCGTCGACATTGTCATGCAATGCCTTGATTCGGACTGCCCCGCCTCCATGGATGACCCCTCTCGGTTTCATGACACATCTGGGATAGGGGTAGTTCTTTGTCGCTATGAGGAAGCTGTTCGAGTAGGAGTCCAGCAATACGGCATCATGCTCGAACCATCTGTCGACGTGGATCAGGTGTCTAGAATCTAGTGCGTATCGCTTCACACTGTGGCCGCTGGTCGCATATGGAATGCTGAATGCTCCGCTTAGCTTAGGGCGAATGTGATCGGTGGGTATGTCCCTGCCGCGTGTGCCCATGATGAGTCCTCTGACTCCTCTGTTGAGTGCTTTCTCAAGGATGTCGTCATTGTAGAGAACGAAGAGCCTACCCGACCGAAGTGACTCCCATGTAGTTTCATGTGCACTCTCCATGCCCGGTCTCTTCGACACAATTCGTACAGTGTGCCCACCTGCGTCGTTCTCGGCAGTGCAGAACACACTGACCATCTCCAGAGTGACATCATTGAACGGACTGCCTTCGTCCACTATCTCCCATAACCGTACGTGCTGCAGAAGAAACTGCCTCGTTTTCGAGAACTGGCCGACCCTTAGGATGCTGTTCGGTAAAATGAAGCCAATCTCGCCTCCATCTTTCACAATCATGCGGCTGCGAACGATGAAGAATGCGGCGCTGTTCCACGTACCGCCGGGGCTACCGCTCACTACATGCTCGTACGAGCAAGAGATGGCCCTTCTCTCGCCTTCCGAGAGGATGTTTCCATATGGCGGGTTTCCGACTGCGACATCAAATCCTCTCTCTTCGCCAGACATGACGTGAGCGAACTCCTCAGTCCAGTCGAACTGCGGTTCTCCAGCATCCGTGAACAGCGCACGATGGGCTCTATCGCGTTTCCCGAATGTTGGCCCCACAAGACTGTTGCCGCATCTTATGTTCCGGTCAGTCTGCAGGTTTTCTGAACTGCTCGAAGGGGCGAACGATGAGCGATACCACAAGAGTAGTCTTAGCCTGCACAGCTGCACGGCTCCGGGTTTCAAGTCCACACCATGGAGATTGTACTTGATGATGCTTGCTCGCAAGGCACCCCTCGGAGTCGTATCCCCAAGCACGATTCTGCAGCTCTCGAGCCACTCACCTGCCGCTAGTAGGAAGACCCCACCACCGACGGCAGGATCAATGACTGTGATGGCCTTGAGCTGGTCAAGTGCTCTCCGTTTCAAGTCGTCCGTGGCCCCGACAAGCTGTTCAGGACTTGTTACGTCCAATCCCGTCCTGCGCTTGAGCCACATTGTGAGTGCGTTGCTGACAATGTATCGAGCGATATGCTCGGGCGTATAGTAAGTGCCTGTCTTTCGGTTGTTGCGCTTGAGAGCAGCACGCCGGAGCTCAGTATCATCTGAGCCGTCTGGCAGACTCATCAGGGCTGATGTGAAGTTTTCGTAGGTCCATTCCAAGATGCTTGGCGATATGCACGGAAAGCCGCACTTGACCGGACTCAGACTCCAAGTATAGTCTTCGAGCTCTTCAGCGAGGACGCGTGT